>Ga0335075_10002960_pt1 | contig 27167 bp, 23 predicted proteins | sample Lox_Sample_24_FD_206723 | JGI IMG/M metagenome (GOLD analysis project Ga0335075, IMG submission 206723) | Soil microbial communities from Loxahatchee National Wildlife Refuge, Florida, United States - Lox_Sample_2.4 | ecosystem: Environmental > Terrestrial > Soil > Wetlands | place: USA...
CCATCACGAAAACACGAAAGTGCGAAAGCACGAAAGAAAAGAAGGCAGCAGCAACCAAGCACGTTTCTTTCTGTTTACTGATCGTCTTTTTCGTGTTTTCGTACTTTCGTGTTTTCGTGATGGAATTTGCCGTCCGCTTCGCGCTCCACTACGATCATCAACAATCGTTGTCTTGAAGCACGTGCAGCAAGGAGAATCATCATGGCGGTGAGCAAGGCAGAACCAGGCAAGACGCGGATCGGCTGGATCGGTACGGGCGTCATGGGCCGATGGATGTGTCATCATCTCGTGTCCAAGGGCTACTCGGCCACGGTGTACACGCGCAGCCGCGACAAGGCCAAGGTGCTGCTCGACGCGGGCGCCGCCTGGGCCGATTCTCCCAAGGCCGTCGCCGAGCGCTCCGACGTGGTCTTCGCCATCGTCGGCTTCCCGACTGACGTGCGTGAGGTTTTTCTCGGCTCCCAGGGCGCCCTGGCCGGCAGCAAGACCGGCAATGTGCTGGTAGACATGACCACGAGCGAGCCGTCGCTGGCCCGCGAGATTCATCAAGCGGCCAAGGCCAAGGGCGTCGCCAGCGTGGACGCGCCGGTTTCCGGCGGCGACGTGGGCGCCAAGGAGGCCCGCCTGTCGATCATGGTCGGCGGCGATTCCGAGGTCGTCGAGGCGATTCATCCGCTCCTGGAGTGCATGGGCAAGACCATCGTGCATCAGGGGCCGGCCGGAGCCGGACAGCACACCAAGATGGTCAATCAAATCCTCATCGCCACGAACATGATCGGCGTGTGTGAGGCGCTCTTGTACGGCTACAAGGCGGGGCTGGATCTCAAGACGGTGCTGCAATCGGTGGGCGGCGGCGCGGCGGCCAGCTGGTCGCTGAACAATCTCGGACCGCGCATCATGGACCGCAATTTCGAGCCGGGCTTTTTCGTCGAGCATTTCATCAAGGACATGGGCATTGCGCTGGAGGAAGCCAAGCGCATGCATCTATCGCTGCCGGGTTTGGCACTGGCCCATCAGCTGTATCTGGCGGTGCAGGCGCAGGGCTATGCCAAGAAGGGGACACATGCGCTGATGCTGGCGCTGGAGCACCTGTCGGGGATCCAGCGCTGAGGCCGAGATTGAGCCGCTTGCGGCTTAGCGGAGCTGTGGAATCGCTAAGCCGCAAGCGGCTTTCACAACAGGCCCTTACTTCTTCACTTCAAACTCGGCGTCGATGACATCGTCCTTGCCCTTGCCTTCGCCGCCGGCGCCCGGCGCGGTGCCGTCGCCGGACGGACGGTGCGTGTGCTGCGCCATCGCGTGAGCGGCGGCTTGCAGGTCGCTGACGGCTTGCCGGATGGCCTGCACGTCCTCGCCGCTGGCCGCTTGCTTGGTCCGCTCGACCGCCGCCTGAATCGCCTGCCGATCACTCTCGCCGATCTTGTCGCCCAGCTCCTTGAGCTGCTTCTCGATGGCGAAGATCACCGCGTCGGCCTGGTTGCGGACCTCGATCAGCTCGACCTTGCGATGGTCCTCCGCCGCGTGCGCCTCGGCCTCCTTGCGCATCCGTTCGACCTCGTGCGGATCCAGACCGCTCGAGCCCTTGATCTCGATCTTCGCTTCCTTGTTGGTGTCGAGATCCTTGGCCGTCACTTGCAGAATGCCGTTCTTGTCCAGCGAGAACGTCACCTCGATGCGCGGCTCGCCGCGCGGCGCCGGACGAATGCCGGTCAGGTCGAACTGGCCCAGGAAGCGATTGCTCGGGCTTTTGGCGATCTCGCTCTCGCCCTGGTAAACGCTGATCGTCACGCCCGTCTGATTGTCCGCCGCCGTCGAGAAGATGTCCTTCTTTTCCGTGGGAATCGACGAGTTGCGCTCGATCAGACGCGTCAGCCGGCCGCCGAGCGTCTCCAGACCCAACGACAACGGAGTGACATCGACGAGCAGCACTTCCGATTTGCTGCCCAGCAGCAGCTGCGCACCCTGAATGGCGGCGCCCACGGCCACCACTTCATCCGGGTTGACGCCCTTGTGTCCTTCCTTGCCGAAGATGTCCTTGACGAGCTGCTGCACCTTCGGCACGCGCGTCATGCCGCCGACCAGCACCACTTCGTCGATGTCCGACGCTTTCAGCTTGGCGTCCTGCAAGGCCTGCACCACCGGACGACGGCAACGCTCAATCAGGTGATCGACCAGCTGCTCGAACTTGGAGCGGCTGAGCGACAATTGCAAGTGCTTCGGTCCCGAAGCGTCGGCGGTGATAAACGGCAGGTTAATGTCCGTGGTCGCCTGCTGCGACAGGTCCTTTTTAGCCCGCTCGGCCGCTTCCTTGAGACGCTGTAGTGCCATCTGGTCCTTGCGCAGGTCGATGCCGTGTTCCTTCTTGAACTCCTCGGCGATCCAATCGATCAATACCTGATCGAAGTCGTCGCCGCCGAGGTGTGTGTCGCCGTTGGTCGATTCGACCTTGAACATGCCTTCGCCGACATCGAGGATGGAAATATCGAAGGTGCCGCCGCCGAGGTCGAAGACGGCGATGCGCTCGGACTTTTTTTTGTCCAGACCGTAAGCCAGCGAAGCGGCCGTCGGCTCGTTGATGATGCGCATGCGCTGGCGTTCTTTTCGGCCGGTGGCGGGATCTTCAATCTCCCATTCGGTGTCGAAGCCGGCGATCTTGGCGGCCTCGATGGTCGCTTGCCGCTGGGCGTCGTTGAAGTAGGCCGGCACCGTGATGACCGCCTTGCGGACGGTGTGGCCCAGGTAGGCCTCGGCCGCTTCCTTGAGCTTGCGCAGCACCATCGCCGAGATTTCCGGCGGCGTGTAATCCTTGCCGTCGATCTCCACCTTGACCGCTTCTTCCGCCCCGCCGACGATTTTGTACGGAACGAGCTTCTCTTCCGCGGCCACTTCCTTGTGGCGCCGGCCCATGAAACGCTTGATCGAGTAAATGGTCCGCCGCGGGTTGGTGATCGCTTGCCGCTTGGCCGGGTCGCCGACCAGTCGATCGCCTTTATCGGTGAACGCCACTACACTGGGCGTCAGACGATTGCCTTCCTGGTTGGGTATGACCTTGACCTCGCTCCCCTCCATGACCGCCACCACGGAGTTCGTCGTGCCCAGGTCGATACCAATAATTTTTTCCTCTGCCATCGGGTTTGTTCTCCTTTCTGAACGGCCGTCCACGTTGAATCACGCCTACTGGGAATTTATAGGCCGTCCAATAGCAAATTCGAGTTTATCCACGTCCCGCGGGGGATGCGCGTTTACGTTTCGCGCGAAACGTAAAAGCGCATCCCCCGCGGGTCGCGGCTAACCGAAGTTACATAATGAGTCAGCAAACATCATGCCGCGTTGCGACGATCGATTCGCCTTGCCACAATGTTCTGTTTCCATAGGACTTAATGCTGATCACTTCTCGCCGACGCGCTCCGGCCCATCGGGAGAGGGTTGTTTTTATGCCAAAATGACAGGCGAACCCGCACAGTCGAAAAATGGTGGGTCAATGTGGCAGACCTCAAGCCGCTTGCAGATTGGCGCAGCTGCGGAACCGCTAAGCCGCAAGCGGCTTACGGAAACAAAGTCCGTCCGTTGACACCCTGGCATGTTAAGAATACACTACGGAAATGTTAATTACCCCTCCCCGCTGATGAGATTGGCCCATGCCGCGTAAAGCCGAGGGCAACTCGACAACGAGCACCTCACTCAGTCCTGCCCGTACTCAGGCTGCCCTGCGGAGTCTCCGCAACCAGATCGATAAGCTCGACTTGCAAATCTTGAAGCTGGTCAATGAACGGGCCAGCCTGGCCTCGGAGATCGGCAAGCTGAAAAACGATCATGGTGAAGAAATCTTCTCGCCGGCGCGCGAGGAAGAGGTGCTGCAAAACGTCTTGCAGCTCAACGAGAAGCACAAGGGGCCGCTCGACGCCGCCACCGTTCGCGCCATTTTCCGCGAAATCATGAGCGGCTCGCGCTCCTTGCAGAAGGTGCTCAAAGTCGCTTATCTTGGTCCCGAATATAGTTACAGCCATCTCGCCGCCATCGATCGTTTCGGCCAGGCGGTCGATCTTCTCGGCGTCAACAACATCGCCGCCGTCTTCGAGGAAGTGGATCGCGGCCACGTCGAGTTCGGCGTGGTGCCGGTGGAGAATTCGACCGACGGACGCATCGCCGACACGCTGGAGATGTTCCTGCGCATGCCGCACCTGGTCATCTGCGCCGAGGTGCGCTTGCAGATCCATCACAACCTGATGGCCAAGTGCGAGCCGCAGGAGATCCGCCGCGTCTACAGCAAGCCGCAGGCGCTGTCGCAGTGCCGCAACTGGCTGGCCAAGAACCTGCCGCAAGCGTTGTGGAAAGAAGTGTCGAGCACGGCGACGGCGGCCGAGCTCGCCCAGCACGAGCCGGGCGCCGCCGCCATCGCCAGCCGGCAGGCCGCCGTCAAGTATGGGCTGCGCATCCTCTTCGACAACATCGAAGATTCGCCGTACAACGAGACGCGCTTCGCCGTCATCGGCCATCAGAAGTGCGGCAAGAGCGGCGAGGACAAGACGACGATCATGTTCCGCATCCCCCACCACCCCGGCTCGCTGTCCGAAGCGCTGGAGGTGTTCAAGCAGAACAAGATCAATCTGACGTGGATCGAGTCGTTTCCTGGCCCGCGCCGCGCCGCGAATAACGGCGGCGAAGACAAGTCACCCGCCAAGGCGCCCAAGCCGGAGTATCTGTTTTTCGTCGATTTTGAAGGCCACGTCGAGGATCCCAAGGTCAAACGCGCTCTCCAGCCGTTTGGCGAGATTTGTCTGGTGGTGACCATTCTGGGCTCCTATCCGTTGGCGCTGACGTGCGTTTAGCGACGCTTCGCAGAAGCGTCGTATGCCTTCGACGCTTCTGCGAAGCGTCGCTAATCTAATCGCTACAGAAGTGTTTACTATGATTATTGTTCTTCGGCCGGACTCGACCCCAGCGCAAATCGAGCACGTTCTCGACCGCATCCGCGAGCTGGGGTTCAAGCCGCATCTCAGCCAGGGCGAGAAGCGCACCATCATCGGCGTCATCGGCGAGGAAGAGAAGCTCCGCGTCGAGCCGTTGTCCGCCATTCCCGGTGTCGAACAAGTGCTGCCGATCCTCAAGGCGTTCAAGCTCGCCAGCCGCGAATTCCGCCGCGAGGACACGGTCGTCACCGTCGGCGCCGACTGCGGCCCGCCGGTCAAGCCGGTGCGGATCGGCGGCGGCTCGCTGGTCTTGATCGCCGGGCCGTGCGCCATCGAAAGCGCGGAAGTCCTCGATACCATCGCCGGACACGTCAAGGCGGCCGGCGCGAACCTCCTCCGCGGCGGCGCCTTCAAGCCGCGCACCAGTCCCTACAGCTTTCAGGGACTTGGCGAGGCTGGTCTGAAGATCCTCGCCGAGGTCGGACACCGGCATGGCTTGCCGGTCGTCACCGAAGTCATGGACCCGCGCCAGGTCGAGATGGTGTTCCGCTACACCGATATGTTTCAGATTGGCGCCCGCAACATGCAGAACTTCGATTTGCTGCGCGAGGTCGGCCAGGCCCGCAAACCGGTGCTGCTCAAACGCGGCATGAGCGCCACGGTCAAGGATCTGCTCATGTCGGCGGAGTACATCCTGTCGGAGGGCAATCCCGACGTGGTGCTGTGCGAGCGCGGCGTGCGCTCCTTCGAGGATTCGACGCGCAACATGCTCGACCTGAGCGCCGTGCCCAATGTCAAGGGCCAAAGCCATCTACCGATCATCGTCGATCCGAGCCACGCAACCGGCCGGCCGGACCTGATTCCCGCGATGGCGCGAGCCTCCCTCGCCGCCGGCGCGGACGGCGTGCATGTCGAGGTGCATAGCTGTCCGGAAAAGGCGCTGTCGGACGGCCCGCAAGCGCTGCTGCCCGCGCAGTATGCGGCCCTGACTCGTGATTTGCGCCGTCTCGCCGATCTCATGGGCAAAACAATGTAAATTGTGGCGGCACGTTTTTAACGTGCCCGCTAACGGAAAGAAACTGGCTGATCGGCACGTTAAAAACGTGCCGCCACAATGTTTTTGAGACAACCCTTAAGCGACAGAGATTCCTCATGCGTCAGAAATTCGTTGCCGGCAACTGGAAGATGTTCACCAACACCGCCACGGCGCGTCAGCTGGCCTCGGCGGTCGTGCGCGGCCTCGGTGATGAGCAACGCGTCGCGGTCGCCGTCTGTCCGCCGTTTCCGTACTTGCCTGTTGTCGCCGAGGTGCTCAAGGGCAGCTCCGTCGCGCTGGGGGCGCAGAGCTGCTATCACGAGAAAGAGGGCGCGTTCACCGGCGAGGTCAGCCCCGCCATGCTTCTCGATGTCGGTTGTCGTTACGTCATCCTCGGCCACAGCGAGCGCCGCCAGAAGCTCGGCGAGACCGACGCGTTCATCAATCGCAAAGTCCACGCCGCCCTGACCGCGGGGCTGGAGGTGATTCTCTGCCTGGGCGAGACGTTGGAGGAGCACCAGACCCATCGCACCGACACGGTCCTGGAGACGCAGCTGAACGGCAGTCTGGCCGGGGTGGATGCGGCGGGTCTTCGGCGTGTGGTGCTGGCCTACGAGCCTGTCTGGGCCATCGGCACCGGCCAGAATGCGACGCCGCAGCAGGCGCAGCAGGCGCACGCTTTCCTGCGCGGACAAATTCGCGAGCGCTTCGGCGAGGAATCGGCGTCGGCCCTTCCTATTCAGTACGGCGGCAGCGTCAAGCCCGACAACGCCGCCTCGCTGTTCCGTCAAGCGGATGTCGACGGCGGACTGATCGGCGGCGCCAGCCTCAATGCCGATCACTTTCTGGCCATTGTTCGGGCGGCCTTGCCCGCGTAGCGAAAACCGTCTTTCCTCCGTGCCGCGGATGTCTATAATGACGGTTTACTTATTGCGGAAATCCTGTGGGGAGTGCGCACATGGAGCTGTGGCTGAGTTTCGCCGAGGGCGGCATCCGAAGCTGGCTGCCCTCGGTACTGAATATCGTCCTCTTACTTGTCGGCCTGTTCCTGATCCTGCTGGTGCTGATCCAGAAGGGCAAGGGCGGCGGCCTGGCCGGGGCGTTTGGCGGCTCGGGCGGCTCCAGCGCCTTCGGCTCACGGGCCGGCGACACTTTCACGCGCATCACGATCTACGTGGCCGCCGTGTGGATCCTGCTCATCATGATCCTCATCAAGCTCGTCCAACCCAGCATGGCGCCGCCGGCGCCCGGCGGCGAAGTACAGCCCACTCAGTTACCAGGACAGGGCGAGCAGTAAGCCGCTTGCGGCTTAGCGCTGGGCAGCGCTAAGCCGCAAGCGGCCGGCGGCATTACGGAGGTGCGCGTGCTGTGCAGCATGACGGGCTACGGCGAGGCGAGTTATCAGGCCGAGGATCTCCATCTCGTCATCGAGCTGCGTTCGGTCAATAATCGCTATTTGAAAGTCAGCCTCCGCGCCGGCGAGCCGTACAATCTGCTGGAGCCGGAGTTCGAGAAGGTCATCCGCCGCGTCGTGCGCCGCGGCACCATTCAGGCTCACTTTCGCTGCCAGCGGCGATCCTCGCCGCAGGACTTCCAGATCAATGCCGTGGCCCTGCAAAGCTACGTGCGCCAGCTGCGCGAGCTGGCCGGCACGCTCGGCTTGAGCGATCATGGTCAGTCGCTTCTGTCGCAAGTGCTCGCCCTTCCGGGCGTCGTGCCGGAGCCGGCCACCGCCTCCTTTCAGATGGAAGAGGAATGGCCCCGGATCGAACAGGTGCTTGAGCAGGCGCTCGAACGTTTGCAAGCGATGCGGCAGGAAGAGGGCCGGGCGATGGCTCAGGAGCTGCTCCAGATGCGCGGCCACATCGCCGCCCAACTCGAGCTTATCCGCGCTCACATTCCGCGCGTGGCGGTGCTGTATCGCGATCGGCTCTTCGACCGGGTGCGCACCCTCCTGAGCGAACACGACGTGCAAATTGATCGTAGTGATCTTATCAAGGAAGTCGCCATTTTCGCGGAGCGCAGCGACATTGCCGAGGAAGTGGTGCGCCTGGCCAGCCATCTGGATCAGTTTCAGGAGATCGTCAACGAGCCGGAGAGCGCGGGTCGCAAGCTGGAGTTTCTGACGCAGGAAATGTTTCGCGAGACGAACACCATCGGCTCCAAGGCCAGCGACGTGGAAATCTCCCGGCACGTGGTCGAGATCAAAGGTACACTGGAGAAGATTCGCGAATTGGTGCAGAACATCGAATAACGTTGTCCGGTTAGCGAGGCTTCGCAGAAGCGTCATGCGGCGGCGACGCATCTGCGAAGCCTCGCTAACCGGACACGCACGGGGAAGCATGGCAAAGGCGCCGTTGATCATCCTGGCTGGTCCGAGCGGCAGCGGCAAGTCCACCATCATCGCCCGGCTGCTAAAGGAGAGCGGTCTGCCCTTGCGGCTGTCGGTGTCGGCGACCACTCGCGCCCGGCGGCCTTACGAGGAGAACAGCGTCCACTACTGGTTCTGGACGCGTGAGCAGTTTGCGAAGCAGCTGCAAGACGGTGCCTTCCTGGAATGGGCCGAGGTCAACGGCCAGTTGTACGGCACTCTGCGCAGCGAGGTCGATGAATACCGGACCCGGGGCATCGGCGTCCTGCTCGACATCGACGTGCAGGGCGCCGCCCAGGTGCGAGCCTGCTACCCCGATTGCGTGTCGATCTTCATCCGCACCTCTTCCTGGGAGGCGTATGAGCAGCGCTTGCGTCAGCGCGGCACCGAAACCGAGGAGCAAATCGCCCGCCGGCTGGCCACCGCCCGGCGCGAGCTGGAATGTATTCACGAATTCGATCATGTGGTGGTCAACGACGATCTGGAGCTCGCGGTCGCCCAGGTACGCCAACGGATCGAACAGGCTTTTCAGAAAGGGAGATTGTAATGCTGGATGAGCTGAAGGAAGAGGGCATCGTCAACAAGGTCGGCGGTCGTTTCAAGCTCTCGACGCTGATTCAGAAGCGGATGGTGGCGCTGAACACCGGCGCTCGGCCGCTGGTCGAGGCGCGCGGCGGCGACAAGATGGCCATCGTCATTCAGGAAATCTTGCAGGACAAGATCTATCTGGACACGTCGGGGCAGGTGCAGGCCCGCGGCATCACGGCCAGCGACGCCGCCCGTCGCGCCATGCTCGGCGACATCTCCGCCGACCTGGGGGGCGAGTAACACGACAAAGCGGAGCTGCCACCGTAAGGGAGCGGGGGATCGCACCGCTCCCTTACGGTCGCGGCTCCGAAGAGGAGAGCATTGATGGCCGAAGCAGCCGATCGTCCGCACGGCCCTGAGCCAGCGGCGACGAACACCGCGTCCGCCGAGGAGCGCGTCTCGACCCAGCTTCAACCGCTGGGCACGCCGGGAGGAGAAGTCGGTACCGTCGCGCCTCCGGTCACGGAGACGTATCGGCCGCTGTCGCTGCTGGCACTGGCCGGCTTCGGCATTGCCGTCATTTACGCGCTGGTAGTGCTGATCGGCGCGGCGGTCGCCCTCTTCAATCACATCCCCTGGCTGATGCCGTCCTGGACCTTTTTGCTGCCCGTCGCCGCCCTGGTCCTTTGCTGGGCGGCGCGGCTGCGTATCGACGGCTCGGAAGGGACGCTCAGCGGACTGGCCTTCGCTGCCTGGGGAATGCGCCTGGCTATCGTTGTCGGTCTCACGTACACCGCCTATTACGGCGCCACTTTTTTCGCCGTGCGCGGCAAGGCCGTCGATTGCGCCGACAGTTTCTTTGAGTATCTCAAGAAGGGACAGACCGATCAGGCGTTTCTGCTCACGCAGGGAATACCAATCAAGGACATGGAGAGTGCCGACCGGCGCAACATGCTCGAAGCGCGTTTCAACGCTCCCGAGGGGGCGGCATCGGTCGGTAAGCTGACGCGCTTCCGCCAGGCTCAGGTTGTGCGCTATATCGAGATGGGCGGCGCCGAGACGAACATTGCTCTTCAAGGGGTGAGCAAGTGGGAGCATGACAAGGACGGCTATCGCGTCGTCCTCCGCTACCACATCCACACCCCGTTGGGGGATTTTGACACGAGCCTGGCAACGTTCGGCCGCGACAGCAAGCCGGGGGAGCCAAAAGGCGGGCAATGGCAGGTGGACCTCACCGGGAGCGAAATGGTCATCCCTCCCCAGGCGATGAAGCGGACGCCGCACGGTGAGGAAGTCCTGCAAAAGCTGCGCATGGCGGAGCAGCTCGCCTCGTCCTGGGCCGAGAAGATCGATACTCAGCAGTGGGCGGCAGCCTACCTGGATACGCTCCGATCTTCCGAACGGGCCGGCCTGTCCAAGCAAGAATTGCGGAAGGGACTGGAAAAACTGGTGTCCGGCGAGCTGATCCGCATCGATGACGAACGCTTCTGGGCCGGCAAGCAGCAGAAGGACAACATTAAACGGCGCATTCGGAAGAGCTTCCAGCCGGGTAGGCCCACGGTCCAGCTGAATCTTGCGAAGGTCATGCCGCTGGTGCGCGAGAGTGAGGACGGCACCACGGTGTTGTTCGATGTGAATCTGCTCTACCTCGATGAAACCACGGGGAAACCGCAATATACGGTGGAGGGGAAGCTCCTCGTCACCGCGCAGGAGCCGGACGCGGCAAGCTCCGTGTCCGCCTGGCGGGTGGAAGCCGTCGACGTTGAGAGCGGACGAACGCCGCCGGAGTCGTCGCGGCCGAGACGTCGAGATTAGCAAGTCCGGCCCCCGGTGCCGTCGACGCGCCGCGGACTTGACGGCCTCTTCTGGTGCCGTAGACTGCTAGGAGGTTCTCGGAAGAACAATGAGGAGTCAACGCCCCGGATAAATACCGGAACGTTGACACGCTCCCTTGCTCGCGATGGCCAAGTGGCGGAACTGGCAGACGCGCTGGACTTCATCATCGGTCGATGATACGTGCGACAAAATCCAGTGCCCTCACGGGCGTGTGGGTTCGAGTCCCACCTTGGCCACTTTCTCGGCGGCGGATCAGCCTTCCAGCCCGTTTCAATCCTCCTCGTGAAAACCCGGATTGAGTGCCTCGCGCCATTTCGGATCGTTCGCGAGATCCGCGAACTCGCGCAGCCAAACCTGCATCTCCTCGTCGGACACGCCCTCCGGTTTGACGGCTGATTCCGACGCCGACGGCTTGCGCTGACGGCGGCGCTGCATTTCCTCCAGATAGTCCAGACAGCCCAGCACGGGACAGCGACGGCGGCGAGCGGCCTGCTGGAGGCGATGATCGTCGGAGACGATCGTCAGCTGACGCGGCGCCGCGTCGCGCTGAATCAGCGTTTCGATGAGGTCGTCGGCCGAGCCGTCGAGAGCGTAATAGATGTGAATGCCGCGATACTGGTCCTCCGCCGCGGCGCCCGGCGGCGCACCGGAGGCATCGAAAACCACCGTCACGGCGACGGCGTCGGCGCCATGATCGCCGCCCAGCCGGGACAGCAGAGCGAGGCGCGCCTTCTCCAGCCCGTTGGGGCCGGCCTTGCCGCAGAGCAGGCCGATCGCATGCAATAAATTGTAGCCGTCGATGAGGTAACGCATGACGCACCCTCGCCGTAAATCTTCGCGGCGCTTCCTTCATTGTGCCAGGGCAGAGGAACGCGGAAAAGAGCAAAGAGCGCGTAATGGATATGTCTCTGAGGTAAGCGAGCGGCCGGCCCTCGATTTAACTTGAAACTCCTCCCGCTCCTCTCCATGATAAGAGGAACCATCCCCAAAGCTCTCCCGCGTCTCCAAGAGCAGGAAGAACGCACAGATGAACCGATCACGAATCACCTGGGTCCGTGGCTTCGTCTTGCTGGCCGGTGTTGTCTTCGCGATGCCGGCGCGCGGCGAGGAAACCGTGACGCGTCCGCGGTCGGGCGACATCGCGGAGCTGGTACGGCAGCTCGGCGCGGACGATTTCCACGTCCGCGAGGAGGCCAGCCGGCGACTGATGAAAATCGGCTTGCCCGCCCGCGAGGCCCTACTGGAAGGAGCGAAGAGTCGCGATCTGGAGATCCGCCGGCGCTGCCGCGATCTGATGCCGGCGATCCTGGAGGCGCATCGGCAGGCCAAGCTCGCCGCCTTCATCGCCGACAAGGACGGCAAGCAAAAACACGATCTGCCCGGCTGGGAGCGCTATCGCAAGATCGCCGGCAACGACGACGCCGCACGCCAGCTCTTCGTCGCCGTCCAGAACGCCGACACGGGCTTCCTCGCGGCGGCCGACAACGAGTTCGCGCAAGCTGAGATCGAGCTCGCTCGTGCCGCGCTTGCAAAGGGTCAAGTCAAGGCTCAGGAGATCGCAATTGCGGCCCGGAACCGCTACGCTCACATAGGCGAGCGCTGCGCCCAGCTGTGCCAGGAGCTGGTTAACCGCCAGCGAGCTCAGCTGTTCATGAATGGCAAATCGGCAATTCAGGGTATATCGCTGACGGAGATCGCGCCGCTGCTGCTGGTCGCCGCCGATCCGAAAGTGACCATCCCTGTGCAGCACCGTTATCTGTTCGGCAATCTGCTCTATCAAACCGTCGTCCAGAACGAGCTGCGTGCCGGTCGTCCCACCCCGTTCAAGAAAATCCTTCTGGCCTGGATGGAACGTCAGGCCGAGGACGAGATGACCGCGCAGATCCTTTTCGACACCATCAATAATCTCCAGATCAAGGAGGGGCTTCCTCTGGCCTTGAAGGCGGCTCGCGGTAAGAAGCTCCGGGGCGGCGGCATCGCGCATGCCCTGGTGACGATTGGCCGGTTGGGCGATAAACGGCACCTGGCCGTGCTGGAGTCGTTTCTCGACGACAAGACGCAGTTTTGCGGCTTCGGCATCGGCCGGGCGGGCGGCAACGTGCAGGGCAACACCGAGGTCCGCGACGTGGCCCTGGCGATGCTGGTCCGCCTGACCAAGCAATCGTTCAAGGACTACGGCTTCGCCATCAGTGGACTTGGCTTCGATCATCTGATGAACAACGCCAATTACCTCGGCTTCAGCAGCAACAAGCAGCGCGAGAAAGCGTTGGCGAAGTGGAAAGCGTGGAAAGCGTCCCAGAAAAAGAAGTAGTTACCGGAGGCCGCCCCATGAGCAAGCCTCTCCCTGCGCCGCTCGATCCCGCCCAGCTTGTCGATCGCGCCCTGGCCGTCGTGCGGGCCGATCGATTTCCCTTCCTCGCCACCATCGACGGCGATCAGCCGCGTCTGCGTCCCGTCTCGCCGGTGCGAACGGTCCACTTCACGGTCTACGTCGCCAATCTGCGCGCCTATCACAAGACCGGCGAGATCGCCGCCAATCCGAAAGTCGAGCTGTGCTACCTCGACGACCATCACGATCAGGTGCGCATCACCGGCATCGCGGAGGTGGTGAGCGATCGTGCGCTGCTTCAGGAGATCTGGGACGCCAATCCGTTGCTGCGACAATATCTCGGCAGTCTCGATAACCCGGAGCTTATCGTCTATCGCATTCGCCCGACGTGCGTTCGTTATATGCAAGAGTGGGCGCTGGAATACTGGGATGTGCCCCTGGAACCCCCGGAACCTGCCGTTCAGAAGCTCCCTGTTTAGCCGCGACGTTTATCGTTTCGCACGAAACGTAAACGCGCTCCGCCGCGCGTCGCGGCTAACCTGCTTTGGGAGTCGTGGGTTTTGCTGCCGGCTTGTTTTCCTCGTCCTTTCCTTCACTCGCTTTCTCCTTTTTCCTGCGCTCTCGTTGAAGCCGACGCTTCTCTCTTTCTTCGAGCAAGCCACGGGCGTTGGCCTTGCGCGTTACGTAGAGGGCATTATCCATCGGCACGACCGCCAGCCCGGCCATGTCGGCGAACATCCGCACGATGGTATCGAGCGGTACATTCACGAGATCGGCCGATATTTGCACCTGCCCTTCCTTGGCGGCCCGCGCATCGAGGACGATGTTGCCATAATCATTTAATTCCTTGAGCGCAGCTTCCAGCGGCACCTTGTCGAAGGCGCCGGAAACGAGCGGCGGGAGGGGATCCGGCGTCTCCGGCCGATCCGCGAAGAACTCCTTGCGGATCGCCGCCGTCGTGGTAATTTCGATCACGTCGTCGCGGATGAGGTAAGTCGCCCCACTCTTCGCCGGCACGCGCCGCAGAGTCTGCTGTAATACCTTCGCCAAGGTGGTGTGCATCGCTGGAAGCGCTGTCGGATCAGTGATCGATACCCGCCCTACATCCGTGACACCGTCTATCTCGAAGGCTTTCTCATTGATATCGAAAGGGAGGCCATAGCGTTTCCAATCCTGATCGAGCGCATCCTTCAGTGTCGCGCGCGGATCATCCAGCCCCGGATAATTGATCGTCTCAGAGAGCCGACGTCGTATTTCGCGACCGGCTTCGCTCTCACCGGCGCGGACCGGCGCCGTGGCTGTCAGCAGCGCGATACCGACAAGGAGCCAGCGTTTTCCTGAAACAAGCCGATACATGCGAGCGATCCTCCAACAAAGCGTACGGCAAAGATCGGCGACGAAAGCCTTCACTCCGCCTGCAAATGCTTGACGATGTGATCCATCGCCGACATTAGATACACAATCGCCCCATAATGGTCGCAATCGTACCAGACGATCTTCTGCCTTCCCGACGCCTTCCACAGCGCCTCGGCCATTTTCGGCGGCACGATGGTGTCGCGCTTGCCGGCCAGGATCAGCAGCTTGTGTTCCTTCAAATTGGCGGCGCAGGTGAGCGGATCGGCGGGGGCGATGATCTTGGCCAGCTTCTCCTTGGTGCCGCCCAGCAGCGCCTCGTAAATCTTGCGATAGGGGACGGCCTTGGGGTGATCGTAATAGGCATCGACGAAGCCGCCGCCGCCGAGCAGGACGACGACGCGGCCAAGCTTCGGCTCCATCTCGGCCGTCAGCGCCGCCATGAAGCTGCCGAGACTCGTGCCCATGATGCCGAGCCGCTTTTTGTCGATTTCCGGCCGCGCTTCCAGCCACGCCGTCGCCACGCGCAAATCGAGGACCGTTTGCCGCACCGCCGCCAGGGTATGCTGAATGTTCGGCATCAGCAGACGCAGCTTGCTGCCGGGCGGACGGCGCGGGCCGTAATAGGCCATCTGCACGAACAGGGCGGCGATCTTCTTCTGCGCCAAAAAAATCGACAGGTGCCGCGACAGACTTTGATTGCCGGCGGTGATGTCGAGGACGATGACGCCGGGGAACGGTCCCTTGCCGGAGGGCCGATAGAACTCGGCGTGGACGGTGTTGTTTTCGGGGGTGGCCGTCTTGACCGGCGACGGGAACTGCACGCGGAAGACGCGCACGCCGCTGCTGGGCAGGTCGTGCTTGAGGCTCATCTGATAATCGAAGCCACGCTCGCGGAGTCGATAGCGTTCGGGAACGTTGGTCTGCTCGCCGGCTGGCGTGAAGCGGAAGGTGCCCTTCTCGATGCTCGGCTCGCCGGCCAGCAGGGGAGCGGTGAAACAAACGACACTCAGTATGGACAGCGGACGCATGCGTTGGACCCTCCGTGAATGAAAACAGTCTGCGAAGCAAGGACGTTGGCGCGAAGAGACGCGGAGCCGATGTCCTCAGTATCCGCAAACGCGCACAGCGATGCAAGATGCGAGACGGGCCGCGTCTCGTTCGACGGGTTCGGTTCGGGCAGCTTATGAGATCGGCGGAAAGACCCCTTCAACGAGAAGTATCGCGCGCAGCCCCCGAAGATAGGTGTCATTGATCGCAAGCACGGCGATGGTCGTCCTGCCAATAGCCGTTCGACCAACCAGCTCGGCGCCAGACCAGCGAAAATGCCGCGCCCATTTGTGCCGACGGGGATGGAAGAGCCGAGTCAGCTTGTTCGTCCGCGGGTCCAAACCAGCAATGTTCGGTCCCTTGTGGCTGTTACAGTGCAGGCAGGAAAGAGCCAAATTGTTCGGCCGCGTAAGCCCGCCGTGCTGCCGAGCGATAATGTGGTCGATCTCGAAAGACGCCGGGTAAAACTCCTGCGGAATGCGGCAATACTCGCAAGCGCTGCCCGCACGCTCCCAAACTTCTCGTGCCAGCGCCTCGTCCATGAGCCGCCTCTAGGAAACCTTGTTGACCGGCTTCTTCAGGATCTGTCTGGCCCGCGATTGGAAAATGCCGAGCAAACAGCCCGCACGGGCATAGGCCAACAGCTCTTCTTGGTCTTCGGCTGACAAGAGACCTTCCTGATTTTTCGCGGCCAGATCGTGCATGCGAGCCTGGTCTTCCGGCGAGAAGCGCAGCGCCAGGAAGTAACGAGCCAAATCCGGAGACAGCTCCTTGGCACCGTGGCTCAACAGGCGCTCGAAGATGGCTATGTCGCGGACGCTGTTTGGGTCATTCGGATGCGCTGCCATGAGATGCCCCCGGATACCATTTGCGATTAGCATACCACGAGGGTACGTATCAGGGAATCCCTTTTGCGCCGACCCGGCGACCTGCTATATTAGACTGTCGATTCTCTTGGCGAATCCGATGCGATAAAGGGGTCTCGCGATGCCATCCGTCAAACGGCCAATCCTGGATGGGACCATGCTGCGGCAACGTCTGGCCGGCCTGCGCCGCCGGCTGCGTGTGGTGGCGATCGTGCGCGGCGCCGGCCTTTTGCTCACGGTCGTGCTCGCCGCGGCCGTCGTCGCCGGCCTGCTTGACTGGCACTGGCACCTGCCGGCCCTGGTCCGCGCCGTTGTCCTCGTCGCTACCCTCGCTGGCGGCATTTTTATCGCTTATCGCTATCTCTATCGTCCCTTGAGCGCTCCCAGCGACGATCTCAGCCTGGCTTTGCGCGTCGAGGAGGAATATCCGGGCCTCAACGACGCCCTGGCCAGTACGGTGCAGTTTTTGGAGCGCGGCTCGCCGCCCGATTCGTCCTCCACGGTGCTGGAGCGCGAGGCGGTGAAGCGCACCCTCGGTCAGATGCTTGGCTGCGATTTCGGCAAGGTCGTCAACAAACGCGGCCTTATCTGGGCCAGCGTCCTCGGCGGCGTTTTCACGATTCTGGCCCTGGCGCTGATGCTGCTCTCGCCCGCCTTGGCCGGGACGGCCTTCCTGCGTCTGACCAACCCCTTCGGAGACATCGACTGGCCGAAAAAGACGCAGCTGGAGATCGAGCAGCCGCGCCCGCGCATCGGCCGCAATGAGGCGTTCGAGGTTCGCGGCAAGGTCCGCGGCGAAATTCCGCCGCAGGCCGTCATCGTCTTTCGCTTCGAGGGATTTCCCAATCTGGAGCATCACTGCGACATCAAGACGGACGAGTCCGGCGTCGGCCGATTGGCCACCAAGCTCGAAGCCGGCCGCGTGCAGCGCACCTTCTGGTTCCAGGTGAAGGCCAACGACGCCATCAGCCCCGGGTATCGCGTGGAAGTGCTGCCGCCGCCGACGCTGGTGGCGCTGGACAGCAAGCCGTCGCCGCAGCTGCAATTGTTCTATCCCGCCTACACCGGCCTGCCTTCCCCGGATGTGCTGTCGCCGGGCACGGGTAACATCGACGCCGTTATCGGTACGGCCGTGCGCCTGCGTGCCCGCGTCGATCGGCCGCTCAAACGCGCGTGGATCGAGTATCAGCCGGAGGAGCCAAGCTTTGTGCTGGGCGATCTGCTGACGCTGATGGCCGGCGGCCTGCCGTGGTGGGAGCCGGTGCCCGCCGTTCTCGACGACGACCGCTGCACCTTCACTCTCGATTTCAAGCCCACCGTCCACGGCATGTACGCCCTGCACTTCGAGGATGAGACGGGGCTGCGCAACAGCCGGCTCTTCGAGCTGCGCCTGCACCCCGACCCGGCGCCGACGGTCCATCTCGAACGTCCGTCGCGCGCGCGCGACATTCTCACCGTGCTGCCGACCGCCGAATTGCCCCTGGAAGTGCGTGCCGACGATCTAGAATTCGGGATTCGCTCCGTTTACCTGGAGTATCGCACCGCAGCCGAGGAGCAGCCGCGCCGCCTGTACCTGTTCGATCCCGCCTCCGGACCCGCGCCGCTGTTAGCGCCGTGGGCAGGTCCGGCCATCCTCGCCGCGCCGCCTCTGGGGACGCGGCCGCGGCGCCTCGATTTCCGACAAAAGCTATCGTTAAAGACGATACGCCATTCCGACGGCAGCAGCTTGAAGGAAGAGGATGTCGTCTTTCTCCGCGCCTGCGCCGATGATTTCGATGATGTGAACCCCAACAAGGAGCCGGGACGCAGCCCGGAAGTCGAAATCCGCCTCGTCGGCCGCAACGCCCTGGAAATCGTCCTCAACCAGGAGCAGGCCGGCGTGCAGCAGGAATTGCTGCGGCTCCGCGAGAAGGAGCGCGATGCGCTGCAAAAAGTGACCGAGGCCGAGAATCGTCTGAAAAAGGCGGAAACGCTCAACATCGAGGACCAGGAGAAATTGCTGCAAGCCGAGCAGCTCCAGCAGCAAATCCGCGAGCGCATCGGCAACGAGAAGGAGGGGCTGCGCTCGGATGTGAAGCGCATTCTCGATGGTCTCAAAAGCAATGGCATGGAGAAAACCGCCGCGCAGGAGCGCATGAAAGATGTGGCGCGCGAGCTGGAGCGATTGGCCGAGAATGAATTGCAGCAGATCGAGCCGCGTTTGACCAATGCCCGCAAGCTCGCCGAGCTGCTGGAAGAGAAAGCACGCCAGGAACGCAAGGCCCAACTGGAAGCGCGCGCCCGCGAGGCGGAGCAGGAAGCGCGAACGTCGGAGGAGGCGGCCGACAACAAGGAGCGCGAAGCCGCCGAGGCGGAGAAGAAGGCCGAGCGGAGCAGCAATGACGCGGACAAGGTGCGCCATCGGCAGGAGGCCAGGCTCCAGCGCGAACGTGCCGAGGAGCTGCGTCAGAGGATACGCGAGCTGCGGCAACAAGCGGAGCGCGATCGCCGCGACGCCAACCAGAAGCGCGATCCCGCCCAGCCGCGCAAGGTGCTCGCCGACGCTCGCAAGGCCCAGGAGGAAGTCGAGAAGACGCTCAACGATCTGCTGACGCGCCGCCTGGAGCCGTGGACCAGCTCGCACGAAATCAAGGGCGAGGCCAATCGGCTGTTGGAAGAACAGAAACGCTTGCAGGCCGAGACCGAGAAGCTGATCGAGCAGCAGCAAAAGAATGACGCGGCCGGCAAGCCGCCTGCGGAGCTGACCCCGGAACAACGGGCCGATCTCGATAATTTGAGGCAAGCCCAGGAGAAGATCAAAGAACGGACGCGGCAGCTGCTGGAAAAGATGGATCGTGTTGCCGCCCAGCGCGAGGAGAAGGATCCGGAGACAGCGCGTGAATTGCGCGATGCTCTCAAGGATGCCCAGCAAGACAACATCGCTGATCGGATGCGCGCAGCGCACGAGAGCATCGACAAAAATCAATTGAACGACGCCCTCGACAAACAGAAGGACAGCGTTCGCAACCTGAAAAAGCTGGTCAAGAACCTGGAAGATCGCCGCGAGGCCGAGCTGGAGCGGCTGACCAAGAAGCTGCGCGAGAAAGAGAAGGAGCTGGCCGAATTGATCAAGGAGCAGGAAGAGCTGCGGAAAAAGGTCAAGGAAGCCGGCAAGATCGGCGACAAGGCCAAGCGCGAGGAAGAATTGAAACGCCTGGCCCGCCGGCAGGACGAGCTGCGGGAAAAGACGGAGGAGATGGTACGGCAGCTGACGCGGATGCGAGCGCCGCGGGCCGGGCAGACGCTCGGCAGGGCCGGCGAGCAAATGGCGGGAGCCGGACAGCAGATGCAGGACGGACAGCAGGGCGACGACGAACAGGAACAGACCCTCGAACGGCTCAACGAAGCGCAGCGCGAGCTGCGCCGCGCCCGCAAGGAAGCCGAGGAAGAGCTTGGTCGCGAGCAGGTCGTCCGGCTGGCCGACCTCATCCGGCCGTTGAAGGAACGCCAGGAAGCCCTCAGCGCCGAGACGACCCGCCTTCAAGAGAACGTCCAGCGCAAGAAGAAGTGGGACCGACCGCTCCGCATCGACTTCTCGCGGAAAGGCGAAGCGCAGCGAGGCCTGGGCGCCGAAACGGAAGACCTGGCGGAGAAGCGGCTGAGCAAGGCGCCGGTGTTCGCCCGGCTCATGCGCCGCGCCAGCGAGGCGATGACGCAAGCCGGCGAACGCATGCATACGGTGGCCAAGGACGCTGTCGATCCCAAGGCTCTACCGGACGCCGAGACGGCGCGTCTGCAACAGCTGGCGCAGCGCCGCTTGACCCAGGTGGTCGATGCCTTGAAGGAAGCCGCGGAAAAGATGGAGCAAGCCAGGGGAGGCGGCGGAGGTGGAAACGACGGCGGCGAGGAGCCGGCCCAGGCTGGTCCGCCCAGCGACGGGATTCCGCCGCTGGCCGAGCTCAAGCTGCTGCGCGATCTACAAAAGGACATCAACCAGCGCACCGAGAGCTTCCGCAAAGAACATCCCGACCTGAAAAAGCTCGCGGAAAAGGATCGGGCCGTGCTAAAATCGATTCGTCGAGATCAGCAGGACGTGGCCGAATTGATCGATGAGCTGAACCGCCCTGCCGGCGAGCCGGGCGAGGGGGAAGGAGAGAAGAAATGACCAGGCGTTTGCTGGCCTTGCTGCTTGCCGGCGTGGTTTCTCTCGCCGGTTTCGCGCTCGCGCAGGATCCTCCCGCGAAGGAGGAGCCGCCCTTGCGCCTTAAGAAGAAGAGACCGCGCGGCGAAGAGAAGCCGAAGGTCGATCCCGACAAGCCCGCCGAGAAGAAGGACGACAAAAAGGCCGAAAAAAAGGACGACAAGAAATCCGAGCCGCGCGAGGCCGAGCCGGTCACGCCGCAGGAAGAGGAGAAGGAAGTCCTTCAGCGCGTCGTCAAGAACGTCCACAACGTCGACGAGCGGCTGGCGAAGAACGACCTTGGCGAAGCTACGCAGCAGACGCAGCGCGACATTTTGAAGGACCTCGAATCGCTCATTCAGCGAAACGAAAACCCGCCGCCGCAATCGGGCGAGCAACAGAATCAAAACCAGGGTGGTGGGGAAGGCAGCGACGATCAGGACAACCAGAATCAGCAGGGAGGCGGCCAGCAAAATCAGAAACAGCAAGGCAGCGGTCAGAAGCCGCAAGGTCAATCGAATAGCAAGGGTCAGAAGTCGCAAGGAAGCGGCGGAGCAGGACAAAGGAGCCAGAGCAAGCCAGGCGGCAGCAAGCCAGGCACGAAGCCCGGCTCCGGCTCGCAATCCCCCGGCAAGACTCGCCCCGGCAACAGCAAGCCGGGCGGAGAAAAAAGTCCCAAACGCGGCGGCAAGGACGGCAACGGTGAAAAGCCGGGCGGCAAGAACGGTAAGAACGGCAACGGAGCCGGCGGCGGCAACAAGAGCGACCGCCCCCGCAACAAGAGCGCCGACGTGTACAAGGCGGATTGGGGACACCTGCCCGAAACACTCCGCCCTCAAATGGATGCCTACTCGCATCCGCAGCCGTTCATGCCCAAGTATGACGATCTCATTCGGCGTTACTACCGCACCATCGCCGAACAGGGCCGACGCAAAGGAGACTGAAACATGTGGACGCGCCGTCAATTTCTCTCGCGGAGCAGCCTGGCTGCACTCGGCACGGCCGGCACCTGTTTCGCCCTGCCCGGCGACAACCGGGGCAACGGCGGCCTCGATTCCGTCCCGGACGGCTCGGCCTCCAAGGGCATGATTACCGCCAAGACCGACGATGCCATCGAGAACGGGCTCGCTTACCTCAACGCCCGCGCCCACGGCGACGGCTCCTTCGGCACTCACGGCTACCAAGGCAACGTTGCCGTGACCAGCCTGGCGGCGCTGGCTTTCATGGCCCACGGCGACATGCCTAACCGCGGTCCCTGCGGCCGAATCATCACCAACGCCCTGAAGTTCATCCTTAAACAGGAAAACCGCGAAGGCCGCCATGAGGGTTACCTGCACAATCCCCAGGCCTCGCCGCACGGCCCCATGTATGGCCACGGCTTCGCCACTCTGTTCCTGGCCGAAGCGTCCGGACAGGTCCACGATAAATCGCTGCGCAAGGAGCTGAACAACAAGCTCCACCTGGCCGTCAAATTGATTCTCGACAGCCAGAACCTGGACGGGGGCTGGCGTTACACACCCGACAGCCCCGATGCCGACATCTCGGTGACGATTTGTCAGATTATGGCCCTGCGCGCCGCCCGCAACGCCGGCATCTCCGTGCCGAAAAGCAAGGTCGATAAGTGCGTTGAATACGTCAAGAGCTGCCAGGATCGCAGACAGGGCTACTTCCGCTACATGAAACAAGGCGGCGGCGGAGGCGGCGCGCAGGGCTTCGCGCGCACTGCCGCAGGCGTCTGCGCCCTGTACAGTGCCGGCATCTACAAGGGACCGGAGATCGAGCTGGGGCTGGAATTTCTACGTCGTTCGCGGCCGATGGTCGGCAACTTCGGCCGCCCCGACATGCATTATTTCTATGGGCACTATTACGCCGTTCAGGCCATGTGGACCGCCGGCGGACACTACTGGTCGGAGTGGTATCCCGCCATCCGCGATGAGCTGGTTAGCCGGCAAGCGTCGGACGGCTCGTGGATGGATCAGATTTGCAACCACTACGCCACGGCGATGGCCTGCATCATTCTGCAAGTGCCGAACAATTATTTGCCGATTTTGCAGAAGTGATATTACGTTGGTACATTAGTTCCGCACAAAAAATTGAATCACGAAAACACGAAAGTACGAAAACACGAAACAAGAAAGAGAAGGGAAAGCAAGGTATTCCATTCTTTGATGCATTTCTTGTTTCGTGTTTTCGTACTTTCGTGTTTTCGTGATTCAATTCTGTGCCCAAGTAATATGTTCGGAGACGACGATGGCGGCGCATGGCACTCTGAGGAATTGTGATGAAGCACAGCGATTCATGGACCAAATCGCCGATCCTATCACACATACCCTTGTCAATAGGGCCTTCGTGCATCTTGTGAAGAAAGTCTATATAGAGAAGCGAAACCTTCCCCAAACCGATGTCGATATGCTGTTTCTCGTCACCGCGCTCCGCGACTTTTTTTCCGAACATGATGTGCTCGCGCGTACGCTTGCTGGGGAGAAAGTCGGAGCATGGTTTGAGGATGATTGAGGATCGTAGCAACGTCTTCGTGAAACAGCTCCATCCGCTCACCGCGAGCCAATCAAAATCACCGCCGAGCGCGGCGACATGATGTAATGGTCCTCCGGCCGCAGCGCCACGGCGTCCTGTTCCTCAACAATGTCGTCTGGCGACGACAGGTTCGTGTCCACAAGCCGCGTCCACCGCCACGGTCCATTGTGCGGCGGCAGGTTGAAGCGCTGGCTCTCCCAGTGGGCATTGAAGATCACATATAAATGCGGATGCGCGTGCCAGCCGTGTAGATGGAAGGCCAGCGTGCGCGATTGGCCGGTCCAGTCCGGGTCGCCGAGCTTGACGCCGTGCCAGCTGACGCGGTTGACGAACTGGTCGCGGCTCAGGGCGAAATAGCGCTTGCGCAGGTCGATCATCTTGCGCACGAAACGCACCAGACCGGCGTTTTTCTGCGTCAGGCTCCAGTCCACCCAGGAGATGTCGTTGTCCTGACAGTAGGCGTTGTTGTTGCCGCGCTGCGTGCGGGCGAACTCGTCGCCGTGCGACAGAAACGGCACGCCCTGCGAAACCAACAGCATGGTGAAGTAGTTGCGCATCTGCCGCTGGCGCACGGCGTTGATGAAGCCATTGTCGGTCGGTCCCTCGTGGCCGAAATTGCAACAATAATTGCCGTCCCAGCCGTCGCGATTGTTTTCGCCGTTGGCCTCGTTGTGCTTGCCGTTGTAGCTGACCAGGTCGTTGAGCGTGAAGCCGTCGTGGCAGGTGATGAAATTGACCGAAGGACCGCAGCTGCGGGGAGCATCGCCGTAGAGATCGAGACTGCCGCAGATGCGCTTGGCGACGTTGGCGGTGGCGCCGGCGTCGCTGCGGATGAAGCGGCGAACATCGTCGCGATACATCCCGTTCAGCTCGGCCCAGCGGCCCCAGGTAGGGAACTTGCCAAGCTGCGACAGGCCGGCCGCATCCCACGCTTCGGCAATCAGCTTCACGCCCGACAGCAGCGGATGCTCGGCAATGTGCTGGAGCAGCGGAGGATCGTCGAGCACCTTGCCGTTGGCGCCGCGGCCGAGAATGGCGGCGAGATCGAAGCGGAAGCCGTCGACGTGCATCTCCGTCACCCACTCCACGAGACTATCGAGGATCAGGTCGCGGACGATCGGATGATTGCAGTTGAGGGTGTTGCCGCAGCCGGAGAAATTGTAATAGCGGCCTTCCTTGTCGAGCATGTAATAGATGGGGTTGTCCAAACCGCGGAAATTGAGCGTGGGACCGTTCTCGTTGCCCTCGCGGGTGTGGTTGTAAACCACGTCGAGGATTACTTCGAGTCCGGCCTTGTGGAAGGCCTTGACCATCTGTTTAAGCTCGCGCACCTGTTGCCCGGCCCTGGCGGCGTAGGCGGCCTTGGGCGCGAAGAAGGACAGCGGCGAATAGCCCCAGTAATTGAGCAGTAATTCGCCGGTGTGCGGATTGCGGTGGGCGTGCTCCAGCTCATCGAACTCCATGACCGGCATAAGCTGCACGGCCGTCACGCCGAGCGATCGCAAATACGGAATCTTTTCGATCAGTCCCAGGTAGGTGCCGGGATGGACGACGCCGGACGAGGGATGGCGCGTGAAGCCGCGGATGTGCAGCTCGTAGATCACGGTCTGCGCCATGGGCGTCGCGGGCGGCTTGTCGCCCTCCCAGTCGAAATCATCAACGACGATGCGGCTGCGGCGGGTCAAGCGGCCGTTGGCTTGTCCGCGCGGCGTATCGGGGCGGCCCCAGCTCGCGTTGCCGCTGACGGCGCGCGCGTAGGGATCGAGCAGCACGACCGAGGCATTGAAACGAAGGCCCGATTTCGGGGTGTTGGGTCCGTGGACCCGATAGCCGTACTGGTAGTCGGCGGTCAGACCGTGAACGAAAACGTGCCAGGCATCGCCGGTCTTGTGGAGAGCGGGATCGAGCGGGATCTCGGCGACCGGCTCCTCGCGTCCGTCGCGGAACAGCACGAGGCTGACAGCGTGCGCGTGGCGCGAGAAGACGGCGAAGTTGACGCCGTCGGCCTGGGGCGTCGCCCCGAAGGGACGGCAAGAACCGCGGCTGGTATGGAAGGCCGGTGGAGGCAACACCAGCCGCGCCAGCGGCAAACTTTGTCCCCGTTCCTGTTCCAAGAGCGACGATACGCGTACCTGGCCGTGCATGGCGGTCCCCGTAGGTTGGGCGGAGAGATCGGCGCTCCTCCATCGCGCGCCTACTTCTCTTATCGGAAATCGTAGGTCAAAATATCCGATCCTCGCCGGCAAATTTCCTTGGCATACTCCGTCCAGATTCCCTGACCCCAGTATCGGTAACAACTTGTCTCCGCAACCAGCAGATGAAACAGGGCGTTGCGATAAGCGTGGCTGTTTCGGTCGATTGGCCGATCGTCGAGGATCTGGTGAAAGCGGGCGCTCAGCCGGTTCATCGGCGTGAGCACATTGTCATAGCCTTTCACCCAGCTGATATTGTTGGTCCACGAGCCTCCCTCCATGGTGAAATGCGGCTCCTCGCGTTTGAGGTCGGCGATGGCCCGGTCGGCGGCTCCCACTTCCCATTTCTTGATCCGTTCAAACACCCGTCCCTGGTGGATCGGCCGGCAGCATGGCAGCATCGCCTCGCGCACCCCGGCCTGCTCGATCAGCTCCAGGTACTCCGTACCGTTGGCGGCGACGACCCCTTCGCTGCCGAAGCGGCCGACCGTTTGGCGGAAGCAGCTGGGGAACTCGTTCATCATCACGCCGCCGTTCTCACCGTCGCCGATCTGCGTGACGATGGACGGGATGGAGACGCCCCCGATTTCCTTGCGTTGCAAACCCTGTGCCTCATAAAAGGGCTGCATCTGGGCAACGAGCTTCGTGTCCGATCCCTGCGTCTTGATGAGGGCGATAATGGCGACTTCCTCGCCGCTGGAATTGCGCGCTAAGAGCCGATGGGGCAAGTGTTTTTCGTGCAGCCCGTGGCCTTCCGGCGTCTCGACGGTGTGTTCCTGCACCAGCAGCCAGCGATAGCCGCATTCCTTCAAGGTTTTGATGTATTCAAATGCAACATCTGGATGATTCGGCAAATGCATTTCCGGCGGTGAGAAGCCGCGTACTCGCGCCAGGGCGTCCCAGCCGAAAATGGCGGCGAAGTTTTGCTGCCAGGCCCGGATGTGTAATTTCAAATCAGCCGGCGGCGTCGAGGAGGCGACGGCGTGGCCCCACATGGTGCCGAGCCACTCGACATATTTGCGATAATGCCAATCGCAGGCGATGCGTTTGAGGCGATCGAGGACATCGCTGCGGCCCATCTTGCGCAGGCCGAACAGCAGCTCGCCGGAATAATCGAGCATGACGCGCGGATTGCGGCCGGCGTGGATCTGCTCCGGAATAAGGTCGCCCATGCGCGCGTAGCACTCGGCGAAAACCGGGGCGTTGTGACTGTCGCCCATGCCGGGATTGCGCATCATGTAGTCGAGGTTGCTGATCATGGCGGCGCTGCGCAGGTCGTGGCCGCCCGCCGGAACCAACGGTTGCTGCATGTGCAGGGCGATGGCGAAGACGGCGCGGAGACGATCGAGATGCAGGTTCGTCTCCGACAGAAAAACCGGCTGCCGGCCGCGCGTGACGGCCTCTACCCTGTCCTCGGCCCCACAAATGTTCGGCAAGTCGCCAATCATCTCCGGTAGCGGTGTGAAATCCATGTCGTTCATCTCCAGAAGTTGTCGAAGCCGGTGTGCCGCCCCTTGTCGGACTCGGCGGCAGCCGTCCAGCTCATCGGTTAATCTGATCCTTTACCACGAAGTCGGCGAGGAAAACAACACAGGTATCTCCGCCGGGATCGGCAGAAGTACAGAGCTATCCTGTCTGCAAGCGGAGCACCATCAAGCAAGCAGATGGGGGTCTGGGTGAACAGGGATCTTGAAGAATGCTTGCAGCTTCATGGGAAGGATGCCCCGGCCATCCAAGCGTGTGCATCCTGCGGATGAGATCCTCTCGCAACCTCCGCGTCCGTCGTGGAAGCGGCGAACCTTCTTTTGTCATTGTGGTCGATGCTGGGGAGAAACGCAATCTCTGTCCTGTTCGGCATTTGCACTCCGGTGCCTGCGCTGATTCTGGCCGTGTTGATTTTTTCGTTAGCCCAGCCCTTCAGGGCTGGGACGTGTGGTGGCGCGAGACGATTTTGGGGCTTCAGCCCCTCCCGTGCGTAGGCCCGCCGCAGAGGGCCTGAAGG
>Ga0335075_10002961_pt1 | contig 27160 bp, 29 predicted proteins | sample Lox_Sample_24_FD_206723 | JGI IMG/M metagenome (GOLD analysis project Ga0335075, IMG submission 206723) | Soil microbial communities from Loxahatchee National Wildlife Refuge, Florida, United States - Lox_Sample_2.4 | ecosystem: Environmental > Terrestrial > Soil > Wetlands | place: USA...
CAACCGCCGCATGAGCCATGTCCTGCCGCGCTACCTGCGCCGGTGGCTGCTGGTGTGTGCCGTGGCAAGCCTGTCCATCTGCGCGAACGACGCCCTGGCCACCGACGTGGGTCACCGGCTGGATGTATTCGTGCTGATGGCCGCCGGCTCCGGCCTGGTCTGTGCGTACGCCCTGTGCGTGGTGCTGGTGATCGGGTACGCCTGGTGCTACCTGCGCCTGGCGAAGCGCTGATCCGTCAGTCCTCGGCTTCCAGTTCCTGGGTGCCGATCGCGCTGAACAGCTTGCTGAGCACGCTGTACAGCGTGCGCCGCTCGTCGCGCGTCAGCTTCTGCAGCAGCCGCGCCTGGTTGCGCTGGGCCACCGGCAGCACCGCCTTGTAGAGCGATCGGCCCTTCGGCGCCACCGTCAGGATCACGGGAACCGCCGCGGTATCACCGGCCTTGCGGGTTCCCGGCGTCGGGGACTTGGTGGCGATGTACCCGCGCTTGATCATGCCGTGCAGCGTGCGGCTGGCCTGGCCCTTGTCCATGCTGCTGTTGGCGACGAGTTCCGAGAAGCGCACCGGCTGGAAGCGGGTGGTCATCGCCAGCAGCCGCCACTCCGGCACGCTCAGCCCGAAGTCGGCGAGATACCGCCGCGTGACGTTGGACTTGGCGGCATTGGCCAGCCGGATCAGCTGGAAGGTGAGGAAGTGACCGATGTGCAGGTGACTGCCGGCACCGATATCGGTCCATGGGTCCGCTGCCGGCCTGCGGGCCGGGGTCTTTGCTGATCTTGGTTTGCGCGCCTTGGTTTTGGCAGCCACTGACTGAACTCCCGTGATTCATGATGCCGCGCGGGCTTTGCGATGCACCGCGGGCCATTGAGATTCGTGTGAACGGCGAAGGTTCAATGACCGCCGCTCGCGGATGGGCCCTGAGGCCGGGCATTTTACTGGAAATCAATCGAAAGAGGCGGGCAGCTGCGGATTGCGGTGGTGTTCGAACATTACTTTCAGCTGGGCCGCCGCGATACGGCCGCGCGACAGAGGTGGCAGATCGCTCTCGGGAAAAAAGCCCGCGGCGCTGGTTTCGATGCTCGGCCTGGCCTCCCCGCCCAGCAGCTCGCATAGGAAGAACGCCTTCCATATGTGATATCCGAACGGCGGATGGGCGTGGCGGTTGCGGTCGAACAGTGCCACCAGCCTCGAGGCCCGCACCGTGAATCCCGATTCCTCGAGCACCTCGCGCTCGACCGCGCCACTGGGCGTGTCGCCCACGTCCGCGAAGCCGCCCGGCAGCGTCCACAGGCCATCCGAACGCTCCTGCACCATCAGGATGCAGTCGTCGCGGAACACCGCGGCACGCACGTCCATTTTCGGCGTCGCATAGCCCGCCTCGCGCAGGAATACCTCCGTGACCGCCTGCGCGTCGGCGCCGCTGCCGGCGGCCATGATTTCCGCGGCGATTTTCCGCACCAGATCATAACGTTGGCGATCGAACTCATTGTTGGCATAGGTGTCGCCCGTCTGCGCGACCGCCTGCAACTGCTGCGCCCAGTGCAACCAGCGAAGATCCTGCATTTGCCGGCATTGAAGCATTGAAGCGGGGTCCTGCGCCACAATAGACCCTCACTGATGTTCGCCGAAGCCATCGAGGTCTACCGCTGCGCCGACCGCGCGCCCTGTGAGGAGCGCGCCTTCGTGCTCACCGCCGTGGGCGTGCCCTATGAAATGGTGGAATCACCGCAGGGCTTCTCGCTGTGGGTGGAACCGGCGAACGCGGCGGTGGCCGGCGATCACCTGTTGCATTACCAACGGGAAAGACGCCGTCCGCCGCCACCGGCGCCGGTCGTCGACCTGCCGCTGTACGCGCACGCCTGGCTCGGCAGCACGGTGTATGCGCTGGTGCTGCTGGGCATCGCCGGCGCCATCAGCCAGGGAATCGGCCGGCTCGATGCCTTCAGCGCCGGCGAACTCAATGCCGCCCTGGTTCGCCAGGGTCAGTGGTGGCGGGCGTGGACCGCGTTGACGCTGCATCTGGATGCGGCCCACATCACCGCCAACCTGCTCGCGGGCGCCTGGTTCGGGTACCTCGCCGGACGACTGCTCGGCCCCGGTACGGCGTGGGCGCTGGTCGTGCTCGGGGCCGGCGTCGCGAACCTGCTCGAAGCGCTCGGCGCCGCCGCCGATCACACCTCGGTGGGCGCATCGACCGCGGTCTTCACCGCCCTGGGACTGCTCGCGGCCTATTCCTGGCGGGAGCGTCACATGATGCAGTTGCGCCCCGCCCGCCGCTATGGACCGCTGTTCGCAGGCGTGGTGCTGCTGGGCTGGCTGGGGACCTCCGGAGAACACACCGACGTGATGGCCCATCTGCTGGGCTTCGGCGTCGGCGGCGTGCTCGGCGCGCTCATCGCCCTGCCCCGGCTGCAGCGACTGTGGCGGCGACTGCCTCAGTGGGCCGGCGGTGCGGTGGCGCTGGGCACCATCGCCCTTGCCTGGCTGTGCGCGTAGCCGACCAGCTCCACGTAGCCCTGGGCGGTGACGGGCCGGTCGCCGCGTCGTCCCGCCGCCTCCACGGCGCCTTCCCAGTAACGCGGCTGGGTCGGCAGTTCCTGGTCGGCCAGTTGCGGCGTGAGCTGCAGTTGCAGGGCCAGTGAGTGTACGGTGAGCCGCCACTGCGCCGGGTACTCGCCGCCGCGGGGACTGCGCCAATGGCGCAGCACCTGGATGTCCACGTCGTCGTCGCCGAGCGCCGTGACGTGGCCCGAGGCATCGACGAAGGTGCCCGCACTGTGCGCATCGCGACGCCCGTCGTCATCGCGCAGCGCGTAGAACATGAGGGTGCTGCCATCGCCCAGTTGCAGCGCGAACCAGTCCCAGCCCTGCTGCCGCCTGCCCAGCGACCCACTGCCCCACTCGCGGTCCAGCCATGCCAGTCCCGATACCGGCACCGTCGCGGTCCCGCGGCGCAGCCGGCCCGAGACCTGCAGGCGCGGCATGGAGTAATAGTAGCTGGCCGCCCCGGGTGCATCGGCCTTGCGGCTCAGACCCGCATCGCCGTTGAGCACCGGGGGGCCCGCCATGCGCAGCTGCAGCTGCAGACCATAGTCCTCATCCGCCGCCGACAGCAGCCAGTCCGTCGGTACGGAGGCCTGCACCAGCGACCAGTCGGCCACGTGGACCGCGAAGGGCTGCGCCTGTGCGCTTCCCAGTCCCAGGGCATCCCGGGAGTAGCGGGCGGCGCTGAAGAAGTGCCGCGCACCGACATCGGTGATCGCGAAATGCGCCGCGTACAACTGCCGCGCCCGCCAGGCGGACCCGCCCGGCGCGGCATCCGCGGCCGCGGGCGCCACGAGGCCGAGCCTGAAGAACGTCAGCTCGAAACCGAAGGTCTGTCCGTCCGCCGCGCGCAGGTGGCCCGTCAGGTACCACCACTCGTGGCGGTACGCCGGGTGCGGTCCGTGGTCCTGCGGAAATCCGAACCGTCGCGGCGTGTCCGCGACGGCGAACCCCGGCACGTCCGATTCGCGCAGTACGCTCAGGCGGTCGCCGACGATGCCGGCCGTCACCCCCTCCGCGCCGGCATCGGCTGCGGCCGGGGGCGCAGTGCGATCACAGGCGGCGAGTCCGGCGCCTGCGGCCAGCAGCAGCAGCAGCAGCGGCAGGATGCGGTGCATTCATTCCTCCCGCAGGTCCTGCGCCAGCGGCGCATGGGCCGTGCGCCAGGCCGGGTAGATGCCGGCCACGAGCGCCGCGAGCACGGCCAGCAGCATCGCCCCGGTCAGTTGCCCGGGATGCAGGTGCAGGTCGATCTGCCAGCCGAAGGCGCGCCGGTTGATGACCCGCACCAGCAGGATCGCCGTGAGGAGGCCGGCGGGCAGCGCCGCCAGCAGCGCCACCCCGCCCATGAACACGGTCTGCGCCTGGATCATCACGGCGGCCGCGCCGCGGGTCAGACCCAGGGCCCGCAGCAGCGCCAGTTCGCGCGTGCGCCCCAGCTGCCAGGCCAGCAGCGCGCTCAGCAGCCCGACCGCGGCCACTCCGGCGGCCAGCCAGTCAAGGACCCGCGTGATGACGAAGGTGCGATCGAAGATCGCCAGCGAGATGGCGCGCACCTGCGCCGGCGTGTCCACCTCGAGCGCCTGGCGTCCGGCGGCGGCGGCGTACAGCCGGCCGACGATCGCGCGGATGTCGGCGCCCGGGGCGGCGTACAGCGCCATGCTGCCGATGGCATCGTCGTGCCACAGCCGCCGGTACACCGCGCGGCTGATGCGCACGCTGCCCCGGTCGTTGCCGTACTCGCGGAACACACCGGCCACGCGCAGCCGCCGCGGACCCAGGGCCGTGAACAGCTGCAGCGTCGCGCCGACGCCGAGGTCCAGCCGATAGGCGAGCGGCTGGGCGATGAGCACCTCGCCCGCCGCGAACCGGGTCCAGACATCCGGCGCGGCGGCGGTGAGCGCGACGCCCGCGCGCGCGCCGGACGTCGCGTCCATCGCGTCCAGCACCACCGGTCCGCGTTGCGATTGCACCATCGCCCGACGGCTCGCGCTGTAGCCGGAGAGGCCCGGCACCCGCACCAGGTCCGCGACCACGGCCGCATCGAGCCGCCGTTCGGGGCGCGCGAAGCCCGGCCCCGGCGCGCCCACGTAGATGTCCGCCTGCAGGGTCTGCGACAGCCACTCGCGCAGCGACTCCCGGAAACTGTCGACCATGATGCTGATGCCGATCATCGCGGCCACCGCCATGGCCAGGGCCGCCACGGCGACGCCGGTGCGGCTGAGCGAGCCGGCGATGCCTGCGAGCGCGAGGCGCACCGGTGGCGCGTCCGAGAGTCGCGCGCGCCCCAGGCCGCGCGCGCAGGCATACAGCAGCGCCGGCGTCGCCGCCGCGACGCTCAGCATCGCGAACACCAGGGCGCCGAATCCCCCGAGCACGCTGCGACCGCTGCCCAGCACGATGAGGCCGCAGCCGAGCCCCAGCAGCACGCTGCACCCGAGCAGCACCACCGCGACCCGCCGCGCGCGCGCCTCGAGCACCGAGGCCCGCAGGCTCAGCTGCGGCATGCTGTGGATGGCCTCCAGCGCCGGCGCGGTCGCGGCGAGCAGCGCCACGGCGACGGCCGCGCCGATGGCCAGCAGCGGCTCCCAGGGCGGCAGCGAGACGCTGTTCACGGCGAGCACGAAATAGAGGTCGTTGATCGTGCGCGAGACCATACCGACCAGGACGCGGCCGATGAGGGCCCCGGCCGCGAGGCCCAGCACGCCGCCGAGCAGCGCAAGCACCGTCGCCTCCAGGAGAATGATGCGCAGCAGCTGGGCCCGCGTGGCGCCCAGCGCCCGCAGCACTCCCAGGCTGTGCCGGCGCTGCACGATCGCAAAGCTCATGGTGCCGTAGACCAGGAACAGGCCCACCAGGAGCGCGAGCAGGCTCAACGCCCGCAGGTTGGTATCGAAGGCCTGGGTCATGTCGAGACCCGCGCGGGCGCGCTGGGCGGCGACGTTGAGGGTCACCCCGGGCGGCAGTTGCTCGCGCAGCTGCTGCAGTTCCGATGCGGCGATGGCGCCTGGGGGCACGCGCAGGTCGATGCGGGTCAGCCGGCCGGGAAGGCCGAGCCACTGCTGCGCCGTACTCACGTCGGTGAGCAGCAGGGCTCCGAGGCCGCCCCCGGCATCATCGAGGACGCCCAGCAGGTGGCCGCGCAGGGCGTGGCCGCCGGCGTCGGCATCGAAGCCGTCGCCGGCCGTCAGGCCCAGCCGCGAGGCCGCGTCCCGGCCCATCACGACGGTTCCCGATCCGGCCATCCATTGCGCCAGCGCGCCGCGCGAATCCAGCACCGGTGCGGGGCCCTGCGGGGCCCCGGGGCCGCCGCCCGCGGCAAATCCGGCCGCGGCCAGCGGATCGACGCCCAGAAGCTGCAGCGCCTGGTTGCCCACGGTCACATATCCTTCGACCATGGGATTGGCGCGGACCGCGTGCAGCGTGCGGACCAGGTGCACGTACCAGGTTTCGTCGATGCCCGCCGGACCGCCATCGAGCTCGTGGGTGGCCGGTCCCTGCACCGCGGCCAGGGACAGTTCGAAGGCACGCGCCGCGCTGCCGGTGGCCACGTCGACCGCGACGATGGTCGCCACGCCCAGCGCCAGTCCCACGAGCGCCAGCAGCAGCTGCAGGGGATGGCCGAGCAGGTGCCGGACGCTCGCCGACCACAGCACGTTCATGTCTGCGGCACCAGCTGTCCGTCGCGCAGCACCAGACACCGGTCGGCGCCGGCGGCGAACTGGCGGTCATGCGTGACCAGCAGCACCGTCGCGCCGCGCTCGCGCGCCAGCGCGCGCAGCAGCGGCGCCAGCTGCGCGGCCGTCACCTCATCGAGATTGCCGGTCGGCTCATCCGCCAGCAGCAGCGTCGGGTCGTGCACCAGCGCGCGCGCCAGCGCCACGCGCTGCTGCTCGCCTCCCGAGAGCACATCGACCGGATCCCCGAGCCGGTCCCCCAGTCCCACCCGCTCGAGCAGCGCGCGGCTGCGGCGCCGGCCCTCCGCGGCGCCCACGCCATCGAGCGACAGCACCAGGCGCACGTTCTCCTCGACGTTGAGGGTGGGCAGCAGATTGAAGAACTGGTAGACGAATCCCACCTTGCGGCGGCGGAACACGGTGCGCGCCGGTTCGGCCAGCGCCCCCAGGTCCACGCCATCGAACAACACCCGCCCGGAATCCGGCCGGTCGATGCCGCTGATGAGATTGAGCAGGGTGGACTTGCCCGAGCCGCTGCGCCCGATGATCGCGGTCTCGGTACCCGCCTCGATGCTCACGCTGACCCGGTCGAGCACGCTGCGGCGGTGGACGCCTTCGCCGAAGCTGCGACTGACCGAGTCCAGGATCAGCACGCGGCATTGACACCCGGGTCGTAGCGCATCGGCCGCGCCGCCCCCATGCGGGTGAGCTCGCGGCGCAGGGCGTCGCCGAGGGTCGCCTGGTCGGCGCGGTCGAACACCGGCGCCGCGCTCCAGTCGTATGCCCAGGGATGGGAGCTGCGCAGCGATTCGGGTTCGTCGGCGTAGCGAGGCATCACGTGGGCATGCAGCGCGGGCTCCTGGTTGCCGAGGATCGCGTAGTTGATGCGCAGGGCGTTGGTGACCTTGAGCAAGGCATCCCCGAGCCGGGCCATGTCCACCAGGAACTGGCTGCGCTCCTGGGCTCCCAGCGCATTGAGGGTCGGCACCACCGGGTCCGGCAGCAGCAGCACGTAGCCGCGCACGAACTGCCGCTCGCCGAACACCACCCAGCCGGAGCTGAGCTTGGCCGCGACCCGCGGATCCTTGCCCTCGCGGGCGGCGAGCACCTGGTGATGGATCGCGGTCAGGTGCTCGGGTGTTTCGCGCTTCATGCGGCCGCCTCTCGCCTAGGCGCAGCAGCGCCTCGCGCGTGTCGTGGAAACTGCGGTGCACGATGCCATGCCAGCCGCGCCGGCGCGCGGCCTCGATGTTCTCTGCGCGATCGTCGATGAACACGGTGCTCGCGGGACGCAGGCCGAATTTCGCCTCGGCCTGGGCATAGATGGCCGAATCCGGCTTCATGACCCCGGCGTCGAAGGAGGTCAGCGCCCCGTGGCCGAGATCGGCCACGCCATGCCGGACCGACAGATGGTCCCAGTGCAACTCGCCGATGTTCGACAGCAGGTAGACGCCGTGGTGCGGCATCAGCTGCCGGGCCAGCTGCATCATGTCCGCGTGCGGCGTCAGCATCTCGAGCCAGTGCTCCCGCACGGCATCGGGCGGCGCCTGCGGTGCGAGGGAGATGAAACGCTCGATCAGCCCGGCGCCATCCAGCCTGCCGGTCTCGTGCTCGACCAGTCCGATGCGCTCCACGGCGGTGGGCAGGTCCATGCGCGGGGCCCCGTGGCTCACCAGGAACTCGAGCAGCCGTTCGGGATGGATCCCGACGAAGACCCACCCGATGTCGAAGACGATGTCGCGGATCATGCGCACCTACGCACCTATCTCGGGACCGGCATCACCATACCCGGATCTCCCGGGGTCATGTTCACGGATACCACGGTCGCCCGCGGAAAGAAATTGAACTCGGAGGCGCTCGCCCAGGTATAGGCGCCCATCGCGCGCCCGACGATGAGATCCCCGACCTCGAGCTTCGGCAGCATCAGGTTCTCGGCGATCACATCGATGCTGTCGCAGGTGGGACCGGCGAGCACCGAAGGCAGGTGATGCGCGCCGTCGCGCAGCGGCTCGACCGGATAGCGGGCATGATCGTAGAGTTGCCCGCTGTAGGAGCCGTACAGGCCATCGTCCAGGTAGTACCACCAGTGCCCCTCGCGCTGCGCGCGGCCCATCACGCTCGCCACGCCGATGGCGGCGGGTCCTGCGATGAACCGGCCGGGCTCGGCGATCACGCGGACGCGCCTGGGGAGCTTGCCCAGTTCGTGGCGGATGGGCGCGCAGAACCGCATGATGTCCGGCACCGGCGCGCCATAGTCGATGGGGAAGCCGCCGCCGATGTCGAGAGTATCGAGCGCACCGAGCTTCTCGCGCCGCGCGGCCGCCATCAGCGACGCGCAGGCCCCGATGGCCTCCACGTGCTTGGCCGGATCGGCGGCCTGCGAACCGACGTGGAAGGAAATGCCCTGCACGTCGACCCCGAGGCCCGCGGCCAGCCGCGCCAGGGCCAGGAAGTTCTCCGGGTCGCAGCCGAACTTGCGCGACAGGTCGCACACGGCGCCGGGGCTGCGGAACGAGACCCGCAGCAGCAGCCGCGCGCGCTCGCCGAGCCGGGCGAACTTGCGCACTTCGTCCGGGTTGTCGGCGACGAAGGTGCGTACCCCGAACTCCATCGCATTGCGGATGTCCTGGGCGCGCTTGATCGGATGGGTGTGGATGCAGCGCTCGGGGCCGGCGCCGAGGCTCTTCACCAGCTGCACCTCGCCGGTGGTGGCGAGGTCGAGCCAGCCGCCCTCCTCCAGTACCACCCGCACCACCGCCGGATGCGGCAGCGGCTTCAGCGCGTAGTGCAGATCGACCTTGGGAAGCGCCTTCTTCAGCTTGCGCAGCTGCAACCGCACGCGTTCGCAGTCGATGATCAGCAGGGGCGATCCGAATTCGCCGACCAGGCGACGGATCTGTTCGGGCTGGAACGGATCAATGAAGCGCGTCGTGCGCAAACGGCTCGGCATGGAGGCTCTCGCTTCGGGGTTTTTCGGGCGGCTTAGGGCAGCACGGCGCTGGCGACGATGTCATCGCCTTCGGTGATCCGGGTCGCGGCGCGTTGCAGACGATCGCGCACGGCGTCCCAGCGTTCACCCTCGGGCACGTCCTGGACCAGGATCTGCTGGCAGCCGGCGGTATCGAGCGCGCGCAGGTTGGCGTACAGATCGTGGGCGTACTGATCGGGACGGCGCCCGGCATTCACCCAGGTCACGTAGGCGTGCGCCTTGAGCGGCAGGCGCTGGGCCAGCACGGCGATGCGCTTGCCGCCGCTCGAGGCCGCATCGGCCTGCGCGTCGATCTCCCCGGATGGCACGATGCTCAGGGGCGTCGTCGGCGCGTAATGCGAGGGCAGGCTTCCGGGCACGCGTGCGCTGAAGGTATCGGCGCCGACGATGAGATCGGGCGCCACCTCGCGCAGCTGGCTGGCCGTGACCGCCCCGGGGCGCAGCAACCGGACCTTGTCGCCGACGCAGGAGATGATGGTGGACTCCAGGCCGATGTGGCTCTCGCCGCCATCCAGCACGATGCGCACCGCATCACCGAGTTCTTCCCGGACATGCTCGGCGCGCGTGGGGCTCACGCGGCCGAAGCGGTTGGCGGACGGGGCCGCGATGCCGCCGCCGAAGGCGGTCAGCAGCTGCTGCGCCATCGGATGCGAGGGCACGCGGATCGCCACGGTGTCCTGACCGCCGGTGACGACGTCGTGCACGTTCGAGGCGCGCGGCATCACCAGGGTCATCGGGCCGGGCCAGAACCGCTCGGCCAGCCGGCTGGCCACGGGCGGCACTTCGCACACCCAGCGGTGCAGGAACTTCGGACTGTCCAGATGCACGATCACCGGATGGTGCGCCGGCCGGCCCTTCGCCTCGAAGATCCTGCGCACCGCCGCAGGATTGCCGGCGTTGGCGCCCAGGCCGTAGACCGTTTCGGTCGGGAACGCCACGAGATCGCCGTCGCGCAACGCCTGCACGGCAGCATCGATCTCGACCTGGCTCGCCCGGACAACCCTGACCATGGACGAATTCTAGCAAGGCTTTCGGTCCTGGCCGTCCTTTGTGCGCGACAAGCGCAGGACCGTGACCCAGGGTCGATTTTTTCCATGGGAATCGTGGCTTAGGCTTGCCAAGCAGGCAAATGTTGCGTAGGTGCTACTCCAGGAGCCGGCGCTCCCATCCCGCCGGGGTGCGCCGCACCTCGTAGGCCGGAAAGTAGTGTTTGTCGAGCTTCAGGGTGATCACTTCGGCCGCATCGTTCCAATTCAGCGTCTTGAGCCGCAGCGAGGAACGGTCCGGGCGTCCGCCGACCGCCTTGAGGAAGGCATCCAGGTCCGGGGTCGGTATGCCGTCCACTTCGACGATCCGCCGGCCCGGATAAAGGCCGTAGCGGGCCGACGGGGAACCATAAGTGAAGAAGGCCACGTAGACGCCGGTGGGTGCGATGCCCCGTTGCGCGGCAATCGCCCGCTGGGGAGCCTGCAGCGTCGCGCCCGCCCATTCGACCACCCGGTCGATGTCCTGGCCGTCGAGCGCGGCCGTCTGGATGCTGAGGTTCACCGCGGCATTGGCCCGCCAGACGGTGACCTGGACGGTGGGCGCATCGGCCACCGCGTGCTCCACTTCGCCGAAGCGGGTCACGGTCCTGCCGTCGATGGCCAGCAGGATGTCGCCCTGCTGCAGCAGCCTGGCCGCATCCGATCCGCCCACCATGCGCACCGCCATCAGCGCCTGGCGGTCGGTCTGGTCATGGGCCTCGAGCTTCTTCAGCCACTCGTCCGAAAGGCCCAGCTGGCGCGCGTCGGCCAGCTGCAGCGGGACCAGTTCGGTCTCCAGGCTGTGCAGCGGCGTGCCGGCATGGATGTGATCGAGCATGGTCGCCACCACGTCGATGGGCACTCCGCGGTTCTCCTGCATGAGGTCGCGGCCGTTCTCGATGGCGTAGCTCGACCACAGGCCGATCACCTGGCCGGCCTCGTTCGACAGTACGCCGTCGAAATCCGTGGGTGGATTCACCAGCTGCGCCACCTCGAGATTGGTGTCGCGGAAGCGCATCGACCGTGACAGCGGCAGCGCCAGCGGATCAACGCTTGCGATCTCGGTGTTGCGGGTGTGCGGCTCGCCGTCCGCGCTCAGTCCCACCACCCACACCGGATTGCCCTCGTGCAGGGCGCCCGGCGCGAGCGTCGCACTCTTCACGGGAGTATTGCCGATGAGGGCCGGGTCGTAGGCCACCACCGAAAGGTTGTGCAGCGGATTGACGTACACCACGTGTCCGGGCACCTGGATGGTCCCGGCGAACGTGATCTGCACATCGCCGACCGACACGGGCACCGTGTTGCGGTCCACGACCACGAGTCCCCGCGCCGCATCGACGATCAGCCCGGTGCCATGGAAACTGGTCTCGGTGACGCCCGACACCGAGTACGGCATGTCGTAGGTGACGAACACCAGCGAGGGGGTGAGCTTCTTCAGGCGTGGATCGGTGTAGGCGGGCAGCGCGGTCGTGGCCGGTGCCGGGGGTGGCGCGGGTGCCACGGGCGGCAGGTCCGCGCAGTCCCACAGCCCCGCGCGGTCATCGCGACGACAGCGGGCCGAAAGGAACCACCGCCGATCCATGCGGAAGGAGCGCAGCTGGGTGCTGTGGGGATCATCGAGCGAGAAATAGCGCACCGTGGCCCGGGCGCCGTCGCCGAGGGTATCGAGGATCTTCTGCAGGTCGTCCAGGTTCTTCACCGGCCTGGAGTTCATGGCGATGATCACCGAACCGCGGGCGATGCCGGCGGCGCCGAGGGCATACCCCGGATTGGCGACGTAGACGCCGCTGACCGGCACGTTGAACTGCCGCGCCAGCTGGTAGGAGAGGTTGTTGAGCACCCCATCGCCGAACTGCACGTAGGAATCGGGCGTGATGGCATTGAGGTCCGTGATGGGCAGTTTCGCCGTGATCAGCTTGCCGCCGCGTTCCAGGGACAACTCGACGCTGCCGCCGACGTTGTCATCGAGCAGCGCCTCGAGCGGCTCGAACTGCGTGACATAGCGACCGTTCATGCGCACCAGGATGTCGCCGGGCTGCAGCACGCCGCTGCTGGGTGACCCGGGCAGCACCTTGCTGACCACCAGCATGCCGGTGAGCGCCGGGAACGCCCCGCGCACCGCGGTTTCGGTGGCGGCGCTCAGGCCCAGCCGTTCGAGCTCGTCGTAGGGGGTGTAACTGAAGTCCGTGGACAGCGTGCCGCGCGTCACGGGCTTGCCCTGCTGGATCAGTTCCAGGGCCCGGCGCACCCGGCCGAGCGGCAGATAGAAGCTGGAGGCCGCGCCGTTGGCGCCGCCGGCGTTGAGCGCGACCACGCGACCGCGGATGTCCACCACCGGCGAGCCCGAGGAGCCCCCCGAAGTGCCGGACGCCGCCTGCAGATAGAACGTATTGAAGTCGTTGAACTTGTAGAGGCCGTAGACGGGTGCGTCCCGGTCCAGCCGCGCCAGGGTGCCGGCGAGGATCGACAGCTGCTCGCCGGCATTGTTGCCGATCACACGGATCTCGGTGCCGACCTTGGCCCCTTCGGGGTACAGCGACAGCGCCTTGGGCTTGATGAAATGCAGCTTCGAGGGATCGTAGTGATACAGGCCGAAGTCGTGTACCGGGTCGCGGTACACCGGGTACAGCTGCACCTCTTCGCGATTCAGGAACGTGGCCTCGGCCGTCACCGGACCCGGGGTCACCACATGGCGGTTGGTCAGGATCAGGCCCCGTTCGGCGTCGACCACGAATCCGGTCGCCTGCGCGGTCGCGTTCCACTCCGTATCAAACGCGCGGACCTGGTCGATGTTGATGGCCACCACGCTGCTGACGATGCGCTCGAGCGTGCCCGACCAGTCGGGATTGCCTTCCGCCGCGGTGGCCTGCTGCGCGAGGGTCGCGGACTGCTGCGTCGCCGGCCCGTGCTCATCCGGCTTGGGCGCATCGGGTGCCGCACGCGCCAGCACGGGCAGCAGTCCGGCACAGGCCAGCAGGGTGAGCGCCCAGCCACGGGCGGTTCGCGCGTCAGTCAATAATGACCCATCAGTACCAGCAGCCACACCACCCCCAGCAACACAAATGACAGCAACACGGCCGCGGAACCGATGTCCTTGGCGAGCCCCGCCAGGACGTGCCGTTCCAGGCCGATCCGATCCACCGTCGCCTCGACGGCACTGTTCAACAATTCAACGATGAGCACCAGGAGCATGGGAGCGACCAGCAAGGCGCGCTCGATGCCCGTGCGACCCAGCCACAGGCCCAAGGGTATGACCAGGAGGCTCAGACCCAGTTCCTGGCGGAACGCGGCCTCCTCGCGGTAGGCCCCCAGCAGCCCCTGCCAGCTCACCCCCGCGGCCCTGAGGATGCGGGTCAGGCCGCGCGGCTTTTCGCGTGCCATCGGTTGCGGAACGGACATGGGCTTCCTGATGGTTATTTTGCCGCCATGTTAAGCGGTACAATGCGTCCATGTCGCATCCACGTCGCAAATCGCTCGTAACCACCATTGGGGGTATCCGCGTCGGCGGTCCCAATCCCATCGTCGTGCAGTCCATGACCAACACGGACACGGCGGATATCGCAGGCACCGTCGAACAGGTCCGCTCCCTCGCCCGGGCCGGGTCGGAGCTGGTGCGCGTCACCGTGAACTCTGCGGAAGCCGCGGCCGCCGTGGAGCCCATCCGGGAACGGCTGGACCAGCTGGGGGTCGGGGTGCCGCTGATCGGGGACTTCCACTTCAACGGCCACAAGCTGCTGCGGGAGTACCCGGGATGCGCCACGGCGCTGGCCAAGTACCGCATCAACCCCGGGAACGTCGGGCGCGGCACCAAGCGCGACCCGCAGTTCGCGGAAATGATCGAGATCGCCTGCCGCTACGAGAAGCCGGTGCGCATCGGCGTCAACTGGGGCAGCCTCGACCAGGACCTGCTGACCCGGATGATGGACGAGAACTCGGCCCGGCCCGAGCCCCTGGACGCCCGCGACGTGATGCGCCAGGCCGTGGTCGCCTCCGCGCTGTCGAGCGCCGAGCGCGCCCTCGAGCTGGGACTGCCGAAGGATCGCATCATCCTTTCGGCCAAGGTCTCCGGCGTGCAGGACCTGATCGCCATCTACTCGGACCTGGCGGGGCGCTGCGAGTATCCGCTGCATCTGGGGCTGACCGAGGCGGGCATGGGCTCCAAGGGCATCGTGGCCTCCACCGCCGGCATGGCCGTGCTGCTGCAGCAGGGCATCGGCGACACCATCCGCGTGTCGCTGACGCCGGAGCCCGGCGGCGACCGCACCAACGAGGTGATCGTCGCGCAGGAGATCCTGCAGACCATGGGCCTGCGCTCCTTCACCCCCATGGTGATCGCCTGCCCGGGCTGCGGCCGCACCACCAGCACCTATTTCCAGGAACTGGCCCAGCGCATCCAGTCGCACATCCGCCATCGGATGCCCGAATGGCGCCGCGCCTACGACGGCGTCGAGGACATGACGGTGGCCGTCATGGGCTGCGTCGTGAACGGTCCGGGCGAGAGCAAGCATGCGAGCCTCGGCATCAGCCTGCCCGGCACCGGCGAGCGTGCGGTCGCGCCCGTCTACGAGGATGGCGAGAAGACGGTGACCCTGAAGGGGGAGCGCATCGCCGAGGAATTCCAGGAACTGGTGGAGCAGTACGTGGTGCGCAAGTTCACGCCGCGCCAGGGCGCATGAGGACCCATGACTGAGCTTGCGGACCGGCGCTGCGAACCCTGCCATGGCGGCATGGCGCCGCTGACGCGCGCCGCCGCCGACGAACTGCTGCTGCGGCTGGACCCCGCCTGGACGCTGGACGACAGCGCCGGCAGCCTGCGGCGGGAATTCAGCTTCCGCGATTTCTATCGAACCATGAGCTTCGTCAATGCGGTGGCGCACGTCGCCAACATCGAGGACCACCACCCGGACCTGGAAGTGAGCTACGGCAGCTGCAGGGTCCGCTACAGCACGCATGCCATCGGCGGGCTGTCCGAGAACGACTTCATCTGCGCGGCGAAGCTGGATCAGATTCCCAGGCTGTGAGGTCGGGCGGCCTGCCCAGCGCATGCCCGATGAAGAAGCGCTTGAGCACTGCGCTGCGGTTGGCGAGTGCCAGCGCGCGCCGGGCGAGTCCCGCGAGCGGTCCGGCACCCTGCGCCAGCACCCGGTTGAAGGCGTCGATGGAGAATTCCATCAGCGCGTTCTCGCCCCGGCGCCAGCGCTCGTAGGCGCGCAGCGTGCGCGGCGCGCCCAGGTACTCCCCGGCAGCGCGGGCCTCGACGCACAGCTGCGCCAGGACGGCCGCATCCAGCAAGCCGAGATTCACCCCCTGCCCCGCGAGCGGATGCACCACATGCGCGGCATCGCCCACCAGCACGCAACGCCCGGCGATGTAGCGCTCGGCACTCAGCCGCTGCAACGGAAACGCGAGCCGCGGACCCGCCAGGCGCAGGGCCCCCAGCACCGCGTCGCTGTCCTGCATGAGACGCGATTCGAATTGCGCGGGCGTGGCATCCAGGAGGCCCCCGGCCTGCCGCTCCTCGAGGGACCAGACGATGGAGACACTGCCGTCGCCGCACGGCAGCAGCGCGAGCGTGCCGCCGGCGATGAAGCGCTGCCAGGCCGTGCGCTGATGGGGCTTCTCGGGCAGGACCCGCGCCACGATCGCGGTCTGCCGGTAGCTGTGGGTGCGCACGCCGATGCCGAACGCCGTGCGCACCGCCGAACGCGCGCCGTCGGCGCCCACGACCAGTTGCGCCAGCCGTTCACCGGCGGAGGTCGCAAGCCGCACCGGGCCTGCCACGTCCGCCACGGTGTCCGGTCCCAGCACCTCGCCGCCGATGAGCTCCCCGCCGGCCTCGGCAAAGGCCTCCATGAGCGCCGCCGTGACCCGATGCGCCTCGATGATGTAGCCGAGATTGGGTTCACCGACCTCGGCCGCGTCGAACTGCAGCACCTCGTCGCTGGCGGGGGCCACGCCGGGGTGCCAGACGCGCATGTGCTCATAGGGCCATGCGTGATCTCGGACCCGGTTCCAGGCGCCGGCCGCTTCGAGGATCCGTTCACTGGCCCGCGAGAAGGCGAGGACGCGCGCATCGGGCTCGGGGCCGTGCAGCGGCGGCGCGGTCGCCGCGGCCTGCAGCAGCCCGACCCGCAGTGCCGGACCCCCGCGGGCGCAGCGCGCCAGCAGCGCCGCGGCGCAGGCGCCGACCGGGCCGCCGCCGACGACCAGAACGTCCAGGTCCTGTGCGGCGCCCGTGCTCATCGCAGGGGCAATCCCCGCGCCAGTCGCGGCGTGCGGCCGCCGAATCCCAGACTGACCCGCGCCAGCGCGCGCTTCGCGGGCGGCAGCAGATCGAACAGCAGCAGTCCCGCATCGCGCAGCAGCCGCACCGGTGGCCGCGTATCGCCGAACACCCGGATCAGGCCATCGGTGAAGCGGGTCACCCCGCCGCGATCCGCGGCGCGCCCCTTGGCAAAGTGGGCAAGCAGTTGCGCATCGCCCGGGTCGGCAGCGCCGACGACCAGTTCCGCCAGTGCCGCCACATCGCGCAATGCGAGGTTGAACCCCTGCCCCGCCACCGGGTGCAGCGCCTGGGCGGCATTGCCGATGAGCACGGTGCGCGGCGCCACGGCCTCGTCCGCGCGCGTGAGCCTCAGCGGATAGCCGGCGCGCCGGCCGGCGCGCACGAACCGGCCCGCCCGCCAGCCGAAGTGCTCCTGCAGCAGCGTGAGGAATTCCGCATCGCCCGCGGCGAGGGTGTGCGCCGCATCCGCCGGCGGCCGCGCCCATATCACGGTGTAGCTGCCATCGCGCAGCGGAACCAGCGCCAGCGGACCGCCGGCGGTGAACCGCTCGTAGGCGGTGCCATCGTGCGGCAGGTCGCTGGCGACGTTGGCGACGACCGCCAGCTGATCGTAGTCCGCCTCGCTCACCGCGATGCCGGCATCGCGACGCACGGCCGAGTGGGCGCCATCGGCTGCCACCGCCAGACGCGCCCGCACGGCCGCGCCTGCCGCCAGCTGCACGGTCACGCCGTGCTCGTCGGCACTGACGCCGGTGACGGTGGCCGGCATGCGCACGCTGATCGCCGCATTGGCCTGGATCCGTTCCCACAAGGCGGACCCCAGCACCCGATTGGGCAGCACGAAGCCGAAGGCTTCGACTCCCTGCTCCTCCGCGGTAAGCCGTGCAAAGGCCAGGCGGCCGCGCTCCGAGACATGGATGGCGCGGATCACACCGCATTGATCGGCGACCGCGCTCCAGACCCCGAGCGCCTCGAGGATGCGCCGGCTGGCATTGCCCAGGGCAGTCGTGCGCTCGTCGAAACTGTGATGCGCGTGCGAGTCCGGCGGCGTGCCCTCGATGAGCACGATGCGGCGTCCGGCGGCGGCCAGCGCCAGCCCGAGGCTGGCCCCGACCATGCCTCCCCCGATCACCGCGATGTCGAACTCTTCCACGATGTACTGCGAACGCTCAGGCCGCGGTCATGAGCGCCTCGATGGCATCCGGATCCTTGGGCGCGCCGGCGGTGAGCACTTCCACGCCGTCGCGGGTCACGACCACGTCGTCCTCGATGCGGATGCCGATGTTGGCGAAACGCCGCGGCACCCCCTTGAGCCCTGCGGGGATGTAGATCCCCGGTTCGATGGTCAGCGCCATCCCCGGCTCCAGCACCCGCCACTCATCGGCGAGCTTGTAGTCGCCCACGTCGTGCACGTCCATGCCGAGCCAGTGTCCGGTGCGGTGCATGAAGAAGCGCCGGTAGGCGCCGTCCTTCACCAGTTTCGCCACCGGACCCTTCAGCAGGCCGAGCTTCACCAATCCCTGCGTGACCACCTGGACCGCGGTCTCGTGCGGATCGTTCCAGGAACCGCCGGGTCGCACCTTCTGGATGGCGGCCTCGTTCGCGGCGAGCACGATGTCGTACACCGCGCGCTGCTCGGGCGAGAACCGGCCGTTCACCGGAAAGGTCCGCGTAATGTCCGAGGCGTAGTACTCGTACTCGCAGCCGGCATCGATCAGCAGCAGGTCCCCGTCCTTCAGCGGCTGGTTGTTCTCGCGGTAATGCAGGATGCAGGAATTGGCGCCGCCGCCGACGATGGGCTCGTACGAGGTGTCGGCATTGTGGCGGCGGAACTCGTGCAGGATTTCGGCGGCGATGCCGAATTCGGTGCCCCCGGGGCGGCAGGCCTGCATGGCGCGGACGTGGGCGCCACTGGCGATGCGGGCCGATTCGCGCATCACGTCGATCTCGACCTTCGACTTGGTCAGCCGCATGTCGTGCAGGACGTAATCGAGCGCCACGAACTCCTGCGGCGGATGCTTGCCATGGCGTGCCTGGTTGCGCAGTCCGTTGAGCCAGCCCACCACCCGCTGGTCGAACTCCGGATGCGTGCCCATGGCGTAGAACACCCGCGTGCGGTTCTCCATCAGGCCCGGCAGGATCTCGTCGATGTCGGTGATCGGGAATGCGTCATCGGCGCCGTACTGGCGGGTGGCGCCTTCGGTGCCGGCGCGGCGTCCGTCCCAGGTCTCGCGTTCCGGGTCGCGATCGCGCACGAACAGCACGTACTGCGCCTGCTCGCGCCCGGGAACCAGCACCGCCACCGCCTCGGGTTCCCCGAAGCCGGTCAGGTACTGGAAATCGCTGTCCTGGCGATAGGGGTATTCCACGTCGTTATTGCGATGGCGCACCGGCGCCGCCGGAACGATGGCGATCGTATCCCTGCCCATCAGCCGCATCAGCTGCCGGCGGCGGCGGGCGAACTCTTCGCGACTGATGACCTTGGGAGCGGCAACCGGCCGGGGCGCCGCCCGCCGCGCGGGCATGGGCGATGCGGAGCGGGAGCGTGCGGATGATCTTGGGTTTTGGCGTGACATTTCAGTGCAGCAGGCCTTCGGGGCGGGTGGGTTCGCGGCGCAGGGGTTCCAGTTCGTCGAACAGCAGCTGCACGCCGGCGCGCACGAACTCGACCAGCTCGGCGTAGGCACCTTCGTTGGACTCGAGGCTCTCGGCGCTGTCGGCGGCGACGTGGGTGATCTCGGTGAGGTCGCGCACCACCTCGCCCACATCACCCGGCAGCTGCGTCGCATCGGTGAGCGAGCTCGTGCCCAGGCCGTAGAGGAAGCCCTGGCACCAGGCGCCGAGCGCCGCGGCGCGGGCATCGATGGACTCCTCGTCCTGCGGCAGCAGCGGTGCGAATTCCATCTGCGCCTCGCCGAGCGAGACGCTGGTGCTCTGGAACAGGTCCAGCAGCACCTGGGTGGCGGAGGGGCCGGCGTCGCCGTCGGGCAGGATCTCGAGCATCCAGTCCTCGAACCGGTAGGCCACGGTGGAACACAGGCATCCGGTCAATGTGCCATGCGCCTCGGCCGCGTCGGTCAGGGAATGGGCCTGGCTGAGGACCTGCTGGATCTGCTCGTAGTCGGCGGCTTGCATCCTCATGGATTATGCCTATAGTCGGTGCCATGAGCACCCCAGTGAATATGGAGCTCGATCTCGAGCTCACCCGCCTGGAAGCCCGGGTTGATGAACTCACGACCCAGGTCTCGCAATTGCAGGAAGAGAATCGTGCACTGCGACAGCGCCACGATACGCTGGTCAACGAACGCGCCTCGCTCCTGAACAAGAACGAGCAGGTGCGCGGCCGTGTGGAGGCCATGATCGGTCGCCTGAAGACCCTGGAGCACGGCGCATGAGCACGACTGCCGAACCCGCGCGCGTCAGCGTACGCATCCTCGAGAAGGAATACTTCGTCGCCTGTCCGCACGAAGAGCGTGCGGCACTGCTGGATGCGGCGGAGTTCCTCAACGGACGCATGCGCGAGATCCGCGATACCGGCAAGGTGGTCGGACTGGATCGCGTCGCGGTGATGGCGGCGCTGAATCTCGCCAACGAACTGCTGCGCATCCGCGAGCAGGAATCCAAGGCCACGAACTCCGCGGTCACGCGCGTGCGTGCCGCCCGCGAGCGCGCCGAAGCGGCGCTGGCACGCAACCAGCAGCTGGAGCTGTAGCCCCCGATTGCTGCTGCGCGGCTCGCCTGCGCCGCCCTTGTGCTAAAATCTCCCTCGCGTCGCCTGCGGTGTTCGATAGCGTGCCGGGTTACCTCTCGACCTTAATTCAAACACCCAGGGACTTAGGCTGGTGGGCAGAATTGTGCAGGTCCGACTTCGTGAGCGGAAAGCCTTACCTCCCTCGGCTCGTCCCACTTTGTTGCTCTGGTTCGAGAGCAACGGTTCGTACCGGCATCTGCGGGTGACGCCTTGAATTCTCCGGCCGCCGACGACCGCGCGGCCCTGCGCAGGCGCCTGAAGCAGCTGCGCCGGGCCGTCGCGCCCGCGGCGCGCCAGCAGGCCGCGATCGCCGTCGCCCGCCACGTCCGCCGTTCCTTCAACCTGCGTCCGGGCATGCGCCTCGCGGCCTATACGCCCCTGCCCTCCGAACTCGACACCGCGCCGCTGATCGAACTGGCCCGCCGGCGCGGCTGCCGCGTCTATGTGCCGCGCATCACGGACCTGCGCCGCCGGCGCATGCAGTTCGTCGAGATCGGCGGCCCCATGCGCCGCAATCACCTCGGCATCCTCGAACCGGTGCGGATGCAGCGCCTGAGTGCGCGCCGCCTCGACCTGGTGTTCGTGCCGCTGGTGGGCTTCGATGCCACCGGCATGCGCCTGGGGATGGGCGCCGGCTACTACGACCGTGCCTTCGCGTTCCTGCGCCAGCGCCGCCACTGGACTCATCCGCGTCTCATTGGCGTCGCCTATTCCTTCCAGCAGGTACCGCACATCGAGGGGGCCTCGCACGACGTGCATCTGCACGCCGTCATTACCGAGAAGGGAGTCCGCAAGTGCAATACTGGCTGCTGAAGACCGAGCCCGATACCTTCGGTATCGATCACCTGGAGCGCGCACCGCGCAAGACGGCCGCATGGGACGGGGTGCGCAACTACCAGGCCCGCAACATGCTGCGCGACCAGATGCGGCGTGGCGACCAGGCCTTCCTCTACCACTCCAGCTGCGAAACCCCTGGAATCGCCGGCATCATGGAAGTGGTGAAGGCCGGCTATCCGGATCCGACCGCGTTCGATCCGAAGCACCATCACCATGACCCGGACAGCGATCCGAAGAATCCGCGCTGGTATCAGGTGGACGTGAAACTCGTGCGCCGTCTGCCGCGAGTGATCACCCTGGGGGAGCTGCGCGAGCATGCGAAACGGGAACTGTCGGGGATGGTGTTGCTGCGTCCGGGCAATCGTCTTTCGGTGATGCCGGTGAGTGCGGAGCACTGGAAGTTCATCACTTCGATGGCCGCTTAGGATCGCAAAGTGAGCAATGCGTCTCGCGCGCTTACTCCTTCTTGCTTGTAATTTCAATTCGCGTGCGTATACTCCGACCTCGGACTAACCCTAACTGGAGATCTATCATGGCTAAGGCGAAAAAGAAGGCCAAGAAGAAAGCAGCGAAGAAGAAGTAAGCTGCAACCGGTGGACGCGGCAGCAATGCCGCGTCCCCGGATCCAAGAAGGATCGATCGACTGTGTGCCCGCGAAAGCGGGCACAGTCGTTTCCGGGGTCCAAAAAGCACCGGCCAGGTGAGCGCAGGAATGACGAATACACTGGAAAACAAGCGCCGCGCCGCACGGGCGGCGTTGCCATGGTTGGCCCGTCACGAGGTCGTCGGCATCGGTACCGGCAGTACCGTGCAGCACTTCATCGAGTTCATCGCCGCCGATCGAGGTCAGCTGAAGGCGGTGGTCTCCAGCTCCAACCAGTCGACCCGCCTGCTGGAGGCGGCCGGCATCCCGGTCCTGGATCTCAACGAGGTGGGGGAGCTGCCGGTCTACATCGATGGGGCCGATGAGACCAATGCCCACCGCCAGCTCATCAAGGGCGGCGGGGGTGCCCTGACCCGCGAGAAGATCATCGCGGCCGCCTCCAGGGTCTTCGTCTGTATCGCCGATGCCACGAAACTGGTGCCCACCCTGGGTGCCTTCCCGCTGCCGATCGAAGTGATTCCCATGGCGCGCGGGCTCGTTGCGGGGCGCCTCGCCGCCATCGGCGGCCGGCCGGTGCTGCGCGCCGGATACGTTACCGACAACGGCAACGAGATCCTCGACGTACACGGCCTGGCCATCGCCGACCCCGTAGCGCTCGAGGCCTCGTTGAACCAGATCACCGGCGTCGTCACGGTCGGGTTGTTTGCACAACGGCCCGCCGATGTACTCCTGATCGGTACCGATACGGGGGTCCGGGAGATCTGAAGCGCGACTTGCGGTTTAATGGGACCTCTTTGCGGACAACAAGGCAGGGGAACCATGTTGCTGATGCGGTCTTCGTTCGTCGCGCGCGGCCTCGCCGCGCTGCTCTCAAGCGCCATTGCGGGCCTCTGCATGGCCCAGGAGGCCACCCCCGGGGGGCAATGGCTCACCTACAACAATAACCTGGATGGCCAGCGGTTCTCGCCGCTGAAGGAGATCACCCCGGCCAATGCCGCGCAGCTGGGCGAGGTCTGCCGGGTGCAGATCGACGGCCCCACCTCGATGCATTCGGACCTGATCGTGGCCGACGGGGTCATCTACACCGGTACCGGTCGCGAGACGGTGGCCATCAATGCCACCAACTGCGCCGTCATCTGGCGCTACACCTACGTTCCCGACGAGGACCGCAATTCGCCCTCCACCCGCGGAGTGGCGCTGATGAACGGGCGCCTCTACCGCGGTACCAGTGATGACCGCCTGATCGCACTCGATGCGGCGAGCGGCAGGCTGCTGTGGAAGACGGTGATCGGATCGCCGGACCTGGGCGAGTCCTCCGCGGCGGCGCCCCTGGCCTGGGGTGGCGTCGTCTACATGGGCATCAGCGGCAGCGAACTCGGGGCCCGCGGCCGCGTGATGGCGTTCGACGCGCAGACCGGACGCGAGCTGTGGCGCTTCAATACCATCCCGATGGGCAACGAGGTGGGCGCCAGCAGCTGGTCGCGGCCGGGGACGGCCAAGACCGGCGGCGGCGGTGTCTGGGGTGCGATGACCCTGGATGTGACCGCGGGCGAGCTGTTCGTGCCGGTGGGCAATCCCTGGCCGGACATCGACAAGGCCTATCGCCCGGGCGCGAACCTGTTCACCGATTCCATCGTGGTGCTGGATGCGCGCACGGGGGCCCTGAAGTGGTGGCACCAGGGCACGCCCGAGGACTGGATGGACCTGGACATGGTCGCACCGCCGGTGCTCTACCGCATCGCGGGTGCACGCGACTACCTGGTGTTCGGCGGCAAGGACGGCTATGTCACCGCCGTCGACCGCGATACGCACCAGGTGCTGTTCCGCGTTCCGGTGACGACCATCGAGCACATGCCCAAGGAGCCCACCCGGGAAGGCATGAAGATGTGCCCGGGTTATGCCGGGGGCGTCGAGTGGAACGGACCGGCCTTCGACCGGCTGAACCACTCGCTGGTGACCGGCGCCGTGGATGCCTGCTTCATCGTCAAGCTCGGCAAGGCGAGCTATGCGCCGGGGGGCATGAACTTCGGCGGTTCGGTCGAACCGGTCGGGCCGACCACCGGCTGGATCACCTCCATCGACAGCGTGACGGGGGCGGTGCGCTGGAAATTCCATACCGACAAGCCGGTCGTTGCCGGCATCACGCCCACCGCCGGCGGTGTGACCTTCGCCGGAGACCTCGGCGGCGACCTGTACGTGTTCGACAGCAGGACCGGCGCGGTGCTGGACAAGGTGCAGACCCGCGGCTCACTGGCCGGGGGCCTGGTCACCTATGAAAGGGGCGGCCGCCAGTACGTCGCATTCGCCGATGGCAACGTCTCGCGCAACGCCTTCGGCGCCCTGGGACTGCCGAGCGTCGTGATCATGGCGCTCAATCCGAAGTCACTGCCCGCCGTCGCAGCACCCGCAGGCGCCCCTGGCGCCGGCGCCGAGGCGCCCACCCGGGCAGGACCTGCGGGGGCTCCCGATGCGGCCGCCGGGCGTCGGCTGTACAGCCAGGTGTGCGTGGCCTGCCACGGCCCCGAAGGCAATCTCGTCGCGGATCACAGGCTCAGCGCCGCGGTGGCGCGGCAGGACCGGCAGGCGACGATCACCTACATCAAGAGCCCGAAACCGCCGATGCCGAAGCTGTATCCGGATCTGCTCAATGACCAGAGCATCAGCGATGTGACCGAGTATCTCTACCAACAGTGGGGGAAACATGACTGAGAACAACGACGCGGCGTTTGCCGCAGGCATGAAGGTGCGCCGCGAGATGTTCGGACCGGGCGGCGCGGAGGAGCGTTATGCGCAGGCGACCGACTTCAACCGTCCGCTCGAGGAGGTCGTCACGCGCTACTGCTTCGGCGAAACCTGGACGCGGCCGGGCCTGGATCGCAGGACCCGCAGCCTCGTCACGCTCGCCACGCTGACCGCGCTGTCCAAGCCGAACCAGATCAGGGTGCACGTGGCCGGGGCCCTGGCCAACGGCTGCAGCGTCGAGGAGATCCGCGAGACCCTGCTGCACGCGATGGTCTATGCCGGCGTGCCCTGCGGCGTCGAGGCCTTCAATGCCGCGGCCGAAGTGCTCGCGCGCCACGCGGGCGGGGGTGCGCGGCCATGAATGTGGCGCTCATCGGCGTCGGCAACATCGGCGCGCCGATGGCGGGCTGCATCGCCAGGGCGGGACACGCCCTCACCCTGTTCGACAACTCCCCCGGGCGCGCCCAGCGCGTGGCGGCCGAGCACGGCTGCCGTGCCGCGGCGACACTCGCGGACCTGTCGGCGGCGGATTTCGTCGTCACCATGCTGCCCACGGGCCAGGTGGTCAGCGACCTGTACCTCAGGGAGGGCCTGGCCGCACACCTGCGCCGCGGCACGATCGCCATCGACATGAGTTCCTCGGAACCGAACGGCACCCGCAGGCTCGGAGCGGCCCTCGCTCCCGGTGGCATCGTACTCATCGATGCGCCCGTCTCCGGCGGGGTGCCGCGCGCCGCGCTCGGCACGCTCGCGATCATGATCGGTGGCGACGACAAGGCGGCGATCGAACGCGCGCGTCCGCTGCTGGGCAGCATGGGCGACCGGCTGTTCGACACCGGCGGCCTGGGCAGCGGCCATGCGATGAAGGCCCTGAACAATTTCGTGGCCGCGGCCGGCTTCGCGGCCTGCGCCGAGGCGCTGATCGCGGGGGAACGCTTCGGCCTGGACCCGGGGCGGATGGTCGACATCCTCAATGTCTCGACCGGGCGCAACTTCCACACCGACATGGTGCTGCGCGAGCACGTGGTCGGTGGCCGGCACGCCACGGGGTTCGCATTGGGACTGCTGGCCAAGGACGTGAAGATCGCCGCGGACCTGACGCGCGAACTGGAGCTGGACTCCCCGGTGGTGCGCCTGATCAGCGCCCGCTTCGATGCGGCGCGCGATGCCCTGGGGTTCGACGCCGACAACAGCGAAGCCATCAAGGCCTGGAAATCCTGACCCATGGGCAAGCCGGGCGACATGACCGACATCGACGCCCGGTACGGCCTCGAGCCCGTCTTCGAGCCGGGGGCGGCGACCGCCGGCCGCGCACCCGGCGGCACCGAATTCCATGTCGTGGACTGTCCCTACTGCGGTGAGCCCTTCGAGACACTGATCGACCTGAGCGGCGGGTCTTCGGCCTATGTCGAGGACTGCCAGGTGTGCTGCCAGCCCATCGAGTTCCGGGTGAAGGTGGATCACGACGGCACCCTGCTGGGCCTGGACACGGTGCGCGGCGACTGACGAGCGGTGTAAGCTGGCCCGCATGAGCATGCGCCTCGCGCTCGCCTGCGTGGTCCTGGGACTGGCACTACCCGAGGCGCCGGTGCATGCAGCGGATGCGGCGCGGCACATCCCCGATCTCATCTACGCGACCGTCGACGGCAAGGCCCTGGGCCTGGACCTGCACCTGCCGGGAGGCGTGCGCCACCCGCCCCTGGTGGTCTTCGTGCATGGCGGCGCCTGGACCACCGGCAGCAAGACCCAGTACCCCGCTTTTCTGCTGGATCGCGGTTTCGCGGTCGCCAGCCTCGATTTCCGCTCCTCGAGCGATGCGCCCTTCCCCGCCGACGTATTCGACATCAAGGCGGCATCCGCTATCTGCGTGCGAAGGCGCCGCAGTACGGGTATCGCGCCGACTACTTCGGCGCCCGCGACCTGACCACCATCCTCGCCCAGTCCACCCGCGCGGGGCTCGCGGTGCGGGCGCCCGCGCTGCAGCGGCTGCTGGGCAACTCGCCCGACAAGGTGCCGGATCTCGCGAAACTGGCCAGCCCCATCTTCCATGTCGAGCGCAGCGCTCCGCCCATCATGTTGCTGCACGGCGACCAGGACACGCAGATGCCGCTCAACCAACTCTATGAAATGCAGTGGGCCTACGAGCAGGTCGGACGCCACGCCGAGGTGCTGATCCTGCACGGCGTGGACCACGATGCGGTGCCGTTCTTCCGCGATGCGCCGGTGGCGCGGGTGGTGAAGTTCCTGAGGCGCAACATCGGCTGAACGTGGCGGCGCGCTCACTTCTCCCTGGCGGGGTCGTACCAGACCGCCTCGATGTTGTGGCCATCCGGGTCATGGGCAAATGCCGCGTAATAGCCCGGCGAGTAATCCCGATAGCCCGGCCCGCCATTGTCCTTTGCGCCGGCGGCCAGCGCTGCCTCGTGGAAGGCCTCGACCTCGGCGGCCGACTGCGCCTCGAAGGCGAGATGCGAGGGCACGACGCGTTCGGCCCTGCTGATCCAGAAGTCCGTGTTCTTGCCATCGTTGAAGCCGGCCGACTCGCCGAATTCCATGTTGTTCCGGTAGCCGAGGGGCTCGAGGACCTTCACGTAGAAGGACTTGGACTTGCGGTAGTCGCTGACGTGCAGGCTGGTATGGGCGATCATGGCGCCACTATGGACCCGTGCGCGCTGGCGTGCACCCTTGGTTCCCGCCAAAATCGTG
>Ga0335075_10002962_pt1 | contig 27160 bp, 28 predicted proteins | sample Lox_Sample_24_FD_206723 | JGI IMG/M metagenome (GOLD analysis project Ga0335075, IMG submission 206723) | Soil microbial communities from Loxahatchee National Wildlife Refuge, Florida, United States - Lox_Sample_2.4 | ecosystem: Environmental > Terrestrial > Soil > Wetlands | place: USA...
TCCGGAGACGCTGCCCGATCTCTACGGCGCGCGCGCCTTTTTGGCCGCGCGGCCCGACGTGGATGCGACACGGATCGGCGTTGCGGGATTCTCGTTCGGCGGTGTCATGGCCATGCTGGCGGCGACGCGCGCGTACAACGATCAATTTCTGCCGGACGCGCATTTCGCGGCGCTCATGCCGGTCTATCCGGCCTGCTGGACTTACAACACCGTGCCGGGACACGAATGGCGCGATCTTGTCGATGCGCCGTTGTTCATTGTCACCGGCGGCGCCGATCAGTATGACGACGATCCTTCCGCGGGCGAGAAATTGCTCGCGACGCTCTCGCCCGCGGAGCGCGCCCGGACGCGCACGCATGTTTTTGCCGGCGCGCATCATTGCTTCGACATGCCGGGCGTCGATGTCGTCGTTCAGGATCCCATGAGCCATCGCGGCACGGGCGGTGACGTCATCATGCGGCACGATCCGCAAGCGACCGCGCAGTCGCACAAACTGTGTGCCGCGTTCTTCAGCGAGACGCTGAAATAGCCGCTGGAAAATGCGTCGCGAGGATCTCCGCGATGCCGGGGTAGTTCGCGATCGTCGTTTTGTCTTCGTCCGGCAGTTTCGAGGCGGTCGACGGCGTCTTGTCTTCCTGGGCTTTCTCGATGCGGTTCATCGTGCTTCCCGGCATTTCAATGCCAAGCGGCGCAAACAGCTTTTCCTCGTAAAACTCGAAGACATCCGGAGCCTTTTTCAGCTCATCCAGATTGACCACGGTGACGCGGCCTTCCACGTGTTCCTGCATCACCTTCAAGCGTGCGAACGAAGCGACATAGTCCTCAAGAAACTCTTCCGCCCGCATGTAGCTGGTCCAGGGCATCTCCCGATAGGACCGCCAGCAGTCGAAAGGGTTGCGTGCACAATAGAAATAGCGTGGCAACGGCCCCCGTTTGCCGAAATGCTGCTCGTATTTCTCGAACATGGTTTCAAGCCGCGGCGATTTGTGGCCGCGGAAATCGGCGCTGTTGTGCTTGCGCGCGTTTCCGGTGCCGCCTTTGGACATGGCGCCGAAGGAATCGAGCATGTATTCGCTCTTGCGCGATTGCCAGCCTTCGCTGAGCTTGCCTCTTTCGCCATAGGTTTTGTCCACGCCGTCGAGAAACGTGAAGAAGTGCTTGAGGATGCTGAGCGGGATTTCTCCATTCAGGGCCACGGACGGATGTGCGTTGAGAACGCGCAGCGTGTTGGTCGTCCCCGACCGACCCATGCCGCAAACCAGAACCGGTGTTACTTCGTCCACTGTGCCAGCCAGTCGGCGAGGGCCTGCGGACTCATGTGGCGCGCGTCTTCGATCGCGGAGACCTGGCCGGCATTCACCAGCTTGCCGTCCGGCGTGGCAACGAGATACGCCGGAACGCCTTCGAGCCTTGTGGTGATGCCGAAGCGTGCGGGGATCTGAAGGTTCTTGTTGAAGCGGCCGACATCGACCGTCACCATCTCGTAATGCGCCGCGAGAAACGCGCGCATCTCCGGAAGCTCCATCAATCCCGACATGATCCGGCAATCGGCGCACCAGTTGCCGCCGAGATCGATCAGGACCTCCTTGCCCGACTTGCGGGCACGCGCGAACGCGGCATCGACCTCCGCATTCGCATTGGCCGATTCGTTGAAGGGCCGGTCCGGCACCTCCAGTTCTGACAGCGATGTAATGCTGATCCGGGGCGCCTTGGCGGCCGAAGCCGGCAGCGAAATCAGGGCGATGGCAGCGGCGCAGGCGAGTGGGAAAAGGCGCATGAAACAAGCTCTGCAAAAGAGTTTCCGGGGTTCCTGCAACGCAGGCCTGCCGCTATTCTAGCGGTCAGGGGAGCCTGTGCAATCAGCCGCTCACGGCATGTTGAGACCGCACTTCTGGTGTGGCCCGAACGGGGTCGCTAGAGAGGCTGAAACCGATCTGGAGGGGAGCCGCAGATGAAGGCCATTTTAAAGGGAGCGTTCGCGCTGATGATGATGTCGAGTGCCGCTGTGGCTGCTGCCGCGCCCCAGCCTGCGGATCCCGCCGCGGCCGATCGGTCGAACCCGGCATATATGTGGGATCTGAGCGATCTCTATCCGTCGCCGGAAGCCTGGACGGCCGCACAGCAGAAGGCGAAGGCGCAGGTCGATGCTCTCGACAAATACAAAGGCACGCTCGGCAAGAGCGCCAAGTCGATGTTCGAGGCCCTGGCCGCGATCAGCGATGCGGGCAAGGAAGTCGCGCGGCTCAATGTCTACGCTTCGCTGAAAGGCGACGAGGATGTGCGCATCGCCATCAATCAGGAACGCGTTCAGCTCGCACAGGCGCTCGGCTCGCAGCTGAGCGAGAAGACCGCGTGGGTTTCGCCGGAGATCATCGCGATTGGCGCTGCGAAAGTGCACGCATTCGAAAAGCAGTCGCCGGACCTGACGCACCGCTTCGACTTCTACCTCGACAATATCCTGCGCGGCGCGCCGCACACGCTCGGCCCCGAAGCCGAAGGCGTGATGTCGGCGGCGAGCAATGTCCTGATCCAGCCGAATAACATCTATAGTCAGCTTTCAAATGGCGAATTGCCGTTCCCCGGCGTGACGCTCTCGGATGGCACCAAGATCGAGCATCTGGACCAGGCGGCCTACACGAAATACCGCCAGGCGCCGAACCGCGCGGACCGCAAGCTGGTGTTCGATACGTTCTGGGGTGCGTGGAAGAAATATGAAGGCACGTTCGGTGCATCGCTGATCACGCAGATCCTCGCCGAAGAATTCGATGCGAAGGTGCGCCACTATCCGAATGCGCTTTCCGATGCGCTGTTCGCCGACAACATGCCGGAGGCGGTTTATCGCCAGCTCGTGGCGCAGGCGAATGCTGGCCTGCCGGTGTTCCACCGCTATCTGACGCTGCGCAAGAAGCTGCTCGGCATCAAGGACGATCTCGGCTACTACGACATCTATCCGACGATGTTCAAACTCGATACGCCGCAGCACTTCACTGTCGCGGATTCCGAGCGCATCGCGTTCGACGTCACCGCCCCCTATGGACCGGATTATGCGGCCAAGCTGCATCAGGCGTTCTCTGGACGGTGGATGGACGTGTTGCCGCGCCAGGGCAAAGCATCGGGCGCGTATATGAACGGCTCCGCCTATGACGTGCATCCCTATCTGCACCTCAATCACAACTACGATTACGAGTCGCTCTCGACCTTTGTGCACGAATGGGGTCACGCGGTGCACACGCTGCTCACGCATGACACGCAGCCGTTCGAAAAGTCGAACTACTCCACCTTCACGGCTGAGACGGCGTCGATCTCCAACGAGATGCTGCTCAACGACTATATGGTCGCGCATGCCAAGACCAAGCAGGAGAAGCTCTATTATCTCGGCGAAGGTCTTGAGCTGATCCGCGGCACGTTCTTCCGCCAGACCATGTTCGGCGAATTCCAGCTCGCGATCCACGAAGAGATCGAGAAGGGCAATGCGCTCTCCGGCAAACGCATGACGGAGATCTATTGCGATCTGCTCAAGCGTTACCACGGCGACGCGCAGGGCGTGATGAAGATCAACCCCGATTACTGCATCGAGTGGGCCTTCATCCCGCACTTCTATTACGGCTTCTATGTGTGGCAGTACGCGACATCGATGGCGGGTGCGGCGCAGTTCACCGATGCGATCGAGCATGAAGGCGCGCCGGCGCGCGACCGCTACATCAACATGCTGAAAGCCGGCGGATCGGATTACGCATACGAGCTCTACAAGAAGGCCGGCATCGATATGGCGACGCCGGCGCCGTATCAGGCGCTCGTCGCGCGCATGAGCCGCATCATGGATCAGATCGACGCGCTCGAAGCGGAGAAGTAGGGAACTTATTTCACGCGCAGGCGACGGCATGCGTTCGATGTGGTCGCCACGCCTGACCGCCTCATCTATACTCCCGCGCGGCGTGGAAGCGCGGGAGGGTGTCATAGGCTTCTTGAGAAATGCGATGACGCGGGCCGTTCCGGCGTCTGTCCTACTGTTGCTGACCGGATGCATCGGCACCGGCCCCACGATGCCCGTGACCACGGAGGCGCGGGCGATCAGTATTGCGAAAGAGCGCTGCTCCATGACGCGGCCGTTCGATGCCGGGGAAACCTGGCACGCGAAGCTGCGTGACGGCCTTTGGCACGTCTGGCTGACGCGCGACATCGACCCCCGCGAACCCGTCGTCGGTACGCTCGACATCTGGATCCGGGCAAGCGACGGCGATGCGCAGAAATGCAACGCCGCAAACTGAGCGAAAAATATTTCTCGCACCCCCTTGAAGCGTGGCGCTCCAATCGCCATTTCCGCTAAATCCCCACAGGAGCAAGCAGAACCAATCCGGGCCCGCAAAAGCCCGGCAATCCGGCTTATTCGCGCGACCGCCAATCGCGGAAAAACCGCGTCAAAAAATAAATTTTGCGGACTTATCGAACACCTGTTTTCGCAAGCGTCTTTAACGAACGGCGGAGCTATGCCCGCGCGACGGCAAAGCGCGCGTGCCCTGTACAGAAGTTCTGTACGGGTCCGTTCCGGCTAGTGGATTTCCCATGTGATCGAGACATCGGCTGACACACTCTCTTCACCGGCCGCGATCGGCGTCTCGGCTTTGGCCATGCTCATCATCATACCCCCCATCGGCCGTGGCGGCATCGCCGCACCGCCCTCGCTGATCGACAGGATCGGGCCGAGCGCAACACCTGCTGCGGACGCGTAGGCCTGCGCTTTCGCCATGGCATCTTTCACCGCCTGCTCACGCGCCTTTGCCAGCAGCGGCTTCGGATCGGCGATGGTGAAGTTCGGGCCGTCGATCTGATTGCTGCCCGCGGCGATCAGCGCATCGAGCGTCGGCCCGATCTTGTCCATGCCGATCACCAGCACGCTGACCGTGTTGGACACCTGATATCCGGCGACGTGCTGCACCTGGCCGGGCTTGCCCGCATATTGCGGCGACACCGAAACGTTGGAGGTCTGGATGTTCTTGTCCGGAATGCCGGCGCGCTTCAGCGTGTCGAACACCGCGTTCATCGCGCGCGCATTGGCGGCAAGGGCCGCCGCGGCCGTCGGCGCCTGCGTGACGACGCCGGTCGACATCTGCGCAGCGTCGGGTGCGGATTTGACCTCACCGGTGCCGGAAACCGTGAGCGTGCGCGGCGCCGTATCGGCGGCCAATACCGGCTGTGCGGCGAACAGGAGAAGGCTCACGGGCAGGGCGAACATGAGTTTTGTCATGGCAAATGCCTCTTCAATATCGAAGCCAGTGTCAGCGCCGCCTGCGGCGAAACTGGGGCGGCCATTTTAGTCCCGTGGCGGCCCCGACAGGAGCCTGTTCCGCCCCGGGGAAATCCTGCTATGCACCGCCCCGGAGGGCCTGTAGCTCAGTTGGTTAGAGCTGACCGCTCATAACGGTTAGGTCGCAGGTTCGAGTCCTGCCGGGCCCACCAATTCTTTCAATGGCTTGCGCGACGTGGTCATCTGCACTTGCATTCTCGCGCACGCAAACGGCACGCAAAGACCCGATCACGACAGTTGCGCTAGGCGAACGGCGGAAGAAATTCCGCCGCCGGATAAGCTTAGCCGAATTGAATGTCGGGATTTCAAAACTCGAGGTTCAAATAGGTGCTTCGTGCCTATGCCGCGCCTTTGGTCATCATGCCTTCGAATTCGCGATACGCGGCGGATTGCAGCTTTGTAAGCCTACCGACGATCCGGCTCCGCTCAGCCCTCAGGCTGACGGCATGCTCAGGAAAGCCCATCTTCTCGAGCGCCTGTATCGCGTCGAAGAGGACATGATCGGCGGCAGCGAGATCCAGAAAGCGGCGGGCCGCGTTGATCGAGCCGTCGGCTTGCGCAGGGGTGCCACGACGCTGATCGCGCGCAGGAAATGGGATGGCATCCGGCGTAAGCAATGCTGCCGCGTCGCGATCATCTTCCGTATGGCTGTTCGAAGCGGAAAGCGACGGCTGATCTTCTGTATTGCCCCGCATGTATTGACCCCGCGCCTGATATTCTTCCCTTGTGCAAACGATTCTATTGCGAGGGTGCCGCGGAGCAATGGATCGCACAAAATTTTGCATATCGCACAGTCGACAACACGCTCTTACAAAACACGACAAACGCGGCACGCAATCAGACGATGTTTTGATCGAAAAAGTTTTTTGGTGCTTAAAAGCGCATCGCAAAGAATGCCCCTACGCACGGTTCGACCGTTGGACAGTTATCGCAAACAGGGGTCAAGATCATGGCATTTGAATTCGAGATAAGCGCAGCAGCAATGCCTAACCCCGAACAGAGACGCGTGCTCGCGGCATCGCTTCCACCAAACAACGCTATGCGATGGACCGCGGTCCGCAAGGCACAGGTTGTTGCGGCAGTGGCTGGCGGCGTGCTGACGCTGGAAGAGGCACGTCAGCGCTACGCGCTTTCGCTGGAAGAGTTCCTGAGTTGGCAGCAGAGCCTGGCGCGTGGCGATACACGGGGTGTGCGCCATAACCGGCAGATCGCGTCGTCCATCGGCGTGGCGTCGTAGCCTCAGTCGTACGCCACTTCGATCATATCGCAGAGTTCCCGGATCGCGATCGGCTTGCGCATCGTACCGACGAATCTGAGTCCGTTGGATTCGCAGAACCGGCCGGCCGCCGCGAGAAGATTGTCGTCGCCGCCGGATATCATCACGATCCGGAAATGCTCCTTGCGCTCATGGGTCGCGAGCATCTTCAGAATCTCGAACCCGTCCGGCTGCGGCATGCAGACGTCGAGCAGCAGGAATTTGGGTGAGACGATCGCCGCGCGGATCGACGTCAGCGTGAGAAGCGCGCTCGCGCAATACCCCCGCATGTGAAGGGCCTCGACCAGCTCCGCGGAGAAGACCGCGTCGTCGTCGCAGATCAGAACCTGCGGTTTGGGTTGCGTGTGCACGTGTGTGTCAGTTGCCAGCATGATCATTCCACCAGGGTTGGAGTTCGGCACTCGGTATCGAAGACGCGCACGTCGATGGTGCCCAGTTGAAGGCCGAGCGTCGTCAGTAAGGTGTTCACCGGTGCGTTGAGCTGCGTGAGAAGGTTCGAGACGACCGGCTTGAGGTTCGTGAGAAGCTGGTTGATCAGCCCGTTCAGCGTGTTGGCAAGTAACCCGGGATTACCGAGGATTGTCGCCGAAAGGGTCGTGCCGGCCCCAAGGTTGCTGAAGAGCGCGACGTTCGCGGTGGGTGATTTGATCGTCCCGGCGTCGATATCGCTCTGCGCAAAGGGGAGTGTGGAGGGACCTGAGCCCGTCGCCCCGGCCGAGCCGGCCGCATTTATCGCAACCGGGATGCCGAGCAGAGACACATTGATGATCGGCCCGGATACCGGCGTCACCGGCACCGAGAAGTTCGACAGCGCACTATCGCTCACGGTGCCGAAGCCCAGCGATGCGACACCGGAGGACGCGGTGATATTGGCGAGCGTACCGCCCGGCACACACGGCATGGAGGTCAGCTGCGCCTGACCGGTTGCGGCTTCGAGATAGAGCGGGATCTGTACGGTCACGGTGGCGACGATCAGATTGAGATTGGTGATCGTGGCGGTGACCGCCGCGCGGATCTGGCCGGTATGGATGGTGTCGCCCACCTGCGCATCCGCGACCTGGGCCATCTTGTTGCCGATGGCAATGCGCGTTGCGATCGATGTGTTTGTGATGGGTACGGTGAGTGCTGCGCCCAGATTGATCGTTCCCGACGCCGCAGAGTCCCGCGCACTGGCGGAGAGCACGCTCATGAGGTTGAGCTTCAGGCCGTTCTCATCGTCCTTGATGCCGCCAATTGTTCGGAGCAGCAGCGGTGTCATGTTGATGATGTCGGAGACTTTGAGGCTGATATTGCTGTTGACCTGCGATTGCAGCGCCTTCAGCGCCAGCAGCGCTGCCGTCGTGTCGCCGTTGGAAACGCCTTCCGTGGTTGCTTCCACAAGCGCCTGTATCAATTGTCCGACGGTGACGTTGGCGTTGGCCAGCTGGGCATAGGTGCCGGTGACGTGGATGTCCGTCGCCAGCTGATCGAGAAAGGTGAGGGCGTCGATGTTGGTGTCTACCAGCGAGTTGTAATCGACCAGCGTCAGGCTGAGATGCGATCCCCAGAGACCGCCCAGCACATTGTTGAGAATGCCATTGTCCAGTTCCGCCAGCCGCGTGCCGGCGCCGAAGGAAGCCGTCGGAAGGCGCGCGGCCGTCGACTGTGTCGTCAAAGGAATGAGTTTGGACAGCCCGAAAAGAGTGGTGAAGTAGCCTGGTTCCTTGATATTGGCGCGGACACGGACGGCGTTGACGTTGGTGTTGGAAACAACGAAGCGCTGTTCCGCGGTCAGGTTTTCATCGGGTGTGTAGACGCCTGTATCCACCGTAAGCGTCTCACCCGAATAGCCGTTCTGCGCGAATACGCTCTGCGCCACCGAAAGGGCCGAGGAAGGGTTCTGCACCGCGGCCAGCGCGGCCGCGTCGTCCGTCGATTGCAGCGAACGCCGCGCGAAATACAGGGACCCGACATCGATAACGATGCCCGCGATCATCAGCAGCATCGCGATCGAAATGGCGGTAAACACCGACACGGCGCCCGCGCGGTCACGCACAAAACAAGAAGTCCAGTGGCGCAACATCGGCTTGCTCGCCCACGGCGTCCGTTCGATCTCTGCTGCGGAGCCTAAGGGGCGATAGGTTCAGGATTTGTAAAAAAATCAAGTAATAGTTGTGCTACCTGAGTGACTGGTTGTACTGCTGTCCCAAAATGGGCATTGCATATTATTCAGATAGTACGCGCAATATCACACTCTCGGCATCAGGGCGCGAACAATTTAGACAGTTCATTCGAACTTTCATTCTTTCACAACCTATAGTCGATACAAGTATTAGTTGCGGCACCAAACTGTCACGGCCATGCAACGCGGACTGACGTTTCGAGATATGACGCAGAGCCCCATGGTGATTGCCGCCATGGTGTTATCGGTCGGCCTTGTTGCCGTTCTGGCGGGGCCATGGAGCCGGGCAACCAGCCGCCTGGCGTCTGTGCCGCTCCAACCCAAGATGATCGCAGTCCTCGCCGCCACGCATGCGTTGCCTGTCGGCTCCGAGATTGGTCAGGATGACGTTACGACCAAATTCGTCCCGGGAAGCGAGGCCGTTGGCGCCGTGTCTTCCCGCACGGATGTATTCGGCCGTATCACCGCGAAACAATATGCGGCCAAGGAAGTGTTCGCGCGGGACAGCCTGCGCGATCCGTCGACGCTGGGCATTGCGGCGCGTGTCCACCCAGGCCAGCGCGCCTTTTCCATCCGCATCGCCGAAGACGACATCGTCGGCGGCTTTCTGCAGAGCGGCGACCACGTAGACGTCTTCGCGACGATCCCGGGTTCGGTGTTCCCAAGCAAGGACGCGGGCGACAAACCGGATCGTAGCCAGACGGTGCTCCTGCTGCAGAACATATCCGTGCTGGCGGTCGGCGAGAATCCGGCGACGAAAGGCGCGGTGCAGTCCAGCGCGCGCACGGTCAGCCTCGAACTTTCACCTGACGGATTGGCGCGCCTGGCGCTCGCGGAGCGGTTCGGCAAGGTTTCGCTCGCGATCCGCAAACCTGGCGACGAGACCGTTGCGCAGCCTGTGTCCGCGGCGCTGTCCGATCTCGTGCCGGTCGCAGTTGCGGAAAGCGCACCGACGCCAGCGCATGCCTTCGCGCCGCTTCGGCATCGTCACGGCTTCGGCATTCCTTTCTTTGTCGGCACCCGTTCAGGTTACCTTTCAGTGGGTGGATCGCAATGATGAACAGTCGTTCGATCAAGCGCGCAGCGCTGGCCGGCGCATTGCTATGGGCCGGTTCGGCTCACAGCCAATCGATGCAGGTCGAACATGTCGGCCTCGGCAGCCAGGATTACGTTCAGCTTGATGCGCGACCCACGCGTGTCGCGCTGGGCGACCCATCGGTTGTGAACCTCCGCCTCCTGAAAGGAAACAGGATGCGTCTTGTCGGCCTCAAAGCCGGCACGACGAACATCACGGTGTGGACCAAGGAATCGGGGGAGCAGACCTATTCCGTCGTGGTCGGTCCCGATGTGGCTGTCCTCAACAGCGATATGTCGGCAGACCCCGCGCTGAAAAACGCCTCGGCTGTCTCGACACCGTTTGGCGTTTCCCTCGAAGGTCATGCCTCCAATCTCGACGCACGCGGCCATGCTCTGTCGCTTGCCAGGAGCCACGCCGAAAAGCCCGCCACCGACGATCTCGGCGTCAATGACCGGCGCATGGTTGCGATCGAGGTGCGCTTTGCGGCCGTCTCGACGAGCACGATGAAATCGCTGGGCATAAACTTCACGAAGCTGGGCAGCGGCATGCAGTTCGCCACAGGCGTGCCGGGTAGCATCAGCAGTGCCACGCTAGGCCAGAATCTCAGTCTGCAGAGCAGCCTGCCGATCAGCCAGGCCTTCAATCTTCTCTTGAATTGGCCGGGCTCGGATCTGGGCACGGCGATCAGTGCACTCAGCAGCGTCAATCTCGCGCAGCTGCTCGCCGAACCGACTCTGATGGTCCGCAGCGGAGATCAGGCGGACTTCCTTGCCGGCGGCGAAATACCGATTCCGATCACGCAGTCGGGCGCGGTGAACGGCGCGATCTCCATCGAATACAAGAAGTTCGGCGTTCAACTGCATGTGCGCGCGACGGTCTTGAGCGAGAACCGCATCGTGCTGCGCGTAAATCCGGAGGTGAGCGAACTCGACAACGCGAACGCGCTCACGCTGCAAGGCTTCAATGTGCCCGCGATCCGCGTGCGATCGGCCGATACCAACATCGAGCTCGGCAATGGCCAGAGCTTTGTGATCGCCGGGCTGATGTTCAGCAACCACGCCAACATCGAAGAGAAGGTGCCGGGTCTCGGCGATCTTCCGGTGGTCGGCGATTTCTTCAAGCGCTCGCAGAACAGCGACGAAGAGCAGGAGCTCATTATCGTGGCCACGCCGAGGCTGGTCTCGCCGATGGTTGCAGCCTCTGTGCCGAAATTGCCCGGTGAAGGTTTCGCTTACGCGCCAACCGGAGCGGATGTCGTGTTGAACGCACGCCAGCTCGACGATTTCGTCGCAGACTACGGGCTCGCCCCATGAGCGCGCGGCTGCTGCTGATTTCCACGGACGAAGCCGCGGCCAAAGCGGTGCGCGCGGCGCTCGACGGCGCGATGAGCCTCATAGTGCTCGACCAATTACCGGCGGATGGTCTTGGCGAAAAATACGATCCCAATGTCGTTCTGATCGACAGCGACGTCCGCAGTGGCGTGCAGACGGCATTCGAGAAGATCGAAGCGGCCAAGCGCAAATTTCCGGATAAGCCCGTCATCGTTCTCGGCAACGAGATGAGCGCGCAACTGGTGCTCGCCGCGTTGCGCGCGGGCGCGGACGAGTTTGTCGATCGCGACGCGCAACCAGTCGAGATCGGGACGGCAATACATGTCTGCCTCGACAAGAAGTCCGCGGCGCCGTCCTCGTCACGCGCGAGAATCGCGGGCGTACTGAGCGCGCTTGCAAGCGAACAGGACAGCGACTTTGCGCTCAATCTCGCCGTGCGTGCCGCGAAACTCGTTCCCGATGAGATGGCGCTGTACATCGATCTGTCGATGCCCGCGACGCAAGCCGGCATTGCGCTTGGGCTTCAGCCTGAATTCGGCGTTGTGGATGCGACCCGCGAGGTCGCGCGCGTCGACCGTGCGCTTCTGGAAAGCGCCCTCGCGCGCGACGTGCGCAGTGGACTTTATATCATGCCGCTTGGCGCTGATTTCGGTGCGGACGTGCCCGCACTGGATACCGGCGCCTTTGCGGCACTTCTGCAGATCTTGCGCGGCTTCTGCGGAACGATTGTCATCAATTACGGGCCGTTCTCGCGCCAGCGCGCATTGCTCGAAATGGTCCGGCCTGCGGCGAATTTCTTTGTCTGCTGCAATCAGCGCTTTCCGTCGATCCGTGGCGCGAGCGATCTGCTGCGCTGGCTCGCTGTCAGCGGTTTCGGGGTTCCCGAGGTCGTAATCCATACGCTAGCGCCGGGGCGCACGCCGACGTCTGCCGATGTCCGAAATGCCTTGAAGATTACCGAAAGCATTGATCTCGACGCGTCATGGGATGAACTCGCGGAGAGCCTCAATGACGCGAAGCCGGTTGCGTTGTCGGATTCGCGCTACAGCCGTGGACTTGATGCGTGCCTTGCGCGCATGGGCATGGCGCCCGAACCTGAGCTCGATCTGCTCACGCAAGTGCTGAGCTGGCTGACGCCGAAAACCGCGATGAGGACGCAATGAGCGCCATCTCGGTCTTCCCGTTCCGCCAAGAGGTTGCCACGCCGCCGCAGTCGGCGTCGGACACCTATCAATGGACCAAGTTCCGTGTGTTCGATCTGACGCTCGAACAGTTGGAACGCCAAGGTCTGGACGCCGACACCATTCCAGCCTCCGCGCTGCAGGATCAGATCGCAACGGCGATTGCATTGGCGTTGCAGGGACAGAGTGGTGCGTTCAATCAGCGCGAACGTGCGGCCTTGATCGACGATGTGCGCAACGAGATCACCGGGCTCGGCCCGATCCAGCCATTCCTGGACGATCCCGAAGTCGATGATATCGTCGTGAATGGACCGAGCGCCGTTTATGTGGAGCGTGCCGGCACACTGGAAGAGGTGCCGATACGGTTTCGCGACGCCGGCCATCTGATGAACATCATCCAGCGTATCGTCAGCCCCATCGGGCGGCGCGTGGATGAATCTTCGCCCTATGTCGATGGCCGTTTGCCCGACGGCTCGCGCGTCCACGTCATCATACCGCCCGTCGCGCTCGAAGGCCCGGTCCTTTCGATCCGCAAGTTCAAGCGCAATCCGCTAACGGGCCGCGATCTGGTGCGCAACGGCGCGATGACGCAGGAAATGCTGGACTTTCTTTCTGCTGCCATCGCCGGGCGCAAGAACGTGCTTATCTGCGGCGGGACCGGCACCGGCAAGACCACGCTGTTGAATGTGCTAAGTTCCTATATCGGCCCCAAGGAACGGCTCGTCACCATAGAGGACGCTGCCGAACTCAAACTTCAAAAGGCGCATGTTGTGCGCCTGGAGACGCGGCCAGCGTCCGCCGATGGCACCAGCGAAGTTTCGGCGCGCGATCTCATGCGCAATGCGCTGCGCATGCGTCCCGACCGCATCATCCTCGGCGAGGTGCGTTCCAGCGAGGCGATCGAGATGCTGCAGGCGATGGGAACGGGCCATGACGGCTCGATGGCGACGATCCATGCGAACGGTCCGCGCGATGCGCTGGAGCGCCTCGAAATGCTTATGGGCCTTCACGGGTTCTCCGCCGATCTGAACTCGGTGCGCCGCTTTATCGCCAGCGCCGTCGATCTTGTGGTCCACCTTGTGCGCCGCCCGGATGCGAGCCGTGGCATCGCGGCGATCAGCGAAGTCACCGACGCACAGGGCGGCGTCTACATGCTGCGCGATTGCTTCCGGTCCGACACCGACATGATGCGCCGGAAGGATCAGCGATGATACGCGTCGCGATCCTGGCGATTTCTGTCGTTGCGGCTCTGGCGATCGTGCTGCTGCGGTATCGCAGCCGTTCGGTCAGGTTGCGTCGGCTCGGGCAGCTGGTCGTCGTTGCGGAACGGAAGACGGTGGAGATCGGTGAGCGCCCAAAGCTCTCCTTCGAGCAATTCCTTCCGCAGACGATCGCGCGCGATCTACGTATCCTCGAAATCGATCCGGTGTCACGCGAGGCGGTGGCTGCCGTCGCCGCCTATATGCTGGCCGTCGCACTCGTCGCGCGGTTTGCCGGATTGCTTGCGGCGGTGACGGCTGCCGCTGCCGTTCTGGTCCTTGGCGTAGCAACGCTCAATATTCTGGCCGGACGCCGCTTGCGCGAGCTTGGTGCGTTGATGCCGGCGTTCTTTGACCGTGTGCGGCAGCTTCTTGCTGTGGGTAACAGTCTTCCAACGGCATTTTCGCGCGCCGTGCAAAGCAGCCAGCCGCGGCTTATCGGCTTTTTCACGCCAGCATTGCGGCGCGTTTCGAACGGCGCTGGCTTTGCCGAGAGCGTGAGGCAGAGCGCGGAGGATGTTTCGCTTTATGAGATGCATCTGTTCTCGGCTGCGGTTTCGACGAACATGCGGTTCGGCGGATCTCTGACGCATTCCCTGAACAATCTGATCCAGTTCCTGCGCAAGCGCGCCTCCGTCGAACGCGAGCTGCGCGCGAGCACATCGCTCATTCGCACCAGCGCCTGGGTGCTCGGTCTTCTGCCGATCCTCGTCGCCGCGCTGATCGTTTCGCAGAACCAGCAATATGCACATTGGTTCATCGCCGATCCGACCGGGAAAATGCTGCTGATCTATTGCATCTTCTCCCAGATCATTGGCGCGCTCGTCATGCGCGCCATCGCGAAGACGGAGTTCTGATGCTGTCCTCGCCCGCAACTCTTCTCGTTCTCGCCGCAATGGCCGTTTGCATGCTTCTGGGGGTGCAACAGTTTCACAGGCGCGTGTTGCTTGTCCGCCTGCAGGGCATTCTTGGCGTTGAGCCGGACGAAAGCCCATTCGCCGCCACGCGCGTGTTGCAATGGATCGGGTCGCGGATCCCTGGTGCATCCGACGAAAGCTTGCAGACCGCGCTTGCGAAAGCGGGCTTCTTTCAACCATCCGCGCTGCCAATCTTTGTGGCGCTCCGTCTGGTGTGCACGATCGGTGCGTTCTTCGTCGTTCTTTTGAAAGCCGCGTCCATTGAGGCGGCCACGTTGATGCTGGCGGTGTTTCTCGCGTTCTTCTGCAGCCGCGTCTTCGTGATCCTGCTTAAGGCCAAAGCCGAGCGCCGCGAGCGCCTTCTGCGCCGCGAATTGCCGTCCGTCGTCGACCTTTTGCTGATGGTGCTGAACAGCGGCATCAGCATCGACCAGAGTCTTCGCTACGTCGCCGGCATGCTTGGCCAAACAGCGCCGCTCAGCACGATCGTTCTGAAGCGCTACGTCGCGGACATCGACAGCGGCATGCCGTTCGACGCCGCGTTCGAGCGCATGGGTCAGCGTTTCGCGATCAATGAGGGCTACGACCTCGCACATCTGATCAAGCAATCGCTGCTGCAAGGCGGCGAGATCATGGCTTCGCTCGAAAGTTTCGGCGCCGAGCTCGCGGATAAACGCGTTTCCATGGCGCGCGAGCAGATCGGCCGCAAATCCGTGATGCTCACGATGGCGATGCTCGCGTTCTTCATGCCCGTCCTGATGATCACGCTGGGCGGCCCCGCGGTGTCGCAGATCATGAAGACGCTGACGACGGTGCAACACGAGCTGCAGTCGCGAAAGGTCCATCACCGATGAAAACGCGCAATTCGGCATTCTCTGTTGCATTGGTGAGTTTGCTGGCGGCAAGCAGCGGTAGCCTGGCCGCGCACGCAGCGGATTTTCCTTTTTTCGGGGAGAGTTCGTCCTCCACGCTGAAAGCTAGCAGCCAGGAAACGCTTTATCTCAGCATCGTGGATGGGCTGATCAAGCAGAATCGCCAGGGTGCCGCGCTTGCGTTCCTCGACAGCTATCGTCAGACCGGCCAGACATTGTCGCCGCGCTATTGGCTGCTCCGTGGCAATGCGCTTCTGGGCGCTCAACGCGATACCGAGGCGATGGAAGCTTTCTCAGAACTCCGCAAAACGCCGCTTGCGGCGCAAGGCTGGAATGGGCAGGGGCGGATCGCGGCCGGCAACGACGATTGGCTGGCGGCGAGCGAATGCTTCCGCAAGGCCGTCGACAACGATCCGGCCAATGCGGATTTCCTCAATAACCTCGCTTTCGCGGAATTGCACCTCGACAACGCCGACAATGCCGCGCTGCGACTTCAGCAGGCGCATGAACTTGAACCGGGCTCGGATCGCATCCTCACCAATCTCGTCATCGCCCTGATTCTGAAAGGCGATCGCGTGCGCGCAGACGCCATCATCGACAGCATCAGAGATGTCGGACGCCGCGATGCGCTGCGGGGTGTCGTGAAAGGCGCTGTCGCTGCTCTCAGCACGAAAGGAAAAATCTGATGGGTCCGTTATCCGCTCTGCTTGTGCTGGCATGCGCGGCCGCAACACCAGCCGGCAACTCAGCGCAGCCGCCCGCACAATCGTATCGCGCGGTGATGCGCTCACAGTACGCCGCACAGGGCGCGCCCATTCCACAGCGCGCCGAAGAGGCGAAGCGTGTCTACGACGCCTATCTGAGTTCGATCGGCGAGAAGACGAAAGGCAATTCCCAGGATTCCACCGGCAGTGCCGGGGATACGGCCCACTAGAACCGGCTGGTGCGGCGGAGAAATGTAACCGGAATTGAGGAGTCAGACATGTTCAACAAGATCAAAACCCGCTTCCAGGCGATGCTCAAGGATGAAAGCGGCCTCGCGGCAGTGGAATACGGCTTGCTCGCCGCCGGCCTCGTTGTCGGCCTGTATCTGATCATTTCCGGCATGGGCGTGTCGTTGCGCGGCATCTACTCAAGTGTTGCGGCCGATCTGACCTCGGCGGGCTAGACGTTCACGTATGGCCGTCCCGCGGCAGGGACGAGTCTGCGAGGAGTGCCGATGGTGCGCGGCTGGCAAGGGCCTGCATGCGCGTGCGTCATAAAATGGCGCACGTCGTTTGCGCGCGACCGGCGCGGTACGGCCGCGATCGAATTCGCGATCGTGCTGACGCTGCTGCTGTCCATTCTGTTTGGAATTGTTGCGTTCGGCTTTCAGTTCGCGACCCGCATCGCGCTGTCCTACGCGGTGGCGGAGGCCGGAAGGTCCGCCATGGCCGGTCTGACGACGGCCGAACGCGTTCAGCGCGCGGAGGATGCCGTTGACCGGGTTCTGACAAGCTTCTCACCGCTTGTCGATCCGGCAAAGGCTGTCGTCGATGTGTCGTCCGAAGGAGAAACCGCGGACGGCGAAGTGATCAAGATCGCGATCACCTACAACGACAACCGCTTCGACGTCTTTCCGTTCCTACCGGTGTTCAATGCCAACCGCGCGGTGGAAACGGATTTCCTCGTCGTCGATCCGCAAGGCTAGGTCATGAGCGCTGAACCGGAACATGATGTTGTTGCGCTCACGCCGGAAAATATCTGGCGCGATTTGAGCTATGACGTCGGTTGGGAGGCGGCTTCAAGCGGTGTGATCCGTTGCCGCGCCGTGCATAACCGCCGTGCCGATATCAGCAAAGCCATCGAGGGCATCAATCTGCGCAATTTGTGGTGCGACAGCAGCAACAAGAGCGCATTCGATTTGCTGATGGCAGCGCAGAATTTCCGGCATGTCGAAATTCGCGTGCCGGCGCTGCCGGGCCCAGGCCGTCTTTATCTCACGGCACGGCTGCTGCCGGACGGGGGATCGGCCGGAACGATCTGTGCGGTTCATCCCCGTGACGACGAGGTGTTCAAGGGACAATCGGCACTGCTCAGCCATATCTCCCAGGCGCGTCTTCGCGAAGAAGAGTACCGCAACGAAGCAGAGTTCATGCTGCAGGGCCTACAGGTTCTGCTGAATTCTTCGACAGCGTCGCAGAAGCTCGAGGTGTTGACCGGCCTCGCCGTCGGCGCTCTTCGCGGTGCGAAGCGCGTCGCTCTCGAAGTCCATCGCGACGGCAGTATCACAACATTGAGCGCGGGCACCCCACATGAACTTCGCTCACGCACATTGCCAGCGCTTTGCCGGCAACAGCAGGCGCCGGTGTCGATCTACAAAAGCGGCGAGCCGAACACGGCAGAACTGCGGAATTATCTTGGTGGCGGCGACAGCGATATCGCTCTGATGCTGTTGCCCATCGGTTCCAGCAACGTCGCACTTCTTTGCGCACCTGCGCACAAAAGTGAATTCCGGCCGGAAGACGTCGGATTTGCAAGCCGCTTTGCCTTGATCCTGCGGCAGGCGCTGATCCTCAAAGAGGAACAGGAAAAGCTGATACAGACCGCGCGGCTGTCGGCACTCGGGCAAATGTCGGCGAGCCTGGCGCATGAGCTGCGCCAGCCGCTGAACGCGATCTCGATGGTCGCGCAAAACCTGGAACTGATGTCAGAGCGCGGCGCCGTAACGCCCGAAACATTGGATACAAAAGTCGCGCGCATCACAGAGCAGGTTGAGCGCGCCAGCAAAATCATGGATCGCGTGCGCCGCTTTTCCCGCAAGGCGAGCGAGGCCTTTGAGAAGGTCGACATCGCCAAGCTGGTGGAGGGAGTCCGGCTGATGATGGAGCCCGATCTGATGACAGCCGGTATAAGGCTGAAGATCGACGTGCAATCCGATCTCGCGGTTCGGTGCGATGCCATCCAGATCGAGCAGGTGCTGACCAACCTTGTGCGAAACGCGGCCGACGTTCTTCAGGGAATCGGCACAGCGGCGAAAACGCCGGACGGTACGGTGACGCTTCGCGGCGCGCGCACGGAAAGCGGCATCGCCTTGCGGGTCGAGGATAACGGCCCCGGCTTTCCCGACGACGTGGCGAGCCGCCCGCTGGAGACGTTCTACACCAGCAAAAGCAGCGAGCACGGAACGGGCCTCGGCCTTTCCATCTGCCACATGATCGCACGTGAGCACGCAGGGAGCCTGCATCTCGGCAATCACGGCTGCGGCGCTTTTGTCGAGCTGTTGCTGCCGGAAAGAGCGGATGCGCGATGATGGCGTCAGGCCACGATATGCAGGGATTGGCCCTTGTCCTCGGCGCGGTGACGGAGTTCGAGGCTCAGCGCATCGATGGCGTTGCTCAGTTCGTCGCCTGTCAGGCATGCCAGAACAGACGGCGGAACGATGGCACGTCCATCACGGGAATAAGAATGCAGACCACTGCACGAACACGGCCGGTTCAGTCTTGGACAATACAGCATCTCTCGCCACAAACCCTACATCGCGGCCATTCTAGCTTTGGTGCGCGCCGGGGTGTGTCGAATGATGTTGAGATTTGTTTCGGCACATCGGGGAATGGAGAAGAGCGATGCAACAATCACGGACTCAACTGTACGACGCGACTGTGGCGACGGCCGATGTCTCCGTCCTTGTGGTCGACGACGATGGCGAATTTCGGGAAGAGTTGACGGAGTATCTGCGCGGACACGGCATGCATGTCGCGGATGCTGGAGATGTCGCCGGCGCTCTCGATCTTTTGGCCGCGGGCAAGTTCGATCTGATTCTGCTGGATCTCTGGATCGGCCGCGAAAATGGCTTCGATCTTCTGCGAGAGTTGCGAAAGACACGTCAGGTGCCGTGCATCATGATGACGGCGCAGGACGATGTCACCGACAAGATCGTCGGCCTCGAGCTGGGTGCCGACGATTACATGTTCAAGCCCGTCAATCCGCGCGAGTTGCTGGCGCGCGCGCGCTCGCTGCTGCGTCGTACAGCAAAGCTGGATGTGTCTCGCGACGCGAGCTCGGATGCCGCTGAGATGTCTTCCAGGGCTCATTGGCAATTCGATCCCGCGCGCCGCAGTCTCAACAGGCCGGACGGACAAATTATCCCGCTCACAACGGCGGAAGGCGATCTGCTGGCGGAGTTTGTCGCCAACGAAGGCCGCTCGCTGTCGCGTATCGACCTGTCGCGGCGCGTCTTCAATCGGCATTGGAATGTTTTCGACCGCAGTCTCGATGGTATTGTCGTGAAGTTGCGCCGAAAGCTTGAGCCAAATCCCGATCAGCCCAGAGTCATCAAGACCGTTCGTGGAAAGGGATATGTCTTCACCGGCTTTGCGAGTTAGCCGCATGCGTCAACAGAAAGAAGCGCCGGACGTGGGGGACGTCCGGCGCAGTATGCCGAATAGGTTCGGTGTCCGGTCGGGGTGGGCGCTTGCTCGGACCACAAGTGTCGCTTGCGACCATCCGGCATATTTCAGAAGGCGGATCGTACAATTTTCCCTGCCTGGCTGGGTCGATCGGCTCCCTTGGTACCTGAGGATGCCAAATTTGTATCCCGGAATTCTGCAAACAAGCGTCGCGATTTGTTGAGTTTTGTGTCTACGGCTCTGGAAGGAGGGCGTGATGAGCAAGAAGGCTGACAAGCAGCCGCACCCACTCGATGTAGCAGTTGGTGAGCGTGTGAGATTTCGCCGCAAGATGCTCGGGCTTTCTCAGAGCGACCTGGCTCACGGGGTAGGAGTAGCTTTCCAACAGATTCAAAAGTATGAGCGAGGCACCAATCGCATTTGCATATCTCGCTTGGCCCAAATGTCCGAAACGCTCAGGTGCAGCCTTTTAGATCTGATTGGTGATCTGGATACGAACGACGCAGTGCATGAAAAGGACACATTAATGGCGGAGCCCCTTGATCCTCAAACGAAAGAACTTATCAGCGTCTTTGCAAGTCTGGGCTCCGGCGAAGGTCGTCTCGCCATCCTCGAACTCGCGCGACATTTAGCGCTTGTGCAGCAGAGCATTGCAGTTACCGCAGATCAGGATGACGTGGCTGTCTTCACCTAATTGCGAGGCCGCAGCGCATATCGAAGGAGCCAGCCGCACGAAAACTGTCAAAGAGCTCCGAGATAAGGGCTCGCTGGGGAGCTCTTCAATTGTGGGGTTCTCATTGCGACGCTGCCGCCGATAGCACTGACCCGCACAAGGCGGACGTGCGAGGGTCGCCGACAAGTTCCGCGCCCATCTGGTTGCAGACGTAACCTATGGAGACCCTCGCATCCGGATCGGCGCAGCCGAATGATCCACCCCATCCGGAATGACCGAAGGCGCGCGCATTTGTGCCGTAGATCCCAGGACGATTCAGCGCGACACCCATGCCCCATGCATCGGTGAAGCCCAGGAACATATCTTGGCGACCATCGGTGGTCGCCGGCATTGTCATGCGACCAATAGCCTTCGACGAAAGAATGCGCTTACCGTCGAGCGAGCCGTCACCCGCCAGCGCCGCGTAGAGTCGTGCCAGTCCCATTGCGGTCGACTGTCCATTCGCCGCAGGAATTTCTGCGGCGCGCCATTCCCGTCGGTTCGCCATCTCAGGGTTCTGCTGCGGATTGATCAAAGCCATCAGCGCGATGTCGGACAGCGGTGGCACTTCAGCCTGGCGCTTCGGCCCGATCATTTCGGCCGTGCGTTTGTCTTCCGACTCCGGCAGACCGATGAAGAAATCCGCCGAAAGCGGTTTTGCGATCTCGTCGCGCACGAATGCACCAATCGTTTTACCGGTGACGCGTCGCACAAGTTCTCCCGCAAGTCAGCCATATGTCATTGCGTGATAGGATGAGGCTGTGCCCGGTGGCCATGCTGGCTTCTGCCGCGCCAGTTTCTCTACACAACCGCTCCAGTCGAATTGATCTTCGAGCGCGGTCGGCTCGGCAAAGCCATTCAACCCGGCCTGATGCGACATCAACTGGGCTACGGTCACATCCTGCTTCCCGCTCGCCCCGAACTCCGGCCAGTGTTTTGCGACCTTATCGCCGTAGTTCAGCAATCCGCGATCGGCCAAGATCGCCACGGCCGTCGCGGTGATGCCCTTGGTGCTGGACCAGATGTTGATCAGCGTGTCGTGGCTCCACGGCTTTGTGCGGGCACGGTCGCAATAGCCGCCCCACAGATCGACAACACAGCGGCCTTTGTGAAAGGCAGCAAATGATGCGCCGACCTCCTGATAGTCGCCTTGCCGTACGAAATTCGCCGCGAAGGCATTACGCGCCGCTTCGAAGCCAGGTGCAACCGTTCCCTTGATGTCCAATTTCGCAGTCATGCGAATCCCGTTCGAAGTCCGCGAATAAAAAGTGTGACGATCTCGGCGGCTAGCGCGCCGGATGCGCGCGGATCACTGGGCGAGAACCATTTTGGCAGCCATTCGAAGGCACCGGCGCCGAGCTGTGCAACCACGCCAATATCGATGTTGCGATACGTCCCCTCCGCAAGCCCCTGTTTGCCGAAGTCTTCGAAGCGCCGCTGCAACGCCCGTGCCCGCCGTGTGATTTCACGCTTTACCGCTGCCGGCAAAGCGCTGACACCGACCGTCAGCGTGAGTGGTGACAGGCCTGACGCATGCGCTTGCACGTTCAGATAAAGACCCGTCATGCCGCGCTCCAAACCGGCGCTACAAACCCTCTCGGCTGCGTCCGCGAAACGCTCCGTGAGGTCAAAGGAGCGCCTGTAACAGCGCACAACAAGGTCGGTCTTGTTATCGAGATAATGATACAGCGCGCCTTTGGTCGCGCCGAGTTCGGCAGTGATGTCGTCCAGGGATACGCCGTCGATGCCGCGGCGGTTGAAAAGCTGGGAGGCTGTCATCAGCAACTGCTCGACCTTTGCCGCCGCGTTGCCTTCCCGATCAAACGCTTTCGGCGCGACAGGGAAAAAGGCATCGATCGAAACAGGCGGCTGATAGGGTGTGTCCGGATTGCTGCATTGCCCGTTTGCGATCATGTCCGTAAGCGCGTCCACAGTGCGTGCGCGATAGGTGGCATCTGTCGCATCAACCCAATCCACCGAAATCGGGATCCAGGTGATCGTCCCGATCAGGGTCTGCGCGATGATTTCGTCGTCGCAAGGCCGGATGCTGCGATCGGCGATGCCGCCACGGATAAGTGCGCGCAAGGCTTCGACATTGCGGCCGTGGGCTGCGGCGATGGCGGTGTGCGTCTTGCCTTCAAGATAGTCCATCTCGCTCAGCACGGCAGGTGGCGTTCGCTCCGGATCGAGAGACAGGCGCAAGAAATAAAGAACGCGCTCAAGACCTGTGCCGCTGCTCGCATCTGCGGCAGCGAGATCGCCGCGCATGACGTCGCAGGTCTGCTGATAACATTGCGCCGCGAGGTCTCCGCGGTCCTTGACGTAGTAATAGAGCGCAGCGCGGGTCAGCCCCAGCTCGTGGGCGATGCGCGACAGCGAGGCGCCCGCGATACCGCGCGCATTAAATTCCTGCGCCGCCGCTTCCAACAAAGCGGACAGCCGCGGTGCGCGCGGCGTGGCGAAATTGTCCTTTCCGGCAGACCGGGCTCCGGGCTGAAGCATGACGGCCACAGGCCTCTCAAATCGCATTGACGCTTGATTACGAGACCATACGTCGGCATCAGACCCATTGACAAGCTGTATTATCATGCTGTTATGACAACATACTCAAGTGTCAAATCGGCCGTAGAGTCGGTTTGCGGAGGAAGGGGACGTTCATGTCGAAGCATTTCAAACGCGGCCTGCTGGCGGCCGCCCTGTTGCTTGCTCCTGCCTTGGCGTGGGCCGAAGAGGTCGAGACGGTGACGGTCACCGCCGAAAAGACCTCGGAAAACATTCTCGATGTCGGCATCAACGTCACCGCGCTGTCGTCCGATCAGCTCCGCGAGGCGCGGATTTCCACGGCGACCGATCTGGCTGCCCAGATCCCCAATTTCGAGGTCAAGACGAACATCCCTGGCGCGCAGCAGATCGTGACGGTGCGTGGTGTCGGGCTCGACGATTTCTCATCGACCAACAATTCCAGTGTCGGCGTCTATATTGACGATGTCTTTCTCGCGTCCTTCGCGGAGATGGATTTCGGTATGTACGATCTCGACCGGGTCGAGGTTCTGAAGGGGCCGCAAGGCACGCTCTACGGCCGCAACTCCACCGCGGGCGCGATCAATATCATCGCTGCGAAGCCGATGACCGATGCCTTCTCGGCGGATGTCACCGCGGGCTATGGCGATTTCGACACCTACACCGTCGACGCCGCAGTCAACATTCCCGTATCCAACAAGTTCGCGCTGCGCCTGTCCGGTCAAACGGTGCAGCAGGAGATCGGGTTCTGGACCGATCCGGCACTTGGTGAGCGGCTCGGCGCCCAGAATGTATTCCGCGAGCGCGGCCAGGCCCTGTGGACGCCAACCAGCACGCTAACCGTGCTGCTGAAGCTCGAAGGCGAACAGAATAATTCCCAGATCAGCTCGGGTAAATTCTTCGGCGACAATTCGACCAACGGCGCACCGTGCCCCGATTTCAAGAATCCGGCACATTGTGTTGATGTCTTCGGCTTCACCGACACCAATCCCAATCCGTTCATCGTTTCGACCGAACATGACGCGCCCTACACGGTCGATGCTTTCAACACGACCCTGCATGTCACGGACGATCTGGGTTGGGCCGAGCTGACATCGATCACGGGTTACATCAATTTCAATCGCGAGTTCTACATCGACGCCGATGCGTCGCCTCTCGCGCTGGCCGAGTTCGATCAGAATGATCACGTGAAGCAGGCGAGTGAAGAGCTGCGGCTCTCCGGTGGCGACTCCCATGGCATCGAATGGCTCGTCGGCGCATATGGCTCTTGGGATAAGGTCCACAGCTTCACCCCGGGAACGCTGCGCGATCTGCTTGGCGCGGATGTTCAGATCCGCTCCGATCAGGTCACCCACTCCGCGGCGCTGTTCGGCCAGGTCAAGTGGACGTTGAACGACCAATTGACACTCGTCACCGGCCTGCGCGGCTCCTATGAAGATCGCCACTATGTCGGCGGATCGACCTTCTATCTCGCGGGCACTTCCACGCTCTATCCCTGTGGTCCGCCGTTCTTTGTCTGCCCGACCTTTGAAGACGCGACGATCACCGACAGAAATGTGTCCTGGCATGCCGGCCTGAACTGGAAACCCAACGACCGCACGCTCGTCTATTTCAGCGCGGCGGAGTCGACGAAGAGCGGCGGCTTCTTCAACGGCATCAGCTTCCAATCCGAAGCGCTGGCGCCGTACAAGCCAGAGCATCTCACCGATTACGAAATTGGCGTGAAGTCCAGCCTGCTCGGCGATCGCCTGTTCGTGGACGGCAGCGTGTTCTACTACGATTACCACAATTATCAGGCGCAGACGTTCACCAGTGTCGGTACGGTCTCGCTGATCAAGCTCAGCAACATCAAGCAAGCGAATGTCTACGGTCTCGATCTCGGCCTGACCTGGCAATCGGCCGATGGTCTATCGCTGCGCGCCGGGCTCGGCCTTCTGCACTCTCGTTTGGGTTCGTTCCCGTTCTTCACGACGGTTCCGCAGACCGAGCCTGCGGGCAACAAGATGCCCGACGCACCGAGCGCATCGTTCAACGGCACGATCCGGTACGAGCATTCCGTCTTCAACGGCTACACCGGCGCGATTCAGTTCTCAGGCGTGTACGAGGGTGAGCATTTCTTCGAGGCCCTCAACACGCCTTATCTTGCTGCACCATCAAGCTGGGTGTTCGACGGACGCGTATCGCTCGCCACGACGGACAAGACCTGGGAGGCGGCGTTCTGGATCAGGAATATCTTCAACGAGAAGCACACGATCCAGGCAACCGATGACGGGCAGCCCATTGGGGCCGGGTATCGCATGTTCAACGATCCGCGCATGCTTGGTGTGACGCTCAGTCACAAATTCGATTGAGGCGCGACGGGTAACAGTGCCTTTCCCTAGCCGGAATGCGGCGACGTTTATGGGTTCGCTATGATCCCGCATTCCGCGCGGAATGGCTCTTATATGCCCAGGCGCACGATCTTCCCGTCCGATCCATCGAGGGCGGCATCATGCGCATACGATATATTTCGGCCGGTGTTTTGAGTCTCTGCCTTTCCGTTTCAGCGGCGGGCGCCGATCCGCTTCCCGCGCCGTCGATGAGCGCATCGCTCGCGGCCAATTCCAATCCCTATGGCGTCGATCTCGACTGGGCCGGCAAGTGGTCTGTTGGCGGCGCGATCAGTGGGCTTGCCTATTATCAGGATACGCCGAACAACGGCGTGCGTTCCGAGCTCGATCTCGACAACGGCATGGCGTGGATCGAGAAGACCGATGGCTGGCTCCAGTTCTATGTGCAGGCCGGCACCTATTCGCTTCCCGCTCTCGGCGCCACTTATATCAAGTCGTCTGTGGCGCCGGCGCTGCTGTACGGCAATGTGCCGGAGGCTTATGCGAAGCTGGTTGTCGACAATTTCTCGCTTTCCGCCGGAAAGCTGCCGACGCTGATCGGCGACGAATACACGTTCACCTTCGAGAACATGAATATTCAGCGCGGCCTGCTGTGGAATCAGGAGCCCGCCATCAGCCAGGGCGTGCAGCTGAATTATGCCGACGGACCGCTGTCGCTCGCAGTGTCGGTGAATGACGGTTTCTATTCGCAGAGCCTGAACTGGATTTCGGGCACCGCCTCGTATGGCTTCGGGGGCGCCGATACGCTGGCCGTCATTGCCGCAGGCAATGCCGGGCACAACCCGAACACGCTGCCCTTCGCCACGCCGGTGATCAACAACGGCAGTATCTACAACCTCATCTACACACATGCGTCCGGTCCGTGGACGATCAGCCCGTATCTGCAATACGTCAGTGCGGCGAGCGATCCGCTGCACGGCGTGACGAAAGGCGCGGATTCCTTCGGCGGCGCGTTGCTGGTCAACTACGCCTTCGACGATCATTGGAAGCTGGCTGCGCGCGCGGAATATGTCGGATCGACCGGCAACGCGGCATCGGGCTCCGCGAACATGCTGATCGCAGGGCCGGGCAGCAAGGCGTGGTCCATCACGCTGACGCCGACCTACCAGTACAAGGTGTTCTTCGCCCGGGTTGAGGGCTCTTATGTCGGCGCCAGCGACATCACGCCCGACTTTGCCTACGGACCGGCGTTCAACCGCGACTCCCAGACCAGTGTCTTCTTCGAAACCGGAGTCAATTTCTGACGCCGCCTATATGGGATTTTTATGTCGCTCCGGTGGGGCGAACATCGAAATCCTATGCGGCGAAGCGCATTTTCCGACCAACAGGTACTTCCCATGCTCGACATCGCCCTCATCGTCACCGGCATCGCGTTCTTCGTGCTCTGCGAGCTCTACACGCGCCTTTGCGAGCACCTCTAGGAGACCGCCGATGATCCTCGACTACACGCTCGGCGCGCTCGTGACCGCCGGAATCCTCATCTATCTCGTCTATGCGCTCGTTCGTCCGGAGCGCTTCTAGGAAATCGCCATGACCCTGAACGGCTGGATTCAGATCGCGCTCTATTGCGTGATTCTCATTGCGCTCACCAAACCTTTCGGTGGCCATCTCACACGCGTGTTCAACGGCGAGCGAACGGTTCTGTCTCCCGTCCTGGGCTGGCTGGAGCGCGGACTCTATCGCCTTTCGGGGGTGCACCCCGACGAAGAGCAGAACTGGCTGACCTACGCGTTCGCGATGTTCGCCTTCAGCGTTGCCGGCTTCCTTGCA
>Ga0335075_10002963_pt1 | contig 27159 bp, 27 predicted proteins | sample Lox_Sample_24_FD_206723 | JGI IMG/M metagenome (GOLD analysis project Ga0335075, IMG submission 206723) | Soil microbial communities from Loxahatchee National Wildlife Refuge, Florida, United States - Lox_Sample_2.4 | ecosystem: Environmental > Terrestrial > Soil > Wetlands | place: USA...
CGTACGGTGATCCCGGTGGTGATGCCGGCCCGGAACCGCACGCCGCTGGCCCGCAGCCGGGCAACGGTCGCCGCCAGGTCCGGCACGCCGAGCACGATCCGGTTCGCCCCGCCTGGCCCGGGCGATTCCTCGCGCTCCGCCGCTTGGCTGGGCTGGCCGGGCGCGCTCAGGAGCAGCCGCAGCTGGCCGCGATAGAGCATCGCGAACGCGGGGGCCGCCCGCAGTTCCTCGGCGAAGCCAAGCTGCTCGGTGTAGAAGGTGACCGCAGCGGCCAGGTCGGTGACGAAGTAGCGTGCCGTGGCGGCGCCTGGCGTGAACTGACCGGTCCGTTGCTCTAGCCGGCTGCGTAGCGCGGCAGCGAATTCCTGCCGTGGCTCGACCGGCGCGACGGGGATCCGAAGCGTCTGGAGCGGATCAGGCATTGTCACGCTCCTCTTGATAGACGCGGCGCAGTGCGGTCCGAGCCCGGACCAGCAAGGTTTCGGTGGCGTGCAGGCTCCGGCCAAGATGTGCGGCTACCTCGGCGACGGTTAGGTCGTCGAGGTACCGCAGGATCAGCGCGGCACGCTGGTGGCCGGGCAGGCGAGCCAGCGCCGCATAGGCAGTGCTGGCGTCGAGGACTTCATCCCACGGGTCGTCGACTGTCTCATTGCCGTGGTCACTCGCGGCCAGCGCACGTTGCTCGCGGCCGACCTTCCGCCAGTGATCGACAAGCTTGTGCCGGGCCACCCCGACCAGCCACGCAACGGTCACCTCAGGCGGATCGGGCTGATCAGCGGCTGCCAGCGCAGAGAGGAAGGTCTCAGCGGTGAGGTCCTCGGCGACCGCGGTGTCCGCGCAGCGCGGGAGCAGATAGCCGTACACCCGCGGCAGTGCCTGCGAGTAGATCGCCAGCACCTGGTCGCGGCCGCGGGTCATATCTAGTTATCGTCCGGCAACTCAAGTTTCCGAGCCTGGCAACCCGGATTACCACCGCGCGGCCCGGACGGGGCCCGGTATCTAGTGCGAGCCCATGCCGTGCTTACAGGTCGTATTCACGATCGCGCCGAGGTGACTCTTCACTTCGTCGATCACCTTGGTCTTCTGGGCTGCGCTGAGCTTGCTGCTGGCGTTGACCTGGCTCGTAACGGTCGCGAGGATTGTGTTCTTCAATCCCGAAACCGGCTTTCCTTGTGCTTTGGCAACGTCAGCCAGCGACTTGCCGGAGTGGAGCTCGCTGCTCACCTGGGCCTGGCTCAGGCCGAGGTAGTCGGCGACGGGCTTCGGCACAGTCCACATCTTGGCCTTCGCGCCGCAGCCGTCGCCCCGCCAGGCGGAGGCGCGAATCGTCGGGGTTGCAGTGACAGGCGAGTGGGCCGGGCTGACAGCCGACGCGACCGCGACGCTGCCACCGGCCAGGGCACCGACCGCAATCCCGGCCGCTGCCATCGAAGCGAGAATATGATTTCGGTTCGGCATCATTTGCGTGGCTCCCCTCGTCCTGTCCGGTAAGAGATTCCGGCCGAAAGGCGGGCGCGAACCCAAGGGCCCAGCCTAACGAGACGCCCTGGCCGGTGACCGGGCGGCCGCCGATATACCATGCAGGGGTATGGTATCCTTTGCAGAGCGGGTTGCAGAGTGGTCGGGGGAGCCTGGAGGACGCCGTGCACGGATACAGCCAGAACAAAGATGACTACCTGGCACGGCTCCGCCGGATCGAGGGGCAGGTCCGGGGCCTGCAGCGGATGGTCGAGGAGGACAAGTACTGCATCGACATCCTTACCCAGGTCTCTGCGGTGACCAGGGCGCTGCAGTCGGTCGCGCTGGGCCTGCTTGATGAGCACCTCGGCCACTGCGTCACGCAAGCGGCCGCCGAAGGCGGAGACATCGCGGCTGCGAAGGTCCGTGAGGCCTCAGACGCAATCGCCCGCCTGGTCCGCTCCTGACAAACAGACGCGAGGACCTGAGAGGGACCGGCATGACAGCGACTAACTACGCGGTGGCGGGCGACTACCGGCTAGCCGGGCCTGAGCGCCAGTGACCGGCGGCGGTCGTTGACAGCCGGAGGCGTGCGGGCCCCGGCGTCCTGGAGGCGAACGTGAAGAAGGAAGACTCGGTGGTGAGGACTGTCACCGGTGGCCGGCCGTCCGCTGCGGCTGACGAGTCCGGCGTGGACCTGACGATCGGCGGGATGACCTGCGCCTCATGCGCGGTCCGGATCGAGAAGAAGCTGAACAGGCTCGACGGGGTTACCGCCACCGTCAATTTCGCAACCGGGAACGCCCACGTGAGCCTCCCGGCTAACGTCACGGCTCGGGATCTTGTCCGGGTGGTGGAGCAGGCCGGGTACACCGCGTCAGTGCCCGCACTCCGGCAGGCCAAGCGGGCCGGGATCGGGCCAGTCAGGGGCGACGAGCCCGGCGACGCCGCGTCGCTGTGGCAGCGACTATGGATTGCTGCGGTACTGACGGCTCCGGTGGTCGTGCTGGCGTTCGTGCCAGCGCTGCAGTTCCGCTACTACCAGTGGCTATCGCTGGCGCTGGCTACACCCGTATGGGCGTGGGGAGCGTGGCCGCTCCACAAGGCCGCCTGGATCAACGCCAGGCATCGGGCTGTGACGATGGACACCCTGATCTCAGTCGGGATCACCGCCGCCTACCTGTGGTCGCTCTACGCGCTGATATTTGGTTCTGCGGGCGCGACGGGAGCTCGTACCGGTTTCGCGCTGCTCGCGCGTGATGCGACGGCGAACTCGACCTACCTGGACGTGGCAGCGGGCGTGACCGTGCTGGTCCTGGCCGGGCGTTTCCTGGAGGCCCGAGCCAGGCGACGGTCGGGAGCGGCGCTGGCTGCACTGCTGTCGATGGGTGCCAGGGACGTAGCCGTCCTCAGGGACGGCGCCGAGTTCCGGATACCGGTAGACGAGCTCGAGGTCGGTGACCGGTTCGTGGTTCGGCCGGGGGAGAAGATCGCCGCGGACGGCGTTGTCGAGGCGGGCTACTCAGCCGTGGATACTTCCATGCTGACTGGCGAGCCGGTTCCCGTGGAGGTCACGGCCGGTGACCCGGTTACCGGGGCGACCGTGAACGCTAGCGGCAGACTGGTAATCCGGGCCTGCAGGGTGGGCGCTGATACTCAGCTGGCTCAGATGGCCAGGCTGGTGGAGGAGGCGCAGAGCGGGAAGGCCGCGGTGCAGCGGCTGGCCGACCGCGTGTCCGGCGTTTTCGTTCCCGTGGTGATCGGGATTTCGGTCATGACGCTTGTCACCTGGCTGGCCGTCGGCGAGCCCGCAGTCGCGGCGGTCAGCGCGGCAGTTGCCGTATTGATCATCGCCTGCCCGTGCGCGCTAGGGCTGGCTACGCCTACGGCGCTGCTGGTCGGCACCGGCCGGGGCGCACAGCTCGGCATCCTGATCAAGGGGCCGGAGGTGCTCGAGTCCACGCGCCGGATCGACACCGTGGTACTGGACAAGACAGGCACCGTGACCACCGGCCGGATGAGACTGGTCGCCGTCGTGCCCGCGCCGGGCGAAGACGCGGGCGAACTGCTGAGGCTAGCGGGCGCGGTGGAAGACGCCTCCGAGCACCCGGTCGGCGCGGCCATCGCCGCCGGCGCGGTCGACCGGCTTGGCGCAGGACTGCCCGCGGTCAGCGGGTTCGCGAATCACCCGGGACTGGGTGTGTCCGGCGTGACCCAGGGACACGCCGTCATGGCCGGGCGGCGCGCCTTGCTGGAAAAGGAGTGGGCGCAACCGGTCCCGCCCGCGCTGGCCGCCAGGGCGCAGGAGGCGGAGGCCGCCGGCCAGACAACCGTCTATGCGGGCTGGGACGGGCGGGTCCGCGGCCTGCTGGTGGTTTGCGACACGGTCAAGCCCACCTCGGCTGAGGCGATCGCCGTGCTGCGTCGCATGCACCTGCGGCCAGTGCTGCTCACCGGCGACAACGCCCGCGCCGCCGAGGCGGTAGCTGCCCAGGTCGGCATCGAGGAGGTCATCGCCGGCGTGCTGCCCGCGGGTAAGGCCGAGGTGATCAGGAGACTGCAAGCCGCGGGCAGGGTGGTAGCGATGGTCGGCGACGGCGTGAACGACGCGGTCGCGCTGGCCCAGGCCGATCTGGGACTGGCCATGGGCACTGGCACCGACATCGCGATTGAGGCATCCGACCTGACCCTGGTACGCGGCGACCTGCGGGCCGTGCCGGACGCGGTCGCATTGTCCAGGCGCACGCTGCGCATTATCGAGGGCAATCTGTTCTGGGCATTCGCCTACAACATCGCCGCACTGCCACTAGCCGCGCTCGGATTCCTGAACCCGCTCGTCTCCGCCGCGGCGATGGCATTCAGTTCGGTCTTCGTGGTGTCAAACAGCCTGCGGCTGCGCACCTTCCGGCCCGGTCAGCAGGGTGTGCCGAGGAGTGTCCGCGGATGGCGTGCTGGTTAGAGCGGGTCGAGGCGGGGCGCCGCCCGGTCCTGCAGTGCCGCCGCGACGTCAGCGGGCAGCGGCACGGTCGAACCCTGGAATCCGCCGAATGGACGGACAGTCGGTCATCGCTCCTCAGGCTAGAGCGCGCGACATCGGCCGCGGCTCGTCTGTAACGTATGGCACATCTTCGTGTTAAATAGCTATTGCGGTTACGAACGGCAGCAACCGTCCACCCGCGATGCAGGGCGTTGGGCGCCGGATCGCATGACAGGAAGACGATCGCTATGCAGATTTTCGAAGCGGCACCACCTGAAAGCGGACCGAGTCTGGCCCTGCACGGCGGGGCCGGGGGACGGGTGGAGGAGCTGGCCCTCGCGCCGTACGCTCAGGGACTGCTCGCTGCCTATCGGGCCGGATGGCAGGTGCTCGCGGCGGGCGGTGACGCCCTGGACGCGGTGTGCGCGAGCGTCGAAGTACTTGAGAACGATCCGCAGTTCAATGCCGGCCGTGGCGCCGCGCTCACCGCCACGGGGTCCGCTGAGCTCGATGCGTCGGTGATGACAGGAGCCGGACTCGCGGGGGCGGTCGCTGCCTCCAAGTACGCAAGGAACCCGGTGCGGCTAGCTCGCGCAGTGATGGAGCACACCGAGCACGTGCTCATCGTCGACCCGGATGTCGAGTTCCTTGAGCGGTACGGAATCGAGGCGGCCGAGCGCGGCTATTTCATCACCGAGGCCCGGCAGCAGCAGCTGGACAGAGTGACCGACGGCCGCGCGGTCGCCGCCCGGCACGGAACCGTCGGCGCGGTAGCGCGCGATGCCCGTGGTCACGTCGCGGCCGCCACGTCCACAGGCGGGATGACCGGCCAGTCCGACGGGCGGGTCGGAGACAGTCCCATCGTCGGCGCAGGTGTTTACGCCCGCGACAATGTCGCGGCGATCTCGTGCACGGGACACGGCGAGGCCTTTATCCGCGGCGTCGTCGCGTACGACGTCGTTGCGCGGATCCGCTACGCCGGCACTGGTCTCGCCGAGGCGGTCCGGGGAACCTTCGAGGAGGAACTCACTCAACGCGGCTCAACCGGAGGCCTCGTCGCCGTCGGCGGCGACGGCCGCATCGTCGTTGCACACAACTCGCCAGCGATGTTCTCCGCACGCGGCAGCGGTCCGGAGCCGGCGCTGACGACATGACGGACTCTCCGGCTGGAGAACTGCCGCTCCGGGACGAGATCTTTCAGCGGATGGAAGGGCTCACACCTGCCGAGAGGAAGGTAGCCAGGACCCTGCTCGCCCGCTATCCGGCTGCCGGGCTCGAGAGCTCAGCCGCGCTGGCAGCCGCGGCGGGGACGAGCAAGCCAACCGTGCTGCGGTTGCTGGCCAGGCTCGGATTCGGCGGCTACGGCGATTTCCAGGAACGCCTGCGCGCTGAGGTCACCCGATCCATGAGCGGGAGCCCGCTGAGCCGGGCCAGGGCCCGCCGTCCGGCCCAGTCCGACGACAGCGTGTTCCGCCGCGCGGTCGAACAGCGTGCCCGACTCGTCACGCGACTGCACGACACGGTGCCACCGGGAGAAATCGAACGAGCCGTTTCCTTGCTTGCCGGGCGCCCGAAACACGTCGTCACCTCCGGGGGATATTTCTCCCGGCTGATCGCCCGCATGCTGGCGATGCAGCTGGCTGAGCTGATACCGAACGTCGACTACGCCGACGAGCCCCTTGGCGCAGACGTCGGGAAGTACCTGCGGGCCGGGCGCGACTCCGTCGCGATCGTTTTCGATCTGCGCCGACATGAATTGGCCTCCAAGGAGGTCGTTTCAATGGCGAAGACCCGTGGCACCAGCGTCGTCCTGATCACCGACGAGTCGCTCTCCCCGTCGGCGGACGAAGCAGACATCGTGCTGCCGGTCGCTGTCGACGGCATCCCGTTCGATTCTTTCGCTGCCCTGGTCGTGCTCACCGAAAGCCTCGTCGATGCCGTTTTCCAGCGCGTCGGCGAGGCGGCCATCGAGCGGATGGCTGACTGGGAGCGATCAGTGCACATCTACCGGGCCTTCCGCGCCAGTTCTAAGGACAGGACATGACCGGCACACAGACTGCGGCAGCAAGTGAACTCGCGCGACTCGGCGAGGCGTATTTCGCCACGCAGCACAGCTATGACCCGTACAACGCCACGCTGCTCGGGGTAGCTGAATTCGACGGGCTGTCCTTCGACCCGAGCCGGGAGGCTAGCCAGCGTGCCGCTGACGATCTCGCAGCTATCGGGCGCGAGGTCCGGGAGATCGACGCCGCAGGCCTCACCGACGCGCAGCGTGTCGACCACGGGGTACTCATCGCCCTCGTCGAAGGAGCCCGCAGCGACGCCGAGCACTCGCTCTGGGCCGCCAACGCGTCCGCGAAGAGCTACGTCAGCCGGCAGGGGCTCATCTTCCAGGCGGTCCCGGCCATGACCGTCGGAAGCCCCGAGGCCATCGCACGCTACCTCAGCAGGTTGTCGAAGATCGGCGTAACTCTCGACGCGCTAGGTCAGCGGTACCTGGCGGAGGCGGCGGACGGGCGGACCCCCACCGCAGTCGGCGTCGATCACGCCATCCGCCAGCTGAACGGGTACCTCGCCCTTCCGGTATCAGCAGATGCCCTGCTCAAGCCAGTGCGCGACGCGGAACATACCGTGCGCGAAGCCGCGGCCGCGCAGGTCACCGAGACCATCAGGCCGGCCATGCAACGTCTCGCCGAGCTGCTAGGGCGCGAACTTGCGCCAGTCGCCCGGCCGGACGATCGGGTCGGCATCGGCGAGATCCCCGGTGGTGAAGCCGGCTACCTCGCCGCGGTCGCGCGGCACACCACCACCACGCTCTCGCCTGCGGACATTCACGCTGTCGGCCTCGCGGAGCTCGACGAGCTCGCTGGATTGTGGTCGCAGATAGGCCAGGAAGCACTCGGTGAGAGCGATTTCGCCGTCATTGCGACGCAGATGCGCGAGGACCCGGCGCTGCGCTTCCATGCCCGCGAGGAAATCGTCGCGGCTGCGAAGGACGCCCTCGACCGCGCTGACGCGGTGCGCGACATCTATTTCGATCACTACGAGATTCCGGCGTGCGCCATCGAGGAGATCAACCCGATCGACGCGGACAACACCGCGATGGCGTACTACCGGCCCCCGGCCGTCGACGGCAGCCGTCCTGGTGCCTTCTGCCTGCTGACGACCGATCCGGGCGAGCGCTACCGGTATGAGTACCAGGCGCTCGCATTCCACGAATCGGTGCCCGGACACCACCTGCAGCTCGCTACCGCCCAGACGCTCGACATCCCGCGGTACCGGCGCCACATCGACGCCGAGCTGTGTGCATTCAACGAGGGCTGGGGCTTGTACGCCGAACGCCTCGCTGACGAGATCGGCCTGTACAGCAGCGGGATCGCGCGGCTCGGAATGCTGTCCTTCGCGGCCCTCCGAGCCTGCCGGCTCGTCGTGGACACCGGCATGCACCACCTGGGGTGGTCGCGTCAGCAGGCGATCGACTTCATGTACTCCCGCACTGCCACCACGCGCGTCAACGCGCGCAACGAGATTGACAGGTACATTGCCTGGCCCGGCCAGGCCCTCGCCTACGTGACCGGCAAACGGGAGATCGTGCGCGTGCGCGAGCGGGCACATGGCGCACTCGGGCCGCGATTCGATCTGCGCCGGTTCCACCACGCGGTGCTGCGCAACGGAGCCATCCCGCTCACCGTGCTCGATGACGAGATCGAGCGCTGGACGACCGTGCAGGCTTCAGCAGGGGAGGTATGAGCATGGGAGTGACCATCAACGGCTGTGAGCTCAACGTCGAGGTGACGGGACCAAAGGACGGTCCGGTGCTGATCGCCCACCACGGCGGCGGAGGGATCGGTTCCCTGGCTGAGCCTAAGGCCACCTTCGGCCCGTTGTCCGACCGGTTCCGGGTGGTCGTATTCGACGCGCGCGGCTGCGGGCATAGTGCGGGCATCCCGCCGTACTCCCACGCTCAGTGGGCTGCCGACGTCGACGGTCTGCGCGACTGGATCGGCGCCGACAAGATCGTTGTTGCCGGGGGCTCTTACGGCGGATTCATCGCGCTCGAGTATGCCGTGGCGTACCCGGAGCACGTCCAGGCAATCGTGCTCCGCGACACCTCCGCCGACGCGAGCAACCTGAAGCTCGCATTTGAGAACGCCCGGAACCAGGACCGGGTCGAGATCAACTGGGACAACTTTAACCGTTACTGGTCCGGCCAGATCCGCGACGACGAGGACCTCAAAGCGCGCTGGGCGGAGATCATCCCGCTGTACGACTATGAGTACGACCCTGTCCGCTCGGCGGCGAGGGTCGAGTCTGGCGTCTACCGCCACGAAGCCCACAACTGGTGTTTCCAGCACAACCAGCCGAACTATGACCTGAAGCCGCAGCTCCCCTCGATCACAGTACCGACGCTCGTCACCGTCGGCCGGCTCGACTGGGTGACTCCTGTCAGCGCGGCGGAGACGATCGCTTCCCTGATACCGAACGCGCAACTGGTGGTGTTCGAGAAGTCCGGACACTCACCGCAGACTGAGGAGCGCGAGCTCTTCTTGTCCACTGTGCGCGGCTTCCTCGACAGCGCCGTTCCGGCACCATAACGAGAGCGGATAACTCATCACATGGACATCACCATCATCGGCTCGGGCGCAATCGGCGGCACGCTTGGCGCCCACATGATCCGCGGCGGCCACGACATCACGCTGTGCGACGCTGACGAGGCACACGTCGCCGCCATCCGCGACCGCGGGCTGATCATCGAAGGGCCGGTCAACGAGTTCACCGTTGCCGCGCGCGCGATTACCCCCGACGAACTCCCTGACCGCATCGCCCATGCCATGGTGGCTGTCAAGAGCCTGCACACTCGCGCCGCCGCGGAGTTGCTTCGCAGCCGGCTCCGTCCCGACGGCTACGTGCTGACGGTGCAGAACGGCCTCACTGCCGACATCCTCATCGAGGCAGTAGGCCGCGACCGGGTTATCTCGTCGTTCGTCAACTTTGGCGCCGACGTCATGGCACCAGGGCGCATCATGCAGGGCAACATCGGCACCTTCCGCGTCGGCGAGCTCGACGGCGGCCGCATCACCCAGCGCGTGCTGGACCTGGTCGGGGCCCTTCCGTACGCGAAGCCAACTGCAAACGTGCTCGGCTTCCTGTGGGGCAAGGAGGCCTACGGCGCCATGCTGTGGGCCGGTGCCGTCTCCGACCTGACCATCGCCGAGCACCTTGAGGATCCCCGTTACCGGCCGGTCATGATCGCTATCGCACGGGAGGTCCTGGCGCAAGCGCCGGTTAACGTGGAGAGCTTCGATGGTTTCGAGCCTGACGACCTTGAGGGGTCTCTCGACCGGCTGGCCGAGTTCAACCGCAACAGCGCCAAGAAGTACAGCGGCATTTACCGTGATCTCGTGGTGCGCAGGCGCAAGACTGAGATAGACGAAATGCTGCGCGACGTCAACGGCCCCATCTTTACCAAGGTCGCCGAGATTATTCACGACATTGAAGACGGCAGGCGGGTTAATGAGTGCGCGAACCTCGACGAGCTTGCGGAGTTCGTCGCCGCGCTTCCCGCCGTCTGAGCGCATGACCCTGCACCGAACCTTGTCAGGCGGGTGCGTTCGTCAGGTCCCGGTCCTCCAGTTCCCAGGCGTGGTCGAGCATGTGCCAGGCACAACGCCGGATCAGGAACTGCAGCGGCCATGACCGCGCCGGCTCGCTGCGGGCGTGGTGCTCGCGGATCCCCTCGACGAAGGCTTCCCGGTAGGCGCGAAGGGCCCGGGCGTCGTCCCGGGTTTCCAGCGGCACCTTCACGCCGACCTTCGGTGCGAACTCGTCGATCTCTGCGCCGTTCACGTGCCGGATGATCCGCTCCTTTTCCCAGCCGCCCCCGCGCGGACCCTTTCGCAGCTCAGCCGAGACGCGGGCGGCGAACTCGTCGAAGGCGCGCCAGGATGCCTGGAGCAGAGCGATCTTCCGCTCGCAGTCGGCGTCGGTCATCGGGTCCTTCTCGGGCGCCGCCGCCCGGCCAGAGACGCCGTAGTAGTCGGTCATCCCGATCCCGTCGAGCCGCTCGACCACTTCGAACTCGCCCGTTGCCGCGAACTGGGCACCAAAGCCGGCCAGCTCAGCGACCCTCGCGTAGCGGGGCCGATACGAGGCCAGCACTGCCACCGCGTCATGACCGAGCCTGGCGCTCCGGTCCCATCCCGGCCAGTCGAAGGCACAGGCCACAACGCGCTTCTTCGTGCCCTGCTCGAGCATTACGCGAACTGCATCGGCCATGCAGTTACCGTACGAGAAGCGCCATCAGGCGGCCGGGCAAGCGGCTGAATTGCAGGTCGTCAGATCTGCCTGGCCGGGCGTTGTTTCTCTGCGACGGTGAATCCCAGCTTTCCGAGTACCCGTACAGCGCCGGACTTCCCGCCCTCGAAATCCCCGGAGGCTAGGCGCTGGCCGGTGGCAAACTCATAGGCCGTTCCGAGGATCGCCTTGGGCGGATAACGGCGTCCCTCCCAGACCAGTTCATAGGTCGTTGTCGGGGCGAACCCGTGCGCGGCGAAGAATTGCTCGGGGCCCAGCCGGTCGTACTCCTGCATCGCGCGCACCACCTCAGTGCCGCTCACGTCGTCCCAGCTCACCATTTGTTTCAGCACTCCCTCATTGTCGGATCCTGGCAGTTTCGCCGATGGTCAGGTCGCGGTCGACGCCGTGCGGGACCACGCTCTGACCCGGTTCCTGCCTTAGTCGCGTGCCGTCGAGACGCACATCGATCATGTCCGGTTCGAAGGACAGCATGCCGGAGATCCGCCGGACCTCGGGCCAGGCGTCTTCGTACGACCAGACTGCCCGCCGTGCGCCGCCGATGTCGTAGTAGCTGCACAGGCCCTTATACGGGCAGAAGGTCTGGCCCGGTGCCCCGGTGAGCACGGCCATGTCGACGTCCTCGCGAGTGACATACCAGCGGGGCGCGAACCCCGACTCGTACAAGACGAGCGGCCGGGTCGTGTCGGCGATGATCCGCTCGCCGGACTGCACCATTAGATGCCGGCGCGTGCGGCGGATGTCGATGCGGTGGTAGCTGTCGGCGGCGTGGCCGACGATCCGCTCGTCCTCCTCGTAGAAGGCGTCCATGGCCGGCCAAGCGAAGGCAACCCGGCAGGCCAGCTCGCTGGCGTGACCCGGCAGCCCGGTATGCTGCCAGGCGGCGCGATTCCTGCTCTGCTCACCTGCCCGGACTACGAACCACGTCGTCTCGCCGAGGTCTGGATGCTGGGTGACGTAGCCGCCGGGATCCAGTACTCCGTCGGAGATGTCGCCTCGCGGGAAGTAGGCGACCGGGTACCTGCCTGGCTCGTGCAGCAGCACGACATCCTCGCTGTCGGCAATCCAGGCGCCGCCGAACTTGACGCGCATGCGTCGCCGCAGCGGTTCGGCATAGAGCAGCCGCTCGGGTAGCGGTTCAGGAACGAGGAAGCGGCCAGCCGATCCGGGCGCGAGCGGCCCCTGCTGCCATGAAAGTCCCATCGCTCCCGTCCTCGAGTGAGCCCGGCGGGCCGGAGCTCGCTCAGTTGATGTCAGGTCAGCGGCTCGCCGCCGTCGATGTGCAGCGTCTGGCCGGTGACAAAGGTGCTGGTCATGGCGAACAGGACAGCGCTGGTGATGTCATCGGTGGTCCCGATCCGCCGGACCGGATTGCGGGTCCTGATGTCGGCGAAGTAGTCGGCTTTGCTCTGCTCGCCCAGCGCGTCCCACGCGCCGGTGTCCACGACGCCGGGGGAGATGGCGTTCACCCGGATCGGGGCCAGTTCCAGCGCCAGCGAACGGGCCAGAGTGTCTGCGGCGGCATTGGTGATCGCCACGGCCATCGTGCCGACCGCGATCTTCGAAGCTGCGACGCCGGAGAAGATTACGAACGAACCACCGGTTCTCATCTGCGGCGCGAAGTGCTTGGCCAGCATGAGCGGACCGATCACCTTCGTGTCGAATGACAGCCGGACCGCGTCACGGTCCAGGTCGGCGATGCGGCCGCGGGCACGCGCGGATCCGGTGGAGATCACGTGGTGAACGCCACCGAGCCGCCCGCTCAGGCTGGCGATCGAGTCATCGTCAGTCAGGTCGACGTACTCAGTGCTGATACCGGGCTGGCCGGCATAGGCGGCCGACAGCGCTTCCCGGTTCCGGCCGGCGGCGACGACGCGAGCACCGGCGTCACGCGCGGCCAGCACGATGGCCAGGGCGAACCCGCTGCCGCGACCTACCACCAGCACCGTCTGGTCCTGCAAGGGTCCGGTCACGACGGCGTCCTTTCGAGCAACGGCCGGAGGTAGCCGACCATGGCATCAAGCTGGCTCTTGAGCGGGAATTGGCTGCCGTCCAGCAGGTGAACGGACGTCATAGGTCAAGCTTCCCGCAAGCGAGGGCCTCTTCGAATCCCCCGGTGGCTAGCCAAGGCAGGTAGCCCGCTTGCCGGGTCGCCTTGGCGAGCCAGCCCGGCACCGCTTGACTGGGGCGGTAGACATAGAAACAGAGTCGCCGGGATTGAGCATGCCCTTCGCGGAGCGCGCGCAGCAGTCCCGTGGCCGGACCCGGGCCCAGGTGACCCGTTGCCAGCTTTGCGAGGGAAAAGGCCGTATGCCATCCGAAAGCTACCGATACGCCACTCCTGCCCCCGCACACACGCCGATGGCGCGCCGACCGGCCGGACTGATCGGCCGCGGCCTGCCGGGCCGGCAGCTTGACCAGCTTGTCGGTGCTGTCTGCGCTGGACAGAGCCGTGCGCTGGTCCTGCGCGGCGAGCCTGGTATCGGGAAGACGGCGCTGCTCGACTACCTGGCCGCGCATGCTCCTGGCTGCCGGGTGGAGCGCACGACCGGTGTTCAGTCAGAGCTGGAGCTGGCATTCGCCGGGCTGCATCAGCTGTGCCAGCCCATGCTGGATCATCTCGACGCCGTGCCCGTGCCGCAGCGCGCCGCGCTGCGGACCGCGCTAGGCATGAGCGCCGGGCCGGCACCAGATCGATTTCTGGTCGGCCTGGCCGTGCTCAGCTTGCTGGCCGACGTCGCCGAGGAGAAGCCGCTGCTCTGCCTGGTCGACGATGCCCAGTGGCTGGACCGGGCCTCCGCGCAGGTGCTGGCGTTCGCCGCCCGCCGGTTGGGAGCAGAGTCAGTCGGGATCGTCTTCTCCGCTAGCGTGCCGACGCGCGAGCTGGCGGCGCTGCCGGATCTCGTCGTCGAGGGCCTGCCAGACGACGACGCCCGGGCGCTGCTCGACTCAGCACTTGCGGGTCCGATCGATACGCAGGTCCGCGACCAGATCGTCGCCGAGACGCACGGCAACCCGCTGGCCCTGCTCGAGTTGCCGCGCGGGCTGACCCTGTCGCAGCTGGCCGGCGGATTCGGTCTTCCCGGCGCGATCGGGCTCGCGGGCAGTATGGAAGAGAGTTTCCGCCGCCGCGTGGCCGACCTCCCTGGCCAGACCCAGGCGTTGCTGCTCATCGCGGCAGCTGACCCGACCGGTGACGCAGCGCTGGTATGGCGCGCGGCGTCACGGCTCGGCATCAGCGCCGAGGCAGCTGTCGCGGCGGCGGAGGCTCACCTAGCTGAGTTTGGTGCCAGGGTTCGGTTCCGCCATCCGCTCGTTCGCTCAGCGGCTTACCGGTCGGCGTCCGTAGGGGACACCCGGCGGGCGCACGGCGCCCTGGCGGAGGCCACTGATGCCCGGCTTGACCCTGACCGGCGTGCGTGGCACCGGGCGCAGGCTGCTCACGGACCGGACGCGGACATAGCCGATGAATTGGAGAGGTCGGCCGACCGCGCGCGGTCCCGCGGCGGCGCCGGGGCGGCAGCTGCGTTCCTGGAACGCTCGGCAATCCTGACGCTCGCGCCGGAGCAACGCGCCAGCCGGGCGCTCGCGGCCGCTGCGGCAAAGCTGCAGGCTGGAGAGGTCCGCGCCGCGCGCGACCTGCTGGCCATGGCCGAATCCGGCCCAGCCAGCGAGGCAGGGCAGGCGCACGCCGACCTGATCCGGGCCAGGATCGCGTTCGCCGCGAGCCGCGGCAGCGATGCACCGAGCTTGCTGCTGACGGCAGCCAAGCGCCTCGAGTCTGTCGACACGGAGCTTGCCCGGTCGACCTACCTGGAGGCGCTGTCGGCTGGAATTTTCGCGGGGCAACTTGCTAGCCCCGGCAGTGGCCTCTGGGAGGTGGCACGCGCGGCGTTGACGGCGCCCGCGCCGCCCGGTCCGTCGCGTGCGACCGATCTCCTTCTCGATGGACTGGCCGCCTACTACACCGACGGCTACGCGGCCGGAGTGCCGGTCCTGCGCAGGGCGCTGACCGCGTTCGGTTCCGACATGTCCGTCGAGGAGGAGCTCCGCTGGCTCTGGCTGGCGTGTCTCACTGCGGTGCATGTGTGGGATGACGACGGCTGGGAGCGGATGTCGGCCCGGTACCTGGCGCTTGCCCGCCAGGCAGGGGCTCTGGGCGAGCATCCGCTGGCGCTGAGCATGCGCGCTTATCGGCTGCTGCTCGCCGGTCAGCTGACCGCCTCGGAATCCCTGGTTGCGCAGGCGCAGGCCGCGACCGAAGCGACGGGCGGCGCGCCCGCGCCGTACGGCGCGCTGTCCCTGGCGGCGTTGCAGGGCGACGAGTGCTCCGTCGCCGCGTTGGTGGATGCGGCGGCGCCGGAACTGACCGAGCGGGGCGAGGGAGCCGGGATGAGCGCCGTCGGCATAGCCAATGCCCTGCTGTACCTGGGCCTCGGCCGCTACCAGGAAGCAGTTCCCGGAGCGCAACTGGCCACCGCAAGCCCGGGGACCATAACCACAGCGCCGTGGGCTATCGCGGAGCTTATCGAGGCGGCCGTGCGCACCGGCAAGACCGACCTGGCGGCCGACGCGTATGAGCGGCTTGCCGAGATGACCGATGCCTGCGGAACCGACTGGGCACTCGGAATCCAGGCGCGATCGCATGCGCTGGTCAGCGACGGCGCGCAAGCCGAGAACCGGTACCGCGAGGCCACCGTCCGGCTGCAACGGACGGGGCTGCGCATCTGCCTCGCCCGGGCCCACTTGCTCTACGGGGAGTGGCTCCGCCGGGAGCGTCGCCGCGCCGACGCCCGCGAGCAACTCCGGACTGCCTTCCGCATGCTCGACTCCATGGGCGTTGCAGCGTTCGCCGAGAGGGCCGGCCGCGAACTGCAGGCCACCGGCGAGACCGCGCGCAAGCGCACCGTCGGCTCCCGGAACGACCAGCTGACCGCTCAGGAAATGCAGATCGCGCGGCTCGCCAGGGACGGGCTGTCTAACCCGGAGATCGGTGCCAGGCTCTACATCAGCGCGCACACGGTTCAGTACCACTTGCGCAAGGTCTTCGCCAAGCTCGGCATCACCGCGCGCAGCCAGCTTGACCGCGTCCTGCCTGACGGACGCGTGAACGCCGCCGACTAGGCGGCTGGTCGCCCGAGTATCGGTCGCGGATCGAACGTGACCCGGATCCGCGTGATGAGGCCGTTCTCTACGTGGCTCCAGTTGACGACGGGCAACGGCCCGGCAGTGGCGGTGCTCAGCTCGAACCACGTGAGGACGTCCGGACCGTCGCTCCAGCGTTTGACCACCTTGACCTGCCTGGTCATGGCGAACATGCCGGCCAGGCCGGCAAGCGTTTCCTCGGCACCGCTAGTGCTGCCCAGCGCGCCGACGAAGTTGACATCTGGATGGAGCAACGGGCGCACCTGATCGATGTCGCTGCTCTCCCAGGCCCGGAAATAGGCTGCCGCCACTTCTGCGGGCGTGGTGATCCCTGTCGCTTCCATGGCTAGCCGCCCTTCTCTCGCTGCCCGACGCGCTCCTTACTTACGGACTGACGCTACCCAAGTAAAAGCCCGTGTCTCGAGTCCATTTTTGCGGATAAAACGTGGGCCACCTCGGCGTCCCAGATGGGCTAGCTTGGGGCGGACTGGTCAGGTTAGTTCTCTGCCGGGAGGCACCCGTGGATGCGCACGGTCATGTCCAGATCGTGCAGGTAGTCTTCATGCTCCTCTGCGTGGCAATCGGGGTCGTCCTGGCAACTGATTCCGGCGGCTTCGCCAGCCGGATGCTCGACCGCCTGCGCGGGCAGCGGGTCACCGGCCGGCTGTACGAGAGGCTGCCCGTCTGGGTGATGCGCGCGTTTGGCGTGTATGCCATCGTTGTCGGGGTGGCGCAGTTCTTCCTGCTCCGCTACCTGCCGTAGCGGCCTGGCGGGCCGGCTGGCGCGAAACGTGGGGTAAGCGTCATTGACGCCATCAGCATGCCTGTCGCACTGTGGTCACGTGACACCGCGCCGCATCGTTTTCGTTATCTTCGACTGCTTCCAGTCGCTCGACCTGGCCGGACCCTACGAGGTTTTCCAGCATGCGTCCCGGCGGACAGGCGGCTATCACTGCCAGATCGTGGCGCCCGTCGCGGGGGTCGTCACTGCCGGCAGCGGCCTGCCGGTGCATGCCGGAGCCGGTGTGCTTGACGCGGATCCGGCTGGAGTCGACACGCTCGTCGTGGCCGGCGGCCGCGGCGTTGACGACGCGAGTCACGATCGGGCATTCGTGGCCTGGATCGCCGGTGCCGGTGCGGCGGCCCGGCGGGTTACCTCGGTGTGCAGCGGGGTCTTCCTGCTGGCGGCCGCCGGGCTGGTCGCTGGCCGCCGGGTCACGACGCACTGGGCTCGTGAGGACCAGCTCCGCCGCGAGCACCCTGACGTCACAGTCGACTGCGATCCGATCTTCATCCGGGACGGCCGGGTGTGGACATCGGCCGGGGTCACTGCGGGCATCGATCTGGCGCTCGCCCTGGTGGAGGATGACGAAGGCCGCGCCGTCGCGCATCAGGTGGCCAGGGAACTGGTCATGTTCCTGCGTCGGCCCGGCAGTCAGTCGCAGTTCAGCGTGCCGCTGTGGTCCGAGCAGCCGAGCTCGGATCCCATGCGCGCGGTGCTGTCGGCGATCCACGCGGCGCCTGGTGCAGAGCACGGCGTGGCAGAGCTAGCCGACCGAGCGGGCCTCAGCCCGCGGCATTTCCAGCGGAAGTTCACCGCAGAGGTCGGCGTGCCGCCCGGTGCGTATGTGGAGCGCGTGCGAATCGAGGCCGCACAGCGCGCGCTCGCGGAGGGCGATGACCCGGTCGAGACGATCGCCCGGCAGTGCGGCTTCGGCACTGGCGAGACCCTGCGCCGTGCCTTTCACCGGCATGCCAGGATCGCGCCGTCCGACTACCGGGACCGGTTCCGGTCCACGATCTGCACCAGGGAGTACGCATGACGACCTACGGAATCGTCGTCTTCGACGGTGCCGAGGAACTCGACTTCGCCGGACCGTGGGAAGTGTTCACGGTGTCCAAGGCGCTGCGCGAGGCTGGCGACACGGCTGTGCTCATAGCCGAGCGCCCGGAGCCCGTGCTGTGTGCCAAAGGCATGCGTGTCTTGCCCGACCACACCCTCGACGACCATCCGGTGCTCGACGTGCTGCTGGTGCCCGGTGGCCGCGGCACGCGCCGGGAGGTGGCCAACCCGGCCGTCATCGGATGGATCCGGTCGACTGCCGCTTCGGCGCTGTGGGTGACCAGCGTCTGTACCGGTGCCTTGCTGCTGCACGAAGCAGGGCCCGCGCGCGGCCGGCGGGTCGCCACCCACTACAGCTTCGAGGATGCGCTCGAGGCCCGCGGCAATGTCACTGTCGCGCGCGACGCCCGCTACGTGGTTGACGGGAACCTGGTGACCAGCCAGGGCGTGTCGGCCGGGATCGACATGGCGCTCTGGCTCGTCGGCGCGCTGCACGGCCGCGATCACTCGCGGGCCGTCCGGCGGCAGATCCAGTACGAGCCGGCCCCGCCGTACCTCGCCGACGAGCCCTGGCCAGTTAGCTCTTGCGCGTCCTGAGCTTTCTGATCAGCTTCGCGATCAGGTAGAACATCGGCCGCCACCTCCTTCGCCAGCCATCCGCCGCGATCTCGGCTTGGTACGCCCAGCGACGGGACTGGCCAGGTCGGCGCGTCTTCGGCTGACCGGCAGAGAGTCTGCCGAATGCGGTGAGACAGCAGGCCCGTCACGTCTGCCCGACGGCTGGCCCGGGTCCAAGGGGGATCGGCGGCGCCTCGGCCCCGACGTAGTCGCCGGGACTAGTCTCGTCCTGCCCACGCGGCAGCCGGGCTAGCAGCGGGGTCAACGCAGTGGCGACGACCAGGTTAGCGACTACGCCGACGACTCCGGTCCAGATGGTCATCTTGGTGTCGATTCCCCAGCTGCTGAACGCAAACGAAGCGCTACCGAAGTGCGCGGCCGTCGCGCTCGGTGTTATGTACAGCATGTAGACAGATAGCCCCATGCCGACTATCCAGCCGGCCACCAGTGCCCAACGGTGATACCACCGGGTGTACAAGCCCAGCACGACCGACGGCAGGATCTGGATGACCACGACACCGCCGATGAGCTGGAACTCCAGCGCGAATGTCAGCTTCAGGCCGACGATCACGCCGACCGCGCCCAGCTTGAGTACGACGGACGCGATCTGGCTGACCAGCCCTTCCTCCCGAGCGCTGGCATTGGGTCGGATGTAGGGCTTATAGATGTCACGAGCAAACGTATTGGCTGCGGCGATCGCCATGATGGCCGCGGGCACCAGCGCTCCGATGACGATCGCGCCGAAGGCGAGCCCGGCAAACCAGTGCGGGAACTCGCTATTGAACAGCATCGGAACGATCGTGTTGGTGTCGGGCTTGGTCGCTGTGCCGCCCACCGGTTTCACATGAGCAGCGAGCGCCATGTAGCCGAGCAGGGCGATGAACCCGAGCATCAGCGAGTAGGCCGGCAGCAACGACATGTTCTTCTTGACGACATCGCGGCTATGCGAGGCGAGCACGCCCGTCACCGCGTGCGGGTACAGGAACAGGGCCAGCGCGGAGCCGAGCGCTAGCGTCGTGTAGCCGAGGTACTGCGATCCGCTGAGCAGCGTGCTGTAACCCTTCGCGGCTAGTGCGGACTGCGCGCCGTGGAAGATGACGTCGTAGCCGCCGAGCTTGTACGGGATGTAGATGACCGCGACAAGGACCATGACGTAAATGAGAATGTCCTTGACGAAGGCAACCAGCGCCGGCGCGCGCAGCCCCGAGGTGAAGGTGTAGGTCGCGAGCACGACGAATGCGATCCAGAGCGGCCAGTCCCCGCCGATGCCCATGGTCTCGACGACGGCCTTGATCCCGGTCAGTTGTAGCGCGATGTACGGCATCGTCGCGACGATCCCGGTGATCGCCACCAGCAGCGCCAGAATCGCGGATCCGTGCCGGCCGCGCACGAACTCGGCGGACGTCGCGTAGCCGTGCTCGTGACAGACCGACCACATCCGTGCAGCGGCAAACATGACCAGCGGGAACACGGCGATCGTATACGGCACCGCGAAGAATCCGGCAGCGCCCACACCGAACAGCAGCGCGGGCACCGCCACGAACGTGTAGGCGGTGTACAGGTCGCCACCGATAAGGAACCAGGTGACTACGGTCCCGAACCTGCGCCCGCCGAGCCCCCACTCCTCGACGCTAGCCAGCGACGTGCCGCGGCGCCAGCGGGTCGCCACGAAACCCAGCACGGTGACGACGGCGAACATCGCGACGACGATGCCGAACTCTAGACCGTTGAACTTGGGAATCATCGCGCCCTCCTCGTCACGAGGTACACGATTCCGACACACACCGCGACTCCGGCTATCCAGAGCAGCTGCCACCAGTAGAAGAACGGCATGCCGCCGATGGAAGGATTGCTGAAGTTGTAGAACTCAGGTACGAGCACCGCGACTAACGGCACTAGCAACAGCAGCAGGATCAGCTTCTGACGGCCTGGTCTGGTGTGATTCTCCATGGAGGGCCTCCTCGCTGGTGCGGCTTCGGCCTTGCAGCTTTTGTGATGGCACCCCCCCTATTTGCATATTCCACCGGTCAGGGATGATTGACAACCATTACGTATGAGAGCTTCGCAATCATGTAGAGCCGCTCTCTATGAGGCGTAGCGGCGTCTCTACGGCAACGGATGCCGCTGCTGGCTGGTGACGGCCGACCCGCCTGCCCGAGTGGGACCATCAGCTCTGGGCGGACCGACTCGCCCTCGTTCCTCAGCCCGTGAGTGACAAATGACGGCGGGCGGACGTCCTGATCACCATCCCGGACCTGCTCGGGACCATCCGGTGCTGACCAGTTCGGCGACGGCGGCTCGATGACCGCAGCCTGCGGGATTCGCTGGCGCGGCTCTGCCCGTTCCCCTCATAAAGGCGCGACCAGCTCAGCCTGATCGGACTACAGCACCGGGCGCCCTGGCCGGATCTTGGAGGTTGTCCGGTGTAGCCGGACGATAGGGAGCAACATGGCGGAGCAGCATCAGGACGCCAGGCGTGGTCACTGCTAGCAGGGCGGCCCTGATCACGGCCACGCCGTGCAGTGCCACGCTGCCGAGGATCGCGATGCCGAGAGCGAACCTGAGCAGCGTGCGCCGTCCGATCCGGTCACCGAGCGTGCCCATCGTGACCAGGAAGCCGGCGAGCAGGAAGCCGCAGCTGTCGCTGATCCAGAGCTGCTGGGTATTGCTGGCGCGGAAATCCTTATCGATCTCCGGCAGGGCCAGTAGCAGCACAAAGATGTCGACCGACAGCAGTAGCGTTGGCAACGCGAGTACGGCGAGCCCGGCCCATTGGCGTCCGGTCGCAGCCTGCGAGGCGATCCTGGTGGTCACGGGAGTGCTCCTTGCGGGGGAGTCGTCGGCCTGGTTCAGCCCGGTCATAGAGGGGTCGGATTCGGCGAGCAGATTTCGGCACCGGCAGCTGTCGAGAATCTGGCGACGGCTCCGACCCACTTGCGACACAGGCCAACGCCTGTATTCCTTGAGGAGGAATCACGACATGCGGTACATGCTGCTCATCTACAACAACCCTGCCCTGTACGAGAGCTGGCCGGAGGAGGAGCGCCAGGCCCTGTTTGCCGACGTCGACGCGATCATGGCGGAGCTGCGGCAGACCGGCGAGCTCGTGGATACCGCTGCGCTCGCCGACCCAGCCGTCACCAGGACAGTGCGGGTCCGCGAGGGCGCAGTCACGACGACCGATGGCCCGTATGCGGAGACGAAGGAGCAGTTCGCGGGCTATCTCACGGTCGATTGCGACACGCCCGAGCGGGCTGAGGAAATCGCCGCCAGGTGGCCTGATGCGCGGTATTTCGCCATGGAGGTTCGCCCGGTCATGTACTCGTCGTCTGGGGACGAGATGTGACGACGTTCGGCGCCGACACGCCGGCCCCTGCTGAGGACCTGTTGCGCGAGCTCGCGCCGCAGGTCCTTGGCGCGCTGCTGCGCCGCTACGGCCGATTCGACGAATGCGAGGATGCCGTCCAGGAGGCGCTGCTCGCTGCGGTAGTTCAGTGGCCGGCTGACGGCGTCCCTGCGCATCCGCGCAGCTGGCTGATCACGGTGGCCACCCGGCGGCTGGTCGACCAGTGGCGTGCTGACTCCGCCAGGCGTAACCGCGAAGTCACGGCCGCGTTGATGACGCAATCCCACCGGACCGTGGCCCCTGCGGCCGATTCGGCGGAGATGACAGCCGACGACGACACGCTGACGCTGCTTCTTTTGTGCTGCCATCCTGACCTGCCTGAGGCTTCCCGGATCGCGCTGACGCTGCGCGCGGTGGGCGGGTTGACCACGGCGGAGATCGCCCGGGCTTTCCTCGTTAGCGAGCCGACCATGGCCCAGCGGATCAGCAGAGCCAAGCAGCAGCTCGGGGCCGCGGGCGCGCGGTTCGAGGAGCCGCCGCCGGTGGAGAGCGCGGGCGGCGACGTCCTGCACGTGCTGTACCTGATCTTCAATGAGGGCTATACCGCGACATCCGGCCCCGGCCTGCACCGCGTCGAGTTGACCGCGGAAGCGATCAGGCTCACCCGCGTCATCTGCCGGCTCCTGCCCGACGACGGCGAGGTCGCCGGGCTGCTCGCGCTCATGCTCCTCACCGACGCGCGCCGTCCGGCCAGATCCGGGCCTGACGGCAGCATGATTCCGCTGGACGAGCAGGACCGCACTCGGTGGGACGCGGACGCGATCCGCGAGGGAATCTCACTGATCAGCCGGTCCCTGACCGCAGCAAAACTCGGGCCCTATCAGTTGCAGGCCGCGATAGCGGCGGTACATGCCGAGGCGCCGACGTCGGCAGACACCGACTGGCGGCAGATACTGGCGCTTTACTTGCTGCTCGAGCGCACTACCCCCCACGCCGGTCGTGCGCCTGAACCGCGCGGTCGCCACCGCCATGGTGCACGGACCGCAGGCTGGCCTGGACCTGCTCGCCTCAGTCGAGTCTGATTCGCGTACTGCCACCTCTCACCGGCTCGCCGCCGTGCGCGCGCACATGCTGGAGATGGCTGGCGACTTCGACGGCGCACAGCGCAACTACCTGCTCGCGGCCCAGCGAACGACGAGCCTGCCGGAACGGCGCTACCTCGAGCTGAGGGCGGCACGGGTCGGGGTCGACCGCCGGCCGACAGCCTGAGCGGCCGGCGGTCGGCGGTCGGCACCGTCAGGGGACTGCGGCCGGGACTATCTGCGCGCTTTCCGCGAAATGGCACGCCACCGGATGCCCCTGTCCTCTGTCGATGAGTTCCGGCTCCTGTTCCGCGCAGATCGACTGGACCTTCCAGCAGCGGGTACGGAACCGGCACCCGCTTGGCGGCGCGAGAGCACTCGGCACGTCTCCGGTCAGCAGGATCCGCGTGCGCTCACGCTCGATGGCTGGATCGGGCACTGGCACCGCAGACAGCAGGGCTTGAGTGTAGGGATGCGACGGGCTGTCGTAGACCTGAGCCCTGGTGCCTATCTCGACGATCTTGCCGAGATACATGACGGCGACCCGGTCGGAGATGTGCCTGATGACCGACAGGTCGTGCGCGATGAACAAGTACGCCAGGCCGAGCCGGTCTTGCAGTTCCTCGAGCAAGTTGACGACACCAGCTTGAATTGACACATCCAGTGCCGACACCGGCTCGTCCAGGACCATCACCTTCGGCCCGAGTGCCAGCGCCCTGGCTATGCCTACCCGCTGCCGCTGACCGCCGGAGAATTCATGCGGGAACCGGTTGCGGTGCTCGGGGTTCAGGCCGACCATCGCGAAGAGCTCGTCCACCCTGGCCGGGCCCGACTTGCTGTCCCAGCGCCCGTGCACGCGCAGCGGCTCGGCGACGATCTCGCCCACGGGCATCCGCGGATCCAGGGAGGCGTACGGATCCTGGAACACCACCTGGATGTCCTGGCGCAACGGTCGCAGCTCACGGCGGGTCTTCGCGGTGAGGTCGGTGCCGTCATAGCAGACCGATCCCGAGGTCGCCTTGAGCAGTTGCAGCACGGTACGCGCCGTCGTGGACTTGCCGCAGCCGGACTCGCCGACCAGGCCGAGCGTCTCCCGCTCCTTCAGGTCGAACGACACGCCGCAGACCGCGTGCGCCTCGCCAACCTGATGGCGGATAATCCTGCCGCCCTGGATCGGGAAGTGCTTGACGAGTTCAGTCACCTCGATGACTGTCCGGTCGGACTGTCCGGCCGGCGGCGCTACCGTCGCGTCGCTCGCGCCGAACTCGGGAAGTCCGTTTCCGGTGTCGGTCCAGGTGGGCGCGAACAACTCGGTGCCGACGTCGGCGAGCTCGCCCGATCGGTGGCAGGCGGCCTGATGATCGAGGGCAGTCACATCCCTCAGCGGAGGGTCCTCGCGGAAGCACCGGTCGAAGGCGAGCGGGCACCGCACCGCGAACGAGCAGCCAGGCGGCAGGTTGAGCAGCGACGGTGGCGAGCCAGGTATCGGACGCAACGGCCCGCTGCTGTCGGCGTCGAGTCGCGGCAGTGAACCGAGCAGGCCCAGCGTATAGGGCATGCGCGAGCTGTAGTAGATCTCATTCGCCGGGCCGGTCTCCACGGCGCGCCCCGCGTACATGACCATGACCCGGTCGGCCATTCCGGCCACCACGCCGAGGTCGTGGGTGATCAGGATCAGCGAGGCCTGGGCCTGATCGCGCGCGGCTTTCAATGCCTCGAGTACCTGAGCCTGGATGGTCACGTCGAGGGCCGTGGTCGGCTCGTCTGCGATGATCACCGTGGGATCGTTGGCCATCGCCATGGCGATGACCACGCGCTGGCGCATGCCGCCGGAGAACTCGTGCGGGTAACTCTGGGCACGCTGGGCTGCCTGCGGGATGCCGACGAGGTCGAGCAGCTCGATTGCTCGCCGGTCCGCGTCCTCCCTGGACAGCTTGCCGCGGGTCCAGATGGCCTCGGAAATCTGCCAGCCAACCCTGAACGCCGGATTGAGCGAGCTCAGCGGGTCCTGCGGCACGAACGCGATGGTCTCGCCGCGAATCTCGGCCAGCTTTTCCTCGGGCAGACCGACGAGTTCCCGGCCCTGGCAATTGATGGATCCGGTAACGGTCGCGTTGCGGGAGAGCAGGCCGAGCACAGCGAGCGCGACGGTGGACTTACCTGACCCTGATTCCCCGACGATGCCGAGTGTCTCGCCCCGGCCAACCCGGAAGTCGAGGTGCCTGACGGCCTGTACCGCGCCCTCGTGTGTAGAGAACGTCACCGAGAGGTCGGCCGCCCTGAGGATGTCCTGGTTCATGCGCGGACTCGCTGCTGCGGGTCGAGGGCGTCACGGAGACCGTCACCGATGAAGTTCACCGCGAGGACGATCGCAATCAGGAATGCCGCTGGGAAATAGAACAGGTAAGGCAGCACTGTCGCGTCTCCCTCGCCTTGGGCGATCAGGTAACCGAGTGACACCTGAGGCGGTTGGATGCCCAGGCCGAGGAAGGAGAGCGCAGCTTCGACCAGGATCGCGTTGGCAATCGTCAGCGTCGCGTTCACGATGATCGGCCCGATCGCGTTGGGGATCAGGTGCCGCAAGATGATGCGGGCGCTGCCCGCGCCGATCGCGTGCTCGGCTTCGATAAATTCCCGTTCCCGCAGCGAGAGGAACACGCCCCGCACTAGCCGGGCCAGGTAGGTCCAGAACAGTGCGGCAAGGATCAGGGCAATCCACAGCCAGTTCCCGGCAGCCTTGCTGACGGTGTTTGCGAGCACGAGCAGGATGACCAGGCCGGGCACGATCAGGATGAGGTCGGTAAACCGCATGAGCAGGGCGTCGGCCCATTTGCCGTAATATCCGGCCGCTGCGCCGACCAGCGTGCCGAGTACGGTCGCGATCCCGGCCACCACCAGGGCGGTCTGGATCGACGTCGATGTGGCGGACATCATCTGGGCGAACATGTCATGTCCGATGGTGTCGGTGCCGAACGGGTGCGCGAGCGACGGGCCGGTACCGAACTGATTAGTGATCTGTGCGTAGTTGTAGTGCCAGAACAGCGGGCCGATGGTTGAGAACAGCAGGATTGCGACGAACGTGCCCAGGCCGATCAGCGCCATCTTGTGATGAATGAACCGCGCGTACGCCATCTGGAACTGGCTCCGCGCCTTGATCGTCAGACCAGCCTGCGCGGCTGCCAGCGCATCTGCTGTCGCCATCGCATCCGGCTGCGGTATCGCAGCGGGCCCTTCAAAGCTGAGCAGCGGGTCGGGAGGCCCGGAGCCTGGGAGAGGCGTGGCCAGTACGGGCCGTGCCGCGGTATCGGGTGAGTTGAATCTTGCGGCCTCGCGTGGCTCAGGCATAACGGATCCTCGGGTCGAGCAGGCCATAGGCGATGTCGGCGATGATGTTAAAGATGATGACCAGCGCGGCGGTGACCACGAGGTAAGCCATCACGACGTTGACGTCGGGACTGACTGGCCCGGTTAGTCCCTCGTAGAAGAACCGCCCCATGCCCTCCCAGCCGAACACAATCTCGGTGATGACCGCACCGCCCAGAATGGTGGCGAAGTCCAGGGCGATCACCGTGGTGACCGGTATCAGCGCGTTGCGCAGCGCGTGCACATACAGCACCCGCCGCCGTGACAGTCCCTTTGCCCTGGCTAGCCGGACGTAATCGGCGTTGAGCACATCAAGCATCGACGCTCGCTGGTAGCGACTCCACGCGGCGTAGGTAATCAGAACCAGGGTGAGCACCGGCAGCACGTCGTGTGCGAGCGCGTCGACGAAGACACTCCACGCGCCTGTGGTCCCCGGATTGTTCTGGCCCACCGTGTACAGGATGGGGTGTCCTGCGGCATTGTCGACTTTCACCGCCAGGAAGTCTTTGAGCAGGATCGCGATCACGAACACCGGGGTGGCGTAGAAGGCATACGCGAACCAGGTCGAGATGTGATCGCGAACGCTGTACTGGCGGACGGCGCTCATCACGCCAAGTCCTATCCCGAGAACGATCGCGATGATCGTTGCGGGGATCACCATCTGCATGGTGACCCACATCCGCGGCCAGATCTGCGGCCCGACTGCCTGCCCGAGCGTGCTGATCCCGAAATTGCCGTGCAGCATCCCGGTCAGCCAGGTCCAGTACCGCTGCAACAGCGGCTCGTTCAGGTGCAATTCAATCCGCGCGGCCCGGATGGTGGCTGGCGAGATGTGGGGGTTCGCCATCAGGTTCGCTAGCGGGTTTCCCGACAGCGAGACCAGAACGTAGAGGCCGAACGTGCCGACGACCAGCACCACGAAACCCGCGCCGAGCCGGCGCAGGATGTAAGCACCCATCGGATTACCCTCTCTGCGGGTCTCCGGCCGCCCGCCCCGGCGGGCGGCCGGAGT
>Ga0335075_10002964_pt1 | contig 27157 bp, 21 predicted proteins | sample Lox_Sample_24_FD_206723 | JGI IMG/M metagenome (GOLD analysis project Ga0335075, IMG submission 206723) | Soil microbial communities from Loxahatchee National Wildlife Refuge, Florida, United States - Lox_Sample_2.4 | ecosystem: Environmental > Terrestrial > Soil > Wetlands | place: USA...
AGATCGCCTCGGGTGTCTTCGCGGCAACTTCCTCAATCTCCATGCCGCCTGCCTGCGAAGCCATAAAGACCAGCTTGCCGGTGGCGCGGTCGAGAACAATGCCGAGGTAGAGCTCGCGGTCGATGGCCGCAGTCTCTTCGATGAGCAGCCGCTGCACCTTTTGCCCGTGCGGGCCGGTCTGGTGCGTGATGAGCTGCATGCCGAGGATGTTCTTGGCGTGCAGTTCGGCGTCCTCGCGGGTGCGGGCCACTTTTACGCCGCCGCCCTTGCCGCGTCCGCCAGCGTGGATCTGCGCCTTTACCACCACGCCCTGCGCACCCTCGGCAAACAGTTTGCGGGCCACGTCATTGGCTTCTTCGAGGGTGTTGGCTACTTCGCCTTTGGGCACGGCAACGCCGTACTTCGCCAGGATTTCTTTTGCCTGATACTCGTGAATTTTCATAGATTTTGGGACCGCCACATCCGCTGTTGAAGGAAAAGCTCAAGATTCGGGCCGCAAAGATCCACCTGCGCGGCCGTGGCAGCGGTACTCAAATACTAAATTGGCGACCAAAGGGGTCGCAATCCGGGCCCGCCGTCTGCCGCGTCCCGTTACCATGGAGTGGTATGGCCACTTTAAAAGAGCTGTTGAAGCCGCTGGCCGAAGATGGCGCGACCCTGACGCGCGAACAGGCTGCGCAGGTGCTTGAAGACATTCTGGCGGGAGCCGTGCCGGAGGTGGAAACCGCTGCCCTGCTGGCCGTGCTGGCCACGCGCGGGGAGCAGGCGCCCGAGCTGGCCGGCTTTGTTGAAGTGATGCGCGCTCGCGGAACGCCGGTTCCGCTCAGCGACGAGGAGCGCGGCCAACTGGTTGACGTGGTGGGCACTGGAGGCGGCGGGCCGCTTACTTTCAACATCTCCTCTGGCGCAGCTCTGGTGGCGGCGGCAGCCGGCGCCAAGGTGGCCAAGCATGGCAATCGCGCCGTCACTTCACGGTGCGGATCGGCCGATGTGCTCGAGTCGCTCGGCGTGCCCATCGAGCTTGAGCCGGATGTGGCCGCGGCCTGCCTGCGCGAAACCGGCTTCATGTTTCTTTTTGCGCCGCGCTATCACCCGGCTATGAAGGTGCTGGGCCCGCTGCGCAAGGCGCTGGGCTTTCGCACCATCTTGAACCTCTGCGGTCCGCTCACCAACCCCGCCGGCGCGCGCGCCCAGGTCATTGGCGTACTCGCGCCCAGCAAGGTACTGCTGGTGGGGCGCACCCTGGCCGCACTCGGCGCCCGGCGAGCCTTTGTGGTGCACGGAACGGACGGCATTGACGAGCTGACCACCACCGGCGAGTCAGTGGTGGCACGCATTGAGGAGTCCGAAACCGGCGAGTTCCAGCTTAAGGCCGCGCGCATTACGCCGGAGATGGCCGGCGTGCCGCGGGCCACGCTCGACCAGTTCACAGGCGGCGATGTGGAGACCAACGCAGCGCTGCTCTATGACGTGCTCACCGGCCTGCCCGGAGCGCGGCGCGACATTGTGCTGCTGAATGCGGCAGCCGCACTGGTGGCCGCAGGGCTGGTCAGCGACCTGAAGGAAGGCGTTGCCCTGGGCGCTGAGGCCATCGATTCGGGCCAGGCTGCGGCCACGCTTGAAAGGCTGCGCCGGTTCGGTGCAAAGCACAGTCTGAAGCAGTAGATTGAGGAGCCAATCCGATGTCGCGTATTCCGGTCACGATTACCTGCATAGCTGCTTGCCTCGCATTGTCGAGCATTGCTTCCGCGCAGACCATCCAGATCGACAAGAGCAACAAGACCATCGCCATCAGCACCACAGATGAGGCAACTGCGACGGCGGATATCGCCGCCGTCACCGTGGGCTTTGAGGTTTTCGGCGCGGATCCGGACAGCACCTACGCGGACGGAGGCAAAATATCGCACGCCGTTCTTGACGCGCTGCACAAGGCGGGAATCGAAGACAAAAGCATCGAGAGCTCGGGCCAGGGACTGGAGCGAAATACGGAGTTCGATGACAGGGACACACCCGAGCAGCGCGCGGCAAAGCAATTCGTATTTCGCCAATCCTGGGAAGTGAGCGTGCCTCCGCAATCGGCAGCCGAAGTCATTCGCGATTCAATTGCCGCGGGCGCAAATAAGAGCGGAGCGATTGAGTGGAGGCTTTCCGATCGCAAGGCGCTTCAGGCCAAAGCCGCTGAAGCGGCATTGATCAAAGCTCGCGCAGTTGCAACCCAGATGGCTGACGGGCTGCACGTCAAACTCGGTGATTTGATCTACGCGAGTAACGAAACTCCAAGTACAAGAATCTTCTTCGCCCGCCCACAGCAATCAGCGGCACTTGGTAGCCTGGGCGGTCTAGCTGGCGGGGTGCCTATAGTACTTCCCACCCTCGAAATCCGCCCACAAACCATCCGTGAAGAGGCCACGGTCTACGCGGTCTTCGCCATCGAATAAGAACAGAAACAGGCCGCCGGCCGGCCATGCGGCTCCGCTTCTCTAAAAGTTTCGGAATGCGGGTCGATGGGTGCGCAAGGGGCCTGATCCGGGCCGCCGGGGGCCTCTTTACCGCGCGGCAGTTGTTCCCAGGCCGGGACATGCGACACTTCTTCCCCGTTCCGGCATCTCAGTTTCAAGCCGCCCCCCAGGAGTTTCCCAAGACGGCGACACACAAATCAGGCTATACTGCTCTCCCATCCGGGGAAGTTGCCCGCACTCCACAGTCCGAGAGCCAGGAGGGTCCGATGAAGATTACCGACACCATTGGATCGGTGCTGAAGCGCAAGGGACAGACGACGATCCTGTCCATTACCCCCGAGCACTCGGTCTATGAAGCGCTGGAGCTGATGGCGCGGTACGATATCGGCGCGCTGCTGGTGTGCTCGAACAACCGGCTGATCGGCATCATCTCCGAGCGCGACTATGCGCGCAAAGGCGTGCTCAAAGGCCACCACTCGAAAGAAACCCAGGTGAGCGAGATCATGACCAGCCCGGTTCTGTTCGTGAGCCCACAGCACACGGTAGACGAGTGTATGGGCATGATGACGACCCACCACTTCCGGCATCTGCCGGTGCTCGAGCACGACGAAGTGGTCGGCGTCATCTCCATCGGCGACCTGGTGAAATGGGTTATGTCGGGCCAGGAGCACACGATTCAGGCGCTCGAGGGCTACATCACCGGCGCGTATCCCGGCTAGAGCTTCCGGATTCCGGAACGGCATCCGTCCATGCCCGATCACTTCCGCGATCTTCTTCAATAAACCCGGACCTCGCGGTCGGCTGCCGGACGCGCGTTCCGCAACGTGGCACTCGTCCGCCGGAGCCAAATATAATTCTCGGCAGGCTGCAATCCGGTCTGATTCTTCCGTGCAAAGCGAGAGACACAGTTGGCACGCGAGCTTTATACAGCACGTCTTGAGCGAAAAATCTGCATCTCCGAAGTAGCCCAGTGCTATCACTTCGATTTTGTGCTCGACGGCATGGAGAGCTTTCCGTTCACCGCGGGCCAGTTCATCTCTGCCGTGGCCACCGACCCGAACGGCAAGCAGCAGACCCGCGCCTACTCCATCTCCTCGGCCGCGCGCTCGAACCGCTTCGATCTCTGCGTAAACCGGGTCGAAAATGGCTTCTTCTCAAATTATCTCTGCGACCTGCCCGAGGGCAGTACGGTCGGCGTGCATGGGCCGCACGGCCACTTCATTCTGCATGAGCCGGTGACCGACTCGATTCTGGTGGCAACCGGTACGGGCGTGGCGCCGATGCGCGGCTACACGCAGTGGCTGTTTCCTGAGGACGGGCCGGACCGCAGCAACGGCAAGCAGATCTGGCTGGTCTATGGCACGCGCCATGAGACCGATATCTACTACCAGGAAGAGTTTGAGGCGCTCGAACGCCGCGTGCCCAACTTCCATTACCTGCCCACGCTCAGCCGCGCGCTCGATGGCTGGACCGGTCTGCGCGGCCATGTGCAGGGGCACATTGCCAAAATCGTGGAGGAGCGCGCCGCGCGGCTCGGCCTGCCGCTGCCCGCGCCGCCTGTCGATCCCGCCATTGCGCCACGCGATCTCGAGTTCGATATCTACGTCTACATCTGCGGCCTTAACTTCATGGTCTCCGGCGTGCGAGACCTGATGACCGGTTACGGCTGGCACCGCAAGCAGATCGTCTTCGAGCGCTACGACTGATGCCGAAAGTTAACCGGACTTCGATCCGATTCGCTGGGTCCTGAGCGAACCGGTGATTGACGCGCTGCCGGGGCGACCGCAAAGAGCCGGATTCTGCCGCAGATCAACCATGAAATCGGGCTTTCCAAGCTGCGCCCCGAGATTCACCGGGAAGGCCTTGAATTCACCGCTTACAAGGCGGATACACCGAACCGGCTCACGCGCGAAGAACGGCTCGACGTGCTCGGCCTGCTCACGATCTCTATACGGGCGAATCCCAGATCCCTGGCGAGAGACCAGGGAAACGCAATCAAGGTTCAACGCAGGCGCCTGAAGCGGAAAATTGACAGAATGAAGGCTCTGGATTGGTCAGAATTGCAGAAGCAGGCCAAAGCGGCTTAGAGCCTGGAGTGGCTGGGGCCAAGGGCGTCTGTTTGCCGGACCGTTCGTCTTATAGATTGAACAGCTCGCGGAGGCGCTTGGTCTGGGCGCGGCTTACGGGCACCTCGGTCTGCTGCTTGTCGTTCATCCGGAGCTGGTAGCTGGACTTGAACCACGGCACCACTTCGCGGATGTGGTCGATGTTGACCACGTAGCCGCGATGGGCGCGCCAGAAGTGCGCGGGGTCGAGCAACTCCTGGAGTTCCTCGAGTGTACGGCACTTCGACTGGCCCTCGAAGCTGCGCGTGACAACGCGGATGACACCCTCCTCAATGGCCGCGAAACAGATGTCGGCCTGATCGACGAGCAGCATGCGGCTCTGCACTTGCACCACGAGCTTGGCCGGCTGCGCGGCGCGGTCCGAGCCGCGGGAGCGATTGAGCAGGCGAAGCAACTGGTCGATCTGAGCGGGAGTAGGCTGCGAAGCACCGGGCTGCGCGGCCATCGGCTCACGCTCTGCCGGCTCAAGGACCTCCGGCGCCGCGCGCAGTCGCGCGCGATCGACGGCCCGAACCACGGCTTCCGACACCCGGCTGCGCTCGAAGGGTTTGAGCAGGTAGTCGACGGCGTTTACGTTGAAGGCGCGCACCGCGTACTGATCGAAGGCCGTGGCAAAGACGATCTGCGGCAGGTCGGCCTCTTTGCCGCCGTTGCGCAGGCGGCTGCGCTCCACCAGCCGCTGAATCACGGCAAAGCCATCCAGGCCCGGCATCTGCACATCGAGGAAGACGAGATCGGGATGATGTTCCTCGATCAGGTTGACGGCCTCAATGCCGTTGGCGCCCTGGGCAATTACGTCAACGCCTCCCACCGAGTCGAGCAGGTACTTGAGCTCATCGCGAGCCAGTTGTTCGTCGTCGATGATCAGAGCGGAGATGGACATGGGAGCCCGGAAGCTCGATTGTAGAAAGCCCGGCGAAGGCAGGTCAATGCAGGTCGGCGGTGAGCCTTACTCGCCAAGCACCCTCAGCCGCGTGGGCCTGTGGTCGGTAGCCAGCTCGTGACCGCAGCGGGTGCAGAAGTGGTCAGTGGCGCGCACGGTGCGGAAGCAGGTGCCGCAGTTTGCGGTGAGCTGGTAGTTGCACTGCGGGCAGAAGTGGAAATCGCCCTGCACCTGGGTGCCGCAGGCCGGGCAGTGCGAGACCTCGGGCTGGCGGAGCAGGAAGTAGAGCACCGCGCCGATGCCGCCGGGCATGACGAAGCAGACCAGCATCCAGAAGCGCGTGCTCATGCCGCGCCGCGGCGCGTCCTTGCTGACGTAGCCCACCATCAGGAAGTAGAGCGACACGAGCAGGCCCCAGGAGATGTTCATGTAGAGCCGCAGGCCGAGCGGCGGCGGCGCGTGGTGGCGCTGCTCGGGCGCGACGATCCAGAAGTAGTACTCCACCAGCAGGAAAGCTACGCTGGCCACCACGATCGACCAGGCGGGGATCATCCGCTGGTCATCGTTAACAACTATGGATTCCGGATCGCGCATCGGCAATCCCTCCAGGCAATCGGCTTCAAAACGTACCAAACAGCTTAACGCCTTTTCTAAAGGGACGGACGAGAAAGATGGGAAGTTGACCGTTTTCGATGGTTTTTAAGACACTGAGTCAGGATTTCGCGGGTCGGGAACGCTCAAAAATCCCTGAGGCCGAGTCCCGAGGCCGAGGCTCAAGCCTTCGGATCCTGCGATTTGCTGCGGGCCCATCCTGCCACCAGGGCGGCGGCCAGCACCGCAACGAAGAAGATTCCTACCCAGATACTGACCTGCGTGGCCATATCGGCCCAGTGCTCGCCGCCCACCACGTCGTCCACGACACGCCAGACGAACGGTCCCATGGCGAGCGCAACCAGCAGAATGGCCGCCAAAGCTACCGACCTGCTCCGCCCGAGGCGCGCCTTGCGCTCCTGCATGACGCCCAGCGAGGTATTCACCACCCGCCGGGTATGATAAGCCACATCGCGGTCACGACTGGCCTGCGCGCCTGCGAGCGCTGAAAGCAGGTCACGCTCTGTGTCCCCGCCCGGCCCCGCACCGTCGGCCAGCCCCATGGTCTTCACACCGCCTCCGCAAGCGGCCGCGCGGCATGGTCCAGCCTCGGCCTGATCATCGCCATGCCGCGATAAAGTCTTGATTTTACTGTAGAAAGCGGTGCGTGGGTGACTTTGGCAATCTCTTCGAGCGAAAGCTCCTCGTGGAACCGAAGCACCAAGACCTCGCGGTGCAAGGTATCGAGCTCAAGCAAAGCGCGGGCGATCCGCTCACGGTCTTCGAGGTTCGACACGCGATCGAACGGGGTCGGCTCGCCATCCTGAGCTTCAAAGCTCATGGGCCGGTCGTCGTCGCCGTTGCCCTCAAAAAGCTCATCGAGGCTGCAGGCGGTGCGCTTGCGCCGTTGGTCGATCACCAGGTTGCGGGCGATGGTGAACAGCCAGGTCTCAAACCGCGCCTGTCCGTTAAACTGGCCGCCGCGCACGAGAACGCGCATCCAGACCTCCTGGAACAGGTCTTCGGCCATTTCTCTATGTCCAGTAAGATAAAGAAGATAGCGCAACAACCGGTGCTGGTACCGGACGATCAGCTCGTCGAGCAGCCCGGCATCCTTACGCTTGAGCCCCTGGGCAATCGCCAGGTTTTCTTTGCGCGCCAGCTCGTCAGCCGCGGCAGCGGAACCAAGGGCAGCAAATGCGGACGCGAAGCTCATCACTTTTATTAGACGACAAGAGGCTGTTCCAGGACGAGCGCAAAATGTGGGTGGTGAAAAAAAGTGCTATTTTGAGCCGGCTTTTGGGCCAGCAACCCGTTTTTTAGCCACTCTCAGTGCATCTTCAACCGCCTTGGCGGCGCGGCGCTCGCGGGCTTCAACGCTCTCGTAGTAGAAGATTCCCAGCAGATGGCCGCGGCGCTGGGTTGCGGTCATGGCCTTCCATCCGGCCTCGGCTATGGGCTGGCGGGTGAAGGCGGCTTTCAGGATGGGCGGAGTCTCCAGCTCGCCTTCCATGGTCAGCAGCAGGCGCTCGGCGATCCGTTCGGCCTGCCTTTGCCGCGCTTCAGGGTTCTTGATCTCGTCGACCAGCGCGCCAAAGGTCCGGCGCGTGTACTCGCTCAGCCCGTCGAACCATTTGCGCAGCCCGGGCTCGGCTTTGAGCGTGCGAGCCAGCTCGGCCGGCATGGCGGCTTTCCGCTCTTCGAGATCGGGCTCGAGGGTTATCTGCACCTGGTCTCCTCGATAGGCCCTGGCGCCTGTCTGCATCTTTTTGTTCACCAGCACGATGTAGCCAGCGCCGCCGGGAGTGGGAAATAGCGAGGTGCGGAAGGCAAAGCCGTTGATCTCGCCGCGCACGCGCAGCCGCTTGCGGTCGGGCCACGCCTTCTGCACATCGAAGGGAACGCGGGCCACGACCCAGTTGAGCGGCGAGCTGCCGCTCTCCAGCATTGCGGTGAATGTTTTCCGATTGGATGCAGGCATCGACTCCGTCATCGACTCCATCTAGGATCAAACAGTCCACGATCAATCAATTCAGGATCAATCAGTCCAGGATCAATCAGTCCAGGATCAATCAGTCCAGGATCAATCCGGAAGAAGAATAGCCGGGAGTCCGCGCCACCGATAATAGGGAAGATAGAAAATCATTATCCGCGTAAAACAGAGCCGCGCCGACTCTATTTTAGAAAGATGCGGCCTGATTCCGGGGCGCATTGATTGATTCCATAGAAATAAATTATCTGCGCGCGATTCGAGTCTTTACTCCCCTAGAGTCGATTTAGGTCCTCACAACCTTTCCATATTCATTTGAATACTTCGCCTACTGGAGGTCGACTCTTGCGCTCTCTTCGTCTCACTTTCTTTATCCTCATCTGCGCCAGCGCCGTTCGATTGCTCGCGCAAACCAACACCACCGGGCTGAGCGGCACCATCGTCGATCCATCCGGAGCACTTATCTCGAACGCGACCATTACGCTGACCAATGCCGAGACCAACCTGGTCAAGGTGGTGCATAGCGGCGACAAGGGCGAATACAGTTTCGATCAGATTCTTCCCGGCAACTATACGGTCTCAGTGCAGGCCGCCGGCTTTTCAGATGCTGTGCGCAAAGTGCATCTGCTGGTGGCCACTCCGGTGGAGCTCAATATCAAGATGAGCATGGGCGTAACGGAGGTAGTGAGCGTGGACGCGACTGCCTCGGCCATCAACGTGCAGGACGCAGCGCTTGGCAATCCGTTCTCTTCGCAACAGGTGCAGACGCTGCCTTACCAGGCCAACAACGTTCTCTCGCTCCTGTCGCTGCAGGCGGGCGTGCTCTCACTTGATCCTGGCGGGCAGAACGGCGGCCTGAACAACGGCGGCCCGAACGGCACGCAGGACCAACGTACAGGCGCCGTGGATGGGGCACGCCAGGACCAGAGCAATGTGACGCTCGACGGCCTGGACAACAACGACCAGAACAATGGTTATGCCTTCAATGGGGTGCTGCGCTCGACACGCGACTCCGTACAGGAGTTCCGCGTGACCACGGAGAACGCCAACGCCGACTCCGGCCGCTCATCGGGTGCGCAGGTATCGCTCGTCACCCGCTCCGGCACCAACGCCTTTCACGGCAGCGCCTATTATCTCTATCGGGGCCCTGCCACAGCCTCCAACTCGTGGTTCCTCAAACAGTCGCAGTTGGTCAAGGATCAGCCCAACACCGCGGCGAAGGTTCTGCAGGACACCTTCGGCACCACATTCGGCGGTCCGCTGCTCAAGAACAAGCTTTTCTTCTTTGGCGCTTACGAGGGCTTCAAACAGGCCAGTGATGTCGTGGTGTCGCAGACCGTACCGTCCGTGCTCGGCCCTGGAGCCGGCCTGCCTGCCACCTCCGACGGTTTTGGCGGCCTGGTGACAGGCACCGTCACCTACAAGACTGCCGCGGGCGGACTTGAGACGCTTCAGGCATCCGATATGAAGGCGATGGATAAGACGGGCCAGGGTGTGGATGCAAACGCGGTGAGCTATTTCAATCTCTATCCGCGCGCCAACTCGGCATCGCTGGGCGACCTCTACAACACGGGCGGCTACGTTTTCGCTTCACCCAGTCCGATCAGCCAGATCACCAACATTGTCCGCCTGGACTATAACCTGAGCCCCAAGCATATCTTTTTTGTGCGCGGCAATCTGCAAAGCGATAACTCGACCACCACCTACGCGTTCAACCTGCCGGGCGAAGTGCCCGCCTCAAGGGTCTATAGCAACAACAAGGGCATCGCGGCCGGCTGGATCTGGACTCTGTCCAACAGCGCCACCAATAACTTCCGCTATGGCTTCACGCGGCAGAACCTTATTACCGAGGGCGGGGTTACGGCGGGCTATGTGAGCATCTCCGGCATCTCCAATCTCGATCCCACCACCACTTCCACCACCTATCTGGAGCCGGTGCACAACTTCGTGGATGACTTTACGATCGTGCGCGGACGCCACACTATCCAGTTCGGCGCCAACGACCGCCTGCTGCTCAATCATCGCTACGCCAATGCGACGCTGTATCCCACGGGCAGCATCTCCGTGTCGCTTCTGACCAACGCGGGGGTCGCGGGAGAAAGCGGCAACAGCTTTGATCCGGTAACCTTTGGCTACCCGGCAGTGGCCAGCTCGTTCCGCACCTCGTATAACAACGCGGTGCTGGCCGACGCAGGCGCCATCACCAGCTCGACGCAGTATCTGAACTACACGCTGAAGGACAGCGTGATGACGCCGATCCCCGCTGGACAGACACTGCCGACCCGCCACTTCAAGAACTTCGAGCAGGAATATTACGTGCAGGACCAGTGGAAGCTGACGCCGCAGATCACAGTGACCGCCGGCCTGCGCTACGTCTATCTGCAGACGCCTTACGAAGAAAATGGCCAGGAAATCGCGCCCACCATCAGCATGGATACGTTTCTGAAAGATCGCACCACGGCCGCGGCTTCCGGTCAGGCCTATAACACGCGCATTGTCTACGCTCCCGCGGGCAAGGCCAACAACGCTCCCGATTACTGGACGCCGCAAAAGGACAACTTTGCGCCGCGGGTCGCCGTGGCGTGGTCGCCGAATGGCAAATACTCCGTGCGTGCCGGCTACGGACTCGCTTTTGACCACTTTGGCGACTCGATCGTCGACGCCTTCGATGCTTCCGGGGGATTCAAGCTCAACTCGTCCACCACCAACTCGTATGGAAGCATCGATAACTCGCCGCGTTTCTCCGGGTACAACAACGTGCCCACCACCGCATCGACGAGCACCGCGCTCACGCTGCCCTACACGCCGCCCGACAACAGCTTCAATTTCACCTCCAACATCAACCGCGACCAGAAGACTCCGTACGCGCAGGCGGTCAACCTGACCGTGGAAGGCGAAGTGCGCCGCGGACTAATCGTGAGCGCCGGCTACGTGGGCCGCTTCGGGCGTCATCTGCTCGCCAGTTGGGATGCGTCGCAGCCCAGCAACCTGTACGATCCGGGCAGCAGCATGACCTACTTCCAGGCCATGGACCAGATCGCCAAGCTGGCCGATGCAGGCACCCCGGTATCCGCCGTAGCCAACATGCCCTACTGGCAGGATATGTTCCCCAAGGCCACATTTACCTACCAGGGAACCACATACACCGGAACCCAGGCCATCTACGCCAAGGAGTTTGACGGAGACGACGTGGGCAATGAGACCGACATTCTGTACCAGTACGACGTGCTCACCTCTGGGGCGGCCGATGGATCGACCTATCGTTTCTTTTTCCCGCAGTACGGCTCCATGTTCGCGGAGTCTACACTCGGCACCAGCAGCTACAACGGCGGCCAGCTTACCGTTCATCAAGCCTCCCGCTATGGGGTGCAGGCTGACTTCAACTACACCTACTCGAAGTCGCTTGACCTGGGCTCCTATCCGGAGCGCTCGGGAACCAGCTATAACCGCATCAGCAACACGCTGAACCCGCGGGGCAACTATGGGCCGTCGGACTTTGATGTGCGCCATAACATCACCGCGAACTGGGTGGCCAACACGCCGTTCGGCAAGGGCGGCTTCTTCTTCACCTCACCGGGCGGGGTGCTGGACCGTATCATCAGCGGATGGCAGCTCACCGGGGTGCTGCATTACAGCACCGGTATGCCGTGGACGGCCACATCGAGCGTCTACGGCACCAACTTCGCCGCCTCGTCTCAACTCATCGCCACCCAGCCGCTGGCAACCACGGGGCATCATCGCTACGTGGGCGGCGCGGGGGCCTATGAAACAGTCTTCGCCAACGACACGCCGAGCTCGGCCTACGCCAAGCTCCGCTTCGTCTATCCGGGCGAGGCCGGGCAGCGCAATAACTTCCGCGCCGATGGCTACCTGGACATGGACAGCGGCCTGGCCAAGGACTTCCGCACCTTCCACGAGCAGAATCTGCGCATCGAAGTGCAGGCCTTCAACGTGCTGAACACGGTGCGGTTCAATACGCTCACGACCAACGCCACCTCAGGCAGCTTCGGCAAATACTCCACGCTGCTGGTCACCCCCCGCCAACTGCAGTTCCAGGCCAAGTACACGTTCTAAATCCCTCCCCTCGTGCTCACTCAAACAGCGCAGGCTCCGATTGCCGAGCCTGCGCTGTTTGCACATTCCCACGGCGAGTTCCGTTTCATCCGGCTCCCCGCCTGGCGCTCTCTTCTAAACTAATTCCATGGAAGTTCTCTACGGCCTGCATCCGGTGGAAGAGGCACTGCGGGCCGGCAAGCGCCGTTTCGACCACGTGCTGGTGGCCCGCGAGCGCCACGATGACCGCCTTGATCGTATCGTCGCCGCCTGCCGCGAGGCCGGCGTGCGCGTGCGCCAGGAAGGCCGCGAGCAGCTCACGCAGATGGCGCAGACCGCGGCCCACCAGGGCATCGTCGCACTGGTGCGTCCGCAGGAGTTTCTGGCCATTGAGGATTTGTTTGCCGGCGATCCGGCAAAGCCCGATGCGGCCCGGCTGGTGCTCGCGCTCGACGGCGTGGAAGACCCGCAAAATCTTGGCGCGCTGTTGCGGGTGGCCGATGGAGCCGGCGCAGACGGCGTGGTGCTCACCGAGCGGCGGTCGGCGCCCTTGAGCCCGGTCGCCGTAAAGGCCAGCGCCGGAGCGGCCGAGCACCTGCGCATCGCCCGCGTCGTGAACCTGGTGCGCGCCCTCGAAGAGCTCAAGCGCCAGAATCTGTGGATCGTCGGGCTCGACGAGCGCGGCGCCTCGGATTACGACCAGTTCGACCTTACCGGAGACGTGGTGCTGGTGCTCGGCCGCGAAGGCGCAGGGCTGCACGATCTTGTCCGCCGCACCTGCGACCACCTGCTGCGCATTCCCATGGCCGGCGGCGTCAGCTCGCTCAACGTATCCGCGGCGGGAGCCGTGGTGCTCTACGAGGCCTTCCGCCAGCGGCGCAGCGCCGGGTTGCGTTCTGCCGCGGCATCCGTCCAAAGCTCTGCTGCGCGCACTGCCGCGCCCAAGCAAGGCAAACAGAAAGGCCTGGGTTCATGAGGTTTTCCATTGCGCCCGCCGTGGCGCTGGCCTCGATTTTCGTGGCCGCAACATCATTGTCCGTCGCACAAACCAGTTCATCGCAAGCTCCCACACAACCGAGCCAGCCGCCATCGAACGGCTCGTCGAATGGCAAGGTCATCTTTTCGCGCTCGATTGACGCCAACGGCCAGGCCACCACAACCGCAGGGCCCGCTGCACCTGCGGCCCTTGCCAAAGAGCCCATCGCCACTGACGACGAGCGCAGCGCGGTCACCTTCACCGCCTACGATCTCGACGTGCACCTGCATCCGGCCGATGCCCATATCGCGGTGCGCGCGTTGGTGACCGTGCGCAACGACGGCAAGCTTCCGCTCGCGCATATTCCCCTTGAGATCTCATCCCAGCTCAACTGGGAACGCATCCGCACTGGCGGACGCGACGTTCGATTTGAAGTGGCCACGCTCAACTCCGACGAAGACCACACCGGCCAACTGCATGAGGCAGCCGTGCCGCTGTCCACGCCGCTCGCGCCGGGCGCGACGCTTACGCTCGATGTCACTTACTCCGGCGCGATCGCCGCCTCGGCGCAGCGACTGGTAGCCATCGGCACGCCCGACGATGCGGCACTGCACTCGGACTGGGACGCGATCGGCGTGGACTTCACCGGATTGCGCGGCTTTGGCAATGTGGTCTGGTATCCGGTATCGGCGGTTCCGGTGATCCTGGGCGACGGCAACCGGCTCTTCGACGAAATGGGCCGTCAGAAGCTGCGCGGCTTTGGCGCGGCATTTCGACTGCGGCTTACCGACGAGTTCCCGGCCGCAGTAGGCGAGGCTCCCACTGTGGCCGTAATCAACGGACACTCTGTTGCGCTCACCGTGACCAGCGGCGGCGGCAGCGATGTTGCGAGCGTGGCCACGGCTTCGCTCGATGATGCGCGGCTCGGTTTTCAGGCGCCCAGCCTTTTCATCGCCATACGAAAACCGGTGCAGGCCACCGACACGACGCTCTGGACTCTCGCCGACGACGAGCAGGCTGTGCCCGACTGGTCTGCGGCTGCGCAAAAGGCCGCGCCTTTTCTGGAAGGCTGGCTTGGTGCCCATCCGCGCTCGCAGCTCACCGTCCTCGATCTGCCTGATCCAGAAGATGCGCCGTATGAAACTGGCACTCTGCTCGCCGCGCCCATCCGCGAGGGCACCGCTGCCGAACTCGACGGAGCCATGGTGCATGGCCTTACCCACGCCTGGCTGCAGAACGAAACGAACGCGCCACCGGCGTGGATCGACGAAGGCCTGGCCACCTTCATGGGCACGCTGTGGCTGGAAAAAATCAGCGGGCGCACCAAGGCGCTCGAATCGCTTGAGACCAATCGGCAGGCGCTCGCCCTGGCCGAACCCGCCAGTCCCGGCGAAAGCGCAGGCCAGCCCTTAGCGCAGGCCACTTCGCCCATCTACTACCGCACCAAAGCGGCTTACGTCTTCTGGATGCTGCGCGATCTGGCCGGCGACTCGGCACTCGCCGCCGCCTTCCGCGATTACGACGCCACGCAGGACGCCAGCGCAAAGCCAGGAGCCACACCCTCATCCGGCAAGCTGGAGAAACTCATCGAGCAACACGCGCAGCGCGATCTGAGCTGGTTCTTCGCCGACTGGGTCGACGCCGACAAGGGCCTTCCCGACCTGGCAATCGAGAGTGTCTTTCCCAGCTCGGCGCAGGCGGGCAATATGCTGGTGGCCGTGAATCTTTCGAACTCGGGCTACGCCTCGGCGGAGGTTCCCGTGACCGTTCAGACCGACACCACCTCGGTGACCCAGCGCATCCTCGTACCTGCCCGCGGCAACGCCGACAAGCGCATCCTGGTGCAGGGCACGCCGACCGAGGTGCAGGCGAATGACGGGGCCGTCCCCGAAATCGAAGCCAGCGTGCACATCAAGCACCTTGCCGATGCAGACGATCAACCGCCCGCAACCAGCCAGCCGGGCCCAGCGTCGCAATAGATGCAGACACCCAATGCGACGCAGAAGCGGCAAGTGAACAGCGATACACGATTCGCAGTTTGCTAGAATGGCTTTGCCACCGACTAGAAGAGTGAGGCACCCCCCATGGCCTCAGTCAACGCATTTCGCGGAGCGATCTCCGGCCAGTGGAGATTCCGTTCCTCAAAATTCGGGTTTTGCGCGGCGATCGTCGCACTGTGGGCCTGCGCTGCGTTTTCGGGTTGCGGCTCGGCTGCATTGTCCAATTCGTCCACCGGAGGCGGCTCGGTTCCGGCGATCACATCCTTCACTGCGAATCCAACAACGGTGAATGCCGGCGCCGGCAGCATGCTGAGCTGGGTGACAACCGGCGCCACGAGCATCGCCATCACGCCGGGCACATTCACATCCTCATCCGCGAGCGGTTCAACCAACGTGAGCCCGACAGCCACAACGACCTACACGCTGACCGCGACCAACACCACCGGCTCAGCTACAGCTACGCTCACCGTCACCGTGAATGCGGCGACCAAGCCAACCATCACCTCATTCACAGCCAGCCCTGCGAGCATCACCTCCGGCTCCGACAGCACGTTGAGTTGGGCAACCAGCGGAGCGACGGGCATCGCCATCACGCCGGGAACCTTCACTTCGGCCTCGGCAAATGGTTCAACGAGCGTGACCCCGACGGCGACCACAACTTACACATTGACCGCTACGAATGCGGCTGGCTCGACCACCGCAACGGCAAAGGTGACTGTAACTGCGTCCGGTGGGCCGCTTTCGATTACAACGACTTCGTGTCCTGGCGGAACGCAGGGCGCGGCGTACGCGGGCTGTACCATCACCGCCAGCGGCGGCACGCCGCCTTACACTTACTCGGTCAGCGACAGCGTGAGTTATCCTCCACTGCCGGAAGGGATGTCTCTCGATCCGTCGACAGGGGCCATCACCAGCTCACTTATTGGCGGGCAGGGCACCTACGTACCTGAACTGATCGTGACCGATTCAGCCAATGCGCAGTCTACGCAGGAGATCGCCTTTGCCATCAATGGCAGCAATGCGTTCCTTGCGGATATCTTTCCATCGACTTCTATCTTTCATCACCGCGTGGATGCAGCAACAACGGGCCTGCCCGTCGACACTTCGCCGGCCGCACCCATCTACAGCGGCTATCTGCCGGAGACGGTCAAGCCATTTTTTGGAGATACATACGCTAACTTCCCGAATGGAATACCGGCGATTGAGGTGCCTTATAACCAGCCGGATGTATCAGTCACAACCACTGTGTACCAGTCGTATTTCACCTCAGGTCCCATCCCGGCGTATGCGCCCGTCGAAGGCACAAGCAACTCCAACGGAGACCGGCACGTGCTGGTCTATCGCGAGGCCGGCGGAGGCAACAAGCCCGCACTGTACGAGATGTGGCAGGGCATCTACGAAGATGGCCCGTGGACGGACTCGTCGAACGCGCTCTGGCCCGATGTAACATCGAATGCGCTGACGCCGCAGGGCCAGGGGACGTCAGATGCCGCGGGATTGCCGGTGGGGCCGCTGCTGGCCAACGCCGACGAAGTGATCGGGACCGGAACTCCGAGCGCGCCTAATGGCTCCGTCGAGCATCCCATTCGGTTCACGCTCAACCACATGTTGAATTACTGGGTATGGCCGGCAACGGAGACCGCTGGCGTGGGCAGTTGCACGGCGTCGGGCGGCAGCACGATTCCAACCGAATCGATGATCTCGCAATCGTCTCCGCCAGCGAGCTGCACCATGTCCGGGGCCGCCGGCGAGATCTACCGGCTGAAGGCATCCGTCGCCACGCCCGCCTGCGCCGCCACCAGCCCGCAAGCGGCAATCCTCATCACCGCGTTCCGCAACTACGGAATCATCCTGGCCGATAACGGAGACAGCGGCGGGCTGATCGGCACCCCGGACGCTCGCTGGAACGACAGCGACCTCGAATGCATTACGAGTCTCACCCTCGCGGACTTTGAGCCGGTCAACGTATCGAGTCTGATGGTGAGCAACGACAGCGGGGCCACCAGCCACTAGCGCGGCGCTCTTTATGTTCCGAGGGCTCAGAATGACAGCGCCTTAAAAGGCGGACTCCAGGACCAGAACACTGGCGCCCGCTGAAACGAGAACTCCCCACGAAGCACTATCTTACAAAACGGGAAGAACAAACAGCACCGCTCCTTCCTCTCACGCCGCCGCTCTTGTCCGCTGATTCGAACGGTCGTTGTTCCGGGTTTTAGCGGAGAGGATCGCTCAGGCCCCCACGCTTTTACGAGCAGCTTCCCGAAAAAAGAGAGTTCATCCGCATCACTTCGGCTGGAGGAGCACGTGTCTCTGGCCATGAAGTGGCTCGTCGCTTACGCGCGTGCTTTTCACATGCGCTCTGCTTTGCCGCGCCCTCGCGCGGACTCTGCCGGGCCGCTGCACACATCGCACAGGAGGGAAGTCCAATGGCATACAAGATTGTTTTCGCAGGTGCGCAATCGCATGAGCAAACACCGCAGATCGCCGTGTATTCGCTCGATACGCTCGGCCGCGTCACCGGCAAGATCGCCGTATCGAGCGAAGGAGAAATCGATATCGAGCGCGGCAAGAACGCGGTCGTTGCTCTGGGACCGGATGTAGAGCAGTCCGCCGATCTCAACCCACAGGGACTGGTGACTCTGCGCCTCGCCGATCAGTTGCCCACGTGGGAGAAGACCGGGGAGATCATCATCCCCAGCCAGTGGTGGCGCGGATGGCTCGGTTTCGTCACCTGCGTCTCCGGCAAGGCGTTCCGCTGTTTTCCATTTCTTGAGCTGGCCAGCCTGCGCGCCATTGCTCTCGGCCGCCAGCCGATCATCTTTCCCGAGCGCTGCGAGCCGCTGTGCAATGCCATTGTCGAAGTGTGGGAGCAGACCACTTGTTGCTGGCCATTCCTCCTTGTGGACGTGCCCAAGCTGATCGCAAACCTCGCTTCGTTCCTGGTTGAAAATCCCATCATGTTTCCCGTGCCGCCCGGCCCCAATCCCGGGCCGCTCGATGCAGCGCTGGTGAGCCGCGTGGATGCCGCCTTCGGCACCGGCAGCGTCGCCAACACCTTTGTGCCCAGCACCACGCTTGCCACGCATCTTGAAACGCTGCGCAGCCTCTCGGCGCAGGACGCAGTCACCTACTTTGAGGCGAATCCGATTCTGTGGCCTTTCTGGTGCACGGGCAGCTCGGCCATGCTGGGCGAGACCGCTCTCAATCCCGACGGCAGCTTCAGCTTTTGCTACCGCTACTTCCCCTTCTTCCGCATCAACTGCCGCAACAGCTACTTCTACAAAGTGAAGCAACTGGTGAACGGAATCTGGACTTACATCTACGACGGCGCCGCCGCGCACCAGTACTTCCCGGCCGACGAAACGGCCAATCTCTACACGTGGACCGGCCAGACCTGCTTCCAGCCGCCGGCGCTGGGCAACGACTACATCGCGCTGCAGGCGATCGGCTCGACCAACACATGGGCGCTCAACAGCAACTGGAACGGCGCCATCGCGGGCGTCGACCAGACCCAGACCGGCGACACGCAGATGGCCCCGCTGATTCAGGATGCAGGCCTGGTCGTGGGTTCGGGAGCGCCGTGGGCAACCACGCTCGCGCTGCTGCTCAACTACGATCCCGCTCTGCAGACCGCAAGCCCCAGCCCGTACTACTACCGGATCAGCGTGGTGCAGGCGGATGCGAGCGGTGGCCCCATGGCGGGCGCAACGCTGACTCCGCTCATGACGCCCATTTCGTGGTCATACTTTGACCTGTCGACCGACCCGGTAAGCACTGCCAGCCAGCCGCTGGGTCCGGTCACGGTAAACGGCAACCAGGGCCTCTACATGATCCCCTACTTTGGCGATGGCAATCCGGCGTGGCTCGGCAACCAGTTCCACCAGTATCTGGATACCACCACGCTGCCGAACGTGATCGCCGACGGTCCCGGCATGGGCAACGGCCAGTTCCTGCTGATCCTCGAAGTCTTCGACTCCGGCGGCAACCGGCTGGTTCCGGAGATCGCAACACCCACGGCGACTGACACCAGGGGAACCTTCAACTACATCCGGCTGCTCGACTCCACAACCAACGCAAACGTGCCCTTCAACTCGCTCACGCACGTCATCTGGGTCGACAATCGTCCGGTCGTCGGAGCCATCGACTACTTCATGACGTCGACAGGCGTGCAGGTATGCCAGTTCTACAAGGAGCGCGCCGACACGCCGTTCTATGTGGGCTTCCAGGCCTATCACGCGGTGATGTGCGATGCTGCGGACTCGCCCAAACCTTCGAACTCGTTCATGAGCTCCTTCGATCTGGTCTGGCAGGAAGGACTGGCGGGAACCAGCGGAACGCTGGCCTCGGGCGACGACACGAACTGGGGCATTGGCTGCACGGTGAGCGTGGCCAACGCCATCTCCACCGCAACGCCACCCACGGCAACGCCTCCCTTCAACGTGCCTGCCGTAACTTTCGGCGAGATGCTTGGAACAGATCCGGTGACGCACAAACCGCTCACCTCCTGCTCCTTTGCACTGACGCTGGGAGTTTATCCCAAGCATACCAATGGGAGCGGCACAATCTGGGGCTACGAGTCGATCAAGACCGCGGCTTTGGCCTTGTCTGACTAAACCCTTCCCCAAGTGCGCGTGCCCCGGGTCTTGCTTTTGAGACCTGGGGCGCTCGCGCGCAGGAAAATGCCCGACATGCACCGTCCGATTTTTCCATCGCAGATCGAAGACATTGTCATTGCCGTGCTGATATTGTGGCGCGTTACGCATCTGCTCCATGCAGAGGCGGGCCCGTTCAGCATGTTCGCGGAGCTGCGCCGCGTCGCCGGTAAGGGATTTTTTGGCCAGCTGCTCGACTGCTTTTATTGCCTCAGCCTGTGGCTGTCGATTCCTCTGGCCCTGCTCACAGGGCTAGGCTGGGCGCAGCAGCTCATGCTGTGGCCTGCGCTTTCCGGTGCGGCATGCCTGCTCGAAAAAGCGACCAGGCGCACGGTTTTTCCAGGTATCTACGAAGACCCAAAGGAGTAGAGATTATGTGCTGCGGCAGACCCGGTCAACCCATCACCAACAGCGCGCAACGCGCGGCGCAGGCCAGCGCCCGTCCACAATCTTTTGCAAAGCCTTCCGCGCAATCGCCGGCTCCGGCGCGCGCACAGCTTTCGCTTCCCACACCGGTCTTTGAATATGTAGGCGCAACGGCGCTGACCCTCGTGAGCCCGGTGACGCACAAAACCTATCGCTTTGAGCAGACCGGCGCACGAGTCGCGGTGGATGTACGCGACCGCTCCTGGGTAGCGTTTGTGCCTAATCTGGTTGCCGTGGGATGAGATGTTGTTCTATTCCCTGGTCCCTACTCTTTGCTCTTCTCGTTTCGCGGCTTCACTTTGAACCAGATGGGCGTTCCTTCAAAGCCGAAGCTTTCGCGGATCTGGTTTTCGAGGAAGCGCTCGAAGGCGAAGTGCAGCTTTACGTCGCGGTCGGTAAAGAGCACAAACGTAGGCGGCGCAACAGCGGCCTGCGTCATATAAAAGATGCGCACGCGCTTTGACATGGGCACCGGGGCGCGCTGGAAATCGATCTTGTCGAGGAAGCGGTTCATCTGGCCGGTGGTGACGCGCTTGCGCCGCTCGGCTGCGACCTTTATCACTTCATTCAGCAGCCGGGCCATGGTTTTGTCGCCAGGCTTTGCATTGCGCGCGGAGAGAAAAACAACCGGCGCATAGCTCAGGTACTTGAGTGCCGAGCGCAGTTGCGTTTCGAATATCTCTCGATCCGCGGGCGGCTTGCCGTCGGTGCGTCCGGTTGTCACTGCGTCCCACTTGTTGACCACGATGATGACGCTGCGGCCGCTCTCGTGCGCGTAGCCGCCGATCGTCGCATCGCTCGCGGTCACGCCTTCGGTGGCATCGATCAGCACCAGGGCCACATCCGCGGCTTCAAGATGGCGCCGCGCCATCACCACGCTCAGCTTCTCCGCCATCAGGTGGGTTTTGCCCTTGCGCCGGATGCCCGCTGTATCCACAAAGCGCAGCGCGGAGCCCTCGAACTCCACCACCTCATCGACGGCATCGCGCGTGGTGCCCGCGATCGGCGACACAATAGCGCGCGATGTGCCGGTAAGCGCATTCAGCAGCGTAGACTTGCCCACATTGGGCCGGCCAATGATGGCAATCGAAGTCTCGTGCTGCTCGAACTCACCGTGGGTGCGATTTCGCTTCTGCTTTTTGCTTTCGTCCGCTGTTTCTTTCCGGCTTCGAGCAGCATTCACGCCGGCGGAATCCGCAATTTCACCTTCAGCGATGCCTTCGTCGGTTTCGGGCTCTTCGGCGATTTCGCTCTCTTCGTCCGCTTCCGGCTCACTCGGCGCTTCGCTTTCGCGACGTGCGGGAATCGCATCGGCAATCGCATCCAGCAGATCGCCAATGCCCTGGCCGTGCTCCGCGCTCACCGGGTACACGTTGCGGATGCCGAGTTGGCGAAAGTTCTCCGCCTCCAGCGCCATGGCCTCGCCTTCCACCTTGTTCACCACTAGAAACAGCGGCTTGCCGCCGCGCGACAGCAGACGCGCCAGATCATAATCCGGACTGGCAAGCTCAGTCCGCACATCGACCACCATCACCAGCGCGTCGGCCTCGTCGAGAGCGACTTTGGCCTGGTTGTAAATCTCGGTGGGAATCAGTTCGGGATCGTCCGGGACAATACCCCCTGTGTCGACCAGCCGGAACCGGCGGCCGGCCCACTCGTACTGGCCGTAGATGCGGTCGCGTGTGATGCCGGGCTCGTCGCCCACAATGGAACGGCGGCTGCGCGTGAGCCGGTTAAAGAGCGTGGACTTGCCCACGTTGGGCCGGCCCACAATGGCCACAACGGGCAAAGCGCCTGATGCGCCCCGCGCCGGCACTACCGATCTGCGATACGTTGGCAAAAGCTGATCTCCAGACTGTCTTCTTCTATCTTATGGGTTGCGGCCGTGTGCCTGTTTTTAGAAGTGGTTGCCTTTTTCCGCGCAACGGCGCAGAATCCACAGACACTACTCCTGGTTGGACAACTTCGTTTTCTGGAGGCAGCAAGAATGCCCAAGTTCGTGATCGAGCGCGAGATTCCCGGCGCCGGCTCTCTTTCCGCAGATCAGTTGCAGGCCATCTCGCAAAAGTCCTGCGGCGTGCTGCGCAACCTTGGACCCTCGATCCAGTGGCTGCAGAGCTACGTCACCGAGAACAAGATTTACTGCGTCTATATTGCGCCGAATGAAGAGCTGGTGCGCGAACACGCGGCACAGGGCGGATTCCCGGCCAACACCGTTGCGCGCGTGATGCGGGTGATTGACCCTACTACCGCTGAAACCGTCAGCGCTTAAGGTTGAACGCTTCGATCAACAAAAGGGCTCCCACCCCGCACAACCCGGTATACACACATTTCGCGAACGTATCGCCGCTCAAGCGGTGATTGACGAGCCTGCCCACGAAAACCGCGGGAATGGCCACCGGCAGCGAGAGCAGGTAGTAGTGTGTTACCGCGGGCGTCCACAGGCCGGCCAGCCAATAGCCGGCCATGCCGACGATGCTCGCGGGTAGAAAGTAGGCCTGCAGCGTGGCGCGAAAGTGCTGCGCCGTCCAGCGCCGCATGGCTCCGTAGATCACCAGCGGGGGCCCGTTCATTCCGTAGGCGCCGCCGAGCACGCCGGCGACAAACCCGCACGCCAGCAGCCACGGTCGACTGTCGCGCTCGAGCCTTATGGGCATGCGGCCGGCGAGTGAGTACGCGGCGAAAGCAAGAATCAGGACCGCCAGCACGATTTTGACCAGCCGCTGCGGCCCGTGCGCCAGCAGCAGCAGGCCCAGCGGAATGCCGGCCAGTGTGGGCAACAGCAGCCACGCGGCGCTGCGCACGTGGATCTTTCTCCAATCCTGCACCACCACCATGGCGGCGACCGTAACGGACATGAGCACCGCCAGCGGAGCGGCCTGGCGCACGGGAACCACAGCAGCCAGCAGCGGAACCGCGACCAGCGCCTCGCCAAACCCAATGGCCGAGCGAATCAACGTGGCAACAAAGATGATCGCGAGGACGTAAAAAGTGGTGAGCTCGATTGTGAATCTCCGCAAACAACAGCAATCGTCTCATGCCTGTCTATCGCCCGCGGCTTCGCCGTAGTTTCGCTTGAGACACTATGATGAAGTGAGCGCCAAGTCTCGACACTCGGCGCAGCCCGCAGTCCATGTCCACGAGCGAAACCCCATCCCGCACGCTGCCTACGCTCTACGAGTTCTTCTCGCCCGGCGGCATCCTGGCGCGTTCGCCGCTGCCTTACGAGTACCGGCCGGGCCAGCTCGAGATGGCCAAGGCTGTGGAACGGGCGTTCGCCGAGCGTCGCCACCTGATTGTCGAAGCGGGCACCGGAACCGGCAAGACGCTGGCTTATCTGCTGCCGGCTCTGCGCACGGGCCAGCGGGTTATTGTTTCCACCGGCACCAAGGCCCTGCAGGATCAGCTCTTCTTCCGCGACATTCCGTTTCTTGAAACGCTGCTCGGCGGCCTGCGCGTCTGCTACATGAAAGGCCGCGCCAATTATCTCTGCCGCCACAAGCTGGTGGCGCTGCGCGAGCAGCCCATTCTCACCGGCCTTGAAGAGATCGACCAGTACCGCCAGATTGCCGAGTGGGAAAAGTTGACCGAAACCGGCGACCGCGCCGAGCTCTCCGGACTGCCCGAGTCAAGCGCGCTGTGGCAAAAGCTCGACGCCCGCGCCGACGCATGCCTGGGATCGACCTGCCCCGACTATCGCCGCTGCTTTATCACCGAGATGCGGCGCAAGGCTCTTGAGTCGGACATCATCATCGTCAATCATCACCTGTTCTTTGCCGACCTCTCGGTGAAACAGGAAGCAGCAGGCGCGCCCGACGCCGGCATTCTGCCCGAGGCTGCGGCTGTGGTTTTCGATGAGGCGCATGAGCTTGAAGAAGTGGCGTCGAGCTACTTCGGTCTCTCGGTGAGCAACCTTCGCTTCGAAGAGCTGGCGCGTGACACGGACATGCTGCTGCGCGGCAAGGAAGGCGCCCAAAATATGCCGGCCGTGACCCAGCAGTTGCGCGACCGCGCTCGCCTCTTTTTTGCCACCCTGCCGATCGCTAATGACGGACGCCAGCCGTTTCTCGCCCGCGAGGAGTTCCTCGAATCTTCAGGAGACATGTACCTGAGCGTGCGCGCCACGCTGCGCCAGATGGAAGCCGAGATGGACCGGCTCAACAGCGTTGACGAAGCGCCTGGATTGAAAAAGCGCGCAGCGAGGCTGCGCGGAGAGCTCGAATTCCTGCTCGAATCGAATGCAAGCAACATGGTCTATTGGCTGGAGAGGCGCGCAGTTGGCGGAGCAGGAGACAAAGGCTCCGGCGGCAGAGCACTACGCGCGCAATCCAAGACGACGTATCTGCAGGCCACGCCGATTGACGTCTCCGAGATTCTGCGCGAGCTGGTCTTTGAGCCGATTCCCACGGTCGTGCTCACCTCCGCCACGCTCACCGTGCAGGGCGGCTTTGAGCATCTGCGCCGCAGGCTCGGCCTGGACGACGCGGGCCACGCAGCGCGCGAGCTGGTGGTGCCCTCGCATTTCCGCTACGGCGAGCAGGCGCTGCTCTACCTGCCGCCCGAGATGCCCGATCCGCGCGATGCGGAGTTTCCCGAGGCCGCGGCACGCTGCATCCGGCGCGTGCTGGAGATTACGCACGGCCGCGCCTTTTGCCTCTTCACCAGCTACAGCCAGATGCGCGACCTCTACGACCGGCTGCTGCCCGTGCTCGACTATCCGATCCTGCTGCATGGCACTGCGCCGCGCAAAGCCCTGCTCGACGAGTTCCGCATTACGCCCAACGCGGTCCTCTTCGGCACCTCGAGCTTCTGGCAGGGCGTGGATGTGCAGGGCGAAGCGCTGAGCTGTGTCATAATCGACCGCCTGCCCTTCGCTGTGCCCAACGATCCGGTGGTGCAGGCGCGCATGAAGGCGATTGAAGAAGCCGGCGGCAAGCCATTCTTCGACTACCAGGTGCCCGAAGCGGTGCTCACGCTCAAGCAGGGCTTCGGCCGGCTGATTCGCTCGCTTGAAGATCGCGGCGTGCTGGTCCTGCTCGACCCGCGCATCCGCAGACAGAGGTACGGACAGACGTTTCTGCAAAGCCTGCCGCCGTATCGTATGACGTCGACCATCACCGACGTGGAAAGTTTCTTCGAAACACGCCGAGAGACGAATCAGTAGCCGATATTTTTCACTGCCTGCTCGCCTAGCCGTTCTTTAAGCTGGGCCAGATACAGGCTCTGCGGCTTCACCGGCTTGCCTGCCGACTCGACCGTGGCCGGCTCGAGCGCAGGGCGCCGCGGGCCGCCGTCGAAGACAGGAAACGGCGGATCGATCTGCTCGCCTCGATTGCCGATGGACCAGATCATCGACCCCGGCGGCGTGTTCATGGCAAATGATTGTGCGGTCGAGTTCCACACCACCGACCAGCCAATGGGCCAGCCGTGGCCGGAGCCCATCTCGCCGCGGTTCATCATGTCGATGCCTCCACCCGGCACATCGCAGTTGTCAATGAGCAGCCCGGTCGACCAGCGTTGATGAGGCGCGATGTGCCCGTTGCCGAGAAAACGGCAGTTCAGCACCACGACCGGTCCCTGCTCGCGATCCTGGGTCACGATGTAGAACGTGTTGTCGCCGCTTGCCGTGCAGCGGTCGAAGAGAATCTGCGAACCGTTCGAGGCAAAATCCGCGGGCTTGGCGGCGCTGGTGACCGGCACATGCTGCTCAATATCGCACTTGAGGAACGTGATGCGCTCGCTGCCGTTGTTGATGCGCACGCCATTGGTGGTGTCTTCAAAGGCGACCGCGCGCACCCAGCTATCGGCCACATCCTGAACGGCCATGCCGCTGAACTCCGCCTGGCCCAGCGCAATGCTCTGCCGGGGCGCCACGATGCGCAGGTCTTCCACTCCCACTTCGCTGAGCTGGCCGCTGACCTCGATTTTGGTAACGGTGGCATGTGTGCCATCAAAGAACTGCGTGTCGTAGGAGTCCATGAGCGGCACATCGAGCGTGACGACGTTGCCATGGACGGCCGCAACACGGCGACGAACCTCGAGTTGCGGCGCGGTGATCCAGTGCTCCGGCTTGCCGTTGCGGTGCAGATCGTCCATGCCCATAAAGTGAATCCACGCCGCAGTGACGGGTTTGGCAATCAACACCAGATCGCCTGGATGCAGACCTGCCGCATCGGCCACATGAAATGTGGATGAGCCCGAAGGCACGTAGGCGTCGGTGATAGTGGTGGCTGCGCTCAGCGCGTTCTGCACAAGCCGCCCCGCGATGCGCAGCGCCAGATGGGGCCTTCCGGTCATCTCGATGGTGCTGCCGCGCTCCGTGTCTCCCGCGCCGCGCAGCACTACGCCCGAAGTGGTGACGGAGATGGTTTGTGCGCAGTGAAAGATGCCCGGCGCCAGCTCCACCGCGCCCCGGAACCCATCGATCAGCGGCAGTGCGGAGACCTCGTCGATCGCTTTCTGAATGGCCGCAGTATCGTCGGCTCCGGAGGGCGCGACCGTGCGTTTGCCCGGCACCACCGGCAGCGCCACGCCACCGCCGCGATAACCGGCGGAAGAGAAATCGGCGATGCGGTCACCCTTCGGTGTCGTCGCGTAGATGAGCTTGCCGCCCCGGCCCTGGCGGACCCATTGAATGGAAGAGTGGGTCTGCGCGGGCAGGTAGTTCGAAGCACAAACAAAAGCGAGCGCGAGAGTTGCGGTACAGGCAGCGCGGACCATCGATTGATTTTTCTCCGGAAATCAGGACAGGTTGAATGATTCCAGTCAACAACGTATCCTATCATTCAGATTCAGTCAGAATCTGTCAACATTTCTCATACTTCATATTGGTTGTGGGTCATTCCGACATATCTCCCCCACAATCTCCCAAGGAGCGGAAGTGAAGGTCAAAGGCAAATACAGCGCGGCCGCCAAAAGCCCCGCAAGGACCCAGAAACAGGCGGCCAACCCAGCAAAGAAAGCCGCGCGCGGCCGTTCAGCCTCGGATCCACGGCTGTTTT
>Ga0335075_10002965_pt1 | contig 27156 bp, 25 predicted proteins | sample Lox_Sample_24_FD_206723 | JGI IMG/M metagenome (GOLD analysis project Ga0335075, IMG submission 206723) | Soil microbial communities from Loxahatchee National Wildlife Refuge, Florida, United States - Lox_Sample_2.4 | ecosystem: Environmental > Terrestrial > Soil > Wetlands | place: USA...
CTGATTTTGAGAAGTCATTTTGACCAGTGAGGAAAGCCCTTTGGTCAACGTCATGTCGTTTTATTTATACGCGGACAGGTAGCGAGCCTGACACTCGCGCGCAACTCCTAAAAGCGCGCTGCCCCTGGTCGAAACTTCCAAAGCGGATTAGTCAAACTAGCCCGCCAGAAAAAAGTCACTTTTGATGTTGACTTCAACTCAACATCTGCGACAATACTTCTACGATGGAATTAACTTTTGGCCAGAAACTGCGGGAAATCCGCCAAGAAAAGGGGATGACGCTGCGCTCCTTAGCTGAAGCTGCGGGCGTGGATTTCACGTATTTGTCGAAAATCGAAAACGACAAGGCAGGTTATCTGCCGGGCGCTGAGACGATTCGAGACTTGGCTCAGGCCCTGGGGGTTGATGCCATCGGCCTACTGGAATTGGCGAATAAACTCCCTCCCGAACTGGCGACGTTTACGGGCAATGCGAAGGCAAGGCGGTTCTTCGACCGCGCGCGCGAAATTGCCTTGCCGAAAGATTGGGATGCGTTGCTCGATCTTTTGGAGTCGCGGCAGTCCGCGCGGGATGGGGATGCCAAGAAGGGCGGTAGCAAATGAGCTTTCGGTGGTCATTCTCCACGGACAAGTTGTTCAGGCGATGCCAGCGGCAGTTCTTCTTCCGCGAGATTGCGGCCCATCACTCGGAAAAAGAACCGTGGCGTCGCGAAGCATTTGTGTTGAAACAATTGAAGACCTTGGAACTCTGGCGCGGTTCGGTCATTCACGAGGGCATTCAGCATTATGTCGTCCCTGCACTTCGCACAGGAGTCGCCCTTGATTGGGGGCTTCTCGCCGAGCAAACGATTCAACGCGCAAAAGCACAACTCGCATTTTCAGAGCAGAAGCGATATCGGGAATCTGGCATTTCAAAGACCAAGCAGGAACATTTTTGTGCGCTCGTTCCGCATGAAAATGGCAGCGGGGTTTCCGTGGGAGAGTTTGAAAAGGTCTGCGAGGAAATCCGACTGGCGTTTCAAAGACTGGAAGCGATGCCAGAACTTTGGCAACCGCTCTTGGGCCGGAAAGATTGCGAGGCTGAGAAGCAAATTTGGGTCGAGTTCGATGATGTCAAGATCATGGTTCAAATTGACCTCCTCTTCGCGCGTTCCCTTGGTCATCCCACGATTATTGACTGGAAGTCGTATGAGGTCGGGGGCGACACCGACGCTCGTCTTCAGACAGTGCTCTATGGCTGGGCGCTGTGGAAATCGAAACTGTTCGATGACCTCCACAGCCCCGAAAACATCGAATTGCTGGAATGCCAAGTTCAGGATGGCATTTTAATCAAGCACGAGTGCTCACTTGAAATTTTTGATGAGCTTGAGGACTACCTCTATCGCAGCCTGCACAGGATATTCTCACTTTGCCGATCCAAGAAGTTGACGGAGGCGCGTCTTCAAGATTTCGCGTTTGCGGACAATCCGAACAATTGCGAGCATTGCTCCTTCAGGCAGTTGTGCATCGAAAGAGCCGTTTTGCGCGCTCCCGACGAAGTTGTTGAAACTTTGCCGCCTCCTCGCCAGACAAAGAGGAATACGCCTTTGCCCACACTTCAACCGGCATTTTTTTAGGAGGACAAGATGAAGCAACATGTATTCAATCTGTATCCAGTTACAAATCAGAATGAACTTCGGTTTTCGTACCGCCACGTTGAGGTGGATGGAGAACTTGGCGCGGCTTCGGACGACCCGGACTTGGCGGCGAAGAATCTCAATCTTTTAGCCAGGAAAGTTGCGTTTGGGCAGGAACTTCCGGTCGCAATAATCCGGGGCGGGGAAAAGCCTTTGCTGGCCGTTGCGGCGGACCGCCCGATTAAACGATGTGAATATCAACTCACACCACATGTGGCTTCGCTCCGACCACAAGAGGAGATTCATTCAGTTGATTTTTGTAATCTCGATGAGGCGACACGACAGATCGCGCTTTCGTTTCTCGGATGGGAACTGCGTGGGCATTTGTATGGGCATCGTGACTTATGGCGAAGCGGGCCGAATACATTCTTTCGGAAAAAAGCTGTCAACAATGACGATGCACGGAGACAGTTCGACATTTACGGCGGATTCAGCCCACGATTCCTTTTCATCGAGGGCCTACTTCATATCGCCGTCCCGGTGATTTACTGCTACACCGACGCGCAATGGGCAGACAAGGCTTTCGACGAGCGAACCATTCAGCGCCTTGGCGGAAGGAGGATGCTTTATCACTTCGGCCCTCAAATATATCCCGTGAAATTCCAGAAACGAACTGGAAAATCGCTGCGGGCACAACAATTCTCCGCCGAGGGGTCGAACAAAATATCAAATGTGTTCGATTGGACTGTCGAAAGAGCGGGAGAAGCGCCAGCGGGTCGCCGTCTTGATCCTGATTCAATGGCAATTCAATATCGGAATGTCGGCAACGAGGAGGAGCGTTATGGGGCGCTATCACTATGCAAACTGATGCTCAACAACGATGATTCGCGCGTAGCTCGCTCAAGGCGCGAACACCAGCGAACGCCGAGACAGCGCATTGAGAGAGCGACCGGTATCGTGAGTAACTTCTTGACCGGAGTGAGACTGTCGGGCGTCAACTTAAAATTCAGTTCCGCCCTTCGCTCGGCGACGGCTAAACACTTTGGTTATCCTGAAATCCGATTTGGCAACGGGAGGGTACTGCGCGTCAGCAAAACACCAAACAACGGGAGTGTCTTGTTGAAAGATTTGGCGCGCACACGCGCGGCGATGCTTGAGGATAAAAATGTAGGATTTGCTGTGCTGTCGGAGCTTGATGACCAAGTATTGATTGCACCACGCTCTCTGAGGGTGGACGTAGTCAATGACCTGAAATCCCGAATCGAGGGGCTGGTTTCATCTCTCATCAGGAAGCCCTACACGCTTCAGTTGGTTCGCTACAACGACGAGAACAAGCGCACTTTGCGAGACCAGGTGAAGGCGGTCGTCAGTTCGCTGAAAGAATTCGAGGTCGAGGGTGGTCGTGGTGTGCTGGTGCTCCCTCCTCGGTCACAGCCTGACCTTCACAACTACATCAAGAAAAACCTGCGGAACCATGTGCAATTTCAGTGCATGTCAGCGGAAAAGCTTAGTAGTTTTTACCCGTCAAATGGAGGCGGAAATAACCAAGGCAACAGCAACGGACAAAACTACCACAATGGACGCGATGGCCAAAAGCAGATCGTTCGACCATTTCCTGAAAACAAGTTCCGTAGTTATCTTCTGAATATGGTGATGGGGCTGATGATTGTGAATCGGCAATGGCCCTGGGTGCTGAATAAGCCCACACATTACGACGCTTACATCGGTTTGGATGTGCTCGACCATACCGCCGCCTTCACGTTTTTCTACGAGGGCGGCGCAGTATGCGCGATGCGAGACCAGGAATCGAGTCATAAGGAAAAACTGTCCCGCGAGCTTGTCGCGAAGCTGGTCTATGACGGGCTGAAGCAGGATTTGCCAGACCTGGACGAGCCACCACGGTCAATTGTGTTAAGGCGGGACGGTCGCCTTTTCGACTCTGAATGGTTGGGATTCCTTGATGCCATTAAAAAGCTCAAAGCTGAAGGCTTGTTACAGGCCGATATTCTTACGGGAGCAGTAGAGGTTCCTAAGCACTACTCCTACGGGGTTCGGCTGGCGGAATCGGGGTCGAATGGCTTGCAAAATCCGGAGTTGGGTGCTTGGGAGCGATTAACTGCAACCGAGGGTATCGTTTGCACAACCGGATTGCCGTTCAACATTCCCGGAACAGTTGAGCCGCTTGTGGTCAGGGTCGTTCGAGCTGATTTGAATCTCGAATGGGTCCTCGAAGATACTTTTGGAATGTCGCAATTGTGCTGGCCTGTGCCCACGGCTTGCATGAGGTTGCCCATTGATCTCAAGCTGTGCGATGAACATTTACGCGCGTTTGCCGGGAGAGCGGACGAAGACAACGCGTTATTTGGTGGAACATTGGAAAACGACGAAGAACTGCTGCTCGCCGCAGCCAGATAGGAGAATAATTATGAGCGACCTATCCATTATAGCCCACGATTACGAACTCAACGCGGAATTCGCGCGGAAGTTCAACGAGGCCGTTTTGAATCTCAAGCGTGTTTATCTCCTGCGTCGCGCCGCGACGCCGGATACGCAAGCGAATGTTGGAAAATCGCGCAATGATCTCCGTCAATTGTTGGAGTCTTTGATTTCCGCCCTTGAAGATCAGGGCAAGACCTGGACGGCCGACCAGGCGCAAGTCCCTGCGGATGTGCTGGAGCGGCTTCATAAACGTCTGAAGGGCGAACTGCCGGAAACAATTTTGGAATTCCGGCGCGTTACAGAAATCTTGACCAAAGGCGCTGCGCTAGACGAGGCAGCCTTCGCCGCACTGGATCGTGTTTGCGAAGCAGCCGACGCTACTGCATCGGCTGCGTTTCGTCGCTTGCGCCGTATCTGATGCCGAGCCTGCTCCATAGCCTGCTGCTTGATCTTAAGCGGAGGGGTGAGGGCGTTTTGCGTGAGCTAAATGCTATGCAAAGCCTTTCACCCAATTTTGAGGCACATCGGACAAGCGTGGTCTCTCGCCTTGAACGGACCCTGCTCGTCGTTGACCGTCTACTGAAAGACCCTGACCTGGCCAACCCTAAGCTTGAGCCGAATTTCTTCATGGATTTCAAGCGCCTGTCTGAATTGGTCCTGAACGTCGAGGACTCATCACTACTGATTCTCAAACGATGTTCGCAGGAGGACCGCTTTCTATCAGCGCTTTTACAGCAAATTTGCCGGGAAGTCGGATACAAGGACCCCGCGCCGCTTTGTGGCGCGTTGAGCTTCCAGTATTTCCAGGCTTTGATGGGCATGGACATCATCATGACTCCGCAAACTCAAGCCTCGGAGTTGTTGGCGTTGCCGGACCTTTACCATGAACTCGCTCATTTCGTCCTTTTCCGGCGGCGAAGCGATTTTGAAGTGCCGCTCCTGGGGTTAATTCACAAGTTCTTCGCAGACGCGATTCGGAAAGGGAAGCAACAGGGATTGCCGAAGGCATCCCTTGAAATCATTCGCGACAACCATGCGCTTTGGACCTCGTCTTGGCACGTTGAATTCGCCTGCGACATGGTTGCGACTTATTGGTGCGGCCCATCATACGGACTGGCGAATCTGCGTTTGAGCGCAACTCGCGGTGATCCTTACCAAGACAGCGCAACTCATCCGGCTGACGATGCGCGCCGGGCGGGAATTGAGTGCATATTGAAGCTTGCTGGCGACTCGAAGGCGGCGAGTGAAATTGACCGTGCGTGGTTGGACCTCAAACGGCTGTCGCCTTCAGTTCAACCGCCCGGCTATGCAAAGCGCTACTCTACTCGATTGCTGGAAAAACTGGCGGAGTCCATCTATACGGCTTGTTCCAAAGCAGGATTCAAGCGGTTTGCGGACCAACGGACTCAAGCAAGCGCCGTCGTTTGCCGCACGGTTTCCGAGGCGTGGGATGCGTTTCAACGCGACGCTACCACATTTCCGGCATTTGAATCATCCGCTATCGCGAAGCTCAAGAAGCAGTTGTCGCTTCCGTGACGGTTTGATTCGTGTTGAGATCAGACAAGCAAGCAACTTTCCGGCCTTCGTGCCGCAAGCGGTTCAGCAGGTGCTCCAATTGGCGAGGTTCTTTTCGATTGCTCCCAGCGCCTTCTTCGTTTCGTTGGACTTGATTGCATGCCGGCTTGGTATCCGGCGAATTTCCGTTCCGTCTCGAAGACGGTGAATGCCAGTTCCGAGAGCTTCAATTGTATCGGTGATGGCCTTCTTGAAAGCGGGGACATTGCTCTCCTGGTGGAAGGGCGTATAAAACGCGGGACGGTCGAACAATGAACTCATCAACGCGAGCCTTTCTTCGTCGGTTTCGGCTGGGACATTTCCCACGAAGCTCTGCAACTCTTGCGGCGAATCTGGAAATGGCTCACCGACCACAAACCGCTTCAGCAGTGACTCGGCATTTTTCCGCAACCGTTCCTCGAACTCCGCCCCCGCCCAAACCTCGCAAGCGTTGATGCCCTCTTTGGTCGCTGCGGATTTGATGTTATCTCGCAGGCCAGCGGAGATGACTCCTCCGCTGATGACGATGCACTTGTCAGGCAAACCGGTCGCACCCGTCCGAAGTTTCGCAAGGTCCTTTTTCGCTTTGGTGATGGTCAGCTTCTGCCAATTCGCGCACAACGCGCACAGCTTTTGACCGCTGGGGAAAAGGTCGTCCTCCCGGACCCCCCAAATGTCGCGCCCGGAATCTCCGCCAGTCTGGCCATACCAATCGAGGGAGAGCCAATCGTTGGTCCGCAGCAAATAGGCGAAAACCAACCTCTCGAAATCCACCCCGCTAAAGTCTTCAAAGTGGATGCGATGAACCGTGGCGGTTGGTTGAGTTGTTGCCATGTCTCATTCCTCCTGACCGACGATCGGGCGAATCCGCCTGTGTCGGCGTGACTCCGTCATGATTGCTACTTGCTGTTTCTCCGATCCCAGTTCTTGCTCTTGCCGTCGTACCAGGTCATTTGGTAGTTGTTGTTGCGAGCACCGTTGCCGCCGGAGTGCGAGCCCAGCCCCCAGACGGTCATAATATTCCCCTTCCACGAATACCAGATCGTCACGTTGGCCCCTTTTTGAGTGTCATGCAGGCAGGGGATGCCATGCACGTTTTCCTGTTTGGCTTCCTGCGGGCCATCCGAGCACAGTTTCTCGATGCGCTGCAAGTACGGCGCGTCCTGCGTGTCCGACACGCATAAATTATAGAATGTATCATTGGGATCCGTCTGACCCGCGATCAACCCCGCCTTCCATGAGTAAACAGGCTTGTCGGGCTTGGCCTCCTTGGCCTTGGCCTCCCTGAAGTGGTCGGCGCAATAGCCTTCTTTGAATTCCTTCTTTTTGCATTTTGCGACGCTGCAAGGCATGGTGCTGCCGAGCTTACTGCTAACGTTCGCCCGCGTCAACGTGTTTTAATATGTTCTAGTTAAGGAATTTATGCATGTCTACATTGCGGAAACGAAGACGGATGCGATTCCCGTATGCGCTGCCATTCCTCCCTCAAAAATTGTACTGCAGGGAAAGGGTTTCCAGGTTTAGCCCGGGATTTGACCGCGAAATGCTGCCGTTGGACATGTGCGAGAACCACGCGCCCACGCTGAAGCGACGCGCTACTTCCCATTCCAAACCGATACGGGTTGTGAATTGCAGATCATCCCCAAAATCTTTTGTAGGGAAGCGAAACCCGCTGAGGATTGTCGGGGCAAAACCACCCTTGATGCGAACTGGAAACTGGCCTTTGCCCAACTCGAAAAACGGTCCCATCGAGCCAACGAAGGCGCTGGTATTGCCTTCCCAGAGGCAGCCTGCGGAAATATCGCCCCCGGGACGCAAATACCAGTCGCGATGGAAATACCAGCGCCACGGCAGATCCACCCCGCCGTAAGCCTCCATCTGGCGAAACCGGCCGCCATCTACGTCAAAGGACGCCCCGCCGCGCGCGCCGGCAAAAAAATCCTGCGCCCGGCTGCGGCAAACGTGAAAAACCAGGATAAATGAAACTGTGAAATAAATTGTTCGGCGCCCATTTTTCAAAAACCGGTGTGTCATGTTTTTTCAATCTGCAAATTTTGTCCGACAGGCCGCGGTAAGTTAATTGCTGTCATATGCTTATGCGCGGCTCACGATGAGGTGGCTGAAACCTCCAAACCCTTGAATGACCGGCCTTAATGTTGCGGGAGCGAAGAAAAAGTCAAGCCAGTCCGGATAAATGCACCCGGATCTAACGTGAGCAAGAGACACTCATTGTTATTCAATGATTGCGGTTTTTGAAAAGATGTCTATCCTGTTTTTCCTGAGAATAAAGATATGGATGAAATTGCACACAGAACGTGCAAGCATCTTCGAGATGCAATTGCCAGATTCGTTCGCGCCATTCATTTGAGCCGTTTGAATGGCAGCGTTTCCCTATTTCTGTCCCTAAATCGGTCTACGAAAACGTGGTGCGTTGAGTTATCGTTAATAGTTTCTATACTTTGCGCAGTTATGTTGGGTTTATCGTATGCGATAACGTTAATGCTTTGTTTCTATGCCATTTTTGGCTTTAGGGCCAATTCAAAGCTCGTAAACAGGCTCAATCCCAAAGTAGCGAGTGGCAATTGCCCGACATTTCAACGCGGCGTCAACAGCCAGCGCATAAGTCCCGAAAAAGAGTTGGCTGATTGGAAAGTCTATCAATTCTTGGGGCTGCCGCACAGATGGCGGATCCCAGTTCCGGCCTTTTGAGTCCATGTTCATTTATCCTAAACAATACGACGTGATCGTGATTGGTGCCGGCCATGCCGGGATTGAGGCTGCCCTGGCCGCAGCCAGGATGGGTTGCCAAACTTTATTGTTGACGATGAACGTGGATTCCATCGGACAGATGTCCTGTAACCCAGCCATTGGCGGTCTGGCCAAAGGTCACTTGGCCCGGGAAATCGATGCCTTGGGAGGTGAGATGGGCAAGGCGACGGATATGACCGGATTGCAATTCCGGATGTTGAATACCAAGAAAGGCCCGGCGGTCTGGGCGCCGCGAGCTCAATGCGACAAAAAGCACTATCAATTTCGGCTTAAGTGGGTCTGCGAAACGACACCCAACCTGGACGTCAAGCAAGGGCAGACAGCGAAGATTCTGCACAAGGATGGCGTCGCTTGCGGCGTGGAAACCACGCTCGAAGTTCAGTATCACGGCAAGACCGTTGTGATCACCACGGGCACGTTCCTCCGGGGATTGATGCACATCGGATTCAATCAACAGTCCGGTGGACGCGCGGGCGACGTCGCGGCGGGAAGTCTTTCAGGCTCACTAAAGGAACTGGGCTTGGAATTGGCTAGGCTTAAAACAGGAACACCGCCCCGGCTGCTCCGGCGGTCCATAGACTTTTCCCAAACCGAGATTCAGCCGGGCGACGAGCCTGTGCCGTACTTTACCTACTGGAAGGACGAATTGTTCCACGTGGAACAATTTGACTGCCGCTTCCAGGGAACGCCGAATGAGTCCAAATACCCCCCTGGTTCCGTCCTGGCGAAGCTAAACGGCCAATTACCCTGTTACATCACATTCACCAACGACAAGACGGCTAAGATCATTCGGGATAATCTTCACAAGTCACCCCTCTACGCTGGAAAGATCGAAGGGGTCGGACCGCGCTATTGCCCGTCCATCGAGGATAAAATTGTGAAGTTCCCGGACAAAGAGCGGCACCAAGTTTTCCTCGAGCCAGAGGGCATCGAGACCGACGAATTTTATGTGAACGGTTGCTCGACCAGCCTTCCATTCGAAGTCCAGGTGGAAATGATTCGAACGATTAAAGGATGCGAGAACGCCGAGATCATGCGCCCGGCTTATGCCGTCGAATACGATTTTGCTTATCCTACCCAACTATTTCCGTCGCTCGAAACAAAAGTCTGTCGCAATCTCTATCTCGCGGGCCAAATCAACGGCACGTCGGGTTACGAGGAGGCTGGCGCACAAGGCATCATGGCTGGCATCAATGCCGCCCGGCGAACCCAGAATTTGGAACCAATCGTACTCCGGCGCGACCAGGCCTACATTGGGGTTTTGATCGACGATCTCGTCACCAAAGGAACAACTGAGCCGTACCGCATGTTTACCTCGCGGGCCGAATACCGCCTGTTGCTGCGTCAGGACAACGCCGACCTTCGGCTTTGCGATATTGGCCATGACATTGGCCTGCTGCCGGAGCGGAACTATCGGAAATTTCAGGCAAAGAAACAGGCCATCGATGATGAGATTAGAAGATTGAATTCTAACTATTACATTTATGATTCGTTGGCAAAGATTCTTTCGCGGCCGGAAACCAGTTACGATGATTTGCCCGGTCGTGACGATTCGCTCCCGCAGGAAGTCGTTGAGCAGGTTGAAATCGCCATCAAGTACGCCGGATATGTCGAGCGCCAGGAATTGGAAGTCGAAAAGTTCAAAAAGCTTGAAGATAAACAGATTCCCGGCGCATTTGATTTTTCCACCGTGCCCGGTCTGCGTCTGGAAGCTCGGCAAAAACTCGCAAAAATCCGCCCGGCCACCATCGGCCAGGCCGCGCGCATTTCCGGCGTATCGCCTGCCGATATCGGAATCCTAATGGTTTGCCTGAAGCGATTTGGAGAGTCGGGTGCTGCTGATACTTCCTGCGAGCCGTGCGGCGTCGAGGACTGATTGGCCGGGATTCCGCCTGGAACAGCGTTTGGCCGCATTGCCAGTCTGCGGCGGCTCGCAGGCTAATTAGAAATTGAAGATCGGCAGGACCTGGTCCATCGCGCTTTGAACCCTTAGATAATCCGGCATCTCGCCTGGGGCGACCGGCTGGACATAATCAGTCCAGACCTTGGGCACAACCCATTTCCAATGTTCAACGTGCCCGTCGGCAAATGAAAGATTGCCACCCCGAAAATGGCGGCTGGATGGCAAATCCCACCAGACATCCTGCTCGAAGTAGGGCGACGCAGCCGGCGGATTGCCAAACTCCGCGTCTAAAATGCCATCCGAGTTTTCATCAATAAACACGAAAACCGAAGAGGGGTCAGGATGCCGGATTTCCGAGAGTTTGTCCCACATCGGAATGAAATCCGAAAGTTCCCAGCTAAAGGTCGGATAACCGTTAACCGACTGGCTCATATTGTAACTGCGCCAGCGCAATTGGGGCAAAGGGTCTCCATCGGACGTTTCCAGCGTGGACGTGTCCGACGGGCAATGGTAAATGCCAAGCTGGCTGTTGTACGGAAATAAAAGCCCATTAATAATATTAGAAGGGTTAACTTCTTCGGTCGCATCCACGTCCGGCAGCCATGAAATTTGTGTCGAAATGGAGCCCACCGAAACATTAGTAGTGGCTGAAACGAGCGCGACCGAATTATTCGGCACCAAAACATCATTGTTATCCTCAAGGTAAAGATGCCAGCAGATTTCGAGCTGACGCAAATTGTTCAGGCATGTAATGTTTCGCCCCGATTCTTGCGCGCGATTCAATACCGGAAGCAGAATCGCCGCAATAATGGCAATGACAGCGACGACAACAAGCAGTTCGATCAGGGTAAAAGCAGACCTTGCGGAAAATGTTTTTCCACCGTCTCCGTCACAAGATGCGCGCCGCGTGCTTATGATGAACCTCATCGCTGGGGGCCGTTCCAAAGCTTATCAAAATGCCCTGTTACGGTCAATGTTGAAATGACCGCGTCGCCGTTAAAGGGTGCCTCTTGACACTGTTTTTGGTAGGGACGCTGCGCTGCGGCGTCCAGCGCCGCGTGCAGCGGCGCAACAAGTGGAATCGAACCTCGTTCCACACATGTTCCGCCCGCTCTGCTGCGCGGGCGGGGACATCGCAGCGCGATGTCCCTACCACCAGCGACATCGAAAGCAGTGTTTGGATCGCCCCGGCGGTAAACTCTTTTTGATTTTTTCATCCCCTGAACGCTTTTCTCAATATTGCAATGACGACAATCGCAACAAGAACGTAGAACGTTATTTGTCCAATCTTTCCCGCCATGGAGTTAGCGTCTGCAAATACCATTTTTTCCTCGCTTCTTGATTTGACAGGCCACGCGAACTTTTACAGCGTCATGCACAGTTCTTACGGGTGGCAATTCCTTCCGGCGACAGTCTTTGACAGAAATTCGCAAAACTGTTTTCATAAAGACATAATAATGGGCACGCTCAAGACTTACCATCACAGTTATGCCCGTCGACGAAATAGTTAAGGCACGGAAATGCGGGCACGTTCGCTTTCATGCGATTTTTGACTATCCGTTTGATCGCAACCGGATATTGATAATGTGCTATCTGAAGCCGGAGGCAGAGACATTGCTGGAGATTGGGCGCGACGAGGCGGCGCGCGTTCTCGTTTGCTGGTTGCACCGCGACGCTGCCTATGAGTCAGAGTTGATGAGTCCGGCGTTGGCGAGCGAGCTTGCAGAGAAGTTTTTGCGGGAGTTCTCCGATGAGTCGAGCAGGTTTTTTACGAATGGCCGCTGGTTTGACTCGGAGCGGCCGCAGGCCTGGCAGTCGTTGACAGAGTCTGTCTTTGATGGCGGCTTGCTTATTGAGTCGGGAATAGGAAATTATTCACGGCATATTTGCATTTGGTTCGAAGATGAAGATTGAGTTGACTGGCGTCCAGGCTGGAAAAAAGCGGTCTTCAATCCGGTGGAACCAGCCGAAAAAAGGCGCATGAGTTTGTCATCGGAACGGTGACCTGTAAAAACGGTCCGACTTGAACCGGAGCGGGCAAGCAATTGGTCGTCCATTCGCCGGTTGTCAAATTGCAGGCTTTCTGCAGTTGAAAATTGGATGCATAGAGCGGCCATTGAATTATCAGGCTGTTTCCGCTCGGGTAGGCCTGCAGGGTGAGCATGGGTGGAGGCTCGATAGTATACGGCGGGAGGGGTGTGGAATGTGGACCCGGTCGGCCAAGAGTGTACCATAAATTGCTTGTGTCATTAGGGTCCACGCAATAAAAAATCAAATTCGTTATGGAAACAGGATTGTTGCTTTGATCCACGATGTTGGTGAAATATAAGAAAGAGCAGCTAACGTTGTACGAGGTAGCTGGCCCATAATTGACATAGTAACCGTCTCCGTAATCATTTGTGACCACAAACTCAGGATATTCGGGTCCGTCGGACGCATTAAGGTGGTAAAGCTCCAGGCTCTGAGCCCGCCCGATACTCCAGCCGCTCATTGCGGAACCCAAAACGTTGGTCGAAATAGTAAAGGTTCGTGCGGTAGTGTATAGCAAAGGCCCCCCGCCCGCGATGCTGATCGTAAACGGTTGTACGTCACTGACCAAAAACTCGCCAGAGAAATCAATGCCCTGCTGGGGATCGTATTGGCCGGAAATTTGGCCTTGCACATTGTAACATGCTTGGAACGAAATTGAGGCAGGTGGTGTTTCATCATTGGTAGTCGGCACGAACTGAACCAGGACGTCTTCGCTGACGTCTATGATTCCGGAAACATAAGCGAAAGTATCGGCGGGGCCGGCGCCGATGGAAGGTTCGGCGTTGGCAGTTCCTGCAAGATAAGATCTGTCGCAGACTACGCCGTTGGTGTTGACAACCCGACTGAACCACAAATACCCAAAAACGGCATTTGAACTTTCGATAAACTGTGATTCCGTGTCCTGGCCAGCGCCGCAGTCCACATTGGTTTCGCCCGAGATGGCCCAATACTCGTTCGTGTCCTGCGCATACATGGCAGGCCCAAGATAAACGTCACAATCTGCTTGCGCCCGAAAAGTAAGAGACCAGAACGCAATGATGGCCATGACGACGCAGGTCCAAAAAGAAAAACAGGGTTTCATCCGATATTTTTCATCTGATTGGTTTTTCATGGCATTCATGGCGTGATTTTGGGTTACGGCTGTGGGCAAGGATAAAACGTTATGCTCTTCTGATTTCCCGACCCAACTCTCAACTTCGCCACGATCTAACGGTTTAAATCAAAATATGTCAAGCGATAAATACAAATATTCCGTGTGATTGGTGTCGTGCGTTTTGCATTACGGGGTTGAGCCTGGTTGCCTTTACATCAGGTCCTTGCCGAACCACCCAATGCGCGCTCACGTTCCAGCAGGGTCGGGTGCGAATAATAGAAGCCGCTGTAAAGCGGATGCGGAACGAGATTGCTCAAATTTTTTCCGTTCAGTTTTCGGAGCGCGGCAATCAGCGATTGGGCCTGCCCCACGGCCTGGGCGGCAAAGGCGTCGGCCTGGTATTCGTAACGCCGTGACAACCGATTCACCAGCGGTCCAATCCAAAATCCGGCAGTGCCGGCCAGCAGCCCAAATATCAGAAACGCGGGAGTGATGTTCCCGGACCCAAATCCAAAGGCGCGGTAGAACCATTCCTGCCGGGCCAGCACCGCCAGGACATAAAAGCCGGCCAATAAACTGACCGCCGACAATAACAGCATCCTGGGAATATGCCCTTTCCGGTAATGACCGATTTCATGAGCAACAACCGCTTCCACTTCCGGTTCGGACAGTTGCTCAATCAGCGTGTCGAACAGCACGATTTTCCGAAACCGGCCAAAGCCGGTGAAGAACGCATTGGAATGGCGCGAGCGTTTGCTGCCGTCCATCAGTTGGATGTTCCCGGCGCGAAATTGGGTTCTCCTAGCCAAATCCAGCAGTCCATTTCGCAGGGTCCCTTCGGGCAACGGCGTCAATTTGTTGAATAGCGGCAGGATCAGGACCGGGGCCAGTACACTCAAGAGGAGTTGAACTGCCATGACAGCGCCCCAATTCCACAACCACCACCATGACCCCGCCCACGTGACGATTTTCAAGAGCAGCGCCAGCAACGGATAGCCCAGGGCCACAGACAGCAGAAGCGCCTTGAGCCGGTCCGACCACCAGGTGCGCCAGGTCGTCGTGTTGAAGCCAAATTTCTGTTCCAACCGGAATTGTGAAATCCAATCCAACGGCAAGGTCAACGCCGACACGACGAGGCCGATTACAAACAGAAATGCCGCCATGGCCCAGGCCGACTGGCCCAAACCGTGTGCGAAAAGCCCAAATGTCCATGGCAAAATTCCGCTGAACAAAAAGACGATCAAAAGGAGGGTCCGGTAAACGGCCTCAACATTGCCAAATCGCTCTTTCGCCAGCGTATAGGCGACGGAATTATCATAAACTGATTTATTGACGAACCCCTGGAATGCCGGAGGAACCGCATCGGCGTGCGCCAACACGTGCCGGCGGTTGAGCGTCGACAGCCATAATTCGACCGACAGCCGGGCCAATAAAATTCCCGCAACACCCCAGGCAACTATCGTTTCAAAATGCATACGTCATTTATTTTGACATATTAATCATGGGAAAATTTTCAATCGATTGGAAGTTGGCAATTGGTGGAATTCACTGGTAAAAATTCATCATGCTTCAGGAATTGTGCGGCCGCTTTTTGCATGCCAGGAAATGCATTTTGTTTTTCACGTTCTTCGTTGGATTGACGCTCAGGAGTTGGGCGGCGGATGCTGTCAGGGCGCGGCCCAACCTTGTGGTGATTCTGGCCGATGACCTGGGCTTTTCAGATTTAAGCTGCTACGGCTCTGAAATCCCGACGCCGAACCTCGATCGCATGGCGGCCCAGGGATTGCGGCTTACGCAATTCTATACGACGCCGCGATGTTGTCCCTCGCGGGCCGCTTTCCTAACCGGGTTATATCCTCAACAGACCGGGGTAGGCGACATGATGGAGGACCGGGGTATTCCCGGATATCGCGGCGAACTCAACCGGAACTGCATGACCGTTGCCGAAGAACTGCGGCTCGGCGATTACCACACCGCCATGGTCGGCAAATGGCATCTCAGCCACATTTACTTCGACGGGAAGAAGCAGTTGAACTTCCAGTCCGATGTGCCGTTCTGGGACACCAAAGATAGCTGGCCCATGCAGCGCGGTTTCGAAAGTTACTTCGGCAGCATCCACGGCGTGACGAGCTATTACGACCCGTTTTCGCTGGTGGACGGCAACACTCCCATCCGGGCGCAAGGCACGAATTTTTATTATACCGATGTCATTACGGAACATGCCCTGACGGATCTTGATCATTACGCCGGCGCCGGAAAGCCCTTTTTCATGTACGTGGCCTACACCGCGCCTCATTGGCCGCTGCAGGCCCCGGAAAAGGATATCGCAAAATATCGCGCCCGGTACCTCGCGGGGTGGGACGTCATTCGCGCCCGGCGCTATCAGCGTCAGCTCAAAATGGGTATCATTGACAAATCGTGGCGCTTGTCGCCTCGCGACCCGCGCGTGCCGCCCTGGACCGATGTTGTGGACAAAGCATGGCAGGCCAATCGCATGGCCACCTATGCCGCCATGGTCCAGCACCTCGACGACGGCGTCGGCCAGATAATGGCCCGGCTAAAAAAATTGGGCATAGACGATAACACGCTCGTCATTTTCTTTTCGGACAACGGCGCTTGCGCGGAGGACGTCATGCCGGAATGGTATGATGTGCCCAGCCAGACGCGCGACGGGGAACATGTTTCAGCGGGCAACGACAATCATTCCGTATATGCCGGTCCCATTGACGTCTGGCAAAGCTACGGCGTTCCCTGGGCAAACGTCAGCGCCACGCCGTTTCGGCTCTACAAACATTTCGCCCATGAAGGAGGCATAGCCGTGCCCTTTATCGCGCGTTGGCCCACCGTGATTAAAAACACCGGCGCCATCTCGACAACGCTCGCCCATGTAACCGATATCAAACCCACTCTTCTTCAAGTGGCTGGCGTGAATCATCCGGACAGTTATGAGGGACATTCCCTGCTTCCCCTCGAGGGCGAAAGCCTTCTTCCCATCTTCGAAGGAAAAGATCGCCCGGACCGCGTCCCGGTTTTCTGGGAGCACGAAGGCAATCGCGCCGTGAGGCTGGACCGATGGAAACTTGTCGCCCTCCAGGGCCATCCCTGGGAACTGTACGACATGAAAACCGACCGGACCGAGCTGACCAACGTAGCGGCGCTTTATCCGGAGAAAGTCAGGGACCTGTCAGCCATGTACGATGCATGGGCGCAACGCTGCAACGTCGTCCCGTTCAGACAACTGCCGGGTGAACGGCCCATCGTGCCGGCGCAGGGAACATTGATGTCTGATGATTGACACACTTGATGTCCGCTTCTCTTTCGGGTTTCATGGCTTAAGATGAAACGCGTTTTTTTCATCACCGGCACGGACACCGGCGCGGGCAAGACCGTTCTGACGGTTTTGCTCGCGAAACATTTGCGCGCGCAGGGCGTCAACGTCGCCGCGCTAAAGCCTGTGTGCTCGGGCGGCCGCGGCGATGCGCGGAAGATTTTCCGCGCGATTGATGGGGCATTGTCGCTCGACGAAATCAATCCCTGGCACTTTAAAGCTGCTATAGCGCCGTCGCTGGCCGCCCGGCGCGAAGGAAAAAAACTGAAAATCGCCCAGGTCGCCGCTCATGCCCGGGCCATGGAAAAACGATTTGAGGTTGTGTTGATTGAAGGCGCCGGCGGTCTGCTGAGTCCGCTCGGAGACAATTTCAATTCCCGTGATTTGATTCTGCTCCTGGACGCCGTGCCTATCATCGTCGCGCCAAACCGCCTGGGCGTCGTGAATCACGCCTTGCTGACGCTCGAAGCGCTGCCGCCAAACTTTCGCGCCTGCGCGCGGGTCGTTTTGGTCTCGTTCGGCAAGCCCGACGCCTCGGCGAAATCGAACGCAGGTTTGCTGGCGGAACATTTTGATGCCAAACGAATCTTAACCGCCGGCATGCCGGAATTCGCCCGGAAATTATTTGAAGGGCTTCTGTAATGCCGCGCTCCAAATCGTTCTCGTCCTCGGAATCAATTTCCGGCCGGCCGCCTCTCTCCTCGCTTTTTTGCACCCTGTTATTCTTTGCTACGCTCGTTTTCCACGCCCAGGCCGAAACACCGGTCTGGGGCGTCAACGCAATCACTCTCGCGCCCGCCTATGCCTACACTCCCGCGGCTTCCGATCTGCTGACCAACACTGCAAATACCGTTTCACTAAACCGCTTTTATCGCGCCGGCGGCGCCGGTCTCGCTCGCGCTTCCACCGAATGCCGCTTTGCCATCGATTCCAGCAACCTGTTTGTCGTCTTCCGTTGCTCGGAACCGGACTTGTCATTTCCTGCAACCAATCGGGATTTGGATTGGTACTCGGTTCTTGATGTGCCGTCCGACCAGGATTCGGACTTTCCAGATAAAGTGGACCTTTATATTCGCCCGGACATGCGCGAGCCGGCTTTTTATCAATTTGCGGTAACATTGGCCGGCTCAAAATTCGCGTGTGAACGGGGAATAGAAGCCACGGAAGACACCGATGAAGATCAAAAGGGCAGCGGGCCGGAACACTTCAAAAAAATCCGGGAATTTGCAGCTACAGTATCCATGGGAACCAATGAGTGGACCGTCTTTCTTCGCATTCCGTGGAACGCCATCGGCGGAAAGCCGCCGGACGGCTTCGGTTTGCTGCCGGTGCGCACCCGCTGGCGCGACGGCGAAGTCGTAAGCCCCGTCGCATTTGATTTCCCTGAAAGGCCGCCGATGGACCTGTTCATTGAAACGCACTACGCCGGCGCTCCATCGGTCGAAATGTCCAGGTCCAGCCTGTGCCAATTGCCTTCCGGAGTCCTGCGCTGGCAAAGACCCGCGTTGCTGACGTATCCCGATTCCGAAACCGTCGGGGAAATTTGGAAAATGGAACAGTCACCGGACGAATCGACAAAAGACAATCTCGCAAAGCGCCTTTGGCTAACGCAGCGGTGGATGGATTTATTGACGCTGGAAGGCTTCAATTTTCGCCTCGAAAGAGGCTCCATCGTCACGCGCGACATGTCGCCCTATAACATCCGGCGCCATGTGAATGCGGCGCTGCAAAGAGGTGATATCAGGACGGCCGGCGAACTTCTCGATAATTACCTTCGTCATCTCGATATCGACTCACGAAAATGGTTCGCTGACGGCTCGCCTGGCGACATCGGGGAATGGACGCCAGTTTCGCGGGTGGACGGCTTTGAAGCCGATCATGACGTTTTGTCCCTGGCTTGTCTTGCGGGCGGTCAATCGGTGAACGTGCACCTTGCATTTCCTGCGAGTGGCGGCGTTCGACTCTACGGTGACGAGGAGGGATATTTCAAGCCGGCGGACCTATTGCCGTACACAATGGCTGCGAATGCGGAATCCTTTTCCATTAACACTTCAAGCGGCAGAGTGGATGTTGACCAGGATCCATTCGCCATTTCGCTTTACGATACCGCTGGAAATTTTGTGACGCGAATTGGCCCCAATGATTTATCGTTCCGATTCGGTCCCGACGGCAAAGTCACGGCCGTTGACTTTGAAAACAGCCTCGCCCGGGACGAAGTCATCTTCGGTTTTGGCGAACGCTACGACCGTTTCAATGAAAACGGAAACATCCTCACGCTGTGGGGTATGGACGACTGGAATGGCAACACGATTGGCCTGATGAACCAAACCTACAAACCCATCGCGCTCTTTCACAGCTCCAAAGGCTACACTATATTTGACAATTCAACGTATCGATTGCGCGCCGACATCGGTAAAACTGAGTCGCGCCGGTATCGGCTCACGCAGCAAGGGCCCATTTTTGATTATTATGTTTGGATCGGCACGCCTGAGAGTGCCATAGCCTCCTACACGACCCTTACCGGCAAACCTATCTTGCCGCCAAAATGGGCGTTTGAGCCGTGGATGGGCCGGACCGGCCGCGGCTGGAACGCTCCATCCCACAACCCGGTCGCGGAGGAAGAAAAAGTAACCGAACAATTCGCGGCGCTCGATATTCCGCATTCAGCGATTTACTCGGAAGGTTCCGGCGCGGATTCGCCGGAGCTCAACCAGTTCATGGCCGCGCATAATATCAAGGTTTTGTCATGGTTTTGGCCGGTCATTTCCGAATCCGAGCAGGCCCGGCTATTGCCCGAAGTGCGAACAAATGAATTGCCGCTCTTGAATGCCGGAAGCATCGAGGCCTCGCGCGAACTTGGTTACGTTGACTTCAGCAACCCGAACGCACTGGAACTGTTCCGGCAGTGGTGGCGGCACAGGCTCACAATCGGCGTGGCCGGAAGCATGGTGGATTTCGGCGACCGCGTGCCCGAGCAAGCCATTTTTTATAACGGGAAGCGCGGCGATGAAATGCATAATTTTTACGCTTACGATTATCATCGCACGTGCAGCGAAGTGTTCCGGGAAAAACGCGGGGACGATTTCATACTGTTTGGGCGCGCCGCGGCTCCCGGCGACCAACGCTGGGTCGGCCAATTTGCCGGCGACCACCCGGCAAATTTTCCCGGCCTCCAATCCGTATTCACCGGCGCTTTAAACCTTTGTGCCTGTGGGTTTTCCACCTGGGGCAGCGACCTGGGCGGATTCCTAGGCTGGCCTGAACCGGCAGTCTATATGCGTTGGACCCAGTTCGGCTGTTTCAGCCCGTTAATGCGCTGCCACGGACGCACCCCGCGTGAACCGTGGAATTTCGGCGACGCCGCCGTCGCCAATTATAAATTCTGCACATGGGTGCGCGAAAATCTGCTGGACTATATCTATAACGCCGCCGCGGACGCGCATGACACCGGCACGCCCATCATGCGTTCCCTGGCCGTGGCATTTCCCGACGACCGTTCCGCCGCCGCGAACGACGGCGAATATATGTTTGGGCGCGATCTGCTGGTTGCGCCGGTGCTCACAGAGAACAACACCAAAACCATTGTTTTACCGCCCGGCACATGGACGAGCTTATGGAACGGCCAAAGCGTCCAGGGCCCGGTCAATTTCACAACAGAAATTCCCTTGAACACCATTCCCGTTTACTTGAAACGCGGCTCAATTGTGCCGGTATATCTCAATCGTGACCTGCAATTGGGCCAAAGCATGACCGATGGGAACGTCAAGGCGCTCATCGTCACTCCTCCCGACACGGATGACGAAGCGAGGTTCGATTACGACGCAACGCCAATTTCTCCAGAGCCGGCCCGACCCACGCCGGGCGCTGAGGTCAAATTGAGCCGCGAAACAAACGGATTCACCGTAACCCTCAATCAATTTGGACCCGATTACTTATTGGTCTGTGGGGTGAAATCCGCCGCTTCAGTGACACTGAATGGTAAACGCCTGTCGAAAGAGTCGGGCCAAAAATTTTCGTCCATGCAATCCGGTTGGCAATTTGACTCACCCCTGAATCGCCTGGTCATTCGTCTCCCGGCAATCCATGCGACAATGGAGGTTAAAATAACCGGGATCTAAAACAATTCCAGGTCATTACTGTAGTGCCTTAAATTGGTTTGGTGTAAACGCTTTAGCGTGCTCTGGACGGCGAACCCGGAACACCCTGAAGGGTGGACACCAAACCGGAATGGCTCACTACCGTCGTCACCTTCGCCTCGACAAATCGCCCTGATTTCCTAAATTGTCAGCAATGTCATTGTCCAATCAGCCATTGGTGATCGCCGGCAGGATTTTCCGCTCGCGCCTGATTCTAGGCACCGGAAAATTCTCGTCACCCGAAGCCATGCGCGAAGCCATGGACGCCAGCGGCGCCGAAATGGTCACCGTCGCCCTGCGCCGCGCCGATTTGTCCGGCAAAGGCGATCCATTCGCCAATATCCTCGAATTTATTGACCCCAAAAAATTCCTTTTACTGCCCAACACGAGTGGAGCGATGAACGCCGAGGAAGCCGTGCGCCTGTCCCGCCTTGCCGCTGCCGCCGGACTTCCGAAATGGGTGAAACTGGAAATCCATCCCGATCCCCGCTATTTGCTGCCTGACCCGGTGGAAACATTTCGCGCCGCGGAAATCCTCGTCAAGGAAGGATTCACCGTCCTGCCTTACATCAATGCCGACCCGGTCCTGGCCAAACGCCTGCAGGACGTCGGAGTCGCCACCGTTATGCCGCTTGGTTCGCCGATTGGCTCCAATCGTGGCGTCCAGACACGCGACCAAATCCGAATCATCATCGAGCAGGCGACCGTACCGGTCGTCGTGGACGCCGGCCTGGGCGCGCCCAGCCACGCCGCCGAAGCCATGGAAATGGGCGCCGACGCCGTCCTGGTGAACACCGCTATCGCTGTTGCCGCTGAGCCGAACAAGATGGCGCAGGCATTTAAAATGGCCGTTGAAGCCGGTCGCGCCGCTTTCGAATCCGGCCTGGCGCAGCAAAGTGAAACCGCCAGCGCAACCAGTCCCTTGACAGCATTCCTCGACTGAACACAACACTCATGAAGCCCGAATCCCTGCCGCTCTCTCGCGCGCGCCAAATCCTGGGCGCCGCCGCCAAAGCCCGCGTGCTGGTCGTTGGCGACGTCATGCTCGACCAGTTTATCTGGGGAAATGTCGCGCGAATCTCGCCTGAAGCGCCCGTGCCGGTCGTGGATTTCGAGAGCGAAAGCTTCATGCCCGGCGGCGCCGCAAATGTCGCCCGCAATCTAACCGCCCTCAGCGCGAGAACTGAAATCTTCGGCGTTCTCGGCAACGACACCGCCGCCCATCAACTTAAAAAACTTCTCGCCGAACAAAACGTCGCCTGTGCGGGTTTGATTGAAAACCGGGCGCGCCATACCAGCGTCAAGACGCGAATCGTCGCCCACAAACAGCAGGTGGTCCGCATTGATCGCGAATCCCGTGATGGCCTGGACGGAAAACTGACCGCCCGCCTTCTGGCCGCAATCAAATCCCGGTTGAACAAGGTGGACGCAGTCATCATGGGCGATTATGGCAAGGGAGTTATTACCCAACCCTTGCTCAATGGAGTCAAAATGGCTTGCCGCGAGCGCGGCATCTGGCTGAGCCTGGACCCCAAGCCCGTGCATCATCTCAACTTGAGCAATCTTTCGCTCATTACGCCAAATCGCAAAGAAGCTTTCGAGCTGGCCAATTTGCCGGACGAAACCCGCAACGCAAATCCGATCGCCGACCACAACCTGATGCTCGTGGCCGAGCGGTTGCTGAACGAACTGCGCCCGGCCGTGCTGCTGATTACCCTCGGCGAGCTCGGCATGTTGCTTTGCCACCGCGGCCGTAAACCGTTCCACATCCCCACCGTCGCCCAGGAAGTGTTCGATGTCTCCGGCGCCGGGGACACCGTCATCGCCACGTTCTCGCTGGCCATCGCCGCCGGAGCGTCGCTGGTGGAAGCCGCCATCCTGTCCAACCACGCCGCGGGCATCGTCGTCGGCAAAATCGGCACAGCCACAACATCACCGGAAGAGCTGCTCAACAGCTTCAACCACAAATGAGCTTTTTCGGCATCGTAGCGCAGGTTTCCAAACCTGCCGTACCGCCGATTTCCAAATCGGCAGGCCGTGCGAGCGCAGACGATCGTGAGATTCGCGGCAGACCTGGAAGTCTGCGCTACATTGAAGTCTGAAATGGACGCCGCCAAGATCACTGCCGATGAAATCCGCGCGATGAAAGCGCGCGGTGAACGCATCGCCGCGCTCACGGCTTACGATTTTCCAATGGCCAAATTGCTCGACGAGGCGGGCATACCGTTTCTGTTGGTTGGCGATTCGCTCGGCATGGTCGTTTTAGGTTATCCGGACACCACCCATGTCACGCTCGCCGACGTCGAGCATCACGTCCGCGCCGCCGCGCGCGCCAAACCACGCGCGTTATTGGGCGCCGATCTTCCTTTCAAAACCTACGAAACCGCCGGTGAAGCCGCCGCCAACGCCCGCCGCCTGGCGGACGCCGGCGCGGAATATGTAAAGCTGGAAGGCGGGCGCGAAGTATTGCCCCAGATTCGCGCGATCCTGAGCGAGGGCATTTCCGTTTGCGGTCATTTGGGAATGCTGCCGCAAAGCGTTCGCGAAGAAGGCGGTTACCACGTCAAAGGCAAAAAGGCGGACGAACACCAGAAGTTAATCGAAGACGCTAAGTTATTGGCCGACGCCGGCGTCTTCGCCGTTGTGCTTGAATTGGTTACGCCTCCCGTTGCCAAAGAAATTTCCGAGGCGATCCCGATTCCAACCATCGGCATTGGCAGCGGCGACGGATGCGACGGCCAGATTTTGGTGACACATGATTTGGCCGGGATGTTCCCATGGTTCCGTCCCCGCTTTGTTCAGCCCCTGGCGGATTGCGCGGCCCAGATAAAATCAGCGGTTGAAAAATGGAAAAAAACGGTGCAAGAGAAGAGAAAGAATTGATTCAATGTAAACATTCTGAATTCTCGACTGTCTTAATTAAGATGAAGACCCGTTGCAATCTCCATGAACCGTGTTTGGAGCGCGGCTGTGTCGAAGACCAGCCGCAGCACGCAGCAATTCTCGTGAGCGCTGCGGCTGGCGCCCCTTCGCCCCCCACACAGCCGCGCTCCAATCCACCAATCCAAAAATCCATTAATCCATTTTTAGTTCTGGTTCTGATTGCCCTGGTCCCGCTGGCCGGCTGCGTGACCAAGGCTACCGCGGACGCCCAGGCCAGAGCGGCATTTCTGGCCGGAGAAAAAGCCGCGTATCAAAATATGCAGTCGTCGCAAACGGCCATCGTTGTCCTGGGCGAAGTCCAAAAGCACCAGGTTCCGTGGGTTGCCGGTCTCACCCTGGCCCAGGCCATCTCCACCGCCGGCTATAACGGCGCGCATGATCCCACCGAGATCATCTTGAGACGCAACAGCGTTCAAACCGAGATTGACCCCAAACAACTCCTCAACGGCAATGACGTGCCCCTGCAGCCCGGCGACGTCGTCTCCATCCTCAGCCAGTAACTTCAGTTCATTCTCTTTCTCTTTTCGTCCTCGTCCTCGTCCTCGTCCTCGAATCGTCATTCCGAGCACCCCACTAAAGCAGCGTGTTGATAACTGGGTGTCCATGGTGCTCAAATTTTGAAATGCGCCCGTGCCTTTTGGGCGTATCCGAACACTGTTCTTGATGTCGCTGGTGGTAGGGACATCGCGCTGCGATGTCCCCGCCCGCGTAGAGCGGGCGGAACATATGTGGACCGACGTCCGATTCCACTTGTTGCGCCGCTGCACGCGGCGCCGGACGCCGCAGCGCAGCGTCCCTACCAAGAACAGTATCAAGATGCGCCGCTCAAAATCGAATATTGCTCTTTTTTGCCCAATAGATACAATCGCTTGTCTATGGACATACTAAATCTTACATCGGCGCAGCTTAAGCACGCCGCTGACATCAAAGAACAAATCGCCGCACTCGAAGAGGAGTTGAAATCCATCATCGACGGCAGCAATGGAGTGCCTGCTCCATTCCGCACCCGAAGGAACAACGTGAGTGCAGCCGGACGCGCCCGCATCGCCGCGGCTCAACGCGCCCGCTGGGCCAAGTTCCGAGGTGTCAAAGGCGCGTCTGGACGCGCCAAAGGTGCGAAGACGCGGACCATGAGCGCCGCAGCGAAGGCGAAAATCGCCGCCGCCGCGCGCGCCCGCTGGGCCAAGGCGAAAGCCGCAGGGAAGAATTCGCTCTAAAATCCGCGAACGCATAATTTAACGGGAACGATCACAAGAGTTGGAAGGCCATGGTTTACCCATGGCCTTTTGCATTCCCCTCACTTCGGCATTCGGCGTTCGATGTTGGATGTTCGATGTTACGAATTACGAATTGCATGAATTAAAACTAACGTCGAACATCGAACATCGAACACTGAACATCGAACGTGGGACGACTTGTCCCGGAAGGGACTAATGGAAATAGCCCGGCGTTTCAACGCCGGGACCCGGTAGCAAAAACCTCAAGTCCCGTCAGGGACGGCTGGCTTGTTGTACTCAATCGCGGAATTTTGCCGGATTGTTCCGTCGCATATCAACTGCGGGCAGGGATGCCCGCGGAACCGGCAGGCGAGACGCCTACCCTACGTTCGGGACCCTGCACACTTTTTGGCCATAGGGATTTCAAAAGGGAAACGAAGCCGGACAGCGTGAATAAAATGCGTTTTTAAGGGAATTGGACCTTTTTATCTGTTGGCCTGGAAACAGGAGCCTTCCTCACGCGAAGGGCGCAAAGTCCGCAAAGGATTCTTAGCAATTCAGTCCTTTGCGTCCTTGGCGACCGTTGCGTGAGGCTTCGTGGAGTCGCGCCAGCACGCGAAGTATGTGGACGGAATACGCCAACGGCGTTACATCACTCAGCCCTGGGTTGCCGAATCTGAGAGGCTACCCAGGGTAAAATGTCTCCCGGATTCCCATCAACCTTGAAAAGGTTGAATCAATGAACGCGGTCGAAGCGGACCCCTGCACACATTTTTTGGGTATAGGCGGGGAAACTGGAAACGAACAGAAATCGAGGGTGAAAAGTGCGGTTTTATTGGGAAATTTGAAAAACGAGCCTCCAGAGGGTGGAAACGGGGGATATCCCTTTGGGACCGTTATTCTTATCAAATGCAAGATCGGCCAACCGTAACCGTATAGGCAAATGATCGCAGAAATGAACTAAACCAAAGAAAAATATGAAGCCCGAAGCCGTCCCGCACGTCTTGTGTCAAAATAGTCCTTCGAAATCGGTTCAAATTTTCGAGTACATCGGCATTTTTCTCGCCGGTGGGATTGCGTTTCTGTTCGTTTGGTGTGTCGCCTTTCAGATGAGCCACAAGCGGTCTCAGATAAATGCCGGCGCATTTCCGATGCACCGAAAAGATACAGTGGCCGACTACGTCTTCCTGTGTGAGCATCTATTTAAACCGTTACCGCTACAGGGCGAGACGCAAATCCGATTGCCTCCCGCAATGATCGAATTCAGCCTGCAGCAGGAGCAGAATGAGCTTGCCGAGATTTCCGGGCGTGCTGAAAGATTGGCGCCAATTGCCGGACAGTTTTCCGGCCTGATCTCCCGGGCTGAATATTTTCAACAGCATGCTCCGCGACTTTCACCAATTGTCTTTAATTCTGCAGTCGCGGTTTTGGGCTTATACACAGGCCAGGGTGAAATTGCCGGGGCGGGCGGGGTGAAGGCTTTAAACGCCACTGAGAGCGTTTGGGACGCCGTCAACAAGGAGGAAGAACTCTTCAATGATCGCGACATACTGGCAGTTCGCCTGGCCCATCTTGCAAAAACTTTCTCGGCTCCGATTGGGGAGTCGGGCCTCGTTGATTGCTCGTTTAAGGACGAAACACCTGCATTTCTCCAATCGAGAACGAGACATTCGCTGACACTAACGAATTCGTCCGGAAGGGAATTGCATAATTGTGTTGTGGCCGTATTTTTCTCAAATGCTCGCGGGGATTCATGCCTGAACTTTTATTTTGTTCCTGAGTGGCAAATTGGCGAAACGCGAGTGGCAAACTATTCAGATGCTCTTGATTTTCCTAAGGACACTGTCAACAAAATCACTGAGGTGGACATCGGATTTTTTTCGAAAGACTGCTCGATCGAGCCCTTTGCAATCAAGAGACCATCTGGAGGCTGGCCTACTGCAAGTTAAATTATAGTGATCACGTAGCGCTGGGCACCCCTCCAGTCTCAGGAACCCGGGGCGGCGCTCTGGGACTCGCTTGCCCCGGGCTAGTATCGGCCGCCCTGCAGCAGCCCGCGAAGGGTGTGTTACTCGTGCGTGAAAGTCGCACCCGTCGAATTAGGCGGTTCACGACGGAACGGCCAGGT
>Ga0335075_10002966_pt1 | contig 27155 bp, 28 predicted proteins | sample Lox_Sample_24_FD_206723 | JGI IMG/M metagenome (GOLD analysis project Ga0335075, IMG submission 206723) | Soil microbial communities from Loxahatchee National Wildlife Refuge, Florida, United States - Lox_Sample_2.4 | ecosystem: Environmental > Terrestrial > Soil > Wetlands | place: USA...
GACGACAGGAATACCGCCGGCATTGTTGATTCTATCAAACTTGCGAGCACAGTCGGTAAACTCACAGTAGTTGTCGAACCTGGGATAAGTCCTTCAGCATCAAGAAGGATGCTTAGTTGTTCCAGAATCCATTGTAGTTCCTGCCATAACTCAGAGATCTCTGCCATAGGTATTGCAACGGTTATGGCTCCGGCCTTTTTCGTATCTATCTGTCTTCGAACAGCATTAGAGCAGGGAGGGCATACATATGTTCTCAACACATCTAGTCCTGCTACATTTATCGCCCCACCAGTTGCCGCTCGAGGCCTTAGCTTTCCATACTGCCGCGGAGGAGTTCCACCTGCTGCTGTAAACGGAATCTGACAAATAAGAAACGATATGAAGACAGAAGAGTATAAGAAACTGAGAAAGTAGTACATCTTGTTGTGATTCATTGTATGCTGGTGGGCTTGCATGGAGACTGCAACAGCTATGCAATCGAGGGCAGAGTTATATGTCCATTGCAGCATACCAAACCTCCGCATAACAACCCATTCCAGACTCTCTGGTAGCCCGAGAGGCGCTCGTCCAATGGCGAGATGCTGGGAATGCTACACTATAGCTTGTCGCCATGATTTGAAAAAGAGATTGCTCAATTAACCGCATGTAATATTATCCGAAATCGTTTTTGGACTCCTGTCCTGACCGGGTGTGAAAATAAACAAATGCACGAATTCCAAGCCGCTGAGCTGGGAGGTTACGATAAAGTCAAACCATTTTCAACATTCCTCAACCGATATCATACCGCAGGCTTACTTCCCGGCCTGAAGCGAGGTACCTCTGGAAGGAGATTGAGTGCGGCATTGACCGGATCTGGGGACGAATACCACAGTCATCTTTCAGGGAGGTGACGCGCTGACAGCATACAGTTACTTGTAGTCATGATTACCTGAAGTTGAGATCCTTCTGGCCCATTTTAGTGACTGACGTTGGCTCGAATTGTCTTTATAACACTTGAGTCTGATGAAGGGTGGCCCACGGCGAGAGCCTGACGTAAGCGGCATCAAAATGAAAGCTGTGGCCAAAATCGGCCGCAAAGGTAGCTGGCGACTCCTGCGGCATACGTATATGTGTACATAAATGCCTCTGTTAATTGAAGGAAGACCCTGGATTAGCCTGCTCGTTAAAAGTGTTTGCTTCTCAGCTTAGCCATTGGGTGCATCGTGCCACCTCCTGAGATCTTCCGCCTCAGCCGGCTGCTCGCGAGGCCAACCATAACCGTGTGCAGCATCGCAAAAGCACAGACATCGAGACGATAATGTCATCTACATAGGTTAGCAATAAGCCAAAATAATCGAAGACAGAAATATATTACTTCAGTACGGAGAAGGAATGGCAAGGCAGGACTAGCGCGGAAATCTGGTTGGTCAAATTAGCCGACTCTTTATTTGAAAATGAGGTACTCCGATTCTAGAATGAATTATTGAACGAGGCCCCAAGTTCACATCTAACGAAGGGGTGCGGGCAGAGTGCCATCCGGATCACAATGCCACGGCGTCAGGAAGATGGCCGCTTCTCACCACAACGCCTTCCATCCTTCTTCCACACCCAAACACACCACCACCATCACCACAACATGAATAGATAATCGCAACATCGTCGTCGGTACTTCGTAGGGTAGCCTTGGTTCCCAAGAAATAGACCCAGTCAGCAACCAACCGGCAGTTTCTGAGTCGCTCACACCGCTGTCAATCTTCCATCCCTCCGACACTCCATCGACTATTGTCGTGTCGACTCACGAACATCAAATCAATATGGGCTCAAACAATAAGCCATCGCCTGCCTCTGGTACTGCGGCGAAGCCAAAGAAGAGTCCTAAAAGTCGGATCATCACCTTGAAGCTCTCACCCAAAAGCCTTGTACGCTTCGCACCAGTGCCAATCATCAAAGAAGAACCCGAGTCGAAGGCTCCATCATCTACAGCATCAAATACATTACCAGCCACCACGTCTTCTCCTGGTGAGAATGCCTCAGAATCAAATTCCAATACACCAGCTCCCAGCGGACCAGAGAACTCGACAGCCATGCCACCTCCAACCGATGGAGTCAAGAAAGCTGGGAAGACTGGAGTCAAAAGAAGCTCAGCAGCTGCAGATGGATTACTAAAACCCAGAGGCAAGCCAGGCCCGAAGAAAAGGGTAAAACTGTAAGTCGCCCTCATTCCTTCTTCGTTCAGACCTATACCTCCTTGGACATCCTTAACCTGATGATTTGGTTATCAATGAATGTGTTCGATCGCGACTATTTCTACATTGGGATTCGTGTCTGCACCTGTTGATCGTTCATCTTCATCAAAATAAAAGCCTGCACTGACTCGATCACAGAGAGGATGGCAGCGTTGACCCTACTGCGAACAACCCTAAAGGGCCTGCTACGACTGGAACTGCTGCAGCGCACAAACTGGGTCCAAAAGCAAACCAAGGCGCCATCAATGCCGGTCTTAGAGCATTGGATCGGTCGGGTGCTCCGTGCCGGAAATGGCAGAAGAGCTCTTTCAAACTCAAAACGTTCACCGGCGTGGAATGGGAGATCCCACGATGGTCGGCGCCTCCTAAGGTCAAAATTAATGGTGAATCAGAAGAGTCAGCATCCGGAGGTAGCAGCAAGGAAAACAAAGAGAGTAGCCATATCGACAGCGAGAAGAGTAACAACAGTACAGGCGATATCGACATTGGCAGTACTGCGAGTGTTAACGCAAGCTCACCCGCTCCAGTTATTTCTGCTTCGGCTTAGATAGCATAGCGTGCAGATTCTATCATTGGTCGTCCAGGTGGACAATTTCCAAGATGTAATCGGGTCATTTTCGGGTCGAATGCGAGAGGAAAAGTTTCGTCCTTTCAACTCTTAGATCTCATACATTGGCGTCTGTTTTGGGGTCTTTGCATATGTATTCTATGGGATTCTGTTGCGAATCACTATTGGGTGCATTTTCTTCAAGATTCTTGGACACATGGAATCGTGTCTGGAGATGCATATGTACAAATAAACGGCGATGGGTTTGGGTCAGGTTGAATGTATCATAGGTATACCAGGGCAGGAGACCTCTGGCAAATTAATTCCATGTTTTCACTAGATGAAGGCCATCTCAACTGGTGGAATTGTTTCCTTTGGAAATCTAAGTAGTCCACCTCTAAGCTACCTTATCCTATGCAGCAGTCTTTTAAGTGGGCTCGCCTGAGAAGAATCCATTACAGAATAATAAGTACGTTTTACTCTGCTACCTTCAAGTAAGCACAGAAGACTCCTATCACTACCTGTCTCAAGACTGTTCTGTATCGCAAAGAACCTAAAGTAGTAGTTTCTCCACGGCAGGTCGCGTGACCCTGCAATACTGTGTGCCTAAAACCAGTAACAGCATCACCATAGAGCACTTACTTCACTAAAGATTGAATACATTTTGTGAGCCGTCCTGGCTTATCCCTATGGTAGTTTCAGAATGACGTGGTATGAATCGAAAGCTGTGGTGCATGACACATTGACCTGGCGAGTGGTGTATTGTCTGCTGATTACTTGCCTTACCGCCGATGTCATTTAGAGTTCGTATTGAAAATACCGGTGCTACGGAGGTACTCGCGCACATCGTGAGGGTCTTATCAACATGGCCGGGCTCTGGTTCAGCTAGATAGTACACCAAGTCTAATTCATGAAGTGCAATTCTCCATATTACATACTGTCTCCTTGTTGTCAGGAATAAGCTCTGGCAGGACAATACGCTCCCCGCTTCCATACTTTATTGATTCAGTATTAGCGAGAGCCTACAGCTCCAGACACCTCGCCCAGCACAACATCGACGTCCAAACGCGATAGCTCCTCTTCCCCAGCATGAGTGGCGACTCTAATGAGGATAAAGGTTAGCTTAGATTCCAAAATGCTGGGCTTGCAAGTTTAGTGAGCCCGGGCCTTCTACCAGTGTCTCAGTCTTCAATACTCAATACACCATTCCTTCACGCCTCAACGCCCGCTCCACCAGCCCAGATTCGCCAATAGGTGGAGACTTGCAAGATAAGAATTGCTTAGCACCGAAAGGAGGCGGCAGGCCTCAAGAAGCACCATCGATCTCATCCTACATTCCAAGGACTCTCCCAAATTGTCGCCGCTATCTGCGGCATAGTTATGACGCATTCATACCCTTCAGGTTCGCCGGGGGTTCCAGAGTCCAGCATGCCGACTGGAGCTCCCGGTCTCATGCCACGTCGCTCTTCGTATGCATCAATTGTCTCTGGCGCTGCTTCAGCTGGAAATCAGAGTTATCAGCAACCGGCAAGATCCGGAGCGTTCTCTCATTTACTAAACCAGGCGGGCGATATGCCATACGATTCGAACTACCCACAGGCGGGGGCTTTATCGAGGTACAATTCACGCGGCGTTGATATGGACATGCACAGAAACGGTGGTAGTTATGGCAGTTCGAGCTCCTGGGGACGGTCGGGGCGTTTGCCCAGTTTCTCGCATGCCTTTCACATGTTCACAAATGGATACGGCTATGAAGGCATAGGCGCGCACGGCGATCACTTCTTTATACCATCATATCTCAAAGGGTCTAAGCACGTCCAAAGATTAGAAGAGGCGTACAAGGCGAAGCTTGCTTCACGGAAAGACGCACCATCTACACAATCATCTCAACCCGGATCTCTCTCTAAGAGCAATAGTAGTGCCAATCTACATGCTCCTACCCCTCCTTCACATCGAAGTATCACATATGATGTGACAGAGAATCGAGGTACACAATTTGATGTGATAGAGAAAGCTCTACCTCTTGAGGACGAATCCCTAGCTCCATTACCGTCAAGATGGAATAACCAAGACAAGAACACCGGGCTGGAAGTCCAAGGAGACGGCCAGGAGGTAAAATTCACAGGAACTAGGGCGTCAGAGAGGGACCACGAAGCTTCGTCCATACGGACAGACTATCCAATACCGCCCCAGTGTGGTATCTACTATTTCGAAGTGACCTTATTATCACGCAGGAGAGAGGAGTATGCTCTATCTGGCTTTTTCTATTGGTGACATGATCTAACTATTCTGTAGAACTTCGGTATGCATAGGATTCTCGAGTAAAGATGTATCTCTAGCAAGACCTCCTGGTTGGGAACCAGAATCATGGGCATATCACGGCGATGATGGCCATTCATACTGCTGTCAAAACTCTGGAAAGCACTATGGTCCTCCTTATTCAGCAGGAGATGTAATAGGTTGTGGCATTAATTTCAGGACGGGCTGTGCATTTTTTACCAAAAATGGTGACAATCTAGGTGCGTTCTCACTTCTGAAAATCTTTTCATAACATTCCAAATGTCATAAGCTAGATCTATGATGATCTACCGTCTGCTCCATCTCTCCCAGGACTAACGCCGTTGGCAGGGACCGCTTTTCGTGAGATAAAAGGGAAGCTCTTTCCCTCTGTAGGCATGAAGAAGCCTGGGGAGCACATTCGCATAAACCTTGGGCAAAGCCCATTTATCTTCGACATAGATGGCATGATGTCGGTCAGTCAACCCATATGACGTTCCTCTCTATAGTATAACACCGTCGATTATCAGTTCCACAATCCTTTCTAATATATTTTCGTGGGACGTGACTGCTCTAGGCGCAATGCCTAATCACAATTGCGGGCATATTCCTGGGCTCTCAAGATCTGATCCCAGTCACCCCTTCTTCTATGTATTAGAGTTAATGGATGATGATGCCACTGCTAGAGAGATTCGGTTTAGTTAATTTGCTGACTATCTTACACAGCGTGAGAAGCAACATGTCAAGCAGCTAGTTGAAGCTACAGGGTATGCTCAAATTTGTTCTATAGCATGGTCTCGTAACTGACTTAGGTTACAGTACTGAAAAGCTTGCACCACCACTAGATGAGACCAACTTGATCCAGTCTTTGGTAAGTTAATCGTGCTTCAATATACGTCCTCCGATCCCTGATAAAATTGATGTATATTGCTATACAGTTCTAATATGATGCAGGTTCTACAATACCTATCACATGATGACTACATCGAAACCGCAAAAGCCTTCGCTCAAGAGGTTCACGCCGAAAGGGAAGCGCTTGATTTGAATCGTCAGGTTACGACTAGTGCATTTGATTATGTGAAGGAAGATGAAGATGCGATCAATAGACAAAGTAAGTGGACGCGGGATCGTTGTGCATCGCCTTAACTGAAAGTAACTCTTAGGGATCAGAATGGCAATCCTTGATGGTGATGTGGACAAGGCACTTAAGCACACCAACGCATTTTATCCAAGTGTCCTAAAAGATAATGAGCACATTTACTTCCGCCTTCGGAGTCGAAAGTTTATTGAAATGATACGTCGGGCTGCCGAGATACGCTCGGTGACCATTAATGGCAGCAAAAAGACAAACGGCCATGCGGGGGACTGGTATGACGATGTGATCAACCATGATATGGAATTAGATGACCCCCCCGTGGCACAGAACGGCTGGGATAAAATGGATACTGAAAGCACACACGATAGCCAAGCTGATTACAACAGGCTACTTCATGAAACCATTCAATATGGACAAGTACTGCAAGCAGAGTTTGAGCACGATCCTCGGAGAGAAATCCAAAAGTCTCTTCAAGATGCTTTCGCATTGCTGGCCTACGAAGATCCGATTAACTCGAAAGAAGTATCTCATCTATTGAAACGGGAGGGCAGGATCTCCGTGGCAGAGGAGCTGAATGCAGCCATTTTAGGTACGATGACCTGCATCTCTTTCAACCTTATTCGCAGGCACGGCGAGCGGGAACCCCTCATTTTCTTGTATCACTATCTCTAATATTCTACAGTTTCTCTTGGCAAGTCCTCGAGCGCCGCTCTCGAACGCGTCATCCAACAAACCACAGTACTCATCGATGACCTCCGCGAAACTGGCGGCCCAGGGGCCTTTGTCAATATCAACGACTACCTAAAGCCCGAGGGCTCACGGTAGTCATTGGAGTTTTACTGTTGGGCATTTCACGTCCCTCTCTTCTCAGGCGTTGGGAGACAGCTAGGATTACGCTTGCATTATGGATAGGTGTACGGGGATTCTCCCAATTGTAGATTGGCTTCCGCTCTCCCAGATGCTCTGGTGGTACTCTGCTTAGCCTTTGGCTTGGATTGACCTGTGGGCCATTCATGCATATGCTGGGTGAACATATTCGGAACAGCGTAGATTTGTTTATAGCAAATCCCTGATAGGGATCAAATCAATTTGACAATCTCCCTAGACTATATCAACAGAATGGAAATGATGGTGACTTAACAGCCCCGTGACCATTAATAATCACAGCCCAGGAATACTCAAAGATCTCATTAAGGTTCATTATAATTGATATCTGACCCATCTTCCGGGTCTATATAAGCGCTATCCATATGTAGGCTGTCTAATAACTTAATGCCTTGCTATTGTAGATTGGAGATGGATATCAAGAGAAAGGAAACATGATCCCGTTCCACAAAATGCGTATTTCCCATACGCCCCATCGCCTGAGCTGAAATGCCTCGTCTGTGAGCGCCGTTATTGATCCTATATTAACACAAAATGCTATCTCTTGCCACGGTTGTCGTAGCTCGCTTCATCCATCGTAACCCCGATGATCAAAACCCCCGTCCAGAGAAAATGGCTACTAGCCTTTCAACCCCTCCACATTCGAATCAGCTTTGAGAGAAACGAGCACATTATCGCCACGCCATCACTATGACCGACTGACCGAGTAAATAAGCCATCGCTACACTCATAACCCCACGGCTTCCATGTCCCTCATCAATACTGCCATCTGCGCCCTCTTCGCCGCCTCCGCCACGAGGTTAAAATCCCTCAAGAAAGGTGACACAGTGTCACCATCGCTAACGCCTCTTTGTGTCTGTGTCTGTTGTTGGTTCGGCGTCTGTGCCTGGTTCGCAGATGCGGCGGGTTGTGATGTATACGAGGACGCCTGAGAGGCAGATGTTGACGGCGCGCCTTGGAAGTATTGCGATGGTTGGGAGAGAGAAGGCGAGGAGAGCGGGGCTTCCATTGCGAGACGCGGGGTGAAAGAGGCCGCGAGAGAGAGAGAGAGAGAGGGTTTGGCCGAGCTGAGTGCTGGCCGAAGAGGTGGAAATTTCGTCGATAGGAAGGATGAAGATCGCAGTCGGGTATATCTATAAGGTTTTGATGTGGGCAAAGGATCGGGAGTGGGAAAATGGAGTTCTTTCACAAGGCTGGATCTCAAACAGCGGCTGTGACGTTTTGTGGCTATGATACGGAGTCCCCGACCGGATGAATGCGAAAGCGGCAGATGAGACGAAGATGAGATAGCAGAGGGCTAAATGACCCACGGTGATGGCGACGGTGAGGATGGTAGTGAAATTCTCTGCCTTTATGATGAAGAGCACGAAGAAGAGAAGGCGCGAGATAGGCAGAAGTAGGTTGATAAGAGAATGTGAGTACTTGGGATGTGTTTGCCTGCTAGCTGCAAGCGTTCAATAATAAGCCGAGGAATATTCCGCTAACGGCCCCGTTGTGTAATGTACACAAGGATCATTGCTGGACCGCGGGGAGGTTGCTCAAAACGTAAAGGCACTTCTGATGGTGCTGTTAGAGGCTGCATAGAGTACGTTCTGTATCAATATGGAGCCATCCTTTAACCCATTAGTATTAGCTATTTACCGCTGTCAAGAATGCTTCCTGCATATTTTGGCATGAAAGAACCTCACTCTATTTCTCCATGTCGATCCCTGCACATCACGGAGAATCTCGCACCGTGACACCGACCACTCACCACACAGAGTTAGTAATTGACCTAAGCTGCAATCGCTAAGTCGCGTATCGGCTACGTACCTGGAAGCTTCAAACTTTTATTCATTTTCCATTGCTCACATGCGTTCAAATCAGAGTCTCTCTTTCCAATGCCGCCAGATGACGAGAACGATGAGAAATCAACGGGAGAGAGTCCTCCGCACTTGGCGGGCTCTAGCTCTTTCCAAAGGCAGGCCAGCAGAGTCAGAAATCTGTTCTCAATTCCAGCACCCGTGAAAAGGTTATTTGACAAAGTCCCCGTTCTTGTGTATCCGCCAAACGGGCTTCCGCGGCGGACACCTAGGTCGACTAAGCTGGCAAGCTTATATGTCTTTATTGGAGATGAAAATGCAGCTGCTGGCAGACCTTCATTCAATCCCGGCTGCTTGAAATGGCAGGTTAGTGGTCAGAATATCTCTTTATAAAGGAGATTCCTAACGTTCCATAGGCGTTTCTCAAAATCGCCGGAATCCAACACCGTCTCCTCCCCTCAAACAATCATGCATCCCCTACTGGCGTCCTTCCTTTCCTTCTGCCTGCAGTTCAGGGCCCACAGTCCTCGCAACAATCACCACTCCCCGTTCCTTCAAACAAGTTAGTCAAGTTTGCTTCGGAAAATGGGTCAAAGGTCAAAGAGCCAACTAGCATGCGGTACGAGGCATATCAGTCACTATTAGATCACCGAATACGAAATGCCTGGGTAGGTCCCATGCAGCTGTACCTTATATCCCTACTAACTATGCATCAGCTTTACAACCTGTACCTCGATCCCATGAATTTCTCCTCCGTCGCCCAACGCCTCTACGTCCAACCAATATCAAATACTATTCTTGTTCGTACGACTATCTCCTACCAGCTTCGAGCTGCTGCTGAGGCCGAGCTCCTTAAATATGGCTCTGTAATAGACGTCAACGATCTCTATAGCGAAGCGGACAAGGCATTTGATGCATTGTCAATCTTGCTGGGAGGAGACCAATGGTTCTTCGGCGGCGAAACTCCTACACTTTTTGATGCCAGCGTATTTGCATATACGCAACTACTACTTGATGAGAAGATGGGATGGAAGGAGAAGAGGTTGGTGAGGGCTATCAGAAAGAGAGAGAACCTTGTGAGACACTGCGAGAGACTACTTGTAAGATACTTTGACAATGATGAATAATTAGAATATGGTTTGGCATTGGACGGCTACGAGCGCGCATCATTTCCCTTTATCCTTTCATTCTCAGCCGGTAACTCCGCTGTATCGTTCCTAAGCCCATCAAGCTCGTATCTCTCCTGATCATGATATGGCGCAATACCAGACGATTCATACCGGGTGTCTTTTTGAATCTCGTTTCGCCCGGCCAACATTCGGACCTGCTCCCTCAGCATCAATGTTGCTTTTCGGTTCCGCCAGGTCAAATATGCAAAGGCTGCTAGAATTATTACGCCTAGTGTTACGCCGATTCCAATACCAGCCTTTGCGCCCTCTCCCAAACCAGAACCTCCAGAGTTTGAGGCCGGTGATGACGATGATGCGGCTGGCGTTGAGGCAGTTGTGGAGGCTATAGTGGCAGTTGTGGAGGCTATAGTGGCGGTTGTGGAGGCTATAGTGGCAGATGTACCTGTAGAAGAGAAGGCAGTAGAGGTAGAGAACCCAGGACCAATCGCGCCACCAATTGTCGTTATATTGACAAAATCTCCGAGATAAAAGACCCCCTCGTCCTGCTGACAGCAAGTCGTGTCACCGCTATACACTGAGCAACAATAGTTTCCTCCACTACAATTCCACAACCCATTTGCGATATTATCAGTGAGATTGCCTGTCCCAAGTGATCAGCATATGCTTCCAACGGATCGATTCAGGCCCCAAGGAAAGACTCACCATTCCGGCAGAATGAAGGACACGCCGGCGAGTTCCACGTGATGTCTGTACAGCTACCTTCGAATTGTTCAGGATCGCCGGGATTCAATTTAACTGTGGGGCCGGCGATGCAGAGGGACACATTGGTGCATACTGTTTTCTTCTAATTAGCTTCTCCTTGCCCTCTACTGAGATATCCGGTTTTTGATATGGATTCATACCCCAGCCTTGCCCGCAACAGGCGCTATTCACGGCATCTTGGTAACACGGCACGTCTGGTCTGACGGCGCCCGAGGCATCATAGCAGGTTGTGAGGATTGCGGATGCGGGTTGAAAGAGGCTGAAAGTGCATGCTAGAATGGAGAGGACTGCTGGAAGAGCGAGATGCGAATATTTAGGTGCTGGCTTGGATATTCCAGAATCGATCATATTCTGCATAACCCCATGTTTGTAGGGCATCGTATACTTTTTGCCAGTCGCTGAGCTGGGATCGGGTTAGCCATTCTTTTCCAACTAATGAACGCGGATTTATGATCCAGACAAGAGCTATTGGTAGCAGGTATTCATATAAAAACGCTACTTGTCCGTCTACTCACAGAGGTTATCAGTATTGAAATATTTGCTCGAGGCACTCGCAGCAAATATTTTGGCACCAGGTCGGTTCTCTTGCGCTTCTAGGGGCTGCTTACTCGGAATCTTTCGTAAAACAGGAGAAGTTTCAGAGGCAGGGATAAGCGTGTAGTTCTAGGGTGTTATAGGTTAGGCATTTAGGACCGCTATAATAGGCTTCAACTCTGTTGATTAAGATATACTATTGGCTACGGGGCGTGAGATTGTAGTTTCCAACAAGTCTGGCAAGAGGAGGGGCATTGGCTAGGGTGATATATCACTGGGCCGAAACCCCTGGTAAATCATTACTGCGGTAAATTTACAGTATCATATATATTTACGCCATACGGTAAATTACAAAGTTACAACCCTAGCAACAGCAAGGCTAAGCGTACTAGGCTTTGGGGGCCAAAGGATCGCCCCCTAGTTTGTGGCTCGCGCATCCAAGATCGCTAAAAGTAGGCTTCTGTAATTTATGTACTTTGGGTATGCGAATTGTTTCGAGGCAGGCTGTGTTTGAGGGCAATTTCGTCGAGGACGACTACGACGCAGCGAGTGTACTTCAAATATGGAGACCGTCTTGCTATCTCCGGACCGAGACATGAGCTTTATAAGGCGTGATTCTGTACAGAAACTATTTTAAAGACCATGTCGCCGTCACTGCAGGATTCATCGCAAGGTAGGGAAAGTTATTTCATCCTGTCTTCTGCATAGGTCAGCCTTGCATAAAACCAGTTCGTACCGTTCTCAGGTATCTTCTTGGACAATCAGAGAACTTCAAAAGCGCTTATTTGCATTTACCAAAAATAGATTCATACAGTTGAGTAGGTTCTTTCTTTGCCTAAAAATACACCTCTCATCATTTTTATCTATGAACCGCCTTTTCATCTTCTAGTCTGTCTGATTGCAAGTCTCAGAAGCAGAACATCATTTTCCTAAACGCCTATCCGAACTCCATAAGGACTGCTGTATGTATACAATATCTCCATGTTCAAAAAACCCGCCCGTCCTAAACCCGCCCATCAATCATCTGCTTCGCCAGAAGCGGCCATCCAAGTAACATCGCAGCCGCAGGGAAGAAACTATATCACTATTAGCACACCGAATGTCTTTCAGTATTTCCATTTCTCCCCACAAAACTTACAAAAGAGCAGTTTCCCCTACATGCCGTACCTGTTTCCCCCAGTCTGGCTTCGCTATCGAGCCATGTGCCGGGTAGCGTTCGAAGGGATGTGGCTCCGCGGCACGGATTGTGGAGCGCATACGAGCGAAGAGGGAGAAGGCGCGTTTGGAGGCGGCTGAGGGGAGAGGTGGCATTGTTCTCTGTGTGTGTTTGTGCGTTGGAAGAGTGGAATGTGCTGGATGAATGCTGCTTGGTGATTTGAGATATGTACTTGAGAGGTGAGGACAAAGAGTGGAGTTTATTCTTGAGAGTGGAGTGACTCGTATATCTCTCTAGATGTTGGTTATACTTGTAATATTTATACTCCTCTATTCCAGGGCAGACCACAAGGAGAAGAGCACCGCAGATATACCCATCCTCTTAAAAACATCGAAATCCCACCTCATTACACGCCAATACATTCCGTATAGAGGCCTCTAATCCCAGTCATGATTGAAGTCTCTCCATCTCATCACGCCATAAGCTCCAGAGACCTGAAGGTATCTCGTACCACAACAGCACAATCAACTCCGTAAAATTCCCGTCTTAGTATTGACATTCTGGCGCACTCTAGACTTCGAGAATAATAGTTAACAAAATGGGAGTCTGATTAGACTATTTTTTTTAATAGTCATACGTTGCACCAGTCACACGCAATGTTGTGGAGGGATGGCGTGAGGCTTCGATCCAGGGATTCGGAGGCCGCCGAAAATCGGATACCTACACTCACCTTACTCTTGAATTCTGTAGTTTATGATCATCGTAACATTCGAGAGACAAATATCGGCCTGTTTTAACTCCGACGAGTAGGCCATTATTTGCTGGGAAGTGCTGCACCTCCAGGACAGGATAGCGGATGTAGATTGGCAGGGCTAGGGTCGACTATATGAGTCACCTAACAGCCATTGAACGCTCCCTTTGAGACATCTTTTGAACGTTCAGGCTCACTGTTTGGACTCTCAATCTGCGGTATTGTACAATGTGGCTGTACAGCCCATTTCCATCTCAAAGAAACGCATCTTATACACGTATTATGCTTCTTTTTGGCCTAGAGCCTCCATCCATCTACAATAACTTCAACACTCCGAATTATCCTACAAGTCCTGCGCAAAGATCCATTAGTATGCATACAATTCAATTCATGACCAAATATATAACAGTAGTCGCGTTCGGCGCATTGACTAGCCTCATGGCCAACCTCATGACAAGAAGAACAGGTTGACGACACTTAATAGCGGTTCCTGTTATCATTAAAGTGGCTTCTAGCCCTTCCCTCAATACCTTCTACGACTCTACTAGCTCTGAAATAGTAGCTCTTTAGGCTTGAGTACCGATTACCGCTAGGGGAAAGCCAATCCCACGGGTTGAACTTGTCCCTTCAGGATGTTCTAACCAATACAATTCATTCTCGGCGTTCCATTCTGCGTCTTCAAATCTTCGAGGAAACTATTCTGCCCGACGGTTGTGTATGGCCAGACTAAGCATTGTTGGTCAGTTCCAACCATTGAGTGTCCCATGTAGTCTTCCATATTTGAAGTCTTTATAGCTTCTTAGGCCATGTACTCTGTGTTCGTGCTCGATTGTCGGCCTCTGCACGTCATTTCTAGCTATGGTTCATACTGTAAAGACAATGATATTAGTGATCCTTCAGTATATTGTTTCCCTGAACTGCAATAAGGTATTACCTTTTACCTCATCGTCTGCCCCATAGTCTTTGTCGTAGTCTTCGTCATAGACATAGCCATCGCCATCGTCTTGGTTCCCTATGTTCCAACCTGTGTCACACTGATTCCAAAGTCACATACGACAACATCTCCGTATAGGTACTCGTGGCATTCCTGGGTCGTGCCCATCACGATGAGTGACTTTGTATCCTGACGTGTCGACTGAGGCACTAGCTGTTGATGTGACTTCCATTTCTGTCATGTCAGGTAGTGCCATCTGGAAATGCATTACTCGTCGATCCATCATAGAGTGTGAAACCTTCGACGACTTAGCCTCGCCAACTCTCAAACAGATCCCACTGTGCCTTTTCAGGTTCCCTCTCCTTCGCAGCGAGTAGTAGAATGGCCTCAGGGTCTCTCTTCTCTAATTCAAGGTTTTCTGCTTTAATAATTCCAACTTCTTCTCGGTGGCGAGAGAGCATAATTCAGCTATTTGTTTTTTTTATTTTATGCCAATTGGGCAACCTCGTAAAGGTCCTCTTACAATTCGTTACAGTGATGAAAGAGACCTAGGAGTTGGCTCCTGGTGCTCAAGAAGTCGATGCAAAGCTTGGCACGAGGGCTTCGGCGTGTAGCGGGTCGAATGAAAGTTCTTCGACTCTCTGCCAATGCGATAAGTGGCACGTTGATGGCATTTAGCCAATGACAATGTTTGACAGAAGAGAGGTGCGTCTTTACCTTTGTGCGGTTTTTGTTTATAAGTTCATGCCGAGCCTTCATAGTAGATATTCTGCCATAATATCGCATTTGGTAGGGCAGCAGCCTATTCGTGTAACATAGCGATTATTTTTTGATTCAGAAAGTATTAATAAAGAACCAATATATATCTGAGGTTTCAAAACGAATGACGAATGAATATAAAAGGATTGAATAACGAAAGGCAACTATGGGATGTTGAGCTTTGTTGTTTGGAAAGGAAGTGAAGAAATATTTGCCCAGCTAAGTCACTCTTTGCTGATTGATGATATGATCCTTTTTCAGAGCAAGAAAAAATATTCATATACATTGCCTATGGGCACTTCTAAAGGATTTGGAAGATTTGAGGGCAAAAATACCAGATGGCTAGACAGTCGTGTTAGTTCCTAAGAACTGACTCAACCACTCTCTTTCACAATTTGTTCTAAAGCTTTCACGTATTCGTCCACTTCCTTGGCTCCCACAAGAGTGACATCCCTTCTCTTTCCCTCTATCACAATGTATGGTACGCTGTCAACGCCATTGCTAGCTTGCTCGCGAATCAAGTTCTTCACCTCCATAAGTCCCTCGAATTCATCTTCTATGATCTCTTTTGCTTCTTTTTCTTCAATGCCTGCTTCTTTACATGCTTTTAGTAATGTATCGTCTTCTGATGGGTGCTTCTCTTCTTCGAAATATTGTCTGTACAGACTGTTGATGATCTTATCAGCAGTCTCTTCGCCCCGCTTCTCCTGAAAATACTGGATGACGCGATGAGCTGACAGAGTATTGGCGACTTTACCACCAAATTTGAAATTTATGCCGCAGGAGTCGCCATATGCTGTCATGAGGGTGACATACACCTTCATCTTCTCTTCCGAATCGTCATAACGAGATTTCTTGTACCATTCATATTTATCCTCGCCAGCACTGCTCGCGTTGGGGTAGAGTTGGTACGGGAAGTAGTGGACGTTGAAGGTTACTTTAGAGTTTGATGGGTTTCTGCGGACAAGACGAAGGGCTAAAATTGGATCAGTGGTCCGTCTATGTTCTCCGGAAACCAGAGAATAGCAAGCAATTCACAAGGGATATGACTAAGAGAGAGGCGATCTGTCACGTGTAGTAGTGAACGAGTTGCGCAAGAATATTAACGAATGTAATTGTTACAAGCCACGATCATGGAATTTCCCGTACTAGAAATAGATGGTGGCATATCTGAGGCACTTGCCAGTAGAACAAAGGATGAGATAAAGCCACAAAAAAGACACCAGTAAAACCCATCTTCGATGAAAGCACGCCAAGTTATTTCCAAAGCTTTTAGAAAAGATCCTAATGCTGGCATCTCGTGATATGCTTATTACAGATTTTTGAAATAGCAGGTGCTTACCTTCATCAAGCCTACGGTCAACAACACGCCGTCAGAGACGAGTCCAACCGTTCTAGATAGAAGTCATACCTTTTCTTGGCAAGGTAAGTCCTAAGTGGAAAATCATTAGTCCGGGCTGGAAAGTACAGTAGAACTGTTGGGATAATGCACGAGACAATGCAAAATGTATCGATAAATACGAGGACATGCTCACCAAGGACAAATAGTATCAAGGGTAAATGCGATCTGGCTGTCATAACCCATTTTGTCTCAAGTCACGATTGGTGAGTGGTCCCAGTTTGCCGGGGTGTTGATTACTTTGTTATGTGAGCACACTCAACTCGGGCGACAGTGTCTGATACTTCAAGAGACGAGGAATAACAAATATTCGCCTGATTATAAAAGACCCATTTCCCTAAATGAGCATAATATGGAAAATGTTGATTATTCATCTGGTGTTTGTGATGTTTGGTGATGCTTTTAATCTGAAGAATGCGGTACAGTTACCCCGCCCGCGATGACATTCTGCTGCGCATGCAAGGCCCCGCCACACCTTAAGGGCCGCACCCGCAACTCTATGCATTTATTATGTGTTCGCTCTGAGGTACTCCCCGGTTGGTCACCATGGTGACCTCGCCGATCAAAATTTTTTGGAGTAGAATTGTGCCACCTACAACGGGAAGCTTTTGTAATCGCGGCTGCCTCTCCTCTCTCCAAGACATGCCGTGTAGTACAGTTACGAGTCGCCAAGCAGTGGACATCTTCGATATAACCGCGGTATTTATCGGCTCTGCTTGCATCATCTCTTCTCTCGGCCTCCTAGTTAATCGCCATGGCACCGAGGGCGTGCCAAGGACCAAAGCTGCCAAGATACGAGGTGACTATCGCGCCCTTAAGCTGAAGTAGCATGGCAGAACGTAAGACATCATCGATGTAACCTGCCCATCGCGTTACAGTTGTGCGGCCCGTTTATTCCAATAGCGGGAGTTCGTGTCTGCGCAGTGTGTGCTGGTGAAACAAAAGTAATAGTCAGTAACGTTCGGTCATCATTCGGAGCCTACTGAGTACCTGAGTACCTGATGTTTGCTATTTGTGGACTGATAGGCAACAGCTGACGAGCTTGGTGCGACTTGCCATACGGACATGCCCGAAAGTATGAACGGTGAGGCTGGGCTCAGAAGGTTTTCCGCGTGGCGCAGAACGTCTATTAAGGTTTGACCGTCGAATCACGGTTGCTGAAATTAGAAAGAACCCTCGTATTGAAACGCCTTCGAGCTAAAGCCCTGGCCAATGACGTTGTAACCAAGAACGCCAAGGCTGATATCCCCCGCCCTTCATTATTTGTTGTGCTGTACCTTGGGTCTCCGCAGTAATAAGGTAATGCATCGCAGGGTAGGCGTCACCTGCCACCCGCTATATATTCACCAGCCTTTCCTCTTCTTTTGTGCGCCAGATCAAATAAACACTCTCGCTCTATCCGCACAGCCCACTGTCGTTCCCACAGTCTTTGTTATAGTCTATAGTCAATCGTTCAACTAAGCAAATACCATCTTCTCAACTCATATCTACAACCCACGCAGAAACACAGATATCAACAGTCAAAATGAAGTCATTCAACACATTCGTTCTCGTTGCTTCGGCTGCTCTTACTACTGCTCAATACACGAGGTACGGTGCACCTGCTCCTGACTTTTATCTCACGACATACTAACACATCTTAGCTATCCCAATGGCACGTTCTCTTGCGCCATTCCCAATGCCGCTTACTGTGCTGGAGACTCCTTGACCACCAACATCATCATCCGTTGCGTCGGCACAGTAGGCCAACCAGGAAATTGCGATGATAATCTTGATGGAGAACCTCCTTTCGGCTTGAACTACTCTCCCTGCTGGCAGTCATCTGATACAGCTGGTGATGCTGCCTGCTCCAAGAACTGCATCGTCTATGGCGGTTCTGGCAATTACAATGGCACTTTCACCCTACCAAACTGTACTCCAGTCACCACAGTAACTACAGCCAGCACCTCCACTACCTCTACAAGCACTTCTTCCTCCGTCAGCGCCAGCACGTCCGCAACAGTGACGTCGTATACTACGATTGTTACTCTAGGCACCACCATCACTGTCCCTTGCTCTTCTGGAACATCTATCACAACTCCTTCTGGTACCGCTGTGTCCCCTACAACTTCGATCCCGGCTCCCACTGGTGGCGCCTCAATTCCAGTTGGTAATGGCACCTTTACTTCTTCCGCCCCGAGTGGCTCTCCAACAGCTACCCCCGTTGGCCCGACCACCTCGGGACCAGTATTAGCCACGGGCGCCGCTGTTGCAAACCAAGCTGGTGCCGTACTTGCAGCTGGCGGTCTGCTCATGGCCTACTTCCTTTAAATTGTCAATCGTTTTCTTAAGGTTCACGATATCTCTGTGATATGACAAGGGCAACGCGAGAGTCATCTCGACATGAAATTACGCCTACAAGTTCATTTCTTCTACTCATACTTTCCGCACGCGAAAACTCGCAAGCCTAAATGCTTTAATTAATGTTCGATATACGACACAAAACACGGTAGCACCGACGGATCACGGGTTCATGGCTCTATGGGCGTTTTAATTGAAACATATACTACGTAGTACCATAGATAGAACATTGCAACACAATACAAGATATTTGAAAACGGGTAATAACTCCTTAATTTCTTGCTTGTAGGTCAGACGAAATGACTATTACTGCGAGGTAACACAGTTACGCCTTGTTTATAGGACCTAATAACCCTGACCTCTTTCCAAGCCGTTCTATATTTCCCACAAGACCCATTATGCTTGATTTCATACTTGTATCCTATAGCTTGACATGAAAAATTTACGTCACAGACATGCGAGCACGGCATATATGCAAATGTACACTCAAGTCTTCTCATAGATTATGCAACATAAATCATAAACTCCAAAGCCCCATCCTTCCCTCATGCATAGCTTAAGCCAACTGTACATATAAATACCAGAGCACATTTTAATAGCAGAGGTTAAGAAAACCCTCAATCATCCCTCTCATGATAAGCCTTCCCATTCAAAACCCCCTCACTCTTCCTCCTTGCCCTCCTTCCAAAGACTTCCACGACCCACTCACTGATCGTAAATCCCCAATGGCCCGCGACCAATACGCCACTAAGAACGTTCACGACCTTGACGCAGAACTTTAGAAAGCTCTCTCGACTCTCCTCTACCGTGAGTAGGACAGGCTCGATATCATATTTGAAAAATATCCCTGGGATGGCGCGCTCGCCGATCTGGTATGATTGTTCGGTCACGGCATATTGGTTCGTGAAGATGGTGAAGGAGCTACTGAAGGGAGAGATGGGGGATGAGGGGCGCGAGACAGTGTAGACCGTTGGGACGACGGAAAGGAAGTACTGGAAGCGGTGGAAGTGGTTGGGGGTGCCGGCGACGGTACGGTCGAGGGGGTTGACGAGGGAAGGGTAGAAAGCGCCGAAGGAGAGCTCGGAGATTATGTGGGAGAAGTTGAATGCTAGGGTTTAGTTATGTCAGTAACGAGTTAGAGAAAGAGAAATTATGATGATATTGACACATACCTGCATGATCCAAATGACTCGGTGGGTTAAATTCCGCATATCCGTGTCCTCTCGCGGTGATATGAAAGTCCCCCATGACTTTATTCACACTCAAGCTCCCGAATATGCGACAACTGTCCGCAGTACCCCTTAACCTAGGCGTCTTCGCCCACTTATTCTTCCTATTCGCCTGCGCAACAATGTCATGCACATGCTCCTGCCCAAAGCCTTCATCATGCTCCACACTCTGCCACCCCTCACCCGTTATAACCTTCCCATGGCGATCCCTCCCCAGCCTGTGAATCCCATCCGAAGTAGCCCACCGATCCCAATTGGTCGGCTCCCGCTTCAGCATCTCTGCCGCGAGGATCCGATCGCCGGCTGCGTCTTGGACATTGATGTGGATGTCTGCGCAGGTCATCTTGACTACGATGTCCATGTTTATTTGTAGATCGTGCCCGACTCCCTTCTCCACGGCGAAGGTGTGTTCTTCGTGGCCACGCCACCAGCGTGAAAGTTCGGATAATACGAGGAGGAAGGATATTATGAGCATTCCTACGGTCCATTTCCCCCCGCCTGCTGTACGGGTTACGTATTGGGGTTTGGCCTTGGCTAAGGGGGAATAGTTAGCGTAATGTAGTCATGAATAGAGGAGTATGATAGCGCTGCGAGTACTATTTGCTCCGCTAATTCCCACGCCGTATGAAGAGCTAAGAAAAATCAGACTCACGGAATGCATCAAAAGCCTTGACAATATTCCCCGTCTTCTCCCCAAAAGCCGCCTCATCGAGGCCATGTTCAGCAAAGCCGTTCATCTCCTACTCCGCCCTCTGAATCAATGGCATAAGCTTTGTCAACAATAAGCTCCAATTAGTCTTGTGATCATATCATCTGGAGTTGTTATTGTGAGACGTAATAGAACCGCCTCGGAATCCTCGAGATTATTTTCGTTGCAGCTGGCGCGAAGAGGACAGCTTTGGAAATGCAAGATCTACATGGCCCGTGCACAGGTCTACCCTTTTGGACAAGGCTGAGGCAGAGCTTACACGAAGTTACCTTACTATTCCTAATGTCAGAGTCAATTATATTGCTTTCTATCGAAAATTATCTCATTTACGCGGAGGTATAGCTGTATGGCATTCTTTTCGGCGGATAGAGACAAGTCTTGGAATACATCAGATCGGGCGGTCAAATAAGAACCCTTTTTTCCATTTGCTTAGACCTATTGCCATTCGTTTACGACTCTCCATATCTTCCACTTATATTATTGTAAACAAGAGAAACAGCAATCCCACGCCTGGCTAAGGCTATGTAAGAGGCCAGGATCAGAAGATCCAAGAACATAACATACAAATGATAACCGCAACATCTGAAAACATCCACAGCACCTCTTCGCATTTGCTCTTGTTTAAAAATACCTAGCTTCAAGTTGTCTTCGTCGTCTTAGCAGCTAATCCAACACCGAGGCCTACACCCAGGGCAATAGCAAGGACAATGAGGACCTAAGAATGATGAATCAATACGCTATTCCTCTCATAACACTGGAGTTGCTAGATCTTACCACAACTAGGAGACACCACCACTTGAGGCGGTTTCGTCGACGAGCGTGCTCATTAGCCTTATCAATTTGTTCGTTGCCCCTCTTGACATCCTCTGCGGTCTGGATAGCATTATCTTCCGTCTGCTGTACAGCAGGTTCCTGCGCCTCTACGAGCTGAGCCATCTCTGCAAACATAGTTGCAAGCTCATTCAATGTCTTTTCAATCTGTTGGATGTCATTGTGGCGAGTAAGAACGGCACCCGCAGCTGCATTAACTTGTCTTGAGCGGGTGCTGTCTCTGAGCTGAATCATAATTAGTATAAGGCTTACCGAACGTAGTATAACGCTATAAATTACTATTACTCACAGCTTGCTGAAAGACACCTTCATTCGACCAGTCTTGCTCTGATGCTTGTTCCACTTCAGCTTGAGTGGCATTGGGGTATACGATCTTGTATTGCCGTTGAATCTGCTCCTTGTACTGATCTCGGAAATCCTTCTCCTGGCGGTTGTACGCCGCCAATTTCTGTTGGAACTCATCCCTAAGCAAGCTTGCCTGCCTCTTCTTCCATTCGCTTCTCGAATTGACTGCGTCAGCCTGCAGGTACTTGATCTTGTCCCTAATCTTGCTATTGTTGAGTTGGGTTTCTGTCACAAGAGCTTCAAGTTCGGCGGTAGAAGAAGATGAGTCCGGAGAATCAAGAGCGCGCTTGTGGAGATTTTTAATGTTTTCAATATAGCTTGACATATTGACGAGCAGCTTCTTCGTTGCGGTTACCTCGGCGAGGAAGGGGTCTTGCACCGCGTTGGAGTCAGCCGGATTGCCCGGTGCTGCGGAATTTGAGTAATTAGAAGTCGCAGAAAGATTTGACATTTCATGTTCGAGCGGAGGCTGGGCGAGATAATTCTGATTGCGTTGGTTTGTTAGCTGCGTCGGCGCAATCATAGGACTCAGGAACTTTACGCCTTGAGCGCCTTCCATGTTCGGCGCATTAGCATATGGATTCCCTCCATACTGCTGATACTGTGTGTATGATGCCATCTTGGATGGTTGGTCTAGGTCAATCAACAATGAACCTACAGATGTTGAAGGATGATGGTTTCGCCGGCTGGCGAGAGGTGTTCTGAGTAGTACCGAGAGGTATGATTACTGTATCGTGCCGGGCATCCAGTAACAGTTTAGTGAGATCAATCTCTTTCAACCAGAACAAGTTGCAAATCTCATAAAAATGGATCGCTTCAAACTAAAATGGCTTGTCAAAAACATCTAGAAAGTAGACAGTTTCCTGCCTGTATAAGGCTGCATAACCAAATTGCGCTGCCGGTTTGTCCTCGCCACCGGCGTAAGAGCCGTGAAGTCCGTGAAGGCACAGCCTCGCCTGACGCCTCACCATCACATGAACGATTGGGAAAGCAACTCATGCGCCTAGGAAGGCAAGATCGCTAGCCAAAATCTGATGGCTATATGCTTCTTAATATGCTCGCAATATTTCATGAACATGGCAATGTAGGGTTAATATGAGCCTTAAATAAGGGAAGTCCAGCTTCGTGACCTTGGGGTAATATAGTAATGCCATCCACGCGCCGGACAGACTTTGGACTACAAAATTGTGCCTTGTTATAACTCAACAACCGCAAATTGAGAATCAGTAAGACTTCATAGAATTTCAGATTACTCTCTTTGGTATCTAACCCTTGACTTTCAATATTTTTTTGTTGGAAAGTTGTTCTAGTGGTAGACACAAGAGAGTGTGGTTTTGTTATTTGCCCAAAATTTCATAAAACGGATTGGATATGGCGACAGTCACGTGTACGTAGTATATTGTTTAAGGTAATCAGATACTATAATAACTATATTCATAAGTAAGCTTACAAGCTTTAAACCTTATGATTATTTTAGCTTTGCTGTTCTCTAGTTTGTAATCTCGTGATCTAAATACGTTTAAGCCAGAATAGAATATTCTTTTGGGGCATATATAAGATTAAACTATAAATAAATTTTGGCTCCACTATAACAATCTCTACACAGCAACTGAAGACACGGACTATCCATATAGACAGGGTTAAAATTTTTTTTCACTGATTCCATTTTAGTCTCTGGGCCTGAGCCGCTGCTGCTTTAACCAGAGCTGGTGAGCAAGCCTGATGTTATTTGCATATGCATCACTGTAGCAACAGGAATCACTTTGGTAACCACTAAGGTCAGCTACCCTATAGTACACTCTACGTAGATAGCTATCCTTCAGACTCAATTCAATTCAATTGCTTCCCAAAAAGTCAGTCCTGCGACACCTTGGCACTCGTAGTGGACTTCTCGCTTATTTTGCGCTAAGGAAAATGGAGGCGAGGTAGCTAAAACTACAGTATCTCAACATTCTCAATGTAGAAAGAACAACAGCAAAAGAGTTCAGAGAAAAAAGAGAAAGAGGAAGTTACTTACTATACCTAGAATCTTATCATACGAAGTAAAATAAGAAATTCCCCTCGCCACGACCGGGGCTGCGTGGTGCGGTGGGTAGTTCCCACATGCTGCTATGATGGGAAAAAAAAAAAAAATTAACGGTGACACAAGCTTCTTCAAGGATCAAAAACAATACATCGAAGGACGTCTGATAGCAAACCACCAAGTATCAACACCTAAGTCATTTTTTGACCTTTAGCATTAATTCATGCAGCCTTTCCCCTCATTTTTATTTTGGGCCACACCCCTCGGCGACACCTTAGGCACTACTGGCGCCTGCATTATTTTTGGTTGAATATACATATTTTACCTTATGTACGAAGGCGGCGGCAAGAAGTAATAAAACCGAACTGAAAAAGTCGTTCCAAAAACGACCAATCTCACAACAGAACATATTAATAAATATATGCAAAGAAAAACCTTATAACTCAACCGAATAAGAAAACTTTTTTCAACTGCACACAACACATACCTGCATTATAAGCAATTAAGCACTCTATCCCTTCTCTCGCTGCAATGGGGCCTTTTAGGGCCTAGGCATTTCCTAGCGAGAGAACGCTGTCGTTTAGTGATTAAAAGCCTCAAATTTTAGTGATGCTTCTACGCCAAACTCATATTTTCAGCTCACTAAAAAGCCTGAACAGGCCCCTGGAACCAAAACGAGATTCCCAATGGGCCAGAACCAGCCCCTCAATGCGTACTTAGGCTTGCTCGGGCTGCTCAGGTGAGGAGCTGAGGGTGAGCCGAGGGTGATTACGCCTGCAGCAAGGCGGCGATGCTCCCCAACCGAAAACGATGTTCAAAAGAAAAAAATCTTAAGCCGCTCGTGTAACCAGACAAAGGCTTTTGATAAAGGCCCTTGATAAAGGACCTTAGATAGTTCATTTACAGAATGTACTTTTGATTATCCGTAGGAAAAGTCTTCATGATTTATTCTGCGTATTAGACACCAGGAGGAGCCAGATGACTCTATTTGTAAGATAATACATAATCGTAGATTGATAGGCAAAGTCCTACACACTCCACAACAAGAGAGCAATAGAGAGGCGGTAAAAACTGGCAGTATTTCTGCCCCGCAAGAAAAAGTTCAAAAGTCGTCTTTACCACAAGAAGACAACCAGAAGGCATAGCGACAGCGCGGAAAAGGCTCTACACGACTAGTGGAGATGATTGTAATTAAATCGGCTCATTTCAACTAATAATCAAAGCTGATTTAAGTCACAGCGTAAACAAGCTCGGCAACGCCGGGACTACCTATACCGCCGCGCGTTAGCTCTTCGAGATGCTGAGATTGCTGAAAAGCGATCAAAACTGCGAGCATCCTTAGCATCAGGGAAGCCTCTCGATCCAGCTATCGCGAATGACAGGAAGTTGCGACAGGATTACAAATATGACGAGTCGCGGCCAGATCTCACCGCGAGCGAAGAGCTTGATTTGGACGACGAGTATCAACAGCTTTCCGGCATCGTGGATCCAAGAGTCCTGGTCACTACTTCAAGAGATCCATCTTCGCGGCTTTCATCATTTGCGAAAGAGATAAGATTACTCTTGCCTACATCGATTCGACTCAATCGAGGAAATCTCGTCCTTCCAAACCTGGTTACGTCAGCACAATCCTCTGGTCTATCAGACATGATTCTTCTACACGAGCACCGCGGCACACCCACAGCCCTGACCCTCTCCCACTTCCCCCATGGCCCAACCGCCTCCTTCTCCCTCCACAACGTTGTACTCCGCCACGACATCCCCAACAGCTCACGCGGAACCGTCAGCGAATCCTACCCACATCTAATCTTCGAAGGCTTCACGTCGCGGCTCGGACAACGAATAGTCAAGATCCTAAAACATATCTTCCCACCCCGAGAAGCCATCACCAACAAGACGAAGCTGGGCAGCAGAGTGGTGACGTTCAAGAACATCGAGGATAGCATCGAGGTCCGCCATCATGTGTTTGTGAAGACAGGATATCAGAGTGTCGAGTTGGCGGAGGTGGGGCCGAGGATGACGATGCGGTGTTTTGAGATTAGGGGTGGGACGCTGGAGAATAAGGATGGCGATGTGGAGTGGCGTTTGAATCAATATACTAGGACGAGTAAGAAGAAGGATTATTTGTGATTGAGAGGGAGGGGAGGGAAGTAGGTTGCTTCTTGGCATAGCGAGGCGTTTTGGGTGGTAACTCACATATTTTTCGTATCCTACATGGCAAATTCTTGCTGTATCCAACGTTAAAAGTCTCTCACAGCTCGTATGAGAACTACCCAGTTGTGTAGCCCATCTGCTATCCATGGAAACATCCATACGGTGGCAGAGACTCGACTGGCCTCTTCCAATATAACAGGAAGGTAGAGATCCACGTGTAGTATCGCCATGATCAAATTAAGGTCTGTAGAAAACTAGACACCGCTTTTAGAATTTCAGGCTGTTTTATCATTTTATGTTCTCGCATCTTAAAAGATCCTATTTATGATCCCTATTGCTTCTCATTTTCTCTATATCTGATCGCAGTTCTGCACGCAAGATGAGACACATTGCGGGTTCTTTCAACTACCTGTAGAATGCGAGGCTGATATGCATATTTTGTTACGAAATGCTTGTTCGGAGAACATGTGAAACTGTAGTAATAAGGATTTTACTAATCTCATCCACTTCGTTGTATGAGATTACCGTAATCAGAATAGCTAGTGAATTACTGTTTGCACTTTGCTGTTGCATACTTGCCCTGCTACATTAATATCACTGGGATGTGCCTGGCAATCGGCATGAATACTGCTATTTCGCCTAGTGACAGCATCGTAAGATAGACAATAACTCCAACAATCAGGCAGTATCTGAGCATGGGTGCAGGGCCACCTGTTGCCAGAGACTTTTCCGTTCAAATGAGGAGATCAGTGCCGATTATTTCTCCGATTGCTAAATATCAGAATGAGCAATGGGTCAGTTTGAGGACAGCGATGTCTAGACCTGTCAATCATTTGCACTTGGTAGGCTGACATCATGCGCGCCAGGCGGTCTGCAACAATATGATGCCCTTTGACACTAAATCGCGGGATCAATGGCCCCTTCCTTTTCGATATCAGTTGACTTAGCCCTAGGTCGATGGGCATTTACACCATCAAGAGATCTGCCTACTAATGTTTCTGGCGAATATAATCATATATTCGAGGAAGTTATAAGAGAGCGAGACCTAGAGATGTAGGAAGAATGATTTGTATCAGTGAATGAAATGTAGATCAAGACGACCCTCTTGGTCATAATCAGGAGAGTCGAGAGACTGTGTGAGAAAGCTCCGACGATGGCGTGCTTGTATTGGCATCAGCAGCCATGACGTGCTCTGTGTCAAAGTCCATCAAGAATATGAGACAGTGTACTAAGCTTTCAGTTATCAATGAACGAAAAGTTAGTGTCC
>Ga0335075_10002967_pt1 | contig 27148 bp, 48 predicted proteins | sample Lox_Sample_24_FD_206723 | JGI IMG/M metagenome (GOLD analysis project Ga0335075, IMG submission 206723) | Soil microbial communities from Loxahatchee National Wildlife Refuge, Florida, United States - Lox_Sample_2.4 | ecosystem: Environmental > Terrestrial > Soil > Wetlands | place: USA...
GCGTTCCAGTTCCGCCAGCTCATCAGCCCCGTCGGGCACGGTCCCTCCTAGTCTGAGTGTTAATAACACTCAGACTAGGCCCGCGGCCAGCACCGATCCAGAACCCCTACGAATCTGACGCACACCCGGCCGAGGGCGGGACGCCCCGGAATGTCAGACCCCGCGCATAGCCTGCCCTCATGGACTACCTGCCGTTGACGCGCTCCGAGCCGTTCACGGAGCTCCCCGTGACCGCCGGCATGGAGCCGCTCTTCGACGAGCTGGCGCCGCTCGCCGCAAGCCCCGTCGAGGTGATGGCCACGGTCCCGCACGGGGAGACGCGCCGGTGCGTGATGCACCTGCTGGTGGCCGAGGACGACGCGCTGCGGGCGCTGTCGCTTGCGGTCACGGCGTGCAAGGGCATGCCGGACTTCGAGGTCATGGCGAGGCGGTTCACGGGCGACTAGCCCAGTCATAACAGTCCGATAAACTCTAGTACAACTGTAGCCGTTTCAACGGATCTCTAGTACAGTTTCTCTTGTCAGGGAACTTCGACAAGGGAGGCCGACCATGGCCGGCATCGAGATCCACCTCGACGGCAAGCCCGTCAGCAAGCTCCAGGCGGCACAGTCCGTCGCCACCCCGCTCGGCGGGTCGGTCGTCATCGGCGTTCCCAACGCCGACGGCTGGATCCGGGACTGCGTCACCGTCTACGCCAGCCACCCGGCCTACGGCAGCGTCGCCCCGCCGCATCTCAGCTGCTCGTCATTCAACAGCGACGTCCCGGCCGAGATCCGCCAGCGGATCGAGATGATGACAATCGCCGCCGAGATCATCGAACTGGCCGCGATGATCGCCGACGAGGCCGCGCCGGGGACTCCCGAGGACGGGGCCCGCATGGACACCCAGGACATCCTCATCGCCGCCAGCGCGATCGGCAACGCCGACATCCGCCCCGACGGCACCGCCAACGTCATCGCCGGCGCCCGGCGGCTGTGCTTCGGCCCGAGCCGGACGGACGGCAACGGGCAGGTGACCGCCCCGAACGGCTGGGACGCCACGGAGTACACGCGGGACGGCGAGGACGAGGACGGCCCGCTCTGGCGGGAGGCCGGCTACGTCTGGGCCGAGACGGACGCCGAGATGATCGCGCTCGCCGCGAAGTACGCGCGTCGCCCGACCGCGAAGGAGATCAACGACATCCCGGACCCGGACGCACGCCGCAACGCCTGGCTGAACTGGAGCCCGGGGCGCGATGAGACCGACGAGACGGAGGCCGGGCAGTGACCGCCGCCGAGGAGCGCCTCCAGTTCCGCATCGACGCCAGGACTGCTGACTGGCTGCGGGACCGGGCCGAGCGGATGCCGCTCGCCCTCGACCGCCGGTCAACGGAGACATCGGCGATCAACAAGCAGGCCGCCGTCGAGCTCGGCCTGTGGCGGACGGCGCTGGACGCCGAGCTCGGCCGGATCAGGCTGACGACCGATCAGGCCCGGTGTCTGGCCGACGTCCTGAACGGGGCGATCCTCGAGCCGGCGATCAGCGCGGGCATCGGGCGCGTCTACGCGGAGTGCTACGACGCGTTCCGGCTCGCCCGCACCGGCCCGGCCCCGGACCTGTCCAGCTACGGCCGCAAGCACGGCCCGGAAGGCGGCGATCCGGGCAAGTGGGAGCAGTCGCTGCTCGACTACCTCGGGTCGCTGGGGCCGGTCGCGGACTTCGCGCTCCGCGACGCGATCAGCCGCTGGTGGCAGGACATCCTCCCGCTCGACGCCGGGCAGTGGCGCGACCCGGACGAGCAGGACGACAGCCTCGGCCTCCGCGCGGACTCCCCGGAGGGATTCGCCGCCGTCGGACTGCAGGTCATCAGGTAGCCATGGCGCCGCTGAGCCCTGAGGCCGAGAAGCGGATCGCGGCGGCGTACCTGGCCGGGGCGACCATCGCGGGCGCCGGGGCGGCCGAGGGCGTCAGCGCCGAACGGGCCAGATCCGCGCTGCGACGGCAGGGCGTGCGGCTCCGCAGCGCCGGCGAGGCCCGAATCGGGACGCGGAAGAGCCGCCCCCCGCGCGGGAGCCTCGCCCACCGGGTCCTGGCCGCCCTCGCCGGGCAGCCCGCCGGCATGGCCGCCGCCGAGCTGCTGGGCCCGTGCGCCGGCGACGCCGCGCACCGCATGCCGCGCACGCAGGCGCTGGCATGGCTCGGGCAGACGCTGCGCCGCTGCGAGGAGCAGGGCCGCGTCGAGCGGGTCGGCACCAGAGTCGCGCCCGGCCGCGGTCCCGCCGGCATCGCCTACCGGATCACAGCCTCCGGCGCGGACGTCCTCGCCGCGCTCGACGCGCTCCCCGAAGAGCTCAACCTCAAGAGGCGCGGAGACCGGGCAGCGCGGCGCCCGTGGGAGGCCGAGGCCGTCCGGCGGTACATCGCCGGGGAGCCGACGGCCGCCCTGAAGGCCGCCTACGGCTACGACGTCCTCCGGGTGATCCGCGTATCCGGCGCTCCCATGCGCAGGCGCGGGTCCGCCCCCCGCGCGGCCCCGGCCCGGGAAGAAGCGGCCCCGCTCCCGGCCGCCCCGCCGCGGGCCCGGCCGCTCCCGCCCGGCCCGGGGATCAAGCGCCGGCTCAGGGAGGCCCTGGAGGCCGCCCCGGACGGCCTGACCGTCCCGGAGGCCGCGGCGCTGCTCGGCCTGCCGCGGACGAGGCACGCGGGACTGAGGGGGGCGTTCCTCGACGGGATCCGGGAGGGCTGGTCGGAGCGCTCCGGCTACCGGCGCGGCGGCCAGAACGTGCCGAGCGTGGTCTACCGCGCCGCCATCGAGCTCCGCCGGCGCTGCGTCGACTGCGGATACGAGATCGGGGCCGAAGGGCACCGGATCGAATGCGGCCGCGCATGACACCGGCAGCCTCGCGTTTCCGGGGCTAGGCTTGGAAGTGCGCGATCGTGCCCCTTCCGCCCTGGAGTCCCCGTGGATGCCGACCGCCTCCCGCCGCGCCTTCTGGCGCCGCTCGGCAGGTTCACGGCAGCCGCGCTCGAGGTGACGGGGCCGGCTGGCGTCCGGGACCGGCTGCGGCGGGCGGGCGAGGGGGCGCTGCCCGAGGACCAGGTGGACGCGCTCGGCGCTGAGCTTGACGTGCTCGCCGCGCTGCTGGCCATCCCCACAGGAAGGTAGGAAATCGTGAACGAGATCTACCGGCCGCACAGCTGCGCGCACGACTACCTCAGCGAGCCCGACAGGCCGGGCATCATCGTCCGGTGCGACTGCGGGCGGCTGTGGCGGTCGGTCCACCCGGGCAACCCGGCCTATGCGGGCTGGCGGCGGATCGGCCCCGTCTACCGGCTGCTGTTCAGGAACCGGCTAGACGCTCAGTCCTCGGACACGTAGACGTGAAGCGGATGGCCCGGCTGCCGGCGGGGCGCTACACTCGCAAACGGTTGATTTACCGGCTGGCCAATTGGATCAGCGGCAACAGGGCGGCAGCCGACCGGGGGCGGTCGGCAAGCCGCCCTGAGTCGTTTCTAGCCCTCGGGCACGTAGACGGCGACCCGCGCTGAACGATCTTGAGGGGCGGCCGGAATCCCCAGACCGGCCGCCCCCGAGCGCCTTGCGCGGTCCCTCGGCACTCGCCCGTCTCGACAGGCTGGCGCACACGCTGCAGGCAACCGACATGATTTCGGGCGGCTTCGACCGTCGTCAAGCCGGTGTCCGGGTTCAGTCGGGCTTGCGCGGATCTGCGCGGCGCCCCGGAATGAGCGATACCCCGCCGCTTTCCCAGGCTGCGGGGTATCGGTGGCCGAGCGCGAACTCGTGAGCACGATTCTAACGCCGCCCCGTGCCTCGAGGCGATCTCGTCGACCCTCGCCGCCGTCATGAAGTCGAGCTCGGTCACGACGTCCCCGGCCGTGTGGGTGGTCAGGCAGACGGTGAGCTTGTCCCACCGGATGTCGATGTCGGGCCGGTGCTCCAGCTCGATCACCGCCTGGCCTATCTCGGCGACGGCCCGGATCGCGTCGTCGTAGGCGATCGCGTACGTGCGGCTGATCCCGTCGCCGAAGGGGCCGCCCGCCCGCCAGCCGGGAAGCGCCTCGAGTCGCGCTCCCAGCTCAGCCGCGGGGATGATCTCGTCTCTGGGTGCCATGTCACGCGCCTTTCCGTCTTGCCGGCCCCGGGAGCGCGGCGAGCGCCGCGTCCAGTTCCCGCCCGGGGCGGTCCCGCCGCCAGGGGGCCATCGCGTCCCGGACCACGCCGAGCTCGGCCCGCATCCTCGCCGACCCGGTGGAGGCGGCGAGCGGGATGACGGATGCGGCGACCTCGGCCGCCCGCTCCGGCTCCCGCGCGGCCGCGAGGGCCTGCGCCTGCCTCGCCCGGAACACGCCGGAGTCCCGCCCGCGGGCCGTCGCCGGCAGCACCCGGTCCCACAGGGCGAGCGCCTCGGGGGCGAGTCCGAGGCGGGTGCAGACCGTGGCCCGCTGCGCGTCGATGTACGCGCCGCCGAGCACCTGCCCGCCCCACGGCAGGTCGTCGTCCACCTGATCGACCAGCGACGCCGCCTCGTCGAGGAGGGCGAGAGCCCCCGCCGCGTCCCGGCCCGCGAGCGCAGTGCCGTGAGCGCGCTGCTGCAGGAGGAGCACCTGCACCTTCGGCAGCAGCCCCGACCGGTTCCGCAGGCCGGCCCCGGTGAGGTCCAGGACGCCCCGCCCGTCGCCGACGTCGCCGAGCAGCATCGCCTTGCAGTGCAGGCTGAACGCGATCAGCTGGTCGTCCCCGGTGCGGTGCGCCCGCTCGATCATCGCGTCGTGCCAGCGGCCCGACTCGGCGAGATGCCCGGCGTCCTGGCACAGCCAGCCGAGCAGCGCCGCGTACCCGGCCGCGATGCCCCACAAGTCCGCCCGCAAAGGCCCCGACGCGGACGAGGCGACGTCGCACAGCAGCGCGTACTGGCCCTTCGCGACGGGGATGAGCCGGCCGGGGCCGAGGAACCGGTCCGCCTGGTAATGCCCGGCGAGCTGCGAGGAGAAGTAGACGGCGAGCTCCGGCGCCACGTGCTCCTCCGGCTTGCGGCGGCCCGCCTGCCGGGCCGCGGCGGCGATGACCTCGCCGCCCGCGCCGACCGCCTCGTCGATCCGCCTCGCCACGTCCGGGCCCGCCGGCTTGAGGCCGCGCAGGACCCTGCTGACGTAGCCCGGGTCGTTGCCGACCGCGAACGCGAGTGCGCGCAATGACATGCCGCGCTCGCCCATACGCCGTCTCACGACCTCGCTGAAGTCGTCCACGTGCCTGCCGTTTCGCGCTCGGTTGGTGACCGTTGCCCTGTTGACCGGCCTGGGAGACGGTCGAGGGCAACACTTCACACATTACTCTGCGGCGGCTCATTATTCACTTACGAGTAACCGAGGCGGGGACGGGAGCGTCGGCGGTGGCAGAGGGGGAAGGGCGGGCCGAGAGAGGCCTGAGGCCCTGGGACCGGAACGCGCTCGACGCGATCAGGTTCAGCTGGGGCGACGCGTACGAGATCGGGCACGACGACGAGCACGGATTCTGGGCGGCGCGGCGCGACAGGATCGGGGGCCTCATCCTCGCCGGCGGCCCGGAGGAGCTCCGCCGGGCGGTCGCCGACGACTACGCGGGGAGGCCGGTCCCGCGCGGGGCGGGCGAAGAGGCGACGATCCCGTGAGCGCGGTGTATCCCTGGAGGGCGGACGGCCCCGGCCGGGCCGACCTCGGCGTGACCGACGACCCGGGGAAGGCGCGGGAGCACGCCGCCGGCTGCCTGCTGGACTGGGCCGTCTCGGCTGTCGTCGAGGAGGCCGCGCTCGGCGGGCTCGGCGCCCAGACGCTCGCCGGCGGCTACCCGCGGACCGGCCGCAGGTGGCAGGGGGTCGTCGGGGCCGGAGGCAGGGTCCGGTGGGCGACGGTGACGACGGTGACCGCGGCGTGACCCGCGCGTGGATCCCGAACCTGAAGCACCCGGCGATCACGGAGGCGGTCCGCGGGCGGATCGCCGGCGGGACCCTGAAACCGGGGCGGCGGGTGTCGATCGGCGACCTCGCGCCGGAGATGCTCGTGTCGCGGAAGACCGCCGCGAAGGCGCTCGTCGCCCTCGAGGCGGAGGGGCTGCTCGAGCGGCGGCCCGGGATCGGGTACGTGGTGGCCCGGCCGCGAGACCGCTAGGGCGCCCCGCGCGGCCCATGCCTGCCTGTCTCGGCGGGAGCCGCGCGGGGCAGGCGGAAGCTCAGGGCGGCGGGGAGACGAACGTGCCGAGGCGGGCGCGGGTGCGGAGAAGGCCCCGCTCGCGGAGCAGGGCGATCGCGGCGGAGACGGTGTGCTTGGACACGCCGGCCTCGTCGGCGATCCGGCCCTGGGCCGGGAGGCGCTCGCCCGGGGCGAACTCGCCGGACCGGATCGCGGCCTCGATGGCGCTGGCGACCTGTTCGTAGGGCCAAAGGTCAGAGTTCCGATCTATCCCGCTCCAGTCCGGCATCCGGCAACCGTGCCGTAGCCGCGTGACGCGCCCTGGTGCGGGCTGGTGCAGTGTTTGCGGCAGGCCCTTTCCAGTGGGACTCTGTCGTATTAATGTGATTTGCAATCGCGCCGGGCGGACGTGCGTGCCGGATATCGACGTGCGATGGAAAAGGAGTGCCGGCCGGTGCGTGATTCGGCGACGCCGTGGATTAAAGGCGGTCCGGGTGCCTTTCTAGCTTCCGCCCTCGCGGAGCGTCACGTACGAGGCGAACGGGTCGACGCAGGAAACCTTCTTCGAGCCGTAGGCGGCCACGACGGTCGCGAGATGCCGGGCCAGGGCGGTGACGCTCTCGCCCGCGATCCCCGCCTTCACCTCGAGCTGGTGCGCGGCCGTGACCATCGACGCGAGCTGGGCGGCGTCCTGCGTGCAATGGGCGGTCATCGCGGTGATGGCCTGCTGCTCGGCGGCGGGAATCGCCGGGGTCGTGGGGGTGGCGGCGGCGGAGGAGCCGCACGCTGCGAGGGCGAGGGAGGCGGCCGCGACCGAGAGGGCCGGGATGAGTGTCTTCATGACGGTTCGACGCCCGGCGCGGGGATCCGGTGCGCCGGCGATGCGGTGATGGTCCCGCCTTGTGGCCGCCCCGTGATCCGGAGTGACGGCCGTCTATGCGCCTCCGGGCGGGCGCGGTGAGCGGCGGCGGCGGCCCGACGATCCACGGGACCTACGATTACTGGCTGGGCGGCGGGCAGCACCTTCGGGAGGACCGGGAGCTCGCGCAGGCGATCGAGGCGAGGTTCCCGTCGGTGCCCTTGCACATCCGGGCGGCGCAGGACTTCCACCTGCGGGCGGCCCGCTGGTGCGCGGAGCGGGGGATCTCGCGGTTCATCCGCGCCGGTAACTTCACCGCGCTCCCGTCGGGGCGGAACGTCCACGACGCGGTGCGGGAGGTCAACCCGGGCGCGGAGGTGATCTACGCCTACCGGGACCCCGCCGCGTACTCGTTCTCGGAGGGGCTCCTGGACTGGGACGAGGGCACGACCGCGGTCCTGTCCCGCACGGGGGGCTTCCTGGCCGCCGATCCGGTCGGCGCGTGGGTGGAGGCCGGGGAGCCCGTCTGCCTGATCGCCGGGATGGTGCTGCACTTCGCCCCGGCGGGGAGGGCGGCGGCGCGGCTAGCCCGGGCGGCTGCGGCGCTTCCCCCGGGGTCGGTGATCGTGGTGTCGATGACGCTGCCGGGGACGCGGCCCGAAGCGGACGAGATGCTGGCGATGTTCACCCCGGCGGTGACGTACCGGCACACCGCGGCGGACCTGACGGGCTGGCTGGAGGGCGCGGGGCTGAGGATCGTGCCGCCGGGCGTGACGGACGTGCGGGTCGTCCCGGACCCGGGGCGGCCGGGCGGGGGGCCGCCCGCGGCCGGCGCCAACGGCATGATCGGGGGCGTGCTGGCGGTCAAGCCCTAGCCGGCGGCGACCCGCAGGCGCCTGGACGCGGCGCCGGCGGCGAACGCGGCGTCGGCGATGGCGCGGACGCGGGTCTCCTGGTTCGCGAGCGCCTCGCGGAGGTCGTCGAACGCGGCGCGGAGCTCCTCGGCCGCCTGGGTGGCCTGGGCGAGGCGCATCATCGCGGCGGCGAGCAGCGGCTTCTCGCCGGGCCCGGCCTGGGCGAGGGCCTCGACGAGCCGCGCCGTCTGCGCGAGCGCGGCGAGCGCGCCGTCCGCGGCGCCTGCGGGCGCGTCTTCCCCTCCCGCTCCTTCTGGCTCTGCGACCCGCACTGCGGCAAGGCTGGACCCGGACATGACGATGACCCCCTTCGCCCCCCCATGGGGCGTGCTGCTCGCTGATCCCACCCGATTGCGAGCGTGCCGGCGGTCCCGTTGCGGGGAGGGGACGGGATGGCGCCGGCGGCGCGCATTCCATATCTACACCTAGACGGCGGTGTTCGGCCATCACCGGACATTACCGCGCCGCAATCTTAACGTTTCCCTTAAGATTGCGCGCCGGTAATCCGGCCGACGCCCCGTCCTCCCGCAGCCCGGCCCCGCCGAGGCCCTTCGACTCCAAGAACTCCAGCCACTGCCGGATCTCGCCCACGATCACCCGCGCCGGCTTCCCCTCCTGCAACTGGGTGCCGAGCACGTCGGTGACGATCTTGTCGTCGGGGAAAAGCCGCAGGAGGGCCGTGAGTACCTCGCCCGCGAGGTCGTCGTCGTCGGGGTGACGGTCCAGCATGGCGAAGAGGACGCCGACGGCGACCGAGCCGCCCGGGCGGGGAGCCGGGACCGCGCGCAGCGGCGCGGGCCCCGGGACCCGCGCGGGCTCCAGGTCGCCCCCGGCGAGGGTGCGCTCCAGCGAGCCGGGCGCGAGCATGTAGGCGGACTCGAACGCGCTCATGGTCGCGGGCGTGAAGTTGTCCCGCTTGGCGAGCTCGACGTCGTGCAGCGTGCGCCAGTTCATCTCGCGTTCTGCGGCGAAGGCGCGGCGGTTGCGGTAGCGGGGGCTGATCTGCGACCTCCGCTCGGCCAGGAGGCGCCCGAGGCGCTCCCAGGCGGTTCGGTCTGCGGGCGGCATGCGGGTTTCTCCGTCCCGTGGTGTCCCGTTGTCAGTCGGGAGCCTGTCCGACTCTGGCCGATTCTGCGTGAGTTGTCAATGAGTTGCCTCATGCACAATTATGCCAGGTCAACTAGCGTACATGAGCCCAAAGGCAACTCATATCGGGGTGCGAGTCGGCCAGACGTAAGAAATTCGGCTCACGTTGCGCGCGTGACTCAGGATGCCTTCGACCGCAAACTCACGTCAAGGTTGACACAACTCACGTGAACTCATATTCTCTCACTCATGCCCTATGAGCAGACCGCCCAACCGAACGGGGCCGCGATCCGCGCCTTCCGCAAGAAGGAAAAGCTGAGCGTCCCCCAACTCGCCGGGTACGTCGGCCTCGCCCCGCAGTCCCTCACCAACATCGAAAGCGGCGGCCGCGGCACGACCCGCAAGGTCATCGGCGACCTCGCCCGCGTCCTGGGCGTCCCCGTCGAGGCCATCACCAAGGACGGGACGAGCGTCGGCCTCGCGCCCGCCGCCGACGGCGACGAAGACGAGTCGCTGCTGGAGAAGGCGTCGTGACCCGCTTCAGCGCCTACGGGCGGCAGGAGAGGGCCATAGCGGCGGCCGACACGACCACCGTCCATGAGCGGTGGGCGTTCGGCCGGCGGCTCCTGTGCGACCCTCTCGCCACGAACCCGGACGGCTCCCTCCGCCCCGGCGTGATGGAGAGCCTGATCGCGGCGGCCCGCGCGAGGGGCGTCACCCTGACCGAGGCGGAGATCAACGCCCGCCTCACGGCAGGGCGGATGTACCCGTGCGAGTCGCAGGCCCGCAGGGCGCTCGCCCGGTTCGACTCCTGGTCGGGCCTCCGCGACGCGGGGTTCCCGCCGATGGACGCGGACCCGGGCGAGGAGCCCCACGACCCGCGCGGGGCGGCGGAGAGGGCGGCGGCCGTCGACCGGCAGCTCGCCCTCGGCGAGTACGACCCGGCGCAGATGACCCTGTTCGACTTCTTCCCCGACGACCGGTTCGACTCCCTGTCCACCCTCGCGGAACTGCGCAAGCACGCGGCGGAGAGCGCGAGGCGGACCGAGGGCCACGCGCGGAAGGACCGGGCGCGGTTCGAGTACCTCGACCGCCTCGCCGATGCGGTGGACGGCGACGAGAGCAAGACCTGGCAGGAAGCGCAGGCGGCGCTAGACGCGGCCTGACGGAGAAAGACCGGGGGCGCTCACGACGCCCCCGGACCGGGCAACCGGCACAACCAAGGTAACCGATTAAGAGAAAGGGCAACCGCAGAGATGACCATTGTCACCGGCAACCGGCCCCCCGCAGAGGGCGGCATCCGCGCCCCCGGCGTGGTGACCGGCCTTGTCGACCTCGCGACTTTCTACGCCACCCATCCGTCCGCGCCGCTGGTCACGGCGGAGTTGAACATCCCCGTGCCGGCCGGCGAACGGGGCGACCGGCTGGTCGCCCTGGACGTGATCGCGGAACAGCTCGGCGTGCAGGTGGCCGAGCTCCGGGGCGAGGACGGCTGGGCGGACGGCACGCTCATCGCGGAGCGGTGGTTCGGCGGCGTCCGCGTCGAGGCGCACCTGTGCCCCGAGAACAGGACGATGACCGCCTGGCGCGAGGCGAGCGCCCGCAACGCGATCGACATGAACGGGGCGGCGGCATGAACCGGGTACGACTCACCTTCCTGCGCCGCGCGGAGAGGCGCCCCGGCGGAGCGAAGGCGACAGCCCCCGCAGGCCGGCGGCCGGCCACGGGCCCGACGCCCGTCGTCGGCGAGTCCCTCTACCGCCGGACGGGCGCGACCTCGGAGCAGGCGACCGCCCCGCGCGCCGCCGGGAAGCCCTACCTAACCCTCCCGAACCCGGTGCTGGCGGAGAAGATCGCCGCCCTCCCCGCCGAGGAGCCGCACGCGGCGCCGGTCGCCACGTTCACTCCGCTCCGGCGGGCCGCGCACGGCCGCCAGGCACCCGCGCACGAGCCGCTGTCCCCCGCCCTGCTGGAGCGGGTCGCGGCGGGACTGCGGGGACTGCCGGGCGACAGGCCGTCGGAAGGCGCGCTGCTGCGACGGGACCGGGCCGAGCTGCCGCTCATGCGCGGCGCGTGCCGGACCGCCGGGTGGGCGGCCGTCATGCCCCCGACCCGCCAGCCGGTCGCCGAGACCCCCGCCGCCTACCAGAGCTACTCGCTCGAGAAGTGGCAGCAGCAGGCGGAGTCGGTTTTCGGCTTCGTCGCCGACCAGGCCCGCGCCCAGCTCCGCCGCCGCGCCGCCGAGTTCGACCGCATCGAGCGGGACATCCGCGCCCGCCGCATGGCCGCCGCCGACGCCGCGCCCATCCTCGGCGACATGGACGGCGCGGCATGAGCGCGACGACGATGACCCCGGCCGACGTGGTCCACCAGGCGCACGCGGCCCTCCACGAGGGGCGCAGGTCGCCCCGCCGGGCGGAGTTCTTCCACGAGATCATCACCCTCGCCGCCGCCCTCGCCGCGGTGCGGGACCTTGACCCGGACGCGCTCGGGTGGGGCTGGACCTGGCCGCGCCTGTCCGACGCCGACGACCGGGAGCTGCTGCGGGCGGCCGAGAAGGCCGAGACCGCGGCGGGCGCGCTCATCGCCGCGATGGCCGAGCGCGCAGTCGCGGCGGGGGCGAACGCATGACCGCCGTCATGGAGGAGACCCGGCCGGTCTCGGTCACCGCCGAGGACGGCAGCCGCACCTACACCTACCCGCCGACCGGCGAGGACCTGTGGTCGGTGACCACGATCATCGGCGGCACGGACTCCAAGCCGCACATCAGGAAGTGGTACGCCTCGCAGTCGGCGAAGTGGTGCATCGACAACATCGACCGCCTCGCGCGGGTCCTCGCCGAGGAGGGCCGCGACGCCGCCGTCAAGCTGGCGGCCGCCGAGGCCGAGCGGCAGCGCAACCTCAAGTCCGAGGCGGGCGTCTACGTCCACGACGTGCAGCAGGCCCTCATCCTGTGGGCCGCCTCGCCGGGCCGGACCGGGGCCGACATCGCCCTCCCGACGCTCCCCGATCACCTGCAGAACGCGGTGTACGACCTCGGAGGCGGGAAGTCCGCGCCGCTGCCCGAGGTCGTGGAGTGGATGGTCGACGGGTTCCTGAACTTCGTCTCCGACTTCAGCCCGCGGTTCGAGGCGTCGGAGATGACCGTCTACAACCGGGAGCTCGGCTACGCGGGGACTCTCGACCACATCATGGTCCTTGACGGCTACGCGATCTCCGCCGGCACCGGCCCGCACGGGTGGGACGAGGCCGTCCCGCGACCCGGGGGCGTCCTGCGGCTGTGCGGCGACACGAAGACCGGCAAGGAGCCGGAGGGCACCTGGAAAGAGCAGCTCCCGCCGTACCGGCGCGCCACCGAGTGCCTGCTGCCCCTCGGCCAGCTGCACCCGATGCCCCCCACGGACGCGGGCGTGGTACTGCACCTGCGGCCCGACTACCCGGGCGGCTACTGCCTCATGCTGGTGTCAGCCGGCGAGGACGAGGCCGCGTGGGAGCGGTTCCTGAAGGCCGCCAGCATCTTCACGGAGCGGCAGGAGGTCAAGGGCAAGCCCGGCCTCGCGATCCGGCCGCTGCTCGCCGACGGGACCATGCGCGGCGTCCGCCTCGGCGACCTCGCCGGGGAGGGCTACGGCCGCGCCCTGGCCCCGCTGCGGAAGGCGCTCGGCGCGGCCGCCGAGCTCGAGGACGTCGCCCGGTTCACCGAGGCGGACATCCTCGAGGTCAAGGGGGTCGGCCCGAAGCTCATCGGCGTCATCAAGGGGATGCTCGCCGACTACGGCCTAGCCCTCGCGGGCGGCGCCCCGGCGATCGCGGAGGCGGCGTGATGGCCGTCATCGACCTTCAGCGCAAGGGCCAGCAGATCGGCCGGATCCGGATCGGCCAGCAGGTCGCCACGCAGAGCGGCGGTTCGCGCCCGGCGCGGCTCGACACGTTCAGGTTCACTACCGGGTCGCGGGCGCAGGCCGACGCGATCGCCGTGGCGTTCGGCGGCGAGGTCCGCCAGTGGAACCGCGAGTGGGAAGTCATCACCGGCCAGTCCGAGATCCCGGTCATGGTCCCGCCCCGCGATGAGGTCATCTCCCAGTGGTACGAGCAGTGGAATGCCGGGGGGTGCCTGCGCCGCTGCGACTCGCAGACCGAGCAGATCTCCGGCGGCCCGTGCAAATGCCCGCACGCGGAGGACCCGACGGACGCGGAGGACGCGGCCCGGGCGGCGCTCAGGCGCGCCGACCTCGCCCGTCAGAACCCCCCGCAGGCGTGCCACCTGATCACCCGCATCAACGTGATGATCCCCGACCTCCCCGGCCTGGGGGTGTTCCGCCTCGACACCAGCAGCTACTACGCCGCGGTCGAGATCGGGGACACCGCCCGGCTGATGCAGGCCGCCCGCGACCAGGGCGTGTTCCTGTCGGCGGTCCTGCGGATCGACCAGCGCTCGCGGGTCGCGGGCGGGCAGACGAAGCGCTACCCGGTGCCGGTGCTGGAGGTCACCGCGTCGTTCCGCCAGATCGTCTCCGGCGAGCTCGCGGCCGGCGGGGTGGCGGCTCAGCTCCCGCCGGTCCCCGGGCAGGCGCGGGCGATCACGGCGGGGGCGCCCGCCGTCGCGAAGGAGCCCGCGGCTCCCGCCGGGAAGGCGAAGCCGCGCACCGCGCAGCAGATCGCCGACGCGGCCGCCACCGCCCTCGGCCGCCGTCACGTCGTGGTCCTGCAGAAGGAGGCCGAGGCGGGCGGAGTCATCGGGGACCTGGTGTGCGTCGACCGGGACGGCGACGTGTGGGAGGAACTGCGGGCGCATCTGCGCAACCGCTGGCGCGCCCTCCCCGCGGGCGGTGACGGACGGTGAACCGGGGCAAGCCGTTGCGCCGGGGGAAGGCGCTGAAGGCGGGGAAGCCGATGAGGCGCGGCAAGGGGCTGGAGCCCGGCAAGCCGCTGAAGCGGAACGCCGAGCTTCCCCGCGACGGGCGCGGGCCGGACGAGTCCCGAGAGGGCCCCAGGATGCGATGCAAGGGGAAGACCTACTCAAGCGCGGAAGAAGCGCGCGATACGCTGTACGGCCGCCGAGGGAACCGCGTCGTCGAGTGCGAACCGTGCGGCGGATGGCATGTCAAGCTCGATCCCGAGCACGCCAGGAAGATCAGCGCCGCCAGGCGCGAGCGGGAGCCCGCGACCCCCGAACAGCTCGCGGTCAGAGCCGAGAAGCGCTTCGCCAAGGCCGTCAGGGAAGGGGCGGTCCCCGAGTTCCGCCCCGACCTCGGCCCGTGCCTCATCTACGCCGGCGGGAAGAACAGCGGCGGCTACGGCCAGTTCCGTTACAACGGGCGAGGCGGCTACGCGCACCGTTACGCGTGGGAGCGCGTGAACGGCCCGATCCCGGATGGGATGACGATCGACCACCTGTGCCGCGTCCGGGCATGTGTCCGGTTGGGGCACCTGGAGGTCGTCGACACGGTGACCAACTTCCTGCGGGCCGTCGCCGCTTGGGACTGCTGCCCCGCAGGCCACCCCTACACAGAGGAGAACGCCGCCAAGGACGCGCGACGGCGCTGCGGCATCTGTGAGGCGGAAACCCGGCAGCGCAGCGAACAGAAGCGCCGCAAGCTCAAGCCTGGCGACCCCGACCCGCGCGTCCGCTACGACCAGGACAAGGTCAACGAGGCGATCGCTCAGATACTCGCTGGCGAGCTGGCAATCCTGCGGGCCGCCCGCGACATCGGGTGCAGTGACAGATACCTGGGGCGCAGGGCATGGCGGACGGCGAAGCGCCGCGTGCTTCTTCGCGACTCCGGCATCTGCCAGGCATGCGGGGCTCTCGCCGTGGACGTGCAACATCGCGTCGCCAGAGGCCTCGGTGGAACCCGTGACCCGAAGCGCGCCTACGGGATGTGCAATCTCGTCGCGCTTTGCAGGCCATGCCACGAGATCGCCGAGTCTCGCGACCAGGGCATGTACAACCGCGGCTTTTGGCTGTTGAGCACCGATGACCCGGCGCGCCTCCCGATCCGTGCCGCAACTGAGTACGGCGAGGAACTGCGATGGCTGCTGCCTGACGGCGGCGTTTCCCTGGCCGACCCGTACGAGGAGGCGGCGGCATGATCGAGGTACCGGCCTTCGGGCCGTGCGCGGAGACCATCGCCCGCGACGGCCGCGCCTGCGTGTGCTGCAGCGCGCCGATCGCAGGGCGCCCGTTCGGAATCGTCCGCCGGAGCCGCCATGGGGGCGACTCGCCCGCCAACCTGCTGACCTTTCTCGGCGCGGGCGCGGATCCTCTCGACCCCGACGACCACCGCGCCCGCGTCGAGTCGGGGATCGACCCGAGCGACAAGGCGAAGGGATACGAGATCGCGACGGGGCAGAACCCGACCCTCGTCCCGGTGATGCTTTTCACGTCGCCCGGCTCCAGCATCACCGCGTGGCTTGACGACGCGGGCGGGTACCTGTTCGCCCCTCCCGGAGAGGAGGCCGCGGCATGAGCGGGTGGTGGGTCCTGCTGCCCTTGGGGGCGCTCGCCGTGGCGGCGATCGTCGTGGGCTGGGCCGACGGCCGGGAGAGGCTCCGCATGCTGCTGGACGAGGTCCGTGGCGACGACGGGAGCGGGTCATGAGGCGGGGGCGTAAGGCGCTGGCGGTCGCGGAGGCGATCGGCTGGCTGCTGGTAATCACGATTGCCGCCGCGTTCGGCGGGCCGCCCGGAATCGCCTGGGCGCTTGAGCGGGCTGGAGGACGAGATGAGCGGTGACGGAGCGGCCCGCGTGAGTTGGCGTCCGCTGGAGACCGCCGCGAAACTGGCGGCGCTCGCCGCCGCCGCCGAAGCGCAGGAGACGCACTGGGCGTGGGACGGCGGGTGCTGGTGCCGCAGGAGGCACCAGGCGGGGGAGGCGGGGCTGACGCTGGTCGCGCCGCCGTGGCGCGCCACCGGTCCCGTGCTGACGGCAGGGGCGGTGACCACGTGAGCGCGATCAAGCCCTACTTCGACGACGGGCAGGTGAGCCTGTACCTCGGAGACTGCCGGGAGATCCTGCCCGCGCTCGGCGTCACCGCCGACTGCATCGTGGCCGACCCGCCCTACGGGGAGACATCACTCGCGTGGGACCGCTGGCCGGATGGCTGGCTGCAGGCTACGGCCGGCGTCACCCGGTCGATGTGGTGCTTCGGGTCGCTGCGGATGTACCTCGGGCACCACGCCGAGTTCGCCGGCGCGCAGTGGAAGCTCGGCCAGGACGTCATCTGGGAGAAGAACAACGGGACCGGGCTCCACACCGACCGATTCAAGCGGGTGCACGAGCAGCCGACGCACTGGTACCGGGGCGCGTGGCGCGATGTCTACCGCGACGTGCAGCGCGTCGCCGCCCGCCAAATCGGACGGCGGGCGATCGGCATCGAGGCGCGCGAGGACTACTGCGAGCTGGCTGCCCGCCGCCTCTCGCAGGCCATTCTGACGGAGGCGCTATGAGCGGGAAGCAGCTGGTCGAGCCCGGCCAGACGTGGCGGGAGCGCGCAGGCCGCGTCATCCTCGACCCGAACGACGCCCGCGGCAACCCGGTCGCGACCCCGACGGACAGGCGCTGGCTGTGGCGGATCGAGGGCGACCTGGCGGTGTCGGCGGCCACCGACGCGCAGCGGCAGCTCGCCGCGGACCTCCGCGCCTACCTGATCGAGACCTGCGAGCACCACCTGCTGCCCTACGACGGCGACGAGGACATCCCCCCGCACACCCAGTGCCTGTGGTGCGGCGAGACCGAGTTCACCGGCGACGCCGCCAACGAGGTCGCGCGGATGCTCCTCGGCATGGACGGGGGCCAGTGATGCCGATCCGTCCCGAGAACAAAGATCGCTACCCGGCGGACTGGGGCGAGATCTCAAAGGCGATCAAGGAGCGCGCCGGATGGCGCTGCGAGTGCGAAGGCGAGTGCGGGCGAGGCACCCACCCCGCCGGGCGCTGCCCGAACGTCCACGACGGCGAGGCGTACGGCACCGGGTCGAAGGTCGTGCTCACCAGCGCGCACCTTGACCACACGCCGGAGAACTGCGACCCCGCCAACCTCCGCGCCTTTTGCCAGGGATGCCACCTTCACTACGACGCCGAGCATCACGCCCAAACGAGGGCCGCGACGCGAGCCGCCGAGTTGGCCGCGCAGATGGACCCGCTGTTCGAGATGACGGGGGCGGCGTGATGGAGCCGTTCGTGTACGACGGTAAGTACGGAAGTGGGCGGTTTGCCATCGCTGACTGGCTTGACGCCTTCGAGGCCCGCGCCGAGGAAGAGGACTTCACGGCGGCCGACTGGAACGAGGCCCTGGCGGTCGCGCGTCGCTTTCTCGGCGAGGTTTCCGATGCCTGACACTGCCGTCGCCACCCGGGCCGAGCTTGAGGCCCGCACCGACGAGGCCCTCGCCTGGCTCCGCGATCCCGCCAACCGGCTCACCGGCCCTGCGGGCGCTTTCTACGCGGACATCGCCGGGAGCGTCGCCGAGGTACTCCTCGCCGAGTTCCCGTTCACGTTCCCCCTCGGGCGGGTCGTCCTAGCCGTCGCGCAGGCGCTGTCCGCAGCGCAAGACGGCATGGAAGAGCAGACCGGGGGAGCGCCCGTGCCGGCGGATGTCCTGCTGAGCATCGCGTTCCTGGCCGCCGAGAAGCTGGACCGGCAGGAGGCGCGCCGTGGCTGACGAGACGATCACCGCGGACTCGCCCGTCCGCGACCTGTGGGCCGACGCCGGCAGGGGCGGCGCCGTGCAGATCGCGTCCCGGGCGATGACATGCCTGCGACGCGACGGCATCAGGACGGTGGGGGACCTGACCGCCCTGGCGCCGCTGGACATCACGGACATCGAGGGGGCCGGGGCGGCCGTCCTCGAGGAGGTACGCCGGGTCCTGCGCCTGGCCGGGCTGTCGCTGAAGGACGACGACGGCGCCGCCCCCTGCGACGTCGAGGCGCGGGCGAGGGCGCTCATGCGGGCCGGGCTCTGGAAGCCGGTCGCCCTGAGGTTCGCCCGCGAGTCCTGGCCGAAGGGCGAGATAGCGCCGGGGATCACGCTGGAGGTGAACCGTGGGTAAGCGCGGGCCTAAGCCGAGCCCCGACCACAAGCACGGCTCGCACGGCGGGTTCGTGATGCACCAGCAGCGGAAGACCCCGGCCTGCTTCCCGTGCCGTCACGCGAACAACGTCTGGCGGGAGGCGTACCGGGCCAAGGGCAAATGCGCTCCCGGACTGGGCTGGCCGCTGCTTCCCTCAGGGGAGGGCAGCTACCGTGGCTGACGAACCGCTCGCCCATGTTCTCCGCGCCGCCCTGCCGTGGCGCGACGGCCCCGTGCTGACCGAGTGCGGGAAGCTCCCGGACGCCGGGATGCCAGTCCTGACGGTGACCGAGTTCGCCGCGAAGGTAAAGCGGGAGGGCAAGCAGAGATCCGCCCTCTTGACGTGCATGACGTGCTGGTCGACGGCCGCCACACGGCAGGGCGTCTCCTGGGGCGCCGACCCGGTCGGCGTCATGGCCCGGGAGGTCGGCTGGGCGCGGACGCTGATGCCCGGCGTGATCCGGGACGACCCGACGGCCCGCCTGTTCCGCGACGAACTGCTCGCCATCGCGGAGTTGATCTCCCGGCACCGCGAGGAGTTCGACGGGCTCGTGGCGGAGATCGCGGTAACGCCCCGACTCGGGGACCGCAGGCGGCAGGGGAAGAGGAGGGCCGGATGAAGACCTTTGCGGACTTGCCCGCCAGGATGGCGGAGCTGCCGACAGACAAGCACGGGCACCCTGTCCCCTGGTTCGTGGCGTTCATCGACGGCGTTCCGGACTTCCGGGTGGTCAAGCCCGGCGCGGTCCGCGATGCGCTCCGGTTCTCGCTGTGCTGGGTGTGCGGGAGGGGCTTTTCCCCGGCCGAGGAGCGGGCGTTCGTCGTCGGGCCGATGTGCCTGGTCAACCGGGTCAGCGCGGAGCCCCCGTGCCACCTCGACTGCGCCATCTGGAGCGCGAGGAACTGCCCGTTCCTCGCCACGCCGCAGATGACCCGCCGCGAGCGTCGCATGCCGGACGGGACGGCCGACCCGGCGGGCATCATGATCCGCCGCAACCCCGGCGTCGGCCTCGTCTGGGCCACCGGCTACCGGCGGTGGGGCCAGCGTCGCGAACCCGGCGGCGGGCTGCTGTTCCACATCGGCGACCAGGGGCGCGCCCTGTGGTTCGCGCAGGGCCGCGAGGCGACCCGGGACGAGGTCCTGGCGTCGATTGACTCCGGGCTGCCGATCCTGCGCGAGATGGCCGAGCTCGACGGCCTGGACGCCGTCGCCGACCTTGAGCGGATGCACGCCGCCGCGCTTGAGCACGTCCCGGCGGCGGTGCCGTCATGACCAGAATCCCCCAGGAACACGCAGGCGGGACCAGCCACCCCCTGGCCCCGCCTGCGGTCGATCCCGCGCCGGAGGCTGATCCCTCCTCCGGCGCGGGCTGCGGGCAGGCTGTGCCGACTCCGGCCGCCCCCGTCGCCGGCCCGGTCGCGGGGACGACCGGGCCGGCCTCAGCGTCCCCGTCCGAGCCACCCCCCCCGGGCTCAGGCGGGGCGAGCGGGGAGAGGGGGCCGCGCCACCTCGCGGCCCCGCCCCGCAACGCCCCGGCCGTCTCCCCCCCCGTAGGCGGCCGGGGCACCTCAACTAGCGTCGGCCCGGAGCAGGGGCCTGGGCCGGCCGCTACGTCCCCGCCCGTCCAGGGTTCGGGCGGGGCCGAGGGAGGGGAGCCGGCGCTTCGCAGGCGTACACCTGGCGTCGGCTCCCCGACCGACACGAGCCCGGCGGGGGATCGGCGATTGAACGCGGCATCCCCCGCCGCCCCGCCGTTGCGAGACCAGGCGTTCCGGGACGCATGGAAGGCCGCTAGGAGCGAGCAGGCGAAGGACCAGCGGCGCAGGCGCGGCGGGAAGCCCAGGCCGGTCGCCTCGCCCGGCGTAGGCCGCCTGCGGGTCGCCCCGCCGCGCCCTGAGTCGTTCGACGCCCCGCCTCCGCCGTCGATCCGGATCAAGCATCCGCCAGAGCCACCAGAGGCAGCCTTATGACCGCCTTCGCCGCAAGGGCAGCGACGGACGCCCCCACACCCGCCCCGATCGTCCCGTACGTCTACGGGGCCACGCTCGGCGCTCCCTCCAGGGGCAGGCCGGAGAAGGTTCTCGCCCGCCTGAAGACCATTGCCGAGATTCACCGGCGGGAGGAGCGCGCGGAGGACGCCGGCGGCCGGTCGGCGGCGGCGGGCAGGGCGCGCCGGAGGCTCGAGTTCCTCGCCGCCGAGGCGTCCGGGGCCGGGATCATCGCAGCGGCGGAAGCGGAGCGGCTGGCAGCGCTCGAGCTCGAGCTCGCCGGAAGGGGCGTCGTCGCGATCGACCCCGCCCGGCGGTGCAAGTCATGCGGTTGCCTCACGACCAGCCAGGCTCACCGGGATGCCTGCGAAGAGGACGACCGGTGAGCGCCCGCATCGGGATGGCCGTCGCAATGGCGCGCAACCTGCGGAAGAAGCGGGAAGCCGGGCAGGAGCCAGTCGCCCCGGCCCCGGCGTCGAAGCCCCCGATGACGGCGCTCCCGCCGACCGCCCTGGAGTCACGGCAGATGCATCAGGCTGCGCTCGAGCTTGAGGCCGAGCAGGCGCCCGCCGTCGAGCCTGCGCCAGCCCTCGAGGCGGAGCGCTGCCCCAAGTGCCAGTACATCGTCGGCAGCTTCGGTTGCCGAAACACGCACGGCGGCGCCCTATGAGCGTCTGCACTACCGGCACCTGCCCGCACGGGCGCGGGGTCTTCATCTGGCTCGGAGACGGCCCGTGGCTCGGCGACCCGGCAGACCCCGAATTCGGGCGGTACGCATGGGTGCACGACAGCACGACGATCCCCGGGCACCTGGTCGTCTGCGAGCTCATGCCGTTCGCGACCCCGCAGGAGGCGGGCGAGGTCTGCGCCTGCGGGCATCCGTCGCACGAGCACCAGGCGGCACGGGGGCCGATCCCGTTCGGGATGCTCGCCAACCCGAGGGCGTGCCCCTGCGGGTGCCCCGACTTCAGGCACCGGCCGGAGGACGTCGCCCGGTGGCGCGAGGCGGGGGCGCTCGGCGGCAGCCGGTTCCGCCCCGGCGAGACGACGCCCCGCCCGGAAGGGGAGGACGAGATGGCCGCGCGCCTTTCCGCCGGCGAGTCCGTCCCCGGCGGACCCGGCGCCTGCGCGCGGGAAGGGTGCGCCCACCTGACCCTGTGGCACGAACGCAAAGGCAAGTTCAGGGCGTGCAGGCAGTGCCCGTGCCCCGCGTTCACCACCGAGGCCGGGCAGGTCATGCCGCTCGTACAGGGGTCGCTGTTCGGAGTCCCGGAGCCGGCTGAGGCCCGCGGGCTGAAGCGGCGGCGGCGAGAGCAGGCGCTGACGGTTGCGGGCGACCTGTTGTGAACGACATCGACATCGACCTGTTCGCGGGCCCGGGCGGCTGGGATGAGGCCGCGCGCCTGCTCGGCGTGCGGCCGGTCGGGATTGAGCTCGATGCCGCCGCTTGCGAGACGAGGGCCGCCGCCGGCCACCGGACGGTGCGCGCGGATGTGTCGGCCTTCCCGCTCGAGCGGCTCGCCGGACGGGTACGCGGGCAGGCCGGGAGCCCGCCGTGCACGACGTTCTCAGCCGCCGGCGACGGCGCGGGCAACGCGGTCACAGACCAGCTTGCCGAGCTCACCCGCTACGCGTTCGCAGGACATGACAAGCGGGAGACGCATCGCCGGATGATCGCCGCGCATCTGGCCGGATCGGCCTGGCGCGCGGACCTGCCTGCCGGGGACCGGGCTGCGAAGATCGCGAAGGCCGCCGCGTCGGCTGTTCTCGTCGCCGAGCCTGCCCGGTTCATCGCGGCAGGCCGCCCGGAGTGGGTGGCGCTCGAGCAGGTCCCCGCCGTGCTGCCCCTGTGGGAGGTGTACGCGGCGGAGCTCCGGCTGCGCGGGTACTCGGCATGGTGCGGGAAGCTCAACGCGGCCGACTACGGAGTGCCGCAGACCCGCGAGCGGGCGATCCTGATTGCCTCCCGGTCGCGCCGAGTCGGCCGCCCCGAGCCCACTCACTACGACCCGCGCAAGGGCTGCCAGCTCTGGGGCCTGCCTTGGATCAGCATGGCCGAGGCGCTCGGCTGGGGAGCGACCGGACGGCCGTCCGTCGCGGTGACGGCGGGCGGGACGGCGACCGGCGGGGCGGAGCCGTTCGGTCACCGGGGACGCGACGCGCTCGAGGCGGAGCGCGACGACGGCCGGTGGGTTCTGCATACCAACCGTGATCAGCGGCCGGACGGCAGCAGGCAGACCGCAGATCCGCGATCCGCGCCCGCGCCCGCGCTAACAGCAAAATCCGGCGGTCAGTGGGCTGTCAAGCTTCACCGTGGGCGCGGCGCGAGCTGTGACGCGGACCGACGCGATCACCCCGGCGACGAGTCCGCGCCGACCATCACGAGCGCGGGCGGCAAGGCAGGCGCGAACCTGACCTGGGTCACCGAGCAGGAGTCGGTCCGGATCACCGTTCAGGAGGCCGCGATCCTGCAGTCGTTCCCGGGCGACTATCCGTGGCAGGGAACGAAGACCAAGCAGTTCGAGCAGTGCGGAAACGCCGTGCCTCCCCGTCTGGCCCTTCACGTCCTGTCGATGGCCACGGGGATTCCGCTTCCGCAGTCCGCGACGGAGGCCGCCGCGTGACCGCCCGCCCTTCCTCCGGCGCCCGCGAGAGACTTCGCCTCCTCCTGGCCTTCTCCGCCTTCCCTGCCGCTCTCACGGGAGTGTCCGCGGTGGTGATGACGGCGGGATGCCGTCCTGCCGCTGTCGCCCTCGGGGGGCTGGCAGGGATGGGGTGGGGGCTGCTCGCCCTCGCGGCCGCGCTCTCCCGGCCGGTTCGGGTCCGGTGGACGAGGGCGGAGAACGCCGCGCTCCGGGGCGGCAAGGGCATGGCGGAGCTGCTCGAGGCGATGCCCCGCAGGGAGGGGATTCGGTGAGGTCAGCTCGCGGCCTGCTCCGCCTTCTTGCCTCGCGGTGGCGCCACGTGCTGCGTCCAGCGGCTGATGGTGTCGCGGACGTAGACGCTCTTGATGACGCGCTCAAGACGTGCGGGGCCGTTCTTGCTGCTTGCGGCGCGCGCCTTCGGGAGAAGCTCGCGTATGGCCGCGCGGTGTTCGGCGGCCTCGGCCTCGAGGCGGAGCACTGCGTCCGCGTGCTCGGCGAGTTCCTTCAGCAACTTGTCTTCCACCTGTTCGTTGCGCACCTGCCCATTGTGGTGCGGCGCGAGTCGCTATTCAAGCTCGCGACCCGTGCCGCGATGCGACATACGTTACCAGATCACGACTTGAATCATGACTAGCCTGGCGACTTTAAAGCATGACTTGCATCGCGAGGTGAATCACGACTATGGTCTTGATCGCACGACTTCCGGGAGACAGCAGGGACAGACAGCGATGAGCGGAAGGGCGGCCGTAGGTGGCCATCAGCGTCATGACCCGGGGGCGGGGCCGGCAGAGGCCCCGCCGTGGTGCGGGACGTGCTGGGGGGCGGTCCTAGTGCCCTGGGCCCGCATAGACGACGGGTTCGACGACCACCCGAAGGTGCTCGCGCTCCTGGACCACGACGACGGGGCCGCCGCGATCGGCCTGTGGATCCTCTGCCTGACGTGGGCGCACCGGAACACCCGCAAGCGGGGGAAGATCCCGGGGCACGTCCCGTCCGGCCTGCCGCGCCGCTACCTGGGGGTTCTGGGCCGTGACGCGGCGAAGCTGCTCGTCGACGTCGGGCTGTGGGATCTGACCGAGGACGGGTGGCTGATCCACGACTTCGACCAGTACCTCCCGACGCAGGAGACGAGCGCCGCGCGGTCGGACGCCGGCAAGAAGGGCGCGGCGGCGCGCTGGGGGAACCGTGACGCCCCTGCATCCGATGGCCGCTTGCCATCCACGGATGGCAATTTGTCATCCGATGTCATGGCAAAAGATGGCAACGGCATGGCGGCCGATGGCAACGTCATGGCTCCGGAGGCCGACAAGCCCGGAGTCGGGCCGCCAGACAGCAGGGGACTGATCGACGATGGCAATTTGCCATCTTCGGATGGCTCGTTGCTATCAGCCGATGGCAAACCCGTGGCAAGCGATGGCTCGCGCGCGCCTGTGCGTCGGGCTATCTCTAAAGAGATAGCACCCACTCCCAGTACCCAGTCCCACTCCCAGAACTCTCCTTCGGAGAGTTCTGGGGCGCGAGCGAAATCGGCCCGCGCTACACGGCTGCCGGAAGACTTCACGATCACCGCCGGGATGCGGGAGTGGGCCGAACGCGAGGTCCCCGGCTTGCTCGCCGCCGGGCGAGGCCGGTACGAGACCGACCGGTTCATCGACTACTACCGGTCGGCGTCGGGGGCCAACGCCCGGAAAATCGACTGGCCGGCCGCGTGGCGGAACTGGATGCGCAAGGCCGAGGACGACCTCGGCCGGCAGGCACCCGGAGCCGGCCCGGCCCGCGCCGCGCCGCTGTCCGGAAGCGACCGCGCCATCGGCGAAGGCCAGGCGCTGAAAGCCCGCCTCGTCAGGAAGGACGCACCGTGACCCTCGAGGAAACCATCGACCTGCTAGTCCTCGCCGCCGCGTTCGACCGGCGCCACATCGGCGAGTCCGACAGCGTGGCGTGGCACGCCGCGCTCGGCGACATCCCGTTCGCCGACGCGCAGGCCGCCGTGATCGACCACTACCGCGAGTCCCGCGACTGGATCATGCCGGCCGACGTCTGGAACCGCGTCAGGGCCATGCGGCGCGACAGGATCGCCCGCGCAGTCGTGGACGCCCCGAATCCCGAGCTGATGGACGCCCCCGGCCGCTACAAGACCGCGCTCACGGAGATGATCCGCCGCCTCGGCGACGGCTTCGGCCGCCGCGCGATCGCCGAGCCCGTCCGGCAGGGGCCACCCCCGCAGGCGTTCACCGAGGCCCTCGCCGCGCTCCCCAAGCCCGCCGACAAGCGCGAGGTCGCCCGCAGGCAGGCCGACGAATCCCGGGCCGCCCGGGAGCTCGCAGAACGACAGGAGGCCGATCGCAGTGCATGAGCTGCTCCGCTCCGGGTGGGCGCACGACGACGGATGCCAGTGCGTCCCCTGCCTGAAGACGGTCTACACGGACGCCACCGCCAAGGCGATGGCCTGCGGACGCGCCTATATCGCACTGCGGCAGGAGCGTGCCACACCGCAGGAGCTGAACCGGGCGCGGACGGAGTGGACCCAGGCGCGGCAGGAGACGATCCTCGCCGATCACGCCCTGCGGGCGGCCGAGGACCGCGACCGGTTCGCCGACAAGGTGGACAGGGTCGACGCCGCGATGCAATGGCGCCCCGGCGGCGCGCTGTGACCGCCGTCCTCGCCGAGTTCCTTGACGCTCACGGCCACCGCGTCACCGCGACGACGGCGCGGGGCGACCTGCTCGTGATCCTCACGTCCACCGCCGAGAGCGGGCTCCGTGACGGGCACCCGTGCGTCAACCGGGCACAGGCCGCCGAGCTCCGCGACGCGCTGACGACCTTCATCGACGGGGGCGCGCTGTGAGCGTCCACGAATCCCTTGCGCACAACCAGAACGGGAAGCTGACCATGGACACCGAAGACCGGATCGCCGCCTACCGCGAGTTTCTCGCCGCGAAGGCGCAGCTCGCCCCGGTGTCGGGCATCGACATCGACCCGTCGAAGGTCCACCCGGCCCTGAAGCCCCACCAGCGGGACGCGGTGCTGTGGGCGGGACGCGGCGGCCGGCGCGCCCTGTTCGAGTCGTTCGGGCTCGGCAAGACGCTGCAGCAGCTGGAGATCGAGCGGCTGATCCTGGCTGAGCACGGCGGCGGCCGCGGCCTGATCGTGTGCCCGCTCGGCGTCCGGCAGGAGTTCGCCCGCGACGCCCGCCTCCTCGGCCTGGAGACGACGTTCATCCGCACCGCGGCGGAGGCCTCGCGCGACGGGATCTACGTGACGAACTACGAGTCGGTGCGGGACGGGAAGCTGGACCCGCGCGGCTTCGACGTGGTGTCCCTCGACGAGGCGGCGATCCTGCGGGGGTTCGGCGGGACGAAGACGTTCCGCGAGCTGATGCGCCTGTACGAGGGCAGCGCGGCGTTCCGGTTCGTGGCCACGGCCACGCCCAGCCCGAACGAGTACATCGAGCTGCTGTCCTACGCGGCGTTCCTCGACATCCTCGACGTCGGCCAGGGCAAGACCCGGTTCTTCAAGCGGGACTCCGAGCACGCCGACCGGCTGACGCTGCACCCGCACATGGAGGACGAGTTCTGGGCGTGGGTCGCGTCGTGGGCGCTGTTCCTGCAGAAGCCGTCCGACCTCGGCCACCCCGACGCCGGCTACGACCTGCCGGCGCTCGACGTCCGCTGGCACCAGGTCGAGTCCGAGCTCGCCCCGTCGACCGGCGAGGGCCGGCACAGGGACGGCCAGGGGTTCATGTTCCGCGACGCCGCGTTCGGCGTCCAGGAGGCCGCCGCCGAGAAGCGGAGCAGCCTGGCCGCCCGGATCGCCAGGACCGCCGAGATCGTCGCCGAGTCCCCGGAGGATCACTTCCTGCTGTGGCACGACCTCGAGGACGAGCGCCGCGCGATCGAGGCCTCGGTGCCCGGCGCCGTGAGCGTGTGGGGGTCGCAGGACCTCGACGAGCGCGAGGCCCGCGTCGCCGGGTTCGGCGACGGGCAGTTCCGCATCCTGTCGACCAAGCCGGTCATCGCCGGGTCCGGGTGCAACTTCCAGCGCCACTGCCATCGCGCCGTGTTCACCGGCATCGGGTTCAAGTTCTCCGACTTCATCCAGGCCGTCCACCGCATCCACCGGTTCCTGCAGGGCGAGCCGGTCCGCATCGACATCGTCTACAGCGAGGCCGAGAGCGGCATCCGCGAGCAGCTCGAGCGCAAGTGGCGCCAGCATGAGGATCTCGTCGCGAAGATGGGCGAGATCATCCGCGGCCGCGACCTCGCCCGCGGCGCCCTGGCCGACGGGCTGACCCGCTCGATGGGAGTGCGCCGGCGGGAGATCGCGGGCGACGGCTTCCGGCTGGTCAACAACGACTCCGTTGAGGAGTGCGCGACGATGCCCGACGGCTCGGCCGGGCTCATCGTCACCTCGATCCCG
>Ga0335075_10002968_pt1 | contig 27148 bp, 18 predicted proteins | sample Lox_Sample_24_FD_206723 | JGI IMG/M metagenome (GOLD analysis project Ga0335075, IMG submission 206723) | Soil microbial communities from Loxahatchee National Wildlife Refuge, Florida, United States - Lox_Sample_2.4 | ecosystem: Environmental > Terrestrial > Soil > Wetlands | place: USA...
TCACCGACACCGTGGAATCGCCCCCGTTGGCCACGTAGGCGGTGTGGGATGTGGGGTCTAGCGCGACCCCGTCGGGATCGGCGCCGACGGGGATGGTGGCGGTGACGGTGCCGGTCGTCTCGTTGATCACCGATACGGTGCCGTCGTCCCCGTTGGCCACGTAGGCCACGTGGGAGTTCGGGTCCATGGCCACCCCGTCCGGTCCGTGGCCCACGGTGATGGTGGCGGTGACGGTGGCGGTCGTCTCGTTGATCACCGATACCGTGCCGTTGCCCCCGTTGGTCACGTAGGCGGTGTGAATGGTGGGGTCCGCTGCCACCGTGAGCGGGCCCCCGCCCACTGTGATCGCGGCGGTCACGGTCTTGGTCGCCTCGTCGACCACCGAGACAGTGTCATCATCGATATTGGTCACGTAGGCGGTGTGAGTAGTGGGGTCGACCGCCACCCCGTCCGGGCCTGCGCCCACTTCGATGGTGGCGGTTACCGCGTAGCTGCCCGCCGGGGAGGCGGGCTGCTCGGCGGCCGCGCCGACGGTCAGCGCCAGCATGGCAGCGGCGAGCACCGCGACCGCCGGCTGCCAGCGGGGTGCGGCGCGACCGTGATAATCAGCGACGACGTGATGGCCCTCCCACGTGGGCATAACCTGTCCCCTTACTGCGACCCGAGGGCGCACGGCCCTCAGGATTGCCGTTCGGTGGCTTTCACCTCACCGCGGGCGGCGGTGAGCAGCTGACGGATGCGGCTCATCGCCTGTTCAGCGGCTGCCAGCTGGCCGAGGCTAGCCAGGCGCTGGGCCTGCAGCAGCTGGCCCTCGAGGGTGGCCAGCCGCGTCCGCTGCTCGACCTCGGCCAGCGCCCGCCGGATGACCGAGGGCAGGCGGGCGGGCCGGTCCTTGAGGACGTAATCGGTGGCCCCCTGCTTGATGAGCTCGACCGCCGCATCGTCTCCGAGCACACCGGACCAGATGATGAACGGTATGTCCGGGTGGCCCTCCTGGGCTATCTTCAGAGCCTCCTTGCCGGTGAAGCCGGGCAGGTGGTAGTCGGACAGGATGATGTCTGGCCTGAAGGCCGAAATCTGCTCGATAAACGACGCCCTAGTGTCGACGACCATGGCCACGAAGTTCAGGCCCGCGTCGGCCAGCAGGCGCTGGGCCAGCTCGGCGTCCCAGGCTTCGTCCTCCAGGATCAGGATGCGCGCGCTGCGTCCCGCCGAGTCCGGCTCGCCCCGGGCTTGGTCCACTGCCTGCTTGGGGACGGCGATTGCCTCCGGCTTGCCCGTCTCCGGCTCGTTGCGCTGCTGTTCGCCGCTCATCGCTGTCGCCTCACTTCGATTCCGGCACGCGGCTGGGTGCGGACTCATTCAAGAGCAGCCAGAACACGCCGACGGCTCGGACCGCATCGGCGAAGTCGGCGAATTTCACCGGTTTTCTGACATACGCATTCGCCCCGCTGCGGTAACTGTCCAGGATGTCTTCTTCCAGTTTGGAACTGGTCAACACGACCACGGGGATTAGTCGCGTTCGCGCATCGGCCTGCATCCGACGCAAAATCTCCAGCCCGCCGACCTTCGGGAGATTCAGATCGAGGAGGACGAGAGCCGGACACGGCGGGTCGAGGCCGTCGCCGTCGGCGGGGAAGAGGTACGCCAGAGCCTCGACTCCGTCTCGCGCCACGACGATCTCGTGGCTGATGCCGCTCTTCCTGAAGGCCCGGAGGGTCAGCGCCTCGTCGTCGGGATTATCCTCTACCAGCAAGATAGTCTTGCTTGTCACGCGCTTTCCTTCCGGTCCAGGGTGAAATAGAAAGTCGCACCCGCGCCAACAGCGCCCTCGGCCCAGACGCGGCCGCCGTGGCGTTCCACGAGCCGGCGCACGGTCGCCAGGCCGGTGCCGGGGCCAGGGAAGTCGCGGGCCGCGTGGAGCCGCTGGAACGGCTGGAACAGATTGCCCGCATAGGCCGGATCGAAGCCGGCGCCGTTGTCGCGGACGTAACAGCACACAGCGGCTTCACTGCTGGGTATCGTCCCGAACTCGATCGACGCGTCATCGCGACCGGACGTGAACTTCCAGGCGTTGTCCAGCAGGTTTTGCAGGACCGTGACTATAAGCCGCCGGTCTGCCCGGACCAGGACTTGTGTTTGGATCGTGAAGCAGATGGGCCGCATCGGGTCCCCGCGCTGGATTTCCTCGGCGATCCGGGCAGCTTCCTGGCCAAGATCAACCGACTCAAGGTGCAACTCAGCCCGCGTGATGCGCGAAAGGTACAGTAGGTAGTCAATCTGCCGCCCCATCTGCTCGCTGGCGGAGACGATTCTCTCGGCATAACCGTGGCCTTCCTCGCCAAGAACCTCCCCGTAATCCTCAAGCAGGAGCTCGCTGTAACCGCTGAGCGCTCTCAACGGGGCACGCAGGTCGTGGGCAACCGAATAGACGAAACTCTCCAGGTCGTGATTGGAACGCTCGAGGTCCTCCGCCCGAAGCTGAGCGGTCACGTCTCGGATGGCAGCGGCGACAAGGATGCCCTCATCGGTGTCGATTGCGGACAATGAGATCTCGGCCGGAAAGGTGCTGGCATCGCGACGGCGCCCGGTCAGCGACAGACCCGCACTCATTGGCTGGTGCCGTGGGTTTGCGAAATACTCGGCCCAGTGCCCCAGATGCCCGGTGTCCGGTACGAGAATCTCTAGCGGCTGGCCGGTAAGCTCGCCGCGCTCGTAGCCGAATAGCCGCTCCGCCTGCGCGTTGGCCAGGACGACGCGGCCGTCGGCGGCTATGCACGCGATCGCGCCGGGTGCCGCCTCAAGGAGTGCGGCGAACAGGCCATCGGCGAGCGGGGTCATCACAATCACGTCCCGTATAGTAGCAGTGACTCAGAGTAATAACACGACGTCACGTGGTGTCCCCTCGGTGTCCAGTGTGAAGTAGAAGGTGGCGCCGCGGCCCACGGCGCCTTCCGCCCAGGCACGACCGCCGTGGCGTTCGACGATCCGCTGGACGCTGGCCAGGCCGATTCCGATACCAGGAAACTCGGTGACAGAATGAAGCCGCTGGAACGGCTGGAACAGCTTGTTCACAAAGGCGGGATCGAAGCCGGCGCCGTTGTCGCGCACATAGCAGCAGATTTCCGCGTCCTCCGCCGCGATGGCGGCGAACTCGATGGTGGCCGCATCGCGCTTGGCGGTGAATTTCCAAGCGTTTTCCACCAAGTTCTGCACCACGGTACGGATGAGGGCCCGATCTGCGGTTACCAGGACCCCGGCGGGAATGATGAAGCGAACTCGGCGGCCGGGCTCGCGGGCTTGCAGCTCAACCGCGAGGGCGGCGACCTCCGCGCTGAGATCAACTGACTCCAGGCGCATCTTCGCGCGCGATACCTGCGCCAGGAGAAGCAGGTCATCGATGAGTGCGCCCATCCGCTCGGTGGCCGCCTGGATCCTGTCCGTGTATGAGCGACCGGTTTCGCCGAGACGGTCGCCATAGTCCTCCGCGAGCGCCTCGCTGAAGCCGCTCAGCGCTCGCAGCGGGGAACGAAGGTCATGGGCGACCGAGTAGGCGAATGACTCCAGGTTCTTATTCGCCACCACCAACTCGGCCGTGCGCTGGCGAACGCGAGCCTCGAGTTCGGCGTTGAGCGTCTGGATCTCGGTCCGAGCGTCGCTCAGGTCCTCGAGGATGTTCAGGGCCGCCCTGGCCGCTGCTTCGGCCCTGAGGCGGTCGGCCGTCGCGTCCTCGAGGACGTTGAGGACGGCACGCTGCATGTCGTTGAGCTGCTGCCCTTCCTCGGTCACGTCATCGTGGCCGTTGAGGGCGGGTCGAGCCGGGGCCGCTGAGTTCAGCTCGTCACCGAAGACCGCTCCCGCGGGTTTGAACGCGTCCATCCGTCATTCACCTCCGGCCGCAGCCCGCAGGTCGTCGATCTCCTTCTTGAGTTCGATCATGCGCAGCTCACGTCCGACCGTGAGCCTCTGGAATCGCTCGAGCTCGGCCAGCCGCTCGAGTTCCCGTGCTCGCTGTGTCGCTACTTCGCGCTCGGCCCGCCTCTGGGCGGTGACGTCGCGGGCGGCGGCGAAGGCGCCGAGGACGTGGCCGGCCTCGTCGTGGTACACCGAGGCGTTATAGAGCACGTCGGTCAGGCCGCCGTCGGTGTGCCTGATCGTCAGCGGGTAGTCGGTCACGAAACCCTGGGAGAATACCTGGCGGTAACCTTCGCGGGCCCGATCCGGCTCGGTGAAGTAGTCGGAGAAGTCGGTGCCGACCAGCTCCGCCCGCGTCACCCCGGTCACCCGGACAGCCGCCTCGTTCACGTCGGTGATCTTGCCCTCCGGGCTTATCGTCACCAGCGGGTCCAGGCTGGCCTCGATCAGGCTCCGGGAATACATGGCCGTGGCGCGGAGCTTCTCTTCGGCTAGCTGTTTCTCCGAGATGTCGTGGCTCATCACCAGGAAGCCGACCGGGTGCCCCAGGGTGTCGTCCCGCCGGGTCACTACCACGCTGGCGGCGAATCGGGAGCCATCCTTCCTGACTCGTTCGAACGTGCCCTCGGCAATGCCTTCCTTGTATGCGTCACTCCGCAGGCGGCTGACGGCACCAGACTCCACGTCTTCGGGTGTGTGGAGGATGATCGAGTCCCGGCCGACGACCTCTTTGGCGGCGTAGCCGTAGTTGCGGGACGCTCCCTTGTTCCAGGAAAGAATATGGTGGTCGAGGTCCATCCCGATGATCGAGTACTTCGTCGAGCTCTGCAGGATGTTATCCAGGAATGCCTTAGTTTCCGAGAACTCTCGTGCTTGTCGTTCAAAATCGACATTGCCAGGGGCCGCCAGCACGCCGAGCACGCTGCTGGTCGCGTCCTTGCACACCGGAGCGGTGAAGAGCAGCTTGAGCGGATCGCCGTCTGCCTGCCTGATGGTCAGCGGGTAGTCGGTGACGAAGCCGTGGGCGAATACCTGGCGGTAACCTTCGCGGGCCCGGTCCGGCTCGGTGAAGTAGTCGGAGAAGTCGGTGCCGACCAGCTGCGCCCGTGCTACCCCGATCACGCGGACAGCCGCCTCGTTCACGTCGGTGATCTTGCCGTCGGCGCTGATCGTCACCAGCGGGTCCGTGCCATCGCTGGCACGGACGGCCGCGGGCCTTTCTGGCGAATCGTCTATGTGTATCGCCATGAGAACCTCCTAGACCGAACCGGTACTGATCAAGCCGGCCGGCGGGGAATGTCAGAAGCAAACCGGTGACGATTTCGGCGCTGCCTCAGCGGACGGGAGACGTTATCACCACCAAAATGACGATCACGACGGCGACGAGGACCGTGGTGATCACCACGTTCTGCCTGACCAGGCGCAGGCTGATCTTTACCTGCCGCTCGGCCTCCACCGCTGTGCTGGCCGATGACATGGCCGACTGCGCTGCATGGACAGCGGACTCGGCGGCGGCCCCGGCCCCGGACTGCAGTTCTTCATACGCCCGGTGAGCGATCGCGATATCCGCCTCCACCTTGGCGGCCGCCGCCTCGATCCGGTCGAGCGCGGCGGCGCTCGCGGCCGCCAGGTGCCAGTCGTCCGACTGGACGGCGACGGGGCCGGCGGAGATGGTATCCCCGAGCGTCCCCGCCAACCCCGCCGCCGCGGCGCCGGTCTCGGTGCTTCCCGCCGACCCGGCGGCCTCCGCGTCGGCCGCAGGGGCGCCGGCTCGCGCGGCCTCCCTCTCTGCCGTCGCCTTCGACGCGTCTCGCAGGAAGCCGATCACAGCCTCCCTCGCCAGCACGCCCACATCAGGAGGGTCATGCGGGGCAGTCCCGGACCGCCGCCCCCCGCCACGGCGCTGGCCGCTCGGGCCGGTGTGGGTGTTTCCCGTCGCAGGCATGACATCTCCTCCTTGAGGCGAGCCATTTCTTGCAGGTAAACGATTACTATAAGTGATCACAATGTGACGGATCGAGAGTCAAAGGCCCTATTTTCCCTGCCCCGGTACCCGGGCCTTTAGACCCGGGCCCTTCGGCCCGGGGGCCTTCGACCTTCCCGCCATTCGACCCAGGCTTCTCGACTCACGCCCCTCGACCCGTCCACCCGATCCCCATGGGGAATTCGATCGGGCTAAGCCGTCGTGATCAGAAGCGTGCCGGACGGCGAAGGCGGCCGCCTCGGTGCGACGGTGCATGCCAAGCTTGGCCAGCAGCGAGGACACATAGTTTTTGGCGGTCTTTTCCGCCAGGAACATGTGCTGCGCGATCTGGCGGTTGGTCAGTCCTTGGCCGATCAACTCGAGCACGCGCTTCTCCTGCGCGGTTAGAGCCGACAGCGGGTCGTCGCTCGCCGGGTGGTCCTGCAGACGCTCCGCTGCCGGCCGGGGCGCGCTCGGGTCAGGCGCCGGCGGCTCGGACGCGACCGTCCGCACGGCGCCCACGAGGTCGGCTTCAGATGTCTGCTTCGCTACGTAGTCCGCGGCACCCGCCATGATCGCCCCTAGCAGGGCCTGCTGGGCTGGGTCGGCCAGGGCCGGCCACAGATCGCCCGCCAGGGTCGTGACCAGCTCGGCGTGCTCGGCGAGAGTCCGGCGCAGCATTTCCTGCACGTCGGTGACGACATGGTCGAGATCGGGGGCCTGCGGCTGGAGCCCCTCCGCGTGGAGCCCCTCCGCGTGGACCAAGGCGCGCGGCTGGCAGGTGCCGTTTGCCGCCCGCTCTGCGGCGAGCGTGATCTGCTCGAGGTCTCGGCGGACCGACTCCAGGCGAGCGGGCGCATCGGGACCTGATGGGGCGGCGAGTTCCGCCGAGACAAAGGATGCGTAGCTGAGGATCACGTCGAGGAGGTTGTTGAAGTCCTGGGCGATCCCGCTCGCGAGCTGGCCGAGTCTTTTCAGGTGCTGAGTCTGCTGCAACTGGGCCCGCCTGCGGTCTTCTGGAGATTCTTGGCCTTCCCGGCGTTCGGTGTCGGCTCTGGTCTCGGACAGGTCTTGGAATTCGAGGTGCTTGATGCCCGGATCGACCATGTGCAGTCATCCCCAGTTGCTGCTCAGAAAAGGCGCTGCGGGGCGGCGAACCGCCGTCGAAGCCCACCTCGGTAATCACTAAGGGTGACGATATCACATCTTTGCGTTACTGGATGTGACCGGTCCTCTCCCGACTGGTGCCCTCCCGGGGAGGGCACAGGATTGGCGGCAGGTCGGCTGCCGAGTGTGTTTAGTTGTCGTAGACCACGAATTCGGCGACCTGCGGGGCGCCCTGGGCGGTGTTGCCGCTGATGTCGAGGCGGAGGTAGTCCTGGGTGCCGGCCGGGACCGGGATGGCGACGGCGTTGCTGCCGGCGGTGAAGGTGTAGGTGGCGGCGGGTGCCAGGGTGGTCCAGCTGGTGCCGTTGGCGCTGCCGTCGACCTCGATGGTCTGGTTGCGAGTGCCCCAGCTCTCGGGGAGTCCGAGGATGACTCGGTCGACGGGGGCGGCCTGGCTGAGGTGGAGGGTGAGGGTCGCGCTGGCTCCGGCTGCCTGCCAGTAGGTGTTGATGTCGTTGTCGTTGGCGTTGGCGGCCGGGTAGCCCTGGATGGCGCTGCTGGTGGTGAGGGTGCCGCCTTGGGCGAGGTTCTTGGGGGCGGTGGCGTAGGGGGCGATGGAGCTGGCGTAGAGGGAGAAGGGCAGGGTGCCGTCCCACAGGTGGATGTCGTGGGCCCAGTAGAAGACCTGGAACCCGCAGCTCTGGGACTGGGCGATGGCGGTGGCCATCATGCCGGTGGAGGAGGTGTTGGTGTAGAAGGAGTTGAGGCTGGCGGGGATGCCGTAGCCGGGGTTCTCGCCGCCGACGGCGAGGCCGTCATGGTGGGCGATGGCGCTGATCCAGCGGGTCGCGGACCAGGAGTCCATGGTCGAGGAGGTCAGGGAGGTGGTCGCGTCGGAGGACTGGCAGTCGTCGTTGCCGCCTGAGTTGTCGGCGACCGAGGAGATGTAGGCGATGACGTTGGTCTTGGTCGGGAGCATGGCGTAGTACAGGTTCCAGACGGCGCCGACGCCGGTGGTGCCATCATTGGACAGGTTCTGCTGCTCGGTCTGGGCCAGGCCGTCGGGGCGGGTGCCGGAGCCGGGGGTGACGGTCTCGTAGTAGCCGTTGAAGCCCAGCCCGGTCAGGGTCTGCATCTGCCAGTTGGTGACGTTGTCGAGGCCGCCGACGTACCAGTTGACCCAGGCCGCGATCTGGGCCTGGCTCAGGCCGGAGGTGCCGGGGGTCCACTTCGGGTCGGGGTTGGGGGTCATCCCGGCGGCCAGGCCGTTGCCGGTCAGGGCGGCGTTGTCGAAGGCCCAGTAGGTGCCGCCGCCGGGGTACAGCATCTCGCCGTCGCCGCCGGAGGTCAGCCGGATCGCGTAGAAGTTCGACAGCGGTATGTAGGCCGCGACCTGCTTGAGGTAGGCGGCGGCGGCCTGGCGGACGGCGGCGCTGAAGACGAAGTTGGCCTCGGTCGAGTGGGCACCGGTCTGGTCCACGTAGGTGCCGTCAGCCAGCGCGAGAACCCAGGCGGGGGGATTCTGCAAGCCTAGCCCGAGGGTGACCTTCATCCCGGCCGCCTTGTAGGCCGCGAGTTCGCTTTTCATGGTGGCCAGGTAGGAGGAGCTGAACACGCCCGGCGAGGGCTCGAAGCTGGCCCAGTTGTACTCGAACATCGCCATCGACACGTCCGACGAGCCCGCCTCGGCCGCGACGGTGGTCGGTTGGGTGTCGAGTGTCCCGAACAGGGTCGGGGTCGAGGGCGCGGCATGGGCTTGCAGGCCGACTACCAGGGCCGCGATGCCCAGAACGAGGGCAGCGGCGCCCGCTATCACGAATCGGGTGTGGCGACGTACTACACGCGCGAGGGAGGTTTTCACCGCTGTGGCGGATTTCCAGTCGAGGATCACGAGCTGTTCCCTTCTCGCGTTCGCTTCACATTCGTTCCGTGAATTAATCACCACTCTCCGTGTTTGCCCGGGGTGCGCACTAGAGGCGCATTCCTCGGGTATGGCACGTCATTGTCATGGCTTTCGCCCAGGGTCATTCAGCCCGGGCCATTCGGCGGCGGGTCTTCGGTCCGGGCCGTTCTGCCTGGGTCGTTCGGCCGGGCCGTAAGCGCGTGCGCGCGGCGGCCGAGCAGGGAGCCGGGTACGAAAGATGCCGTTTTGGACGGGTCTACGACTGCCTGCTCGGCTACAGTAAGTCACTGTTTGATTGTTCTTTGAAATATTGGGTAATGTTCAAATGTGCTCGGGTCGTGTTCAGTTAGTGGAAGCCGGGTTCGGAGGGACTCCTGTGAGACGCGACGACAAACGTCCTTCGGATGGACTGACGACCGCTGCCGCCCTGACCTCTGGCAACCTGGGCGAGGCGCTGCGCGCCAGCGAGCAGCAGTCCTGGCGGCAGTTCGGCCGTGCGCCCGTCGGCCTGATGCTGGCTGGCCTGACCACCGACCGCGGGTGCGTCTGCGTCGCGGTCAACGAGACGTACTGTGAGCTGTCGGGCCGCTCGCGAGAGGAAATAAGCGGCGCGGATTTCCTCAGTTTTTTCCATCCGGAAGACCAGTCCGCGCTCGACATGCTGCTCGCGGATGTTCTGTCGGGCGCGACCGATCGGATTGCGGCGGATGCGCGCCTGATTCGCAAAGACGGCGAGATCGCCTGGGTCCGTCTGACCGGTTCCGTGATCCGTCCGTCCGTCGGCGGCCGCTACCTGGCGACCTTCGTCGAGGACATCACCGCCTCCGAGCAGGCGCGGACCGAGATACAACGGCTGGAGCGAGAGCTGCAGCGGTCGCGCCGGCTGGGGAGTCTGGGACAGCTCGTGGGCGGAATCTCGCATGACTTCAGCAACACGCTCACGGTGATCGCCAACTACGCGAGCCTGGTCCGTGATGAGCTGGTCATCGCCGAGGCAACGGAAAGCGCGGCCAAATGGGGACCTGTCCGATGGGACGTAGATCACATCGCGGAGGCGGCCGACCACGCCAAGAGCCTGATCAGGCACTTGGTGGCATTCGCGAAACGGCAGGAAACCGAGCCCGAGCTCGTGGACCTTGGCCAGATGATCAGTGATGCGACCGGTCTCTTGAGCGAGGTGCTTGGCGAGCACGTCCCCATCGTCTCCAGGCAGGCCGATGGCCTGTGGGAGGTGCAAGCCGATCCCGGGCTGCTTCAGCAGAGCATCGTCAACATCGCCCTGAACGCGCGTGACGCCATGCCGGGGGGTGGTCAGGTCGTCATCGAAACCGCGAACATCGACATGGATGACCTTCCGACGGACTGGCAGGGCACCGCCGAGCTAGCCGAACTGCTTCCCGGCCGCTACGTCGCGATTCGCGTTACCGACGCGGGAACCGGCATGGACGCCGGTACCGCGGAGCGTGCCTTCGAGCCGTTTTTCACTACGAAAGGCGGGGACTCGGCGGCCGGACTCGGCCTGCCAGTCGTTCGGAGGTTCGCCACCCAGGCGGGCGGAAACGCATGGCTCCGATCCGAGCCGGGGAGGGGCACCACCGTCACGGTGGTGCTGCCTGCCGCAGACGGGTCCGCTTCCCCGGCGATTTACCAGGGGGCGACGGAATCCGCCGGTACGTTGCTGGTGGTCGACGATGAGCTCGCGATCCGGAACGTCGCCCACCGGGTCCTGACCACCGCTGGCTACCAGGTCGTGACGGCCTCGAATGGTGACGAGGCGGTTAGGCTTCTCGGGGACCCGAATCTGAGCCTCGATATGATCCTGACGGATATTGTCATGCCGGGCATGACGGGTGCGGCGTTCGCCGCTCGGGCCCGTGCCATGCGCCCGGGTCTGCCGATACTGTTCATGTCGGGCTATGACCGGCCGGATGTCGCGGAGGCAGGCGGGATCGATCCGTTCGCGCAAATCATCAGCAAGCCATTCTCCCGGCCGGCGTTGCTGGCTAAGGTCTCTCAGATGCTGACGGCCGGCGCCAGCGGGCGGCCGCATGAAAAATTCGGGTTAACTGGCCGCGGCCCGATCCGGCGTGTTACATTCTGTCAGCCAAGAATTACGTTTAGTGTTCATGCGTGATAATCAGGCCGAACTGGTCAATGCGCAGATGGAGCGGCTGTTCGGCCGCGGCCATGACCAGCTCGCCGGCCAGCCGGCGGAATGCGTGCTTGACCCCGGCGTGCACCTAGTTGGAAATCATTCTCCGAAATTACCTTGCTCAACAAACTTCAGGAAATCCTCAGCGTTTAAACCTGACCACACCAGCCGCCATGGTCGGCTGAAGGGCTTGCTCGGCGAGCTCGAGAATAGAGACAAGGAGAACGGCTCCTGCGAATAGGGGCAAATGATCATGGCACTCAATCGGCTACTCAAGAAGATCGCGGGCGCGTCCGGCGCCCGTAGGAGGGCCATATCCGGCCGTCTTCGGTGCGGCGTCTCGATGGCGGTGATCGCGGTGCTAGGGCTGAGCCTGCTCGGCACAGCCAACGCGGAGGATATGTCCGTGCCGCAGACCGGTTCGATCCTGTTCGGCACGCTGGACACCCAGCCGAGCACCGCCGCGGTCGAGGCGGGATCGTCGGATGTCTCGGTGGCGATGTTCGAGTTCGACTGGGCCAGCTTCGAGCCGTCGCCGGGCGTGTTCAGCTCCTCCTACCTGGCCACCATGGAAAGCTACCTGCAGGCCTACCAGGCGGCCGGGATGAAGGTCACCCTCGGGCTCGGCCTTGAGGACCCGCCGTCGTGGGTGTTCTCGCTGCCCGACGCAACCTACGTCAATCAGTTCGGCGGCCAGTCGAACGAGGCCAACTTCGTCTTCAGCGCCGCCGTCCGCCAGGCCGCCGCCGGGTACCTGGACCAGATCGCGGCCGACCTACCGCTGTCGAACTTCTGGGCGATCCGGCTGACCTCCGGCGGCGACGCGGAGATGCTGTACCCCGGCGGGGGCGCCTACTGGGCCTTCGACAACGCCGCCCTGACCGGCAACGGCCTGGCCGCCGGGATGACCCCCAACCCCGACCCGAACTGGACCCCCGGCACCCCCGGCCTGAGCCAGGCCCAGATCGACGCCTGGGTCAACTGGTACGTCGGCGGCCTCGACAACGTCACCAACTGGCAGATGCAGACCCTGAGCGGCCTGGGCTTCAACGGCTACTACGAGACCGTCACCCCCGGCTCCGGCACCCGCCCCGACGGCCTGGCCCAGGACGAGCTGTTCAACCTCGGCGACGACGGCACCACCGGAACCGGCGCGGTCTGGGACCGCTACTACGCCATGCTCCCGGACAAGAACAACGTCATCGCGTACATCTCGTCGGTCGCCGACAACTCGGGCGGCAACGACGACTGCCAGCCCGGCGACACCTCTGTGCCCCTTACCTCTCCCGTCATGGACTCGTGGTCCGCGACCCGCTGGATCAGCGCCATCGCCCACCAGAACGGGCTCCTGATCGGCGGCGAGAACCCTGGCTATGGCATGCCCGCCATGTTCGATTTCGACTACCGGGACACCTCGTCCTCCGGCATGATGGCTGACGCCCTCAGCCAGGCCCAGAGCTGCGGGTTCCTGGTCTTCTACTGGGCCCACGACGTCCACCTGTGGGACGGCACCCTGCCCTTCTCGGTCTACGCCAACGCCATCGCCCCCTACTCCAGCCCCCCTGACAACCTCGCGCTGGCCGGCAGCCTCACAGCCAGCAACACGCAGGGCGGATTCCCGGCCGGCAACGGGAACGACAACGACCCCAGTACCTACTGGCAGGCAGCCGACCCCACCGCCACGCTTACCCTTCAGCTCGCCCAGGCGAGCCCCGTCGACCGCGTGCTGCTGGAACTCCCCGAGAACTGGCCCACCCGCGAGCAGACCATCGAGATCGACGGCAGCACCGACGGCAACACCTGGACCACCCTCGTACCCGCGACGACCTACACCTTCACCGCCGGCAGCAACGCCATCGCCATCCCGGTCCCGGCCGGCACCCAGGATGACCTCCGCCTCGATATCAGCGGAAATACCGTCATGGGCGCCCCCCAGATCGCCGAATTCCAGGCCTACTCCAACTAAGCTCGGCTGCCCACCCGGGTGGGCCAGCCACCCGCTGGCTCACCGAGCCCTGGTGCTGTCGGCGGCTCACGGTGGCACGGACACGTGTCGGGCGGCGGCGTGCCCCATCCTCGCCCGCAAGGCGTCGTCGGAGCTCAGCGTGGTGATGGCGACCGCCAGGGCGGTGACGTCGGCCGCGGGCACGCGGATCGCCGCCTCGTTCCCCGGCCATCGCGCGCCGGGGAGATCAAAGCGAACAACCGGCTTTCCGCACGCGATGGCGTCGAGGACGGAGCGCCCGGTGCCACCGGACCGGGCCGGGTCAACCAGGAAGGCGCACTGCCGGAGCAGGATGCTCCGTGCGGGAGCAGCCACGTCGCCGATCCACGCCACTGGCCCGCCGGTCTGGCCCAGGAGGCGCACGAGCTTGCGCCGCTCTGCTCGGCGCCCGGTTCCAGCCACGATGACCGGCAGGGGTGGCGGCGCCAGATCCACCGCTGCGAGCAGCAGGTCGAGCCCCGCCTTGTATACGTCGACACGGCCCAGAAACAGGACGTACCGGCCTTCGCCCGGGGCCGGAGAACCCTCGCTCACGGCGCGGCCAGTGAGACCGGGCGTGATGCTAGGCCTTGGTCCGCGGATGAGATTACAATCCCGCTCATCTGCGGTACCGGTGCGGGGATCGGCGGCTGACCGCGGGGCGCGAGGCCGGCAGTGAAGAGCCGACGACGGGGAGACGATCATGAGGGCTGGCGAGCTGGACCGGATCTTGCATGAGGTGTACACGGAAGGCCTGCCGGTTGTGGCGGTCTCTCCCCACCTCGATGACGCGGTGCTGTCCTGCGGCGCCCTGCTCGAGTATCTCGCCCGCCGCTGCCCGGTCACGGTGGTGACCGTCTTCACCGCCGCGAGCCCGCGGCCCTGGCCGCTGCCCGCTCGCCGGCAGATGCGGGCGATCGGCGAGCCCGACGCCGAGCGGTTTTACCGACAGCGGCAGGAGGAGGACTCGGCCGTGCTCGCGGACATGGGCGTCGGCCGGGTCCATCTCGGGTTCCCCGACGCGTTGTTCCGCCGGGTCGGCCCGGGACCAGGCCGACTGCCGGGGCGGCCACGGCGGCCGGCCTATCCGACCTTCCGCTTCGACGCCGCCCGCGGCAGGATCGCGGCCGCCGACGCCCGGCTGACCGACGAGGTCGCCGTCGCGATCGGCGCGATGGCCGCGGCCGCCGACGCCCGGCTGGTCCTCGCCCCGCTCGGCGTCGGGCGCCATGTCGACCACCTCATAACCCGGGCCGCGGGCCGGGACCTGGCACCCCGCACCGTCTATTACAGCGACTTCCCTTATTCGGAGACCGCTGTTCCCGATGGTGACTTCGTAAGGCGGCACCGCCTGGTCCCTCACCCACGGCTGGCCGGCCGGGCCGAGAACGCGCACAGGATCGCGGGATACCGGTCCCAGATCGGCGGTCTGTTCGCCGGCGGGATAATACCGACCCGTCCCGAGATCTACTGGGCGGCCGCGAGCGACTCGGCGACCGTCGCGTAGCCGGCGCCGAACGACTCGATGGAGTAGCACCGCACATCCTCCTTGTTCGCGGCGCCAATCGCGGCCCGGACCCGGGGATCGGCCAGCCGCCGCAGCGCCGCTGCGTAGTCGGCCGGGTCATGACCGCTGATGACGGCGCCGCTGCGGCCGTCTTGCACGACGTCCACGTTGATGTCGTCCGACACGATGACCGGAAGCCCGGCCGCCATGGCCTCCATCACCACCATCCCGAAGCTCTCGTTCCGGGTCGGGAACAACAGCAGGTCGGCGTTCTGGTAGACGTCGGTCATCGCGGACGGCGGCACGACTCCCAGCCATTCCACACCGTCGGCGGGTTCACCCGGGGGCACCCCGACGACCGTCAGGCGCAGTCCTGGCAGATCCCGCCGGGCCTCGGCGACCGCTGCCAGCGCCACGTCGAGCCCCTTCCGATAGGCCGTCTGGCCGGCCCAGACGGCGTTGATGCCGTCGCCCTCGCGCGCGGGGGCCGACCGGGATAGCTGATCGGCCATCACCGGGTCGAGCCCGTTCTCGACGACGGCCACCGGGCCGGTGAAGCCGTACAGGGAGCGGAGGCGGTCGGCCACGGCGTGGTGCACGGCGATATGCGCGTCGCCCGCCAGGCCGCCCCGCTCCATGGCGGTGCGCAGCCGGGCCAGCAGCCGGGCGATCGGGTGCCCAGGGCGGCGCAGCGCCAGGTACGCCTGCGGACCCGCGCCGTGCCAGACCGTGATGAGTCGCGGCGCGCCGCGACGCCGCCGCAGCAGCCGAATGCCCCAGAGCACCTCTGCGCAGTGAACGTAGACGACCTCCGCTGAGGTATGCCGCAACCGCCAGCCCAGCCGCAGGCCAGCGATCACATCCGCCAGCAGGTCCACGCCCTCGATCCGGCTGCCAGCCGGGAACGCCGCGATGCATTCCACCCGCCAGTCCGGCCTGCTCCGCTCCAGCTCGGCGATCAGGCCGGCCACGACCCGCTCGACCCCGCCGCACTCGGTGGGCTCGCGCCGGGTGGCCATTACCACCCGGAACGGACTGCCGTCCTGCAAGCGAGATGAAGGAACACGCGCCGGCATGGTCACCATGAGTACCTCCTGGCAGCTGAGTACGGGTTGCCGGGCAGCGGGGCGTGGCCCGGGCGCAGGGCCGAGCCCAACTGGCGGATCGCCAGTTGCTGCGCGGCGCCAAAGCCGGTCGAGCCCACCCCGGCAACTGCGCCGGGGCGGGACTCGCCGCGGAGCATGAGCAACATCACCGCGGCCGTCGCCGCTCGCCCGTCGCCCGTATCGTCGTGCAGGTACACAGAATCTCCTTTAGTCGTGTGAATTCGCATGAAGAGAACCAAGTCCCGAAGCTGGCGCCACGTGGGAGCGCCGCCGGGCGGAACCGGCAGGCGCAGGTACGCCAGGTGGAGGGCGGCGGTCGTCACCTGCTCGGCGACGCTTGGCGCGCCCAGGTTGACCACCCCGCCGAACTGGTCGGAGTCGGCCAGTTGTTGGAGGTCGCCGTCGCTCGGCGCCGCCCCCACCACCAGCCCGGGCACTACTAGTCGGCCCGCGCCCGCCGCGAAGTACGCCTCGGCCGCCACGCGCGGAATCTCGGCCTTGGCCACGCCGAGCAGAAGGAGAAGCACCAGAGCCGCCCCGATCCGCCGACGCCTGATGCGAGGCGGCAGCGACCCGCCCGGCCCGACTCCGGGCATGGGGCCGGTGACCGACCGCCGGCCCTGTGGCTCAAGCATGGCCAGCTCCGTCTCCGGTGCGCGCGCGGGCCGCGCCGGCGAGTACCTCAAGGGTGCGGTCGGCGGCGCGCGCCCAGGTGTTCTTCGCGGCGACCTGCCCGGCCCGGCGCCGCAGCTCCTTCGCCAGGGCCGGGTCGGACAGCACCAGCCCCAGGGCGCGCGCCCATTGCTCGCTAGCGTTTGCGGGCACGATGAGGGCGGCGCCGTCCGCTACCTCCTGCACCGCGGCGGCGTCGCTCGCGACGACCGCGAGCCCGGCCGCCATCGCCTCAAGTACGGGCAACCCGAACCCCTCGACCAGAGACGGGTACGCGAACACGGCGGCGTTCGCGTACAAGCCAAGCAGCGTCTTGTCATCGGCATCGCCGTACCGGCGGACCCAATTGCCCAGGCCGAGGGACTCGACAAGCAACCCGACCTCGTCGGGAAACCGGCGGTCGGGCTGGCCTACGAGGACCAGCCCGAGGTCGGGGTGATCGACCCGCAGAGCCGCCAGCGCCTTCACCAGAACACGCTGATTCTTGTGCGGACGCTGCGCCCCCACATGGAGGATGTAGCGCCCGGGCAGGTCGATGTCCGACGGCCGGGGACAGTCGGCCGCGGTGAAGAACCCGGCCCCGACGCCGTGCGGCAGGATGGCGCCCGCGGGCAGGTCAATGCCGTAAAAACGCCGGATGTCGTCCCTTGCGGCCCGCGAAGGGGTCGCCACCGCGGTCGCGGACCGGACGGCGAGCCTGGTCGCCAGCCGGTAGGCGATCGAGAAGGCCGAGCGCCCGCTCGCGGCGGCGTCGCGTTCGAAGATGCAGTCGTGCACGACCGAGACGACGGGCGTGCCCAAGCGCACCACGGGCGTGGTCAGGTGATAGGGAACGAAGACCACGTCGGGGCGGAACTTCCTGATGGCCCGGGTGAGCACCCACGGCGAGCGCGGCGACGCCACCGGCACCCGTGAGGGCACCGCGCTGACGGCGGAGTCGGCTATCAGCTCCTCCACCCGCAGCCTGCCGCCGCCCGGCTGGTACAGGATGATGAGATTCACCTCGCGGCGCTTCAGCTCCCGCAGCAGCTCAAATGCGTACCGGCCGATCCCGTGATAGGAATCCCGCATGACCCGGCCGTCAACGAGGACGCTGAGCCTGCTCGCCTTCGCGTCAGGCGCGATCCCCGTCATCGGTCCGCCTTCCGTCGGCGCCGCTGGCCGAAGGCGACTACCACGACCGCCCCGGCGAAAAGCGTCAGGGCGGCCCCGAGCGTGAGCGCGAACGGCTCCGCCGACGTCGGTTCCGGCGGCCCTAGTGACGGAATGTCGGGCAACGCCGGCGGAAGCTGCGGGGCGCGGGCCAGCGGCGGAAGGCTGAGCGCGCCCGCCGCGAGCGCGATGGGGGTCACGGCCGCCGCTCGGACACTCGCGCCCGGCGCCGGTGTCGTGAGAACCACATTGGCGAAGGCCTGGCTCACGCCCGCGCGGGCCGTCGCCTTCGGCGGCCCGAGCGGAACGCCGTAGCGCTTTACTGCGGCCGCGTAGGCGGCCAGAGTATCGGCCGCTCCGCCCAGGTAGGCACGCCTGATAAGCCCGTTCGACAGCAAGCCGCGTCGCTCGGCCGTGGTGGCGCGCGCGCCCGCGGTGACCGGGGGCAGATCGGCCCGCCGGTACGCGGCAGGAAATCGCCTGGCCATCAACGCGACCACCGGCATCGGGTGAACCTCCTGGCTTCCGGCCGCCGACGCGAGGACAGCGCCGTCGAAGAGCTGCTCATGCCGTGAGCCGCCTGGGTCGGTCACTCGGCTCAGCGGCTCCCCGACGACGCCCTTGCCGCCGAGGGCCTGATAGCCCGAGTAGAACGCGCCCGTTGCCCCGTCGGTCACGGTATATCCGCCGCAGTCCGAGCCGATCACGTTGATGAACACGCCGTCGCTGATGTCGACGATGTCCGCCACCGGGTCGTAGGGACTGGCGGGGACGTGCCAGAGCTGCACCGTTCGGTAGACCGGGCTGGGAAAGTCGGCCAGCCGCTGGCCGTTCTCCCTGATCCAGGTGGCCAGCGCCGGGCTCATGTTGCCTTCCCGCTCGGTGGCGTCGTTCGGCGCCAGCAAGAAGTAATGCACCCCGTCGGCGAGGGCCGCGGGCCCGACGTAGAACGACGGAAGGCTGCGCCCGCCGAGCATGTAGGAGTACTTCTGCGCGTCGCCGCTGGCGTTGACCGCGGCGCAGGCCGGCAGCCTCGCGGCGATGAACTGGCTCACGCGGACGGCGCCGTTTCCCGGTCCGATGTAGTTGGCCGCCCAGCTCACGGTGGAAAGGCCGAGCACCACCGCGCCGCAGGCGATCCCCGCGGCGAGCCGGAGCTGTGGACGGCAGAACCGATGCCGACGCCGCCGCCGGCCTCGGCCCCGGCCGACGATCAGCGCGTCGGCGAACAGCACGCTGCCGACCATCCCGGCCGGGAGCAGATAGACGAAAAACTGCTCGTTTAGCGTTCCGGCCGCCACGATGTACGCGCCCAGGCCGTAGCTCGCCATAAGCCACGCGGTAAGGAAGTTTCCGCTCCTGTTGTTCGACCGCAGGCAGCACCACACGAGAGCGGCCAGCCCGGTCGCCAGCACGATGTAGCTGCTTGAGTACTGGCTGACCGACTGGCGCAGCGAGCCGACCAGGGAAACCCCGGGAACGTTGAAACCGGTGATCTGCACCAGCCCGATCAGCCGTTGCAACGTGCTGGTCTGCACGGTCATGAAAGAGCCGGGCAGGCCGATCTCGGCCGCCCAGGCCAGGAACGACAGCGCGAACCCGAACGAGATCGCGAGCGCGGCCGCCGAGCGGCGGATGAGCGGCCAGTCCCGCTGCAAGATGGCGGCCAGCAGCGGCACCACGACCAGGGCGAACGCGATCTCGTTGGTCAGCAGGGTCAGACCGCCGAGCAAGCCGGTAACCGACACGTACCGCAACGCTCCGCGGTCGGCCAGATGCCAGGCCGCGTGCAGCGTCAGCAGGCCGGCCGCCAGCGCGTAGGGCTCGATCACGTTCTGGCGGTCGTAACGGGTCAGCACCGGATCCACCGCCGCGAGGCACGCGACGGCGATGGTCAGCGCCCGGCGCTGCCGGGGCGCCGCGGCGCCGGCCAGCCGGTACCCCATGCCCGCGATCAGCAGCACGTCGGCCGCCCCGGCCGAGGCGGCCAGCAGGCGGGCTGACCGGATGGCCGACGGCAGGGCGGCGGTCGCCTGCCCGGTCAGGCGGAGCCAGCCTGCCTGGAGCAGGAACATCAACGGCGGATGGACGAAGAACGGCTGGTTGTCCAGCGTCAGATGCCACCCCTGCGCCACCTGCTGGGCGGCCCACGTATAGGCGGCCTCGTCGTAGAGCACATCGGGGCTGCTGAACAGGTTGTACCCGAGGCCGCCGACCGCCACGCCGACGCAGACGGCGATAACCCACCACTCGCCAAGCAACGACGCGGTCAGCGACCCCGCGCGCGTCCGGCTCAGCCGCGCCCCCCATGACCGCAGCGCGTTGAGGTCGGTGTCCTCGATCAAGCGCATCCGGCGGGCCGGCCAGATGAAAAGGACCGCCCCCACCGTGATCAGGGACCACGCAACGGGACTAGCCATCCGGTCGGCCAGGAAAAAGGCGAGCGCGGAGGGCGTGATCCCCCCGACGTAGACTGCGGCCTGCCGCAGTGAGGGCGGCCGCAGCCGGTTCACCCTCAGGTACAGGAATCCGAGCAGCGCCATGCCGGAGTAGCTGGCCAGCAGGTAAGAAATGCCTGCCCCGACCGGGCCGTAGCGGGGCACCAGGATGGCCAGTCCCACGACCTCCACCGCGACCGCGACGAACATCCGTCGTCCGACCTGGCGGCCATGCCCGCCGGCGAACAGGCCCTTCATCAGCATGTCGGTCATGAGCGCCCCGATCGTGCCGGCGGCGATCAATCGCAGCAGCGTCTGAGCGCCGGCATAGTGCGCGGGGAGGAACAGCCGCAGCACCGGTCCCGGCGCCAGGAGGAATCCCACCTGGATCGGGACGATCAGCAGCATCACCCACCGCACGGGGACCATGAACCAGCGATTCCTGTCCTCGGGGTCGTGGCTGCGGGCCATGAACGGGAAGACCGCGTCCGCGAGCGCGTCACCGATGTAGTAGCAGGCCCGGCCCAGCAGCCCGCAGGCCTGGTAGCCCGCGAGCACCGCGGCCGTGACCCCCGCCGTCCGACCGAAGAGCTCCAGCCCGAGCAGGTCCGCGGTGATGAGGAAGGCCATCGCGGCGGATGCGAACCATATCGAGGTGGCGGCGCGCAGGAAACCCAGGCTGGCCATCGGCCCCGGCCCCGGCAGCAGCCCCTTGCTCGCGCCGACGCCGAGCAGCACGGATGCCAGCGTCCCGATGAGGAAGCTCAGCGCGACCCCGGTCGGGCCGGCGTGCAGGACGCTGACCATGAACACGGCGGCTACGCACTTGACCAGGCTTTCCGTCGTCTGCATCGCTCCCAGGCCGCCGAACCTGCTGCTGCCCTGGGCGGCGCCCGCGAGCGTGGCGTTCACCGCGAGCACGGGCATTTCGGCCGCCACGATAAGGCACAGGATCAGCGATTGGCTGGGCACCAGCTGTACTGCGAACAGCTGCGTGCCCAGGAACGCCGCCCCGAGGGTGGCTCCGAAACCAAAATTGGCTACCAGGGCGGTCCGGAACTCAGGCCGCGACGCCGCCGGAGTGCCGTGGGTCTGCGCGATACGTAGCGCGAGGGCCCACGGCAGTCCGGCGGTCAGCAGGCCGGCGGCCAGCAGCAGGACATTCTGGACGGCGCTGACCAAGCCGAACGCGGCTGGCGTGAGGAGCCACGCCAGCGCGAGTCCGACGACATAGTTCATCACCGCGGTGGCCGCGAAGCGGCTCACCAGGATCACGCTGCCAGCGGCGGCCGTGCGTTCGGCCCGCACGTCGGCGAGAAGACCGTGTCGTTTCAACCGCGGCACTCAACGCTCGCTCATGGCGCCGACGCGCTGGACTGGCACCACCCGCAATGGCCCGGTCGGCGCCCGGTCCGGCACCGTCGGAAGCCCGTGCAGCCGCGCGTACCGGCCACGGACGGCCTCCCGCATGACCCGCTCGTAGTCGGTCACGCAGCGCTCCCAGGTCAGGGTCTTGGCCCGTTGCAGCGACGCGACCCGCAGGCGCTCCAGACGGACCGGGTCCTGCGCCAGCGTGCGCAGCGCTTCCCGGAGGGCGACCGAGTCGCCCGGCGGCACCAGCATCCCGGTCGGGCCGGCCACGTCGCTGACGCCCGGCCAGTCGGACGCGACCGGGACGCACCCCGCCGACATGCCGTCGAGGAGCACCAACCCGAAGGCTTCCGCGCGGGTGAGCGACGGGAGAACCACAACGTCGTGGGACGTGTAACAAGCCTGAAGCTCGACGTCAGACAGCCTTCCGGTGAACCGGGCGTTGGTGACCCCCAGGCGCGCAGCGAGCCGCTGGTACGCGGCCAGCTCGGGTCCCGCGCCGACCAGCGTGACCTGCAGCCAGGGCTGTTTGGCGGCGGCCGCGAGCAGCACCTGCACGCCCTTGTACGGCCGCATCTGCCCAACGAACAGCACCCGCAGCTCATCTCGTCGCCCCGGTCGGTCAGGGACCGCCGCCACCCGCGGATCCGTGCCCCAGGGAATCGCCTGGACCATGGGCCCGTAACGGCTGTAATGCTGTCGGGCATAGTGCTGACTGCTCGCGATGATCCGATCGGCCCGCAGCGCCAATTGCACGTGGAACTTGTCGTACATTCTCGCCCACCGGGCCGCGGCCGGGACATCGACCGGCGAATGATAGGTGTAGACGATAGCCGGACGTGAGTGATCGGGTAGCAAATTGGACAGACCGAGAAAAACGTCGCTTATGGTTGGCACTGGCCCATGCACGTTCACTACGTCGTAGTTCCGCAGTTCCCTGGCTATCCGCGGCCAATGAGCCACGAAGGAGGAAAACCGCCATTCGCCGAACATGACTCGCCTGATCTGCGCGGATGAGATCACCCGGACGTTATGCTGTCGGGCGGTGAGCCCGCCCGCCAGTCGCGCGACGCAGGTGGAGATTCCCGAAATTATGGGCGGGGCCTCTGACGTGACGATCAGCACATCGAGCGGTCGGTCTGCCGACGCATGCTGGCTTCCGTTGTCAGACTGATCCCGCCAGGCGCGGTGGGTCAACGAGCTATCACTCCCCAGGGTCGCTGTCGTTGATGTATCTGGTCCGAAGAATTGCACCAAGCCCCCTCGACTTAGCACGCCACCTGCTGAATTGCATCGCCAACGTAAACCAAGAATCAGGCATCCTTTCCTGGCATGCGTATGCTTGCACAGCCAGCCACGGGTGTCCAACCCTTTCAACAAATTCTCGCGAGTTGGCTCGTCGTACCCGTCGTAATATCAATCAATTTGAACCTGAGCGCGAAATGCGATACAGGAGCGCAGATTTACGTCGATACGGGAAATACGGGAAATCGCCCGGGGGCGGCCCGCGGGATCGGCGGCCCGGATAGATGAATGCCTATAGCGGTATGGCGTCGAGGATTCCGGTGCGGTCGCGGCTGAATGCCCGACGGGTGCGGGAGAGCCCCAGCTGAGTTCCCGGTGCGGGTATCGCTGCGAGGGACGCTCGACAACTGACCGGTGCGCGGGCAACAAGACTGTTGTGTAATGGCGATTCGTGTGGAGACTTGTTTAACTACGCAGCGTAATTTATTCTGTCGCTAGCCTGCCGTCAGCGGCAGGAGCGGCCGATCTGAGGATGTGGGACACGGTGGAACTCACGGACGCGTTGCTAGTTGGAATGCTTGAGGCGGCTCCGGACGCGATGGTGTGCGCGGACGCCGGCGGCCGGATCGTGCTGGTGAACGCGCAGACCGAGCGTCTTTTCGGATACCGGCGGGAGGAGCTGACCGGTCAGCTGGTGGAGATCCTGGTCCCGGACGCGATCCGGGCTGGGCACCCCGCGCGCCGGGCCGGGTACATGGCCGACCCGCGGGCCCGGCAGATGGGCGAGGGGATCGAGCTGGCCGGCCGCCGCCGTGATGGCAGCACGTTCCCGGCCGAGATCTCGCTGTCCGCCATCGACACCGGCGAAAGCGTCCTCGTCATGGCCGCGGTCCGCGACGTGACCGAGCGGCGGGAAGCGTCCGCGACCGCGGCGCGGCTGGCATCGATCATCCAGTCGTCGCACGACGCCGTGATCGGCGAGTCGCTCGACCACGTCATCACCAGCTGGAACCCCGGGGCCGAGCGACTCTACGGCTATCCGGCGGCCGAGATGATCGGCCGCCACATTGAAATGCTGATCCTGCCCGAGAATCGCGCTGCAGAGAGGGAGATCCAGGCCAGGATCGCCCGTGGCGATCAGGTGGAGCAGTTCCAGTCTGAGCGGGTACGCAAGGACGGCGCCACGGTCAAGGTGTCGATGACACTGTCTCCCATCGCCGATCGCACGGGGACGATCGTCGGGGTATCTACGGTCTCGCGGGATATCACCGGCCAGCAGCGGGCCGATGCCCAGTTCCGCGGGCTGCTCGAGGCGGCTCCCGACGCGGTGGTGTGCGTGGACGCCGGCGGCCGGATCGTGCTGGTGAACGCCCAGACCGAGCGGCTTTTCGGGTATGGGCGGGAGGAGCTGACCGGCCAGCTGGTGGAGATCCTGGTCCCGGACGCGATCCGGGCCGGGCACCCCGTGCACCGGGCCGGGTACATGGCCGACCCGCGGCCCCGGCAGATGGGCGAGGGGATCGAGCTGGCCGGCCGCCGCCGTGATGGCAGCACGTTCCCGGCCGAGATCTCGCTGTCCGCCATCGACACCGGCGAGAGCATCCTCGTCATGGCCGCGGTCCGCGACGTCAGGGAGCGGCTGGAGCTGCAGGCCGAGCGGGAACGGCTCAAGACCCAGGCCGAACGGGACCGTCTGGAGCGTCAGCTGCACCAGTCCCAGCGCCTGGAGAGCCTGGGCCAGCTCGCGGGCGGGGTCGCGCACGATTTCAACAACCTGCTCGCCGTTATCTCCAACTACGCCGCTTTCGTGGCCGAGGAGATCGACACCAAGACACCGCAGCAGGAGTGGCAGGCGGTGCGCGAAGACATCTGGCAGATCCAGCAGGCAGCCGAGCGCGCCGGCGGCCTCACCCACCAGCTGCTGGCCTTCGCCCGCCGCGATGTCATCCAGCCCCGCGCGCTGGACCTCAACCGCGTCATCGAAGGAGTCGAGCAGTTGCTCGTCCGGACCCTGGGCGAGCACGTGGAACTGTCCACCCTCCTGGCCGCCGGGCTGCAACCGGTGCTGGCCGATCCCGGGCAGATCGAGCAGGTCCTGGTCAACCTGGCCGTCAACGCCCGCGACGCGATGCCGGGCGGCGGCAAGCTCATCGTGACCACCGCCAGCACCAGCATCGACGAGGATCACGCCGCGACCCGCGTCGGACTGTCGGCCGGCCCATACGTCAGCCTGAAGGTCAGCGACACCGGCACCGGCATGCCCCAGGAGGTCATCGACCGGGCCTTCGAGCCGTTCTTCACCACCAAGGCTAAGGGCGAGGGCACCGGCCTGGGCCTGGCCACCGTGTACGGCATCGTCAGCCAGGTCGGCGGCTACGTGCAGATCTACTCGGAACCCGGGCTCGGCACCACCTTCACCATCTTGCTCCCCGAGACCAGCCAGTCTGCGGAGGGGCCGTCGGCGCCGTCGTCGGCCGCCCTGGGCGGCTCCGGCGAGACCGTGCTCGTGGTGGAGGACGAGGCCGCGATGCGCGAGGTGACCCGGCGGATCCTCGCCCGCAACGGCTACCACGTGATCACCGCCGTCAATGGACTCGACGCCATCGAGGTCGCAGCCGCGCACCCAGACGGCATCGACGCACTGGTCACCGACGTCGTGATGCCGCAGATGCTCGGCAAGGAAGCCGCCGACAGGATCCGCGCCCTTTACCCGGCCGTCAAAGTGCTGTTCATGTCCGGCTATACCCAGGGAGTCCTGGATACCCAGGGCATTCTCGAAACTGGCATCAACCTCATCGAGAAGCCTTTCACCGAACGCTCGCTGCTGGCCAAGCTCCACGAGATCTTGAGCATCCGCAGCTAACCAGGCTGCGCCGCGGGCGCTGCTAGCCTGGATGCGCTGAGGGGTGTCATCCATGCTGGTCATTCACGGGATCTGGGCGTACGGCGCGCTGCAGGTGTGGGCGGAGGACTCCGCCCGGCCGGCGCTGGCGCCACCGCGCGTCGGGCGGCCGTCCCGTGCGCCCCGCCCGCATCCGTTCGCGGTCGCGCCCGGCGAGCTGGCGGACGCGCTGGCCCGGGCCGGGGTCGGTGACCTGGCCGCCAAGGCGGTCGATGACGAGCTCACACTCCGGCTGCCGTCGGCCACCGGCGGCCCGCTCGCCTCGCCCGAGCTCGTCCGCCCGCCGGCCGAAGAGCCGCTGGGCAGCGCCGCCGCCGGGCGCATCGCGCTGGTCGGCTGGCGGGTCCCCGTCCTGGTCTTCGAGCCCTCGGCCGCGATGACGCTGCTGTCGGCCCTGGCCGATCTGCCGGCCGGCGGCCTGCCAGCGGGCGAGCTGGCCGTCGGTGTCCTGGCTGAGGACGACCCGTCCACGGCCGAAGTGGCGGCCGCCGACCCGGCGGCGGCCGACCGGGCAGTAGCCGACCTGACAGCGGGCGACCCGACGGCGGCCGAGGCGGCGACAGACGACCCGACGGCCCGGGATCTGGCCATCGGCGGGTCAATCGGCTACCTGACCGCGGTCGCGCGGTTCGCCGACGATCTGGTCTCGCGGGGCCGGGTGCTGCCCGCGCTGACGTCGGAGGACGACGGGTACGCGGCCCGCTGGCGGCCGGTGCTGTCGGCCGCCGACGCGCAGCGCGCCCGCGAGCTCGCCGCCGCGATCCCGCCCGCCTGCCGCGCCGCGGCCGGCACCGCGCCCGGCCCGCTGCTCGCGGGCATGCTCGACGCGCTGGCGGACGCGATCGCCCGCACCCGGCTGCCGGATGCTCTGCTGCCCGCGAGGCGCGGTCGCCGCCCTGCCCACATTCCGTTTATCGAACGGACCGTCGCGTCTCTCACCGCCTCCGATCCCCTGGTCGAGGTGGAGGGCGCGGCCGACGAGCGCGACGCGCGGGAGCTCGCCTCCGCGTTCGCCGAGTGGCTGGCCAGCGCCGCGCGGCCGGCCGGCCCGGTGCGAACCTGCTTCCGGCTGGTCGAGCCCGACCCGGACCCCGCCCCCGGCCACGGCGCCGACGACGACGGGACCTGGCTGGTCGAGTTCGCGCTGCAGTCAGCCGAGGACCCGAGCCTCATGCTGCCCGCGCCGGACGTGTGGGCCGGAGCCGGGTTCGGCTGGCTGGCAGGCGACGTGCATCCCGAGGAGGAGCTGCTGGCCGGGCTGGGCGCGGCGGCCCGGCTCTTCTCCGGACTCGACGGCGCGCTGCGCGAGGCCGCGCCCGCGAAGGTCGAGCTCGACACCGCGGGCGCGCTCGACTTCCTGCGCGAGACCGGGCCGCTGCTGTCCGGCGCCGGATTCGGCGTGCTGCTGCCCGACTGGGCGCGCAAGGCGCGGCTGGGGCTGCGGCTGACCGCCAAGTCGTCGACTAGCTCATCCCCCTCGGCCCGGCCGAGCCGGTTCGGTCTGCAGGACCTGGTCGACTTCCGGTACGACCTGGCCGTCGGCGACGAGGTGCTGTCGCCGGAGGAAGTCGCGGAACTCGCCCGCCTCAAGGTCCCCCTCGTCCGCCTCCGCGGCCAGTGGGTGGAGCTCGACGACCGGCACCTGAAGGCGGCGCTGAAGTTCTTCGAGGGCGGCCGGTCGGGGACGATGACCGCCGCCGAGGTGCTGACGGCCGCCATCGGCGCGGGCGC
>Ga0335075_10002969_pt1 | contig 27132 bp, 26 predicted proteins | sample Lox_Sample_24_FD_206723 | JGI IMG/M metagenome (GOLD analysis project Ga0335075, IMG submission 206723) | Soil microbial communities from Loxahatchee National Wildlife Refuge, Florida, United States - Lox_Sample_2.4 | ecosystem: Environmental > Terrestrial > Soil > Wetlands | place: USA...
GCCAGCCCGTAGATGCCGATGCGCTTCATCTGCTCGATCCACGCTTCGGGATACTCGTTGGCATGCTCCCGCTCACGGACCGTCGGCTTGACCTCTTTGTCGACGAACTGACGCACAGTCTCGACCAGCATCGCCTCGTCGTCATTCAGTCCGCTGTTCATACGGTCATGCTGACACGGCGCGGAACCCGATGACCGTCGGCCCTTACTTCGACGAGCTGCGGACCGGGCAGGTGTTCGCCGGGGCACCGGCGATGACGTTGACCCCGGGGCTGGCGGCGGTGCACCAGAGCATCCTCGGCGACCGGTTGCGGTTGCCGCTGGACGCCGAGCTATCGGCGGCGGTCACCCGGCTGAACGCCCCGCTGGCCCACCCGGGCCTGGTCTGCGACGTGGCGATCGGGCAGTCGACGCTAGCGACCCAGCATGTGAAGGCCAACCTGTTCTACCGCGGGCTGGTGTTCTACCGATTCCCGGCCATCGGCGACACGCTGTTCACCCGCACCGAGGTGGTCGGCCTGAAAAAGAACGCGGCCAAGCCGGACCGGGCGCCGACCGGGCTGGTGGCGCTGCGGATGACCACCATCGACCAGGCCGATCGGCTGATCCTGGACTTTTACCGCTGCGCGATGCTGCCGCTGAGCCCGGGGGCCGGCCCGAACGACGCGCAGCACGCCGACGATCTGTCGAAAGTCGGCGCCGACCTGGGTCCGCCGCCGTCGGCGGCCGACGAATGGCGCGGCGACGTGTTCCGCGATCGCATCCCCGGACCGCACTTCGATGCCGGGCTGGCGGGCACGGTGCTGCACAGCACCGCCGATGTGGTCAGCAGCGCACCGGAGTTGGCTCGTGCGACCCTGAATATCGCTGCAGTTCACCATGATTCGCGCATCGGCGGACGTCGGCTGGTCTACGGCGGGCACACCATCGGCTTGGCGCTGGCGCAAGCCAGTCGGCTGCTGCCCAACATCGCGACGGTGCTGGGCTGGCAGTCCTGCGACCACACCGGCCCGGTCCACGAGGGCGACACCCTGTACAGCGAGCTGCACATCGACTCTGCGGAGCCGACCGACAACGGCGGCGTGCTGGGCCTGCGGTCGCTGGTCTATGCGGACTCCGGGACAGACCCTGAGCCGCGACAGGTGCTGGACTGGCGTTTCACCGTGCTGCAGTTTTAAGCCGCCGACCGGCGGCGCGTCGCACAATGGTGACGTGGACCAGGCGGTCAAGGTGTCGGACTGGGCCGACAGCGGGCTGGCCTATCTGACCGGCCCGCCCGAGAGCGACCCGGACGTCTCGCGCGCTGCGGTGCTGACCGAAGCCCGCCGAGTGGCCGCCGACATCGCCCAGCTTCTCGGTGTCGAGGTCGACGCCGCGACGGTGCTGGCGGGCCGGGCGGCGATCCTCGGCCTGACCCGTGGGGGCCGCGTTTCGGCGGGCGGGGCCACCCAATTGCTGGCCACCACTGACGGCTGGTGTGCGATCGCGCTGCCGCGCGCGGATGACGTGGCGGCACTACCGGCGCTGCTGGAAACCGATGTGATCCCCGACGACCTGTGGACAGCCGTATCTGGGTGGGCGGCAATGCGTTCGACCGAGGCCGTCGTTGCGCGCGGCCAACTGCTCGATATCGCCGTTGCGAGGCTGGGGGAAGTCAGCGCGGAGCCACCGGTGGTGCACCGGTCCGCCCACGCCGCGCGGGCGCGGCAGGTGGACGGCTTGCTGGTGGCCGATCTGTCGTCGCTGTGGGCCGGGCCGTTGTGCGGGCAGTTGCTCGCGCGCGCCGGTGCCGTCGTCGTCAAGGTGGAGAGCCCGCGACGGCCCGACGGCACCCGTCGCGGCGAATCCGCGTTCTTCGATTGGATGAACTTCGGAAAGCTCTCCTACGCTGTCGATTTCGATGACGATAACGACGCGCTGCGCGAGCTGCTCACCGTGGCCGACATCGTCATCGAGGGCTCGCGTCCTGCGGCGCTGCGACGTCGTGGGCTGAGCGCCGACGATGTGCCAGGCCGCGCGGGTCGAATCTGGTTGCGCATCAGGGGTTACCGAGGCCAGCCGTACCGCTCCGCATTCGGCGACGATGCCGCGGTGGCGGGCGGGTTGGTCGGAGACGGTACGCGCGGACCCGTGTTCTGCGGCGACGCGATCGCCGATCCGTTGACCGGGCTGGAAGCGGTGCGCGCGATAGCGCAGTCGCTGCACCGCGGCGGCGGCGAGGTGATAGACGTATCGATGGCGCAGGTCGCTGCGCGATATGCGGCGCTACCGCGGACGTCGTGGACCACCGCGATCACGGCCACGCGGCCCCAGCCGCCACCGCCCAGTCCGCCGGCACCGCCGCTGGGCGCTGACAACGCCGCGGTGCGTTATATCGTCTCTGAAAGACTCGGTGCACCATGCTGATTCAGCGAGCCGATACGCTGGATGGCGTGACCGTCGACCTGCGGGTGGGTGCACGCATCGACGATGTATCCGACACCTTGACCCCGCGAGCCGGCGAGGAAGTGTTCGACGCTGCGGGCGGCACTGTGCTGCCCGGACTGCACGATCATCATGTGCACCTGTACTCCGCGGCGGCCGCTGCGACCTCGGTTCGGGTCGGGCCGCCGCAGGTGCGTGATTTGGCGACGCTGGCCAGTGTGTTGGCCAGCACCGAACCCGGCGACGATGGCTGGATCCGCGCTGTCGGCTACCACGATTCGGTGGCCGGACCGCTGGACCGCGCGGCGCTGGACGTGATGGTTCCAGGCGTGCCGTTGCGAATTCAGCACCGCAGCGGGGTGCTGTGGATGCTCAACTCCGCGGGCCTGGCCCGGATCGGTCTGGCGGGACATCCCGACGGCCGGCTGCGCAGCGCCGACTCCTGGGCGGATGCGCTGAACCGCAGCCAAACCAATCTGGCCGACCTCAGCGATCGGCTGAGCCGCTACGGTGTCACCGGAATCACCGACGCCACACCGGATCTCGACGTCAGCGACATCGTGCGGCTGACCGAGCTGCATCGGCGGGGCGAACTGCGTCAACACGTGCACTGCCTGGCTCCCGGCAAGCGCATTCTGCACGACGATGACCTCAACCTCGAGCACCTCGCCGAGTGGATCACCGATCGGCACCGCTACGACGGCCCGGTCGCCATCCACTGCGTGACCGCGGCCCAGCTGCTGGTGACGATCGCCGCGCTGCGCCAAGCCGGCACCCACCCGCGCGACCGTATCGAGCATGCCGCTGTGGCGCCGTCGGACTGCCTCACCGACCTCGCCGACCTCGCGGTGACAGTGGTAACCCAGCCCAACTTCGTCGCCGAACGTGGTGATCAGTACCTCGACGAGGTACCCGCCGCCGAGCACGATCAACTCTGGCGGCTGGCGTCGCTGCTTCGGGCCAACGTCGACGTTGCGTTGTCCACCGATATGCCGTTCGGTCGTCCCGACCCGTGGGCGGTTATGCGGGCGGCGGTGCACCGCACCACGCCGAGCGGAGCCGTGCTGGGTGCCGACGAACGTGTTTTGGCGCGAACGGCTTTGATGATGTTCCTCGGCCGTCCCGACCAGCCCGCGCGGGCGCGTACCCTGCAACCGGAGGAGCCGGGTGACCTCTGCGTCCTGAGCGTGCCGCCCAAGGCTGCACTCAACGAGCTGGACGCCGGGATGGTGGCCGCGACCATCATCGGCGGGCAAATCGCCTACGCGGCCGAGTGAATCAGGATATTTCGCCGACGAGATAGCGCTGCAACGTGGGTGCGACCGCGTCGACCAACGTGTCGACGTCCATGGACTGGATCGGCTCGACGCGCACCACATAGCGCATGATGCCCACGCCGACCACTTGCGAGGAGCACAGCGCGGCGCGAAATGTGATCTGGTCGGCACCGAGCGCCTTGAGCACTGGGTTGAAGATCGGGCCGATGAACAGCCCCTGCGCGACATCGACAGTTTTGGCCAGGCCCGCGGTGGCGATCGCGCCCGCGGCGAACGGACCGCCGCCGGTGGCATCCCAAGTGGTGAGCAGCATTTGCAGCGTCCTGCGGCCGGCTTGGTTGACTCCTCCGCGGATGATCCGGTCGATGAAATCCGGCGTTCCGAAGGGCAGACGCAGCTTGCGAGCCACCGGGTCGAGAATTCCGCGAAACGGGATTTCGGGAGGTGCCACGCAGTCAGGATGGGCGCAACCCGGCCAAAGTTCAAGCATTGACCCGGGCGCGTCGCAGCGGGAGAGAATCAGTGCGGCAGCTCGCGGAACGGTGTGTTGCGGTAGGGCTCAGGCTCTTTCGGTAGGCCCAGGACACGCTCGCCGATGATGTTGCGTTGAATCTGATCGGTCCCGCCGCCGATCGAGGTGAAGTAGGCGTTCATCGTCCGGAATGTCACCGCGTCGCCAGTGGGGTTATCCGGCCCGGCCAACATTGCTTCAGCGCCGACGATTTCGGTTTCGACGCGGGCAGTCTCATGCAGGATCCGCGACATCGCGATCTTTCCCAGTGCCATCAGGGTGGCTGCCTCGCCGCGTTCCGCCGCAGCCTTCGATCGTTGGGTGTTCCAGCGGTTGACCGTGGCCAGCGCGTCCACGCGCGCGATCTGCTGACGAATGTAGGGGTCATCCAGCCGGCCGGCTTCCCGCGCCAATTCAACAAGAAGATTGGCCTTCTCGGCTTGAGGCCGTTTGTTGTCCTTGGCGGTGCGTGCCAGATCGCCCATGAACCTGCGCTCATAGCCCAGCGCCGTCTGCAGCACAGACCATCCGGCGTTCAGCTCGCCGACCAAGTTCTCGGCCGGAACGCGGGCATCTTCGATGAAGACCTCGTTGAACTCCGACTCGCCGGTGATCTGGTGGATCGGCCGGATCTCGACGCCGGGCTGGCGCATGGGCAGCATGAAGAAGCTGATGCCCTGGTGCTTAGGCACATCCCAGTCGGTCCGCGCCACCAGCATGCCGTAGTCCGCGGTTTTGGCGAACGACGTCCAGACCTTCTGCCCGTTGATCACCCACTCGTCGCCGTCGCGCTCGGCTCGAGTGCGCAGGCCGGCCAGGTCCGACCCCGCGCCGGGCTCGCTGTAGAGCAGGCACCATTTGCTCTCGCCGCGGATCGACGGCGGGATCAGCCGTCGCTTCTGCTCGTCGGTTCCGACGTCGTGCAGGGTGCAAGCGAAGAGGTTCGCGCGGTCATGACCGCAGCCGGGCGCGCCGACAGCTGCGAATTCCGCAGCGACAAGTCGAGATTGGGCATCGGAAAGACCGCGGCCGTAGCACTCTGGTTCCCAGCTGGGGACCGCCCATCCCGCCTCGACGACGGTGTGCGCCCATTGAGCGCGATCAACTCCGGGATTCCAGTTGGCCGCCAACCAATTCCGGACGTCGTCACGCAGTTCTTGGTCAGTCATGCGCCGCTCCTCCTGTCTTTTCCGATCCCACTGCCCTGTTGATCGTCGCCGGCGCGGTCAGTCAAAGCTCAGGCTCCGATCTGCTGCAGGTAGCGCTCCCGGTGCCACGATGGACTGCCCAGCAGTTGCGCGTCGCTTCGGGCCCGCCGCAAATACAGATGCGCCGGATGCTCCCAGGTGAATCCGATGCCGCCATGCACCTGGATGTTCGCCGCCGTAACGGAGACGAACGCATCAGAGCAATATGCCTGTGCCAGAGCAAGATCCGCGAGGCGAGAAGGAGCCTGCTGGGCGAACGATCCGGCGACGAAGCGTGCCGCCGACACCGCCGATTCGGCCTCCAGCAGCATGTCGGCGCACATGTGCTTGACCGCCTGGAAGCTGCCGATCGCTCGGCCGAACTGGTAGCGGGTCTTGGCGTATTCGGCGGCCATGTCGACCACGCGCCGCGCGCCGCCGGCCTGCTCGCTGACCAACGCCAGCGCTGCGCGGTCCAATGTTGCGGAGAAGACCTCGACGCCGGTGCCCAGTCGTCCGATCAAACGTGCTGGGGTGTCGACGAATTGCAGGCGGCACTGCTTACGGGTCAGGTCCACCGTGGTCAGCGGGGTCACGTCCAGGCCGGTCGCGCCCGCGTCGACCGCGAACACGGCGGGGCCCGCGTCGGTTGCAGCCAGCACGTAGAACAGTTCCGCCGATTGTCCGTCGAGCACGAAGTGCTTGTAGCCGGTGACGTGCCAGGCGTCCCCGATGGCGCCGGCGGACGTGGCGATCGTCGTCGGCAACCGAGCGGAGTCGTCCTCGGCGAAGGCGACGCTGGCGATCAGCTCACCCGCCGCGATTTGCGGCAGCACCGCGGCACATTCGGCCGCGTCGCCGGTCTCGGCCAGCAGGCTGGGTACCAACACAGCTGTCGACAGAAACGGGCTGACGAGCAGAGCCCGGCCCATCTCTTCCATGGCGATGCCCATTTCCACCGGGCCCGCACCGGCGCCACCGTGCTCCTCGCTGATCAGCAGTCCGGTCAGACCCATGACGGCGAGTTCGTGCCACACCTTCGGGTCAAGACCCGTGTCGGTCGCGATCAGCGTCCGCACCTGCGCTTCGCTGGAATGCCGCGCCATCAAGTCGGCGACCGCGCTGCGCAGCGCCCGCTGCTCCTCGCTCACCGAGAACGTTGCGCCGGTAGGCATGGCCCGGCAATCAGCTCGTTGGGGCGAGGGCGGCGCGCAGGCTGGCGCACTGGCTGGCGAAAAATAACTGTGATACAGCTGCTTTCGGCACCACCTGGTCGAAACCGTGGAACGCTCCTGGGACTACTTCGACGTGACACGGCACGCCGGCTGCCGTGAGGCGCTCGGCGTAGGCGAGGTCCTCGTCGTGGAACAGGTCCTGGGTGCCGACGCCGATCCACGCCGGGGGCAGTCCGCTCAGGTCGTCGCGGCGTGCCGGCACCGCGATCTGCGGGTCGGCATTGCCGAGGTAAGCCGCCCAGCCGAACCGGTTGCTTTTCGGGCCCCAGAGTCGGTAATTGAGGTTCTTCGGGGCCGCTCCGCTGCGGTCGTCGAGCATCGGATAGGCCAGCAGCTGCAGGGTCGGCGTCACGTCGCCGCGGTCGTGTGCCAGCAGTGCCAGCGCTGCCGCCAGGCCGCCGCCGGCGCTGGCCCCGCCGATCGCCACCCGGGCCGGGTCGACCGCAGGCAGACCGACCAGCCAAGTGAGCGCCGAGTAGCAGTCCTCCAGCCCTGCCGGGTAGGGATGCTCGGGTGCCAGCCGGTAGTCCACTGCCGCGACCGTGATGCCCAGCTCGCGGACGAACCTGCGGCACAGCAGGTCGTCTTGCTGCGCGGTGCCCATGACGTAACCGCCGCCGTGAATCCACAACAGTGCGGGACCCGGCTGCGCGACGCCAACCGGGCGATGCAGCCGGACGCCAACACCGGAGCCCAAAACCAGCACCTCGATGTCGTCGCTGGTTCCGCGGCGTGCCCGCGCTGAGAGCGCACGGATCAACTTCAGGCTGCGCGGACCGATGAATCCTCGTGGCGCAAGACGGGCGACCCTGCGGAGATCGGGGTGGAAATCGGTGCTCGCCATCGGTCCAGTATGCCGACTGGGCAAACCGGCACGATCCGCGCGGGTGGTGTTGACGACGGTGTATCCGGGTACCGATGGAACATGCTGGGCCACTTGTACGAGCGTGCGCTCGACGGCGAGCGATGTTGGATCCGTCTTTCCGACGGGGGGCTCCGAATACTTCCCGTGCACCAGTGGTTGGGCGGTTGTGGCGCCGATGAACAGTTCGATGCCGCGGTGGTCGCGATGTGCAGCGGCCCCACAATCGAATTAGGTTGCGGTCCAGGACGTTTGGTCGCGCGCTTGATTCGGCGCGGAGTTCCGGCACTGGGTGTCGACCGGTCGACGACGGCGATCCGGCTGGCGGGTCGGTACGGAGCCCCGGCGCTGCTCGGTGACGTTTTTCAGCCGTTGCCGGGAATTGGGCGTTGGCAAACGGTTTTGCTGATCGACGGCAACGTCGGTTTGGGCGGTGATCCGCGCCGGATCCTCGGCCGCGCCGCGGAGTTGCTGGGCCATGGCGGGCGGTGCGTGGCCGAGTTCGACGCCGCCGCGATTGGTATCCGTGCAAGCTGGATACGTCTGGAGTCCGCCCGTCAGGTCGGCCCGTGGTTTCGCTGGGCCTGGGTCGGGCTGGACAGCGCCGCGATGCTGGCCCGCGAGGTGGGGCTCAGGATGGTCGGAGTCCATCTCATCGGCGAGCGGATTGTGGCCAACATGGCCGTACTGTGAGCAATTGTGAGCCCCAATCGGCGGTTCAGGTGGCGCAGCCCGCTGCGGGGGCCATGGCTGACGTCGGTGCTGGGTTCGGTGCTGTTAGTGACGCTGCCCGTCGTCATACTCACCGGTCTGCTCTCGTATGTCGCCTACGCGCCGCAACTCGGCCAGGCCATCCCTGGTCACGTCGGCTGGCTCAGGCTGCCGGGCTTCGAGTGGCCCGCCGAGCCGTCATGGCTCTATCGGCTGACCCAGGGCCTGCACGTCGGGCTTGGCCTGATCCTCATCCCGGTAGTGTTGGCCAAGCTGTGGTCGGTAATACCGCGGCTGTTCGCGTGGCCGCCAGTCGCCTCGATCGCCCAGCTGCTGGAGCGATTGTCGTTGGCCATGCTGGTCGGCGGGATCTTATTCGAGATCGTCACCGGCGTGCTCAACATCCAATATGACTACGTTTTCGGCTTCAGCTTCTACACCGCCCACTACTTCGGGGCTTGGGTGTTCATCGCCGGCTTTGTCATGCACATCGCGGTCAAGATTCCCCGCATGGTCAGCGGATTGCAGTCGCTAGAATTTCGAAAAGTACTGCGCACCAACACTTCCAATACTCGTCCAGAGCGGCGTGACGCGGAAGGGCTGGTGTCGGTAGATCCAGCGGACCCGACCATCAGCAGGCGCGGTGCCCTGGGTTTGGTCGGCGCGGGCATACTACTGATGGCGGTATTGACCGCCGGTCAAACCGTCGGGGGGATCCTTCGTCCCGCGGCGTTGCTACTGCCCCGCGGCCGCAGCCGCGATGGCGACTTCCAAGTCAACAAGACAGCCGTTGCCGCCGGCATCGATGCACGCAGCGTCGGCGCGCACTGGCGACTGCGGCTGCGCGGCGGCGGGTCGGCAGTGGTGCTCGACCGCGCGGCCTTGGCGCGCATGCCTCAGCACACCGCGCGGCTGCCGATCGCGTGTGTGGAAGGCTGGTCGACTACCCAGACCTGGAGCGGAGTGCGGCTGGCCGACCTGGCCCGGATGGCGGGAGTTCCGGCGCCGCGCGTGGCGCGGGTAATGTCGCTGCAGCGCGGCGGCGCCTTCGGTCAGGCAATGCTGCAGGCAAACCAGATCGCCCACCCGGACGCGCTTTTGGCGTTGCGCGTCAACGGCGCCGACCTGTCGCTCGACCACGGCTATCCGGCGCGGATCATCGTTCCGGCGCTACCCGGCGTGCACAACACCAAATGGGTGGCCTCGATCGACTTCGAGGCAGGCTGAGATGTCCCGCTGGCGCAGCGTTTTCCGCGGCATTTCCAGAATCTACGGAGACCATCCGTTGCATTTGTTGACCATGACAGCCGGGTTCGCGCTGTTCGGCTACGTCGTGGCCACCGTCAAACCGATGACGCTCTGGAATCCGCACAGCTGGTGGCAATCGATCGCGGTCTGGTTCGCCGCGGCCATAATCGCGCACGATCTGATGCTCTTCCCGATTTATGCGCTCGCCGACCGGATCCTGTGGGCCGGAGCCGAACGGCGACCGGTCGCGCAGCCGCACGTATCGGTACGCAACTACCTCCGGATACCGGCACTCGGGTCAGGGCTGACCCTGCTGGTATTTCTGCCGGGCATCATCCGGCAGGGTGCCTCGACCTACCTGGCCGCGACCGGCCAGATGCAACAACCGTTTCTCGGCAGGTGGCTGCTGCTCACCGCGGCCATGTTCGCGACCAGTGCCGTCGTCTATTTAGTGCGTTTGACGTTTGCGCGCCGACGAACCCGTCGCGTTTCCAGTTTGTTGGACGCCACGCGGGGTACGCTCCCAAAATGACGCGACGTCCGACCATGGCCGCTCGGGCACGATGTTTGCTACGGGCCCGCCCTGGTGACTATATGCTGGCTGTGAGCGATGCGGTGGCTTCGCTGCCGGTGGTCGGTAGACATCTGGAACCGTTAGGCGGCGTGACCGCGATGGGTGTGTGGGGATCCCGGCTGGTGCCGGGATTCTTGTCCTCGTCGGCCAAATCGTGGCTCACTCCGGGCATCGGCGAGACCCGCCGGGCCGACCGCGACCAGACCCAAGCGGTCTTGGATGCAGCGCTGCGCGGGATCGTTTCGGGCACGGACCTGGGCTTCGAGTGGCCTGCACCCGAGCGGACCCCGCCGTTTTGGCGCGCACGGCATCACCGTCGCCACTTGCACCGCACGTCGGTCCGGTACGGCAAAGAACCGGTGCAGCTTTTGGACGTGTGGCGTCGCAAGGATCTTCCGGCCCGGCCGGCGCCGGTGTTGATCTTCGTGCCCGGCGGCGCCTGGGTGCACGGTGGCCGCCAACTGCAGGGCTACGCGTTGATGTCGCAGTTAGCCGAACTGGGGTGGGTGTGTCTGTCGGTGCAGTATCGGGTTTCGCCACACCACCGGTGGCCGGCCCACATCACCGACGTGAAGACCGCTGTTGCGTGGGCGCGTGCCAACGTCGACAAGTTCGGGGGTGACCGCAATTTCATTGCGGTAGCAGGGTGTTCGGCCGGCGGGCACTTGTCCGCGTTGGCCGGACTCACCGCCAATGACCCCGAAATGCAGACCGAGCTACCGCCTGACTCGGACACCTCGGTGGACGCTGTGGTCGGGATCTACGGCCGCTACGACTGGGAGGACCGCTCCACCACCGAACGGCAGCAGTTCGTTGATTTCCTCGAGCGAGTTGTGGTCAGGCGCCGGATCGACCGCCATCCCGAGGTGTTCCGCAACGCCTCGCCGATCGCACGGGTACATCCAGATGCCCCACCGTTCTTGGTGATTCACGGCAGCAGCGACAAGGTGATACCGGTCGAGCAGGCGCGCAGTTTCGTCGAGCGGCTGAGGTCGGTTTCCCATTCGCTGGTCAGCTACGTGGAGCTGCCCGGCGCCGGGCACGGGTTCGATCTGATCGACGGCGCTCGCACCGGCGCGATGGCGACCGCGGTCGGGCTGTTCCTCAACCAGGTGTATTCCAACCGGATGATCGCGGCCAAAGAGGTTATTTAGCCACCGGCCGACTGTATGGTCCCTCCCATGAGGGGAGCGCGCAGGTGAAGCGGCTGAGCGGTTGGGACGCGGTGCTGCTGTACAGCGAAACACCGAATGTGCATATGCACACACTCAAAGTCGCCGTGATCGAGTTGGATCCGGACCGTCGCGATTTTGGCATCGATGAGTTTCGTCGGGTCATCCACAGCCGGTTATACAAACTGGAACCGTTTTGCTATCAGCTGGTTGACATTCCGCTCAAGATGCACCATCCGATGTGGCGGGAGAACTGCGAGGTCGACCTGACCTATCACGTGCGGCCGTGGCGGCTGCCCGCGCCGGGCGGTCGTCGCGAACTCGATGAGGCGATCGGAGAGATTGCCAGCACACCGTTAGACCGCGATTACCCGCTGTGGGAGATGTACTTCGTCGAAGGCTTGGCCAATAACCGGATCGCTGTGGTCGGCAAGATCCATCACGCGCTTGCCGACGGGGTGGCCGCGGCGAATCTGCTGGCCCGCGGGATGGATATCACGCCCGCACCGCCGTCCAGCCAGACCCGCTACGCGCCCGACCCGGCGCCGTCGGCCGGCGAGCTGGTGCGGTCGGCGTTCGTTGACCACGTGCGCCACATCGGGCGGATTCCGCGGACCATCGGTTACACCGCGCAGGGAATCAACCGGGTGCGCCGCAGCTCACGCAAGCTGTCACCGGAACTGACGATGCCGTTCACCCCGCCGCCGAGCTTCATCAATCACATGCTCACTCCGGAGCGCACATTCGCGACCGCGACCCTGGCGCTGGGCGACGTCAAGGAGACAGCCAAGGCCCTCGGCGTCACGATCAACGACATGGTGCTGGCGCTGTCCTCGGGTGCGTTACGCAAACTGTTGGTGCGTTACGACGGTAAAGCCGATCATCCGCTGCTGGCGTCCGTGCCGGTGAGCTTCGACTATTCGCCGGAACGCATTTCGGGAAACTACTTCACCGGGATGATGGTCGCGCTGCCGGCCGACGTCGATGACCCGTTGGAACGCGTGCGGCGCTCCCATGACTACGCGGTCGACGCCAAGGAGAGCCACCAACTGCTCGGGCCGGAGCTGGTCAGCCGGTGGGCGGCGTACTTTCCACCGGCGCCCTCAGAGTCGCTATTCCGCTGGCTGTCCAGCCGCGACGGCCAGAACAAGGTGCTCAACATACCGATCTCCAACGTCCCGGGCCCGCGGGAACACGGACGGGTCGGCGGCGCATTGGTCACCGAGATCTATTCGGTCGGACCGCTGACCGCCGGCAGCGGCCTGAACATCACCGTGTGGAGTTACGTCGACCAGCTCAACGTCTCGGTGCTTGCCGACGGCGCCACTGTCGACGACCCGCACGAGGTCACCGAAGCCATCATCGACGAGTTCGTCGAAATCCGCCGCGCCGCTGGACTTTCCGAGAAGCTGACGGTCATCGAAGCCGCGATGGCTCAAGCCTAGGCTTGCCCACCCAACTGGCTCAACAGGTCACGGCGAGAGATCTTGCCGGTGCTGCTGCGCGGCAGCTCGTCGAGCACGACGATCTCGCGGGGCACCTTGTAGTTGGCCAAGTTGTCGCGCACATGCTGCTTGAGGTCGTCGGTGGTAACCGGTGCGCCCTGGGCCAGCACGACGAAGGCCGCCAGCCGCTGCCCGTACTGTTCGTCGTCGACTCCCAGCACTGTTGCCTCGGCGACATCTGGGTGCGCCGCCAACGTCTTTTCCACTTCGATCGGATACACGTTCTCGCCGCCGGAGACGATCATCTCGTCGTCGCGCCCGACCACGTATAGCCGCCCGGCCTCATCCAAACGGCCGACGTCACCGGATGCCATGAAGCCGTCGTGAAAGTCCTTGCCGGCGCCGGTGGTGTAGCCGTCGAAGCGGTTGGAGTTGCGCACGAAGATCTGACCGACTTCGCCGGTGGGCAGCTCGCGGAAATCGTCGTTGAGGATTCGTATTTCGGTTCCGATCGCGGGCTTGCCCGCGGTGTCCGGCGCGGCCCGCAGATCGGCGGGCGTGGCAGTGGCGATCATGCCGGCTTCGGTGGCGTTGTAGTTGTTGTAGATGATGTCGCCGAACTCGTCCATGAACCGGGTGACGACGTCGGGACGCATCCGGGATCCCGAGGCGGTGGCGAACCGCAGCGAACGACCGCGGTAGCGTCGCCGCACCTCGTCCGGCAGGTCCATGATCCGGTCGAACATCACCGGCACTACGCATAAGCCGGTGGCCCGGTGACGGTCGATTAGAGCCAGCGTCGCCTCAGGGTCGAACTTGCGCCGGGTTACCACCGTGCAGCCCATCGACGCCGCGAAGATCAGCTGCGAGAAGCCCCAGGCGTGAAACATCGGCGCCACCACCACCGTCGTTTCTTCGGTGTGCCACGGCACCCGATCCAGCATCGCTTGGAGCTCGGTCGTGCCGCCGCCGGAATGCTTGGCGCCCTTGGGATTACCCGTCGTTCCCGACGTCAGCAAAATCAGTTTGCCTTTTCGGTCCGTCTTGGCGCGCCGTCGGCCGGAGTTGGCGGAAATCAGCTTCTCGACCGTCGTGTCGTGGGCCTCAGGATGGTCGGTCCACGCGACGATGCGGGTGACATCGCGTTTGTCGACCAGCGCACGGTCCACCGAATCGGTGAACTCCTCGTCGTAGATCACCGCGTCGGCACCTTCGCGGTTGACCACGTCGGCGAGCGCGGGTCCGGCGAACGACGTGTTCAGCAACAAGATGTCGGCGCCGATCCGGTTGGCCGCTATCAACGCCTCGACGAAGCCACGGTGGTTGCGGCACATGATGGCAACCACTTCCGGTGTGCCAGCGGGCAGCGCCTGCAGCCCCGCCGCGAGCGCGTCGGCGCGTTGGTCGAGCTCTCGGAATGTCAGCGCCCCGAGCTCGTCGACCAGCGCCGGGCGGTTCGGGCAGCGTTGCGCTGACATCGCGAAACCGCTTGTGACGGCGAGACCTTCGCGACGGACGACGGCAGCGATACGCAGATACTTGTCCGGCCTCAGGGGTGCGATGATTCCCGCGCGAACCATGGTGGCCAGCAGGCCAAGCGGTGCCATCGCCGCTACGCTACTAGCCGATTACCGGCAGTCGACGCTCTTTGGCCAACTTGTCCAGCGCCTTCTGCATGACGCGGCGTACGTGGGTGTCGACCGCGTCGATGTCGGGGTCCTCGCCGAATTGGGCCCGCACGTCGATCGGCTCGAGCACCTGCATCACGATCTTGGTCGGCAGCGGCATATTGACGGGTAGCACCGCGGACAGCCCGAACGGGAAGCCCACCGAGATCGGCAGGATCTTCACCCGCATCAGCTTGTCCAACCGCAACGCCTTGGCCAGTCCCATGCCGCGGGACAGGTAGAGCTGGCTTTCCTGACCGCCGATGGCCACCGCCGGCACGATGGGAACCCCGGCGTTCAGCGCCGCCCGCACATACCCGCTGCGCCCGTCGAAATCGACGACGTTCTCCGACAGCGTCGGCCGGTAGACGTCGTAGTCACCGCCGGGGAACACCACGACCACGCCGCCGGATCGCAGTGCCTCGTCGGCGTTTTCGTGGTTGGCGCGAATGAACCCGGTGCGACGAAAGAACTCGCCGGTCGGTCCGGTGAAAATGACGTCGTGGCTCAACGTGTAGACCGGCCGGTCGTAGCCGAATTGCTCGTAGAAGCCGGTGGCGAATACCGGAACGTCCATTGCGAACAGCCCGCCGGAGTGGTTGGCCACTACGAGCGCGCCGCCCGGCGGGAAGGACTCCAGCCCGCGCACCTCCGCCCGGTGATAACCCTTGATCAGTGGACGAATCCACCCCATCACCCGTTCGGTGAGCCCCGGATCCCACTTGGAAATCTCGGTAGGTTCGATATCGGATGCCGTCAACGCATTTCCCCTGGGATCTCAGCGCGGATGTCGGTGTGATGTTAGCGCTGGATACCATCTCCCCAACACCCGTCATGAATTCAATTTCAATAAGGAGCGTCACAGCGTCGTGAGCACTGAAGCCGTCAACGAAGAACCCGAAGTCCTCGTCGAACAGCGGGACCGGATCCTGATCATCACCATCAACAGGCCGAAGGCCAAGAACGCGGTCAACGCCGCGGTCGCCCATGGTCTGGCAGACGCGGTGGACAAGCTCGACGGCGACCCCGGACTCTCGGTGGGCATCGTGACCGGGGCGGGCGGCTCATTCTGCGCGGGCATGGACCTCAAGGCGTTTGCCCGCGGCGAGGTTCCCATCGTCGAGGGCCGTGGCATGGGTTTCACCGAGCGCGGGCCGGTCAAGCCGCTGATCGCCGCCGTCGAGGGTTACGCGCTGGCCGGTGGCACCGAGCTGGCGCTGGCCACCGACCTGATCGTGGCGTCCAAGGATGCATCGTTCGGCATCCCCGAGGTCAAGCGCGGCCTGGTGGCCGGCGGCGGGGGATTACTGCGGCTGCCCGAGCGCATCCCACCGGCGATCGCGATGGAGCTCGCGCTGACCGGGGAGCCGTTTACCGCCGAGCGGGCGCACGCGCTGGGCATGGTCAACGTGCTCGCCGAGCCGGGAGGCGCGTTGGACGCGGCGATCGATCTCGCCGAGCGGATCACCGTCAACGGCCCGCTGGCGGTGGCCGCGACCAAGCAGATCATCGTCGAGTCCCGCGGCTGGAGCCCGGACACCATGTTCGCCGAACAGAACAAGATCCTGATGCCGGTGTTCTCGTCGAACGACGCCAAGGAAGGCGCGATCGCCTTCGCGGAGAAGCGTCCCGCCCGCTGGACCGGGACCTGACCGCGGTCACCGACAGCAAGTTGGATGATCTAAACTAAAACCACGGCGTGACACTTTCGGCGGCTTTTGTAACGGGCGGAGCACAGAGAGTTCGAGGATGAGCATTTCGTTACTTCTCGAGATGGCTGTGTCGGGCAACCCCGATCGCACGGCCGTCGTCTCTGGCGAGACCCGACTGACCACTCAGCAGCTCAGCGATCTCGCCGACGGCGGGGCCGGCGTCATCGCGGGCTCGAACGCCAACCACGTCGTCTACGTGGGCACCGGCGGCGCGATGCTGCCGCTGCTGATCTTCGCGTCGGCGCGGGCCGGGCTGGCGTTCACGCCGATCAACTATCGGCTCTCCGCCGACGGTATCCAGGCGCTGATCCGGCGGCTGCCCGAACCGCTGGTGGTCGTCGACGGTCGGTACCGCGAGATGGTGGGCAACGTCAGCCCGCACATCATCGATTCCGACGAGTTCCTCGAGCAGGCCCGCGACGCCGAACCGGCGGCGGAGTTTGCCGACCCGGACGCGGTGGCGATCGTCCTGTTCACATCGGGCACCACATCGCAGCCCAAGGCCGTCGAGCTCACCCACAACAACCTGACCAGCTACATCACCGGATCGGTCGAATTCGATTCCGCCGAGCCGACCGACGCGGCGCTCATCTGTGTGCCGCCGTATCACATCGCGGGTGTCAGCGCGGCGCTGTCGAATCTGTACGCCGGCCGCAAGATGGTCTACCTGCCCACCTTTGATCCGCAGGAATGGGTCGGGTTGATCAACGCCGAGCACGTCACCACCGCGACCGTGGTGCCCACCATGCTCGACCGCATCGTGACCGTGCTGGAGGGCGGCGGTCATGACTTGCCGTCGCTGCGCAATCTGGCCTACGGGGGCTCGAAAGTCGGCTTGCCACTGGTGCGCCGCGCTCTCGAGCTGCTGCCGGAGGTGGGGTTCGTCAATGCCTACGGCCTGACCGAGACGAGTTCGACGATCGCCGTGCTGACCCCGGACGACCACCGCGAAGCGCAGGCCGCATCGGATCCTGCGGCCCTCAAACGGTTGGGTTCGGTCGGTCAACCCGTGCCCGGCATCGAGCTGCAGATCCGCGACGAAAACGGCACGGTGCTGCCGCCGGGGCAGACCGGCGAGTTGTTCGTTCGCGGCGACCAGGTCTCCGGCCGCTACACCGGGATTGGCTCGGTGCTCGACGCCGAAGGATGGTTTCCGACCAGGGACATCGCCACCCTCGACGACGATGGCTACCTGTTCATCGGCGGGCGCAGCGACGACACCATCATCCGCGGTGGCGAGAACATCGCCCCTGCGGAGCTGGAGGACGTGCTGATCGAACACGACCATGTGCGTGACGTGGCGGTCGTCGGCGTCGAGGATCCGCAGTGGGGACAGGCGATCGTCGCGGTGGTGGTACCGGCCGACGGCATCGACCCCGACCCCGAAGAACTGCGCGAGCATGTCCGCAAGAGCTTGCGGGGTTCGCGCACCCCTGACCGGGTAGTCTTTCGCGACGAGCTGCCCACGAACGCGACCGGCAAAGTGCTCCGCCGCGAAATTGTCGAAGAGCTTCGCGCCGCTCCGGCCGAGCAGTAAGGAACTCCCAGGATCATGATTAAGAACGGAACCCGTCTCGCCAGCCAGGTGTGCGACACCCAGGTGATTGTCGTCCGAAGTGCGGACAGTCTCGACGATCTGCGCTGCGGCGGCGCACCGATGGTCGCCTTGGATGCCGAGCGTTCCGGGGAACTGGATCCGGCATTCGCCGACGGCACCGTGATGGGCAAGCGCTACGTCGACGAGACGGGCGCCGAGGTGCTGGTCACCAAGGCCGGTGCGGGAACGCTGGCGATCGGCGAGACTGCGCTGAGCCTCAAGGAGGCCAAGCCACTGCCCGCCAGCGACTAGCCCGCCAAACCGTTGCGGCGGACGAATTCCCTTGCCTTGACCAGGAATTCGAGCTGCTCATAAACTTTGCGCAGTGGGTCGCTGCTCCGCAAGGAGCGGCACAGCACGACGGCGCCTTCCAGCGCGGCGATCGACATCACCGCGAGTGAATCGGCATCCGATTCGACGAAGCCATCGGCGACGAACGCCCACGCCAATGCCGTGCGCCAGTGCGCGAAGATCTTTCCGGCCTCCGCGGCCAACAGCACATCGTCGTCGGCCGAGCCGATTGCCGCGGCCACTACCGGGCAGCCGGCGTTGAAGTCGCTGTCGGCCAGCACGCGTTCCCAGAATTCGACAAACTGGCGCAGCAGCACCTTCGCGCCGCGCCCGGCAGCGTCGTCGATGTCGGCCGTGATCGCATCCCCGGCATACTGCAGCGCCTCGGTGAGGATCTGATTGCGCCCGTCAGGAAAGTGGTAGTACACCGAACCGCGCGGAGCGCCGCTGCGGGTGAGCACCTCGTCGATGGTCACGCCGGCGGCGCCGCGCTCCCGCATCACCTCGGCGGCGCTGATCAGCATCTTGGTTCGGGTATCGCCGCGCTTACTGCGCGCACGCGTGGGCCGCGTTGCCAGCGACATGGTTTCCCGCCCGGCAGTCACGCAGCGTGCGACTGGCGCAGGTGCGGAAGTCGCCAGTGGATGGCGCGTTGGCCCAGGCCCTGAGACCGGAACGACTTGCGGCGGAGGTCAGGGATCTCCCTACTGAAGCGGAAGCCGGCGATGTTGATCTCGATATCCAACACGGTTCTCTCCTGGGCGCGACGCGATTATGCAAAGGATCATATAACAAGGGCGACAGCGCGAGCAAACGCTAATCAACGCACGCTCAACATCAAGAATTAAATCCAGGTAGATCCGATCTCGGCCGTGGAGGCTCCCTCGGCGGCACGTATCAAAATATGGTCTATTGCATAATTTGGGCTCGTGCGATTGACTCGGCCCATGACAAGCGCACTACCGGCCCTGGAAACCGTGACGTTGGAGCGGGACGAACACGTCTTGCTAATCGGCCTGAACCGGCCGCACAAGCGCAACGCCTTCAATCAGGCGATGCTGAGCGATCTGGCCCGCGCCTACGGGCTGCTCGAATCAGACGCATCGGTGCGCGTCGGCGTGCTGTTTGCACACGGCGACCACTTCACCGGCGGTCTGGATCTTGTCGACGTCGGGCCGAGTATCGCGTCCGGCGATCTGCCCCTACCCGACGACGGACGCGATCCGTGGCGACTGGACGGCGCGTGGACCACGCCGCTCATCGCGGTGGCGCACGGCTGGTGCATGACCCTGGGCATCGAGCTGCTGCTGGCCGCCGATGTGCGCATCGCGGCAACGGACACCCGGTTCGCGCAACTCGAGGTGCAGCGCGGCATATATCCATTCGGCGGCGCGACGCTGCGACTGCCTCGCGAAGCCGGATGGGGCAACGCCATGCGGTGGCTGCTCACCGGCGACGAGTTCGGCGCCGCCGAGGCACACCGGATCGGCCTGGTCCAGGAGGTCGCCGACGACGCCGCGGCCGCCCTGGCGAGCGCCCGCGCGATCGCGCACACCATCGCCGGCCGCGCTGCACCCTTGGCCGTGCGCGCCACGCTGGCGTCCGCGCATCTGGCTCGCGATCAGGGCGATGCGGCGGCCATCGAGCGGCTGCGACCCGAGGTGGCTGCCCTGTTCGCCACCGCCGACGCCGCCGAGGGCGTGCAGTCTTTCATCGAGCGTCGCCAAGCCCAATTCCAGGGGCGCTGACGGCGCTCAGGCTGAATGGCCCGACTTCTCAGCGGCCGTTCCGGCCGCATCGTCGTCGGGCTACGCTCGGCCCAGCGGAGGGAAGGCGTCAGCTATGGGCCACTACAAGAGCAACGTGCGCGATCTCGAGTTCAACCTCTTTGAAACGCTGGGCTTGGAGGACGTGCTGGCCGACGGAGCGTTCGGCGACCTGGACGGCGACTCAGTACGGCAAATGCTTTCTGAGGCCGCGCGGTTGGCCGAGGGCCCGGTGGCCGAGTCGTTCGCCGACGGCGACCGCCATCCGCCGACCTTCGACCCGGACACGCATGTCGTGAGCCTGCCCGATCCGTTCAAGAAGTCGCTGAGTGCGTGGCGCGACGGCGAGTGGTTCCGGGTCGGGCTCAACGAAGACGTCGGCGGTGTGCCGGCGCCGTCGATGGTGCAATGGGCTATCAACGAGCTGGTGCTCGGCGCCAACCCGCCGGTGTTCATGTTCCTGGCGGGTCCGTTTATGGCGAACATCCTCTACGGCATTGGCAATGAGCAGCAACGGCATTGGGCATCGCTGGCGATCGACCGCAACTGGGGCGCCACCATGGTGCTCACCGAACCCGACGCTGGCTCTGACGTCGGTGCCGGTCGCACCAAGGCGACCGACCAGGGCGACGGCACCTGGCACATCGATGGTGTCAAACGCTTCATCACCAACGGCGACACCGACGACCTGTTCGAGAACATCCTGCACATGGTGCTGGCGCGGCCCGAGGGCGCCGCGACGGGGACCAAGGGGCTGAGCCTGTTTGTGGTGCCCAAATTCCTGCTCGACCCGAAGACCGGCGAGCCGGGGGAGCGCAACGGGGCATTCGTCACCGGGCTGGAGCACAAGATGGGCCTGAAGGTTTCGGCCACCTGCGAGCTGACGTTCGGCCAGCACGGAGTCCCCGCGACGGGATTTCTGGTCGGGGACATCCATAACGGGATCGCGCAGATGTTCAAAGTCATCGAATACGCGCGAATGATGGTCGGCACTAAAGCCATTGCGACATTGTCGACCGGTTATCTGAATGCGTTGGAATACGCTAAGACTCGAATCCAGGGTGCCGACCTCACTCAGATGACCGACAAGACTGCGCCGCGGGTCACGATCATGCACCACCCCGATGTCCGCCGGGCATTGATGACGCAGAAGTCCTACGCCGAAGGCCTTCGCGCTCTGTACCTTTACACCGCAGCGCACCAGGATCCGGCGGCGGCCGCCGTCGTGTCGGGCGCCGATCCAGAGTTGGCCGAGCGGGTCAACGATCTGTTGCTGCCGATCGTGAAGGGTGTGGGCTCCGAGCGGGCGTATCAGACGCTGACCGAATCGCTGCAGACATTCGGTGGCTCCGGGTTCCTGCAGGACTACCCGATCGAGCAGTACATCCGCGACGCCAAGATCGACAGCCTCTACGAGGGCACCACCGCGATTCAGGCGCAGGATTTCTTCTTCCGCAAGATCGTCCGCGACCACGGCGTCGCGCTGCAACATCTGGTTTCGCAGATCGAGGCGTTCATCGAAAGCGACAATGCCCGACCGGAACTCGTCGACGCGCGCTCGCGGCTGACCACCGCACTCGACGACCTGCAAGCGTGGGTCAACACCATGACCGGCTATCTGGTCGATTCCCAGCAGAGCTCACGCGAACTCTACCGGGTGGGTCTGGAGTCGGTGCGCTTCCTGCTGGCCGTCGGCGATCTGCTAATCGGGTGGCTGTTGCTTCGGCACGCCGAGGTCGCGCTGGCCGCGCTCGACGGCGAGCCGCCAGCGGCCGACCGCGCCTTTTACAACGGAAAGGTCGCTGCAGCAAAGTTTTTCGTCAACAACATGCTGCCGCGGCTCACCGCCGATCGCGGGATCGCCGCCAATGTCGACCTGGCGATAATGGATCTACGCGAAGAAGCGTTTTGACCGGTTGTGGCCTACGGGTCGATCTCGACTGCGGCGGCGACTTGCCGCCAGAGGATTTCGACAACGCTGTCGGGCCGTGGACGCGGGGTGCGGCTCAACGCGGTGACCATCACTCGTTGCATTGCGCCGAACATCGCTGCGCCGGCCATTTCGGGATCGACGGATGCAGGCAGTTCACCACGCTTCTGCCCGCGGCGAATGTTGGCTGCCGCCCGCTTAACGACCCCATTGATGTGCCGGTTCTCGGTCAATGCGACCTCGGGCTCGCGAGATAACCGGGTGTAGATGATGACAGCGGCCGGATCGGTGTAGTGGAAGTGCACACCTTTCTCGAGGCGAAGGCGTTCGTGCTGTGGCCAGGTGCCCTGGTCCTCGAGATCGAGGTTGATAACCTCGGCGGCCAGACGGTTGAAGAAGTCGTCCAGTAGTGCGCTAACGAGTCCAGCTCGTGACCCGAAGTAGCGATTAACCAGGCTCGGCACGACGCCCGCGGCCTCTGCGACCCAAGCGATCTCGAGATGCCCGTCGTTGGCGATCGCGACATCGCGGGCACAGGCGAGTAAGCGTTCGCGGGTCGCGCGCCCCTTCTGCGTCCTCGGCTCGGCGGTCGTGGTCATGGCGGAAGTGTACCAAAAAATGAATTGACTTCACTTCATTTTAGGGATACCTTTCTGCTAACTGCGGCAATCGATCCGTCAGGAGGCACACCATGAGTTCTTCGGCAGCGGCTCTGGTCGCCGACGATGTGCAGATCGTGCGGCGGGTGTTCGCGCATATCGACGCGGGCACGACGGACGAAGGTGAGGCGTGGCGAGAACCGGTCGAAAACTACCTTGACCCTGCAAGATTCGCAGATGAACTACGCTTGCTCCGTTCGCTTCCCAGCGTGTTCATCCCGTCGGCGGCCATCCCCAATCCGGGCGACCATGTCGAGCGGGTCTGCTTTGGGATACCGATGTGCGCCGTTCGCGGCAACGACGCGCTTGCACGGGTATTCCGCAACGCCTGCCGGCACCGCGGGATGGCTCTCGTCGCGGGCGCCGGGTGCTCGCATGCGCTGGTGTGCCGTTACCACGGCTGGACTTATCGCCTCGACGGTTCACTTGCCCACGTTCCTCACGCGGATGCCTTCCCAGAATTGGATATGTCTACTCGTGGCCTCGTGGAGGTCACGAGTAGGGAGGTCGATGGCCTCATCGTCATCGGTGCAGTGGATCCCACTGCGCATCAGGGTTCGATGGCAGCACTGGGCGACGGGAGTCCCTGGCGTGACAAACTATTGCCGGCCGAGCGGATGGTCAGCGAGAACTCTGTTGTGCTGCAGATTAATTGGAAGGTGCTAGTCGAGCAATTCCTGGAGGGTTATCACATTCGCTCCACCCACCACGACACATTCTTCCCGGTGCAGTACGACGATCTGAACGTGGTGGAGACGTTCGGCCCGAACAGCCGCATCACGTTCCCATTCCGCAACATAGAAAGACTCCGAAATCGCCCGCAGTCGCAATGGGCAATCGAGCGGCGCGCGACATTTGTCTACCAGCTGTTCCCGAACGTGATGCTGGCGACTTTTCCGGATTTGGTGATCGTGATCGTCGTCGACCCGATCGATGTCGACCACTCGCGGATTACCAGCTACAACCTCTCGACAGCCGAGATCTCGGAAGCCCAGCACGGCGACGGCGGAACGACCCTGCTCCAGCGAGGTGTGTTGGAGGACAACGAAATGTCGGCCGGTGTGCAGCGGGGCCTACCCGCCGGCGCGAATGCTTTCGTCGAGTTCGGACGGCATGAAAGCGCGATCGGGCACTTCCACGCCGCTCTCAATGAACGCCTCGCGCTATTGACTTAGCTGTCGAGGGTGTAGCCCATCGGCATCAGCACGCTCTTCTGCTGGGTGAAGTGCTCGACGCCCTCGGGGCCGTTCTCTCGGCCGATGCCGGAGTTCTTGTAGCCGCCGAACGGACAACACGGGTCGAAGGCATACCAGTTGATCGCGTACGTTCCGGTGCGGATCTTTTCCGAGATCTCAATGCCGCGCGGCACATTGGTGGTCCACACGCTGCCGGCCAGCCCATACGCCGAGTCGTTGGCGATCTTGATTGCCTCGTCCTCAGTGTCATAGGGGATGATGCTCAGCACCGGGCCGAAGATCTCCTCCTGGGCGATCGTCATCTTGTTGTCGACGTCGGCGAACACGGTGGGCTGCACGAAGAAGCCGTTCTCCAGCCCCTCGGGACGGCCGCCGCCGGTCACAAGTCGTGCGCCCTCCTCGACGCCCTTGGCGATATAGCCCTCGACCCGCGCGCGCTGCTTCTCCGAGATCAGCGACCCGATCTGCGCGGCCGCGTCCGTCGGCGTCCCAACCGGCAGCGCCTGCACGAAGTCGCTTACCGCGTCCACGATTTCGTCGTAGCGCGAGCGCGGCGCCAGGATGCGGGTCTGGGCCACGCAGGCCTGGCCGGTGTTCATAATGCCGGAGAACACCAGCATCGGGACCGACGCGGCCAGATCGACATCGTCGAGGAGAATGGCCGCCGATTTGCCGCCGAGTTCCAGCGTGCACGGCTTGAGCATTTCTGCGGCGCGTCTGCCGATCTCCTTGCCGACGGCGGAGCTGCCGGTGAAGGAGAAGACGTCGACGTCGCGATTAGAGGTCAGCGCCTGGCCGGTCTCAATCCCGCCGGGCACCACCGACAGCACCCCTTCGGGCAGGCCGGCCTCGGCGAAGATCTCCGCGAAAGCGTTTGCGCTCAAGGGGGTTTCGGCGGCCGGCTTGAGTACCACCGTGCAGCCGGCCAGCAGCGCTGGGCCCAGCTTGTTGATCGCCAAAAACAGCGGCACATTCCACGCCACGATCGCGCCGACCACGCCCAGCGGCTCGCGATGGACGATCGTCTGCCCGTAGCCGCCGGTGCGGATCTCCTGCCACTTGACCTGGTCGACCGCGGGGCCGGCGAAGAAGTTCATCGCCCCGATTCCACTCATCCACTGCATGGTCTCGACAGAGGTCGGCGGCTGGCCGGTTTCGAGGCCGAGCAGCTTGACGAATCCGTCCTTGCGCTCCTCCATCAGCTTCAGCACGTTGGCGATGACGGCCGCGCGGTCTTTCGGCGGCGTCGAGGGCCAGGGGCCGCTGTCGAACGCCGCACGGGCCGCAGCGACCGCGGCGTCGACGTCGGCCGCCGCCGCCATCGGAACCTTGCCGACGTATTCACCGGTGGCCGGGCAGTGCACCTCGATGACTTCGGAGGTCGACGGCTCCGTCCACTTGCCGCCGATGAAAAGCTTGTCGTATTCGGTCTTGATGTCGGACATACTGCGCCGCTCCTCCTCATCACTCCCGCTCTGCATCGTCGCGGGCGGCTATGGCCGCCACCCTACCCAAGCGGAATGCAAATTAGAACACGTTTCATTACTGCGGCTGGAGGACTAACACGAGATTGCTCACCAGGAACTCGCGTAGCACCGGCACCGACATCAGCCACCACGCCCATCGCGGGTGGTAGCGGGGGAAAGCTGCCGCCAAGGCACCGGTGCCGGCAGCCCACTTGAGGCCGTCGGCCGCCGATACCGCGAACAACGACGATCCGTAATCGTTTTTCGGGCGGTGACCGTGTTTGCGGGTGTAACGCGCCGCGGCGCGCGCCCCGCCGAGATAGTGCGTCAGCCCCATCTCGTGCCCACCGAACGGGCCGAGCCAGACCGTGTAGGACAGCACCGCGAGGCCGCCCGGCTTGGTCACCCTCAGCATCTCGGCACCGAGCTGCCAGGGCCGGGGCAGATGCTCGGCGACGTTCGATGACAGGCAGATGTCCACCGAATCATCGGCGAACGGCAGCGCCATGCCGGACGCCCGGACGAAGGTGTCCGTGGTCGCAACGAAAGATGTTCCGGCCGCGTGCATTTCGTTCGGTTCCGGCTCGACGCCGATGTAGTGGACACCGGCGTCAGCGAACGCAGCGGCGAAGTATCCCGGGCCGCCGCCGACGTCGAGCAGCGTGCGACCTGCCGGAGATTCGCCGTGGGCGGACCGCCAGAGGTCGCTCACCAGCGCCACGGTGTCGGTGGCCAGCGCGCCGTAGAACCGGCCCGGATCTGGCTGCTCGTAGCGGAACGCCGACAGCAGCCGCACCGACCGGCGCAGGGTCGCTCGCTGCGCAAACAGGTCGGTCACGGCCACCTGGCCAACCCTACGACCGGGCCATCGCTAGGCTGTCACAATGTCTGGCCTGCGCTCGGTGTTGTTGCTGTGCTGGCGCGATACAGGCCACCCGCAGGGCGGTGGCAGCGAAACCTACCTGCAGCGCATCGGCGCTCACCTGGCCGCGTCCGGTGTCGCGGTCACGTTGCGCACGGCCCGCTATCCCGGCGCGCCGCGTCGTGAAGTCATCGACGGTGTGCGGATCAACCGCGCGGGCGGGCGCTACTCGGTATATGTGTGGGCGCTGCTGGCGATGGCGACAGCCAGGCTCGGGATCGGACCGCTGCGACGGGTCCGGCCGGATGTGGTGGTCGATACCCAGAATGGCTTGCCGTTTCTGGCCCGGCTGGTTTATGGCCGGCGGGTCGCGGTACTCGTACACCACTGCCATCGCGAGCAGTGGCCGGTGGCAGGTCCGGTACTCGGCCGGCTCGGCTGGTTCATCGAGTCACGGTTGTCGCCGCGGGTACACCGCCGCAACCAATATGTGACGGTGTCGCTGCCGTCGGCACGCGACTTGACTGGCCTTGGTGTCGCCGACGAGCGAATCGCGTTGGTGCGCAATGGTCTTGACGAGGCACCCGAGGCATCTTTGCGCGGCCCGCGGGCGGGCAACCCGCGGGTGCTGGTGTTGTCCCGGTTGGTGCCGCACAAGCAGATCGAGGACGCGTTGGCCGCGGTGGCACGGTTGCGGCCGTCGATACCCGGGCTGCATCTCGACATCGTCGGCGGCGGGTGGTGGTGGCATCGTTTGGTCGATCACGCGGCGCGGCTGGGCATCAGTGACGCGGTGACGTTCCACGGCCATGTCGACGACGTCACCAAACACCATGTCATGCAACAGGCTTGGGTGCATGTGTTGCCCTCGCGCAAAGAGGGCTGGGGCCTGGCGGTGATCGAGGCGGCTCAGCACGCGGTGCCCACGATCGGCTACCGATCTTCCGGTGGGTTGGCCGACTCGATTATCGACGGAGTCACCGGTGTACTGGTCGACAGCGGCGAGGAGTTGGTGAATCGGCTGCAGCAGCTGCTGACCGATCCTTTGCAGCGCGATCAACTCGGCGCCAAGGCGCAAGCGCGCAGCGCCGAATTCTCCTGGCGGCAAAGCGCTGACGCGATGCGTACCGTGTTGGAGTCGGTGTTAACCGGTGATCGTGTCAGCGGAGTGGTCTGAGTCTGTCCGACGCGAAATCGTCATCCCGATGGCCCCACCGATCAGCATCTCCAGCCACACCAGATGCGCGATCACTGCGAGCAACCGGCGGTCGGCGGGCACACCAGTTGACGTGCCGCCGACCCGGTAGAGCGTGAGGTCCCGCCCCCGATAGGCCACCGGCA
>Ga0335075_10002970_pt1 | contig 27124 bp, 28 predicted proteins | sample Lox_Sample_24_FD_206723 | JGI IMG/M metagenome (GOLD analysis project Ga0335075, IMG submission 206723) | Soil microbial communities from Loxahatchee National Wildlife Refuge, Florida, United States - Lox_Sample_2.4 | ecosystem: Environmental > Terrestrial > Soil > Wetlands | place: USA...
CCGCCATTCGGGGGGTTCCGGGGGGTCGTCCCCCCGGGAGATATTGCGGACTGCTGCGCAGCCGACCGCAGGTCAGCAAGTATGCGAAGCCGTCTCGTGGGCGAGGAGGGATTTGAACCCTCACATCGGTGATGTATCGCCGATTTCGGGCATGAACACCGAAACCAGTGAGAAATCCCCGGTTTGGGGGTCTCATGCGTCCACCATAGCGGGCGCCCTACGGCCCGCGTCAAGCCGGTTCCGCCGGCACGGCCAGAGTTCGCGCCGCTCCGGCTGTTGCGTCGCCTAGGCCGCCCGCGTCGACCTGGGCGTCGAGCCACTGGATGAACCTCAGCGGAGAGCCCCCGAAGTGGGCGCGGATACGGGCCTGGATCGCACGGATCTCGTGCCCCGGCAGGAAGTCGCGCTCACCGGCTTCGCCGCAGCCGCAGGCGCACTGGCGAATGCGGAACTGCGCCTCCTCGGCGAGTTCGCAGTAGGCGATCGGGTTCTGCGACCCGTTGCTCACCGGGTCTGGGGCACCAAGGTAGGTATCGTAAATAGGGTGACCAGGTTTCAAAAGTTGACCGTCGAGCGCCACGCGGTCGTCTGCATCGGAAACCCCCGTGATCTCGGCGATGACGCGCACGGCGCCCTCGCCGATGATGAGCGCGAACCGCTCGCGCGCCGCGCGCTCGCGGTTCATCTTCCATACGCCCCGGCCCGCTTCCCAGGCTTCATCCTGGGTCATGCGAGGGAAGTAGCCGATGTACTCGCGGCGGAGAGGATCGCCGGTGACACGCTGGTAGTCACCCAGCTTGATGCGGATCGCCATGATCGTAAGCATAGATAGTCAGGCGACCAGTGATCAAGGGAAGCATATGATTCTTTGACAGTCAGAGATAGATAGTTGTACTGTCTTCTTACGAAACCGGGAAGTCAAGCGCGAGAGGTGCTGATCATGGCCGAGCCTGACAACCGTCGCAAGATCCAGCGCATTCGACACGGCAACGCAGAGACCTTCAACCCCCTCGCCCGCGAGGGCGGGCTGATGCACCTGACCTTCCAGGAGAGCCTCTTCGAGCTGCCCGGCAGCGTGTTCAACGGGCTGGTGCGGCAGCAGGCCGCCGAGCGCATGGCGGCCGGCTACGAGTACCCGGCGATCGTCGAGATCCCGCTGAGCCTCCTCCGCGAGATTTAGTTAGACCCCGATGTCGGTTCGCTGGGCGCGCACATCGCGTCCAGCGAACGGGCATCTCCATGCTTGCCCAGCGGCACCGATGCCGGGTCAGTCCGTCAGGGCGGAGTTCGGTCTTCTGCTTGGTTCAGCAGCGTGATGGTTCGTTTCCGGAGTTCGTGCAGGGCGAGGAAGTTGAGGTAGGAGTTCGGGTTACCGGGTGCCGGGCCGTGCTCGATCAGTCCCCCGGTGACGGCAATGAGCGTGTTGAGCGAGGCTTGGGCCGGCTGCGCCAGGCCCGTGTCCGACGGGCCGGTCAGTGTCAGGGACGCGGGGTCGCCCTGGCCGGGGACGGTCAGCGTCATGCCGTGCGCGCTGGCGTGGATGAGGTGGCTCCCGGTGACGTACAGGTACCGCAGGTAGCCCATGTCCGCCTTCGCCTCAAGCCTGGCGAAGGTCAGCGGCGGCTCGATCAGCCCGGCAGCCCACCCGTAATCTGCCCGGTAATCACGCCCGTAGCGGCGGATCAGCCGGTCGTGCTTCTGCTTCAGCTCCCTCATCGTCTCGGCCGGGAGCGGAGGCCATCCGAGTCCGGGGCCGGAACGCTGCCGGTGCCCGGCCTGGCGGTACTGCTCGATGACCGCGTGGCCCAAGAAGCGGTCGGCCAGGTGGGCGTGCCCAGGCTGGCGGCCGTACTCGCTTACCAACGCCGCGATGACGGCCAGCTCGTGCAGCGTCCGGTACCGCCCGTACGCCCCGCCGGGAAACCCAGCCGCCAGCAGCGCGTGCACCTCGAACGAGGTCTGGCACGCCCGCGCCTGCAACAAAACGAGCGCCTTCGACATGCTGTCGAGCGCAGCCTGCGGCCTGGGCTGGGCCACCAGCGCGCCCAGTTCCGCCGCCCCTTGCGTAACCACGTAGTAGGCATCGAGCGCGGTCCCCCAACGCTGGGCGATCTGCGCCTGCCTGGCGTGCCGGCTGGCTGCCGCGGCATCGGTCTTCGCCAGCATGCTCTCGGCGACTGCGATGGTAAGCATGTCGATGTTCGCCTCAGCCGCCTGTCGCCCCGCCTCCTCATGCGAGACGCCAGCATCGATCGCCGCGATGAACGCAGCGACGATCTCCGCCGTCTGCCCAGCAGTATCCTCGCCGGGAACCGGGTCCGGCTCACCCATCGGGTTGCTCGTCCAGGCGGAATGCCGCATGCTGCTCCCCGAATACGAGGCCAGCCGACTCGGGGGACATGTCGCGTGTCACGCCGATCAGCTTCGTGTCGGGGAGCATCCAGGTTCTGTGTTCAGATGGCGCCACGTACAGGAGGGTTTCCTGCCGCGAGGGAAGGTCGAGCCGGGCTACCGTCATGGCCGGGTGCCGGGCACCGCATGCTTCGGCGCATGGGTAAACGCCACCGCGCCGGTAGGACTCTTGCAGTAGCCCCTCGTAAACGGCCTGATCCTCGGGGCTGCCGTCTCCGGACCCGTAGACGACGAGGACCGGGGCGCCGGCACGGTAGTCATGGGGCATGCCGCTGGCCCTCCCAGTCAGGCGGAGTCGCAGCAGAAAGTCCGGCCCATCGCCGGGCGCGTTGCGGCGGATGGCCTTATGGCCTCTCCCCGGGCCGGGGACTGACGCTCCTGCCTCACACGGAGGTTCAGGGATTTCGCTGGGAGCGGCCGGCGGGCCTGCGTCTTGCTGCATAGGGACGGGGTCGCTTCCCGCCGCAGGCAGCGGCATGAAGGGGTCGCCGGTAGCTACCCCTTCGACCTGCCGGGCGATCTCCTTGTAGACGTCTGCGACGATGGCACCGTAACGGCGCGAAGCCCTGCCGGGTATGCGCCGTAGATCGGCAACAGCCTTGCCTAGGTCCGCGCGTGGGTCCTTCCCTGCGTACTCGGGGCGCCTGCGCTCACGGTGAAGCGACTCGATGATGTCGGCGATGCGCGCGGTGTATGCGCCATATACAGCATCGGGGTGGGCGTCAGGCTCATCCGCCACCTTCTCGGCTGCGTACCGAACGGCGTCGAGCGCGCCGAAGAAGCGGGCGCATGCCCGCTTAATCGCCCTGTCTTCGGACACTTCCGCGGAATCCGGCGAGTCGTACCCTCCCGCCCTCGCCTCAAGTTCCCCAAGGAAGCGCACAAAATCACGCTGCAAGTCGCGGAAGCGCACAGGCGGCACGTTATGGAGGCGCATATAAGGCCGACTGCTCATAGGCGCCGCCTTGCGGCAAGGGAGCCTGCCAGCAAACACTGCATACAGTGAGCTTAATGCCAGCCACCGTACGTAGCATCGGAAAACTAGCACGCGAGGGCTTTGAACGTTGTGCGTCGAGCGTGCTCGCTGAAGCCAGCCGCTGTGAGCACCTCATTGCCCTAGTTGATTTTGGCAGCTTGCTCGGGCCCCACCTTGGCAAGTAGTTCTGGCCCATCGTTGATCGCTTGGCAACTTGTTCAGGCCCCACTTCGGGGAGCGGTTAGGGGTGGGCTGGATACCGGGTAGCAACTTGTTCTGGCCCCACCTGGGGCCGTGCGCGTGCTTGCGGAGCGTGTTCGTGTCCCGTCTCCGAGTAAGTCGGCCCTGTCGCACTTAAGTCGGCCCATTACGGGCCTGGTCTCAATTGAGGCGGTCCACTGCGTCCGCAGGGCTTGGGGCGGTGATCAGGCCCGTGGGTGGGTGGTTGGGGCTGCAGTCCTTCAGCCTCGCGGCTGCCCCGGTGCCCGGTACTGGGCCGCGACCGGCATAAGCCCGGGTGTGCCTGACTGGTGCGCCGCCGCGGCCGGGGCCGTGCCCGTTGTGTAAGAGGCGCCGGGCTCCTCCTGTTCCCCTTCTTGCAGGCGAGCCAGGTCCTCCGGGGGGACCAGGCAGGCGACGGCCCTGGAGTGCCTGGTCAAGATGATCCGCTCATGGCCATAGGCAACCCGGTTGATCAGGTCTGCAAGCTCGTCCCGAGCCTGGGTCACCGGAATCTCGCTCGTCATGCCACGAGGGTATGTACGTCCTGTACGCTTCTCAAGTAACGTACAGAACGTATATTACGTACAGTTCTTGGCAGGAGGCTGCGGATGCACCCGCCCGACGGCAGGCAGCCAGCCCCGCAGGGCACGACGCGCACGGTCCCGGCCCGCTGCCCCGGCGCACGCATGGCCCCGCTCGGGGGTCCGCTGCGCAGCCGGAACTTCCGGCTGCTGGCCGCCTGCAACGTCATCTCGGTCGCCGGGTCCCAGGCCGCCGCCGTGGCGATCCCGTTCGCGGTCCTGCGCAGCGGGGGATCGGCCAGCGATGTCGGGTACGTCGCCACGGCCGAGCTGATCGCCATGACCGGCTGCCTGCTCCTGGGCGGGGCGGTCGCTGACCGGCTGCCCCGCCATCACGTGATCATGGCCGCCGAGTTCCTGCAGGCCCTCGCCCAGGGCAGCTCAGGGGCACTGGTCCTCACCGGGCACGCCCGCGTCTGGCAGCTCGCCGCCCTCGCCGCGGCAGGCGGCGCGGGCTTCGGCTTCTACTACCCCGCAGCGCAGGGACTGCTCCCGCAGACCGTGCCCGCCAGCCAGCGGGCACAGGCCAACGCGCTGTTCCGGACCGGTCGCAACGCCGCCTCCATCGGCGGCGCAGCGCTCGGCGGCCTCATCACCGGCCTGGCCGGCCCCGGATGGGCCCTGGCCGCCGACGCCGTAAGCTTCACCGCGGCCGCCGCGCTCCGGGTAGGCATGCGATTCCAGCGCCTGCCGCCCGCGCAGGCGCCGGGCATGCTCGGTGACCTCCGCGACGGCTGGCGCGAATTCACCGCACACCGCTGGCTGTGGCCCATCGTCGCCCAGTTCACGGTCATCACCGGCATCTACGCCGCCGCGATGAGCGTGCTCGGGCCGCTCGTCGCGCACGCCAGCCTCGGCGGTGCCCGCAGCTGGGGCCTGATCACCGCCGCCTACGCCGCCGGCGCCGTCGCCGGCGGCCTCGTCATGACCAGGTACCGCCCCCGCCTCCTGGTCGCCGCCATGCTGTCGGTCCCCGCCTACTCCCTGCTGCTGTTCGCCCTCGCCGTCCCGCTGCCAGTCCCCCCGGACCTCGCCGCTGCCCTAGTCGCTGGCGGGAGCCTGGAGGTGTTCACCGTCTGCTGGGCCACCACGATGCAACAGGAAATACCGCCAGAAAAGCTCTCCCGCGTCGCCTCCTACGACGCCCTCGGCGGCATCGCCCTGACGCCAGCCGCAACCGCCATCGCCGGCCCGCTCGCCGCCGCCATCGGCACCGCTGGCGTCCTGGCAGGCGGCGGCGCACTGGTCGCGATCCTCCCCGCCCTCACCGTGCTCATACCCGAGGTAAGGCACATGCGCCGCGAGCACTAGCCGCCACTGCAGCACCCGCTCGCCGGCCCGCAGACGCCAAGCCTGACTGCTGAACTCTCCAAGGCGGAACCCCAAGGAAGCCGGCTGGCGGCGACTCGTCGGCGCCTGAACCAATGTCCGGTCTCATTCATCTTGTCTGATGATCTCCATGCGAGCTGGGCGTATGCCAGTTCATCTGAGATTCGGGCGAGTTCGCGTCTCAGGTGAACTGGCATTTTTGTCAGCAGGGGCGGAGTCTCGCGCAGGAGGCACGGTTAACCGGGTCCGCACGGTCAGTTCGCCGCCAGGGCGCGTTCGAGTGCTGCTCGGCCTGCCGGTTCCCAGGCGGGTTTGCCCCCGGGGAGGCCGAGCCTGCCGTTGCGTCCGATGCTGACCAGGTGCAGGGCGCGCAGCACGGCCCAGCCGCGAGCCCGCGCGATGGTGGCCTCATCGGCGTCCTCGTAGGTGCCGAAGAACCGGCTCGCCGTGCCCGCGGGCAGCAGGATCCAGGCGGCTGACAGGTCGGTCGCGGGATCGCCTGCGCATATCTCGCCGAAGTCGATCACCCCGGAGAGCGTCCCTTCCTGCACGACCACGTTGGCGGGATGCAGATCGCCGTGCAGCCAGGCCGGCGGCCGGTGCCACGCGGGCGCCGCGACGGCCGCGCCGCCGGGATCACCCGCCGCCGCGTCCGCATCCTCAACGTGCTCGGGCTGCGCGCCCAGGAAAGCCCCGGCCGCGCCCTGCTGGCCCCCTTCGCCCGTGACGAGCGCGCCACCAACCAGACCGTCCGCCTCGTCGACCAGTGGCTGCCGGTCCACGACTGGGACGCCCGGCAGGTCTGGGAGCGGATCGCCAGCGCCGGCACCCGCCCGCACCCGGTCTACGCCGCCGGGATGCCCCGCCTGTCGTGCCGGTTCTGCGTCCTGGCCTCCCGCTCGGCCCTCGTCCTGGCCGCCCGGCTCGACCCCGACGGCGCCGAGCGCCGCGCGGCGATGGAGGAGCGGATGGGCCACCGCTTCCGCAACGACCTGGCCATGCGCGACATCGTCGCCGAGGCCAGGACAGCCCCCGGCCCCGCAGCCGTCGAAGACTGGGCGGCCTGATGCCGCGCCAGCCCGGCCTGCTGACCCCGGCCCACGCCGCCGGTTCCCGCACACGAGGTAAGGAGTCGACGATGACAGACGAGATCACGAGCAGGCACAGCGCCACGGTGCTCGCATGGCTCGAAGCGCGCGGCGCCGGCGACGCGGTCGCCCGCTACGCCCTGGACGAGGCATCGCGCTGCGACCTCGGCGCGGAATGCCCCGACGGGTGCGGCGCGCTCGACGACTACACCGTCACGTTCGACGCCGGCGCGGGCACGTGGACGGCCCGCAGCAACAGCGGCCGGCCGGCGCCGGGCACGTGGACCGTGTTCGCCTCCTCGGGCGTGCACTCCCGGGCTGCGGCCGGTGCCGTGCTGGCGATCGAGCTGCACACGGCGGAGCGTCCCGGCGACTTCGTTCACGCGGTGATCAGCGACGCCTACCCCGCCGCGGTGATCATCGCGAACCTGACCGCCAGCCAGTAGGAACCGGGCAGCCCGATGCTGTACCTCGCCAACCCCTCCACCTCGGCGATCCGCGACCGGATCGCGGACCTGAGCGTCGCCGCGATCATGACCCCCCGCCAGGGCAACGAACTGCCCGACGCCGGGTGGTACGCCGCAGACAACGGCTGCGGACCCGGCAAGCACGGCACCGGCGCGGGCTACCCCGGCAACGACGCCTACCTCCGCTGGCTCATGAAGCTGGACGATGCCGAGGGCGGCGACAGGTACGACCCCGACACCTGGCGCTGCCTGTTCGCCGTCGCGCCCGACGTCGTCGGCGACGCAGCGGCGACACTGGCCCGCTCCGAGCGCTTCCTGCCCCTCATCCGCGAGTACACCCGATTCCCCGCCGCCCTGGTCGCCCAGAACGGCCAGGAGCACCTGCCCGTCCCGTGGGACGACTTCGACGTCCTGTTCCTCGGCGGCTCCGCCGAGTGCGTGCCGTGCCGCTACGTCCGCCCCGTCACCGACTTCACGCAGGAGCGCTGCCCGTCCTGCGGCGGCCCGCTGGCCGAGTGGAAGCTCGGCGCGGCGGCCCGCGACCTGACCGCCCAGGCCAACGCGAGAGGCAAACGGGTCCACATGGGCCGGGTCAACTCGCTCAAGCGGCTGAGATACGCCGAGATGATCGGCTGCGACAGCGTCGACGGCACGTACCTCACCTTCGCGCCCGACGAGAACCTGCCCCGCCTCCTCGGCTGGCTCCGCCACCTCGACACCCAGCTCCCGCTGTGGGACGCGTCGTGAAAGACGAGCCGTGCATGCGCTGGAGCCCGGGAGGCCGCCAGTCGTGGCGGCGCCGCAGGGACGGCGGGTTCGACTCCAGCCTGTACGAGGTGCGCGAGATCTGGCAGAAACAGGCCAGCCCGTTCGTGGCGAACGTGCACTACCTGCGCACCATGCCGTCCGCCCGCAGGCACTACGGGCTGTTCGAGATCGCCTCGCAGGAGCTGGTCGGCGTGGCGGTCCTGTCCACCCCAGTCAGCCCGAACACCCTCCCGATGGTGTTCCCGGAGCTGGACCCGAGCCGGGCCGCCGAACTGGGCCGGTTCGTGCTGCTCGACAGGGCGCCGGCCAACTGCGCAACTAGGAACTGAAGTCGAACAGGAAAACGTAATCGTCGCCTGCGACTGCGAGTGATTCACCTGAAGGGCTCCAGCTACAGTCTCGCAGCTGACGATCGGTCCGCATGACTGCGCGGATGCTGCCGGTGGCCGGGTCTGGCCAGGTCCCAGATCTCCAGCGTCCCCTCACTGCCGCCGGTGGCTACCCAGCTACCGTCCGGGGCAACCGCCATTACAGTCGCCCAGCCTTCGACGGAGGGCCGCAGGACGGCGCGCAGATCCCTGCTGGCCGCATCCCAGATCCCCACTTGGTCACCACACCGCCAGTGGCCAGCCAGGTGCAGCGACGAACCGGGGCCTGCTACCGGGCACTCCGGTGTCTACCCGGACGGGACTTCCACCCGCAGGCCTGGACCAGCTTCCAGGACGCACCATGCACGTGATCGTACGGTGTTCAAGGCGACCTACGCTGGAGGCACGTCTTGCGTAGCGAACTGTGCACCATGGGTCTGCCGCAGGGGTGCAGCGGCTGTTCACGATGGCCCGGTGAGCTGGCCCGCAACGATGTCCGGGGGCTACGCGCCCGGCGCGCTCGGCGTCCCGGGCGGGGCCTGGCCGACGACAGACGGCGTTCGAGAAGAAGGGACGCCTACCGGGCCGACGCGCAGAGCCAGTAATCGGGCGGCCGGAAAGGTCACGAGCTGACAGTTCGGGTTGTTCCTGGCCTACGCGTCGCCGAGGGGACGGACGCTGGTCGACCGGGAGCTGTACCTACCCCGGTCCCGGGCAGTCTGGGCGCTCGACGTGCCTCCGGCGAATCGCGTGCTCGTGCTAGATGCCGTCATGTACAACGGACCCATGACATCGAGGCTGGAAGATCTCGCCGCACAGGCCCTCAAGACGGGATGGGCGTCGGGCTCCGGGTCACTCGCGTTGCTCCGGCTTAGCGCCCAGAGCCTGGGCTGGAGCGAGGTCACTTTCAGGAGCACAGATCCGCCGGTCACGTCACTGCGGCCGCTCGACAGCGGCGAGGCACAGCCGAACTCGCTCAGCTCTCGCTACGGCAAGGCCGCTCAGCCGCTTCACACCGACGGCGCGCACCTCGCTGAGCCGCCGGACTTCGTGCTGCTTGCGGCAGAGAAGGCAAGCAAGGTAGCGACGTTGCTGTGGAGATGCGAGATCATCCATTACCAGCTTCCTTCGTACAACGACCTGCTGCACGGCGTGTTCCTGGTCCGCAACGGCAGCGAGAGCTTTTTCCGCACTGCGGCGTCCGGCCTGAATCTGCGTTACGACCCGGGCTGCATGGTTCCATGCGATCAGCGGTCCAGGCACGCCGCGAGTTTCTTCGCAGCCGCCACCAAGTCCATGGCTGAGCACCACTGGGACGCGCCGGGCAAGGTCCTGCTCATCGACAACCGGAGGGTCCTGCACGCGCGGGCATCTGCGGAGGACGAGCCAGACCGCGAAATACAGCGGGTCGCGTTTCGTGCGGCGGCGAGCAGTTCATGACCGCTCCCTACGACCACGAGGCGCTGTGGATCAAGGCCAAGCTGTTCCTCAACCGCGCCATGGACGATGACGGCGTCCGCTCATTCGACGAACAGGCGCTCTGGGCCTCGCTGGCCCTCGAACTCCTCGCCAAGGCGGCACTTGCCCGGGTATCCCCGGTTCTCATCGCCGAGCCGACCGAGGAAGGAGCGAACCTGCTTGCCTCCCTCGGCCTGATCCAAGGCGGCGACCACTTCTCCTCTGTGCGCGCCAAGACCATATTCACCCGCTGCCACCGGGCGTTCCGCCCCTTCGACCTGAAAGAGTCCTCGCGCTTCACCCAGGCGCGCAACGAATATCTGCACGGCCCCGGCGTGCCATTCCTTGCCATCCCGCCGGAAGTCTGGTGGCCGAAGTTCTGGGCGCAGGTGGACATCCTGGTCAACAGCATGGACAGGGAGATGTCCGATCTCGTCGGACCTGACCGCGAGTCCGTCGTCGATAGCTACCTATCGCAGAACAAGAAGAACATCGAGGACCGGACCGAAGCGCTGATCGCTCGTGCGCGACAGCGGATCTCGCAGCACCGCGCTGGCACGATGACCACGAAAATGGTCGCTGAGTGGAACTCCGTAGGCAACCTGAGCGCCCACATGACGTACCAGATGCCCGTGCAATGCCCCGCCTGCGACCTGGAAGGCATGCTCGAAGGCGACGAGGAGATCGAAAGGGAACGCGAACGAACGGTCTTCGTCGGGGAGACGAGCTACGACGAGCTTGAGTACGACTACGATTACCCGACCTTTACGCTCACCATCGGCGCCGATTACTTCAGCTGCCCGCATTGCCACCTGGTCTTGGACCGGCTCGAATTCGTAGAGCAGGCCGGGCTCCCGGCCGCTTTTGAAGTCGAAGGAGTCGAAGACATCGAGTACGCAGAACCTGAGTACGGCAACGACTGACCAGTCGTGGGCACGGTTGGCCCGCAAGCTACCTGGTCGGAACACGGCAGCCGGGAACGGGCTCTTGGGGCCAGGTTACGAGCTGGCACCAGGCCTGCCTGCCGGTATGAGCTTCGCACCGCTGCCTTCGCCCCCACTTAAACGACCCGGCGCATGGCGACGACGTCCTGCCGCCAGTAAGCCTTGAACGGCGTGATCTCGACGTCCTCGCCGGCCTGCGGTGCCTGGATGACCATCCCCTGGCCGAGGTACATGCCGACGTGCCCGGGAGGGTCGGCCGCATCGGCGATCTCGTCGCGCGCCAGGAACGTGCCGTGGCTGATGATCGGCGCCGCTGCGGCCTTATCAGGGTGGACGCCAGCGGCCGCAGCGCCCACGGCCGTGCTGAGCTTGCTGGTCACCCGCGAGGTTCGCGAGTTCCAGTCACGCGATCAGCTCACCGCGTACTTGATCCAGGAGGCAGACGCAGCCCTGAGCTGGCCGCCGAAGCGGTCGGCATCGCAGTGGAAGACGGCGTTGTCCTGCTCGGCAACGGCCAGATCTTCGGGTTCAGGGCATGGGAGGTCACCTACGACGGAGAGTGGACCTTCCATGTCGTGCACGTGTTCGGATACCTCGCCGAGGGCGGCGAGGTCATCTAGGACACGGGCTGTGAAGGGCCGCCAGGGGCGGCTGGAGGCCATGGGAGGTCAGCGCTTGCACGCCGCGCCGCCGTAGACGCTCACCTCGGCCGGAGCCGGCCGTGGCCCGACGGAGTCCGGCCGCCACTCCGACACGAGCACCACACCAGGTGAGACCAGCTCCAGGCCGGCGAACGCCAGCCGGGCGAACTCGTCGCTGTCGCGCCACCGCACGGGTATCCCCGCCGTGCGGTAGTCGCGCTGGACGGCCGCCCACCCGGCCGGGTCATGCTCCCCGGTCACGTGCGAGGCGACCAGGAAACTGCCCGGCGGCAGGGCGCCGGTCATCGCCGCGACGATTTTCCCGGGGCTGTCCTCCTCCTGGATGTAGTGCAGGACGGCGGCCAGCAGCAGCGCGACTGGGCGCGTGAAGTCGATGACCTCCCGTGCCTCCGGGCTTTCCAGGATTCCCCCTGGGTCTCGCAGGTCAGCCTGGACGTAGCCGGTGCGGCCCTGCGGGCTGCTGGTGAGCAGCGCCCGTGCGTGAGCGAGAACCATCGGGTCGTTGTCCACGTAGACGACCCGGGACTCGGGGGCAGCCTGCTGGGCTACCTCGTGGACGTTGACTGTGGCCGGCAGCCCGGTCCCGATGTCGAGGAACTGCCGGACGCCTTCCTCGGCCGCCAGGTACCGGACCGCGCGGCCGAGGAACGCCCGGTTCTCCCGGGCCGCGGTGCGCCCGGCCGGCACGCGGGCCAGGGCTCTGTCCGCCAGTTCCCGGTCGGCCGCGAAGTGGTTTTTCCCGCTGAGCAGGTAGTCGTAGATCCGGGCCGGGTCCGGGCGCGATGTATCGATCTCCGGCGGCGCCTCTGCCATGGCGCGTCCCCTTGTCATATCGCGGGTCATTCAGTCCCGTGCGTGGGATCCGGGCCGCGCCGGAAACCCGGGCGGTCCCGCGCTGCCGGACCTGGAGGCCCGTCAGCTGGCGCGGGTGCTAGCGCGGACCTGGTCACGCCGCTGTCCGCAGCCGGGCCGCCGCGTCCGGGTCGGAGGTGGCGGTCACGGGCCGGTGGTCAGGGCGGTCGCCGGCGCCGGTGATCGCCTGGTGTCCGCGGATCGTTGTCGTCATGGCCTGGCCTTTGCCTGCGGTTCCGGGCCGGCTGCGTCTTGCTTTTCCGTGCTGGTGATGGCGCCCAGGTCGCGAAGGAGCCGGGCGCGGTGCTCGTGGAGCTGCCCCTGGCCGTGGAGTTTCTGCTGCCGGTACAGCCAGCCTCCGGTGGGGTGGCCGCGGGGGAAGCGGAGGCTGCCGTGCTCGTGTTTCCATGCGACTGCTTGGGCGTAGCGGGCCTGCCAGGCGTCTTCGCCGGGGTCCCAGTCCAACCCGATCTCGTTCAGCAGCCGTTCCTGGTCTTTGGTCATGCGCCCGGCTTTGCGCCGGATGCGCTGGCCGGCTTTCCAGTCGCTGAGGTCGATGCCGCTGGCGCCCTTGTATCCCTCGGGGACCCGCAGATGGCCGTGCTCGCCCTTGAACGCCTTGAGATCTTGGTAGCCGGCCTCCCACGGGTCAGGGCGGCGGACGGTGATCCTGAGCTTCTCCAGCAGGGCGATCTTGGCGTCGTCGAGCTTGCCGCGGCGGTGAGCGAGCAGCTGCCCTTCCAGCCAGGTCGCCTCAGGCGAGCCGGCGGGCAGCTTGCCGGGATCCCCGCACCGGGTGAGGGCGGCGGCGAGCTGCTCGTAGCGGCGGGTCCACCGGGCTTCCTTGGGCTCGAGGGTGAAGCCGATCGCTTCCAGTAGCGCCCGGCGGGCGGTCGTCATCGTCCCGGCGCGGGCAGTGTCCCGCTGGGTGTCCTGCCACTGGGCGAGCCCGATGCCGCCGGCGGTGACGTAGTCCAGCGGGACCTCGAGGTGCCCGTGCGCATCCCCGAACGCGCGCAGCTCGCGATAGGTGCTCATCCAGGCATGTTCGAGCAGGTCCCAGATCATGCCGAGCGCGTCCAGCAGCCGGATGCGCCCGGCGGGCAGGGTGCCGCTGTTGCGGTCGGCCCGCTGGGCTGACAGCCACGCCCCGAGCGGGAACCCGCCGGCGGTGACGTAGGCGTGCGGGACGTCGAGGTCACCGTGTTCCTGATGGCAGGCGCGGGCGTGCCCGTAACCGTCCCACCACGACGACGTGGCCTTGTCCAGCACGTGGATGCGCAGCGCGTCCACGGTCGCCTGAAGGATTCCGGGCAGGCCGATGACCGCGACCCGGGACGGGAGCCGGACAGGGCCGTCCGGGTCGGCGGCGCGGGCGGCGCGGGCGACGCCGAGGGCCTCGGCGAGGTCGGCGTCGTGGGCGCACATCGCGCGGATCACGTTCAGCACGTGCTCGTACCGGCCGCCGTCCGGCTCGCCGTCCTCACCGTCGTCCGGGACCAGGGCGGGCACGATGACGGTAGCGGTGTCAGTGTCGCCGCCTCGCCGCAGTGCCCGGCCCACGGCCTGGACGATGTCGGTGACGGACTCCTTGGGCGCCCCGAACAAGACCGAGTCGATCTCCGGCACGTCCACGCCCTCGCCCAGGCAGCGGGCGTTGGCCACCACCGCCCAGCCGCCGTCGGGCGGACGGCGCAGCTGCTCCAGCACCAGGTTCCGCTGCAGGGCGCTCATCCCGCCGTGCACGTACCCCGACGACAGCAGCCCCGCCGGGCGGCGGTCCTCGGGCAACATGGCCAGCGTGGCGGGCAGCCGCCCGGCGAACTGGCGGGCCGCGGCGACCCGCGGCAGGAACGCCACGCAGCGCCGCAAACCGAACTGCGCGGCGGCCATCGCCAGCGCCGCCTGGGCGGCGGCCAGCCGGACCGGTACGTCGTCCTCGGCGAGGTCGTTCTCAGCGGCGAGCAGTTCCGCGACCTGGCGGCTGGTGACGGCGGCGACCACGATGCGGTAGTCCTTGAGCCAGCCGTCGTCGATCGCGCGGCGGAACGGGTAGCGGTAGGCGACCGGGCCGAACACCTCCTCATCGTCCATCGAGATGGCCCTGGGCTTGCCGCGGGCCTGCGCGATGAACTTGGGCGTGGCCGTCATGGACAGCCGCCGCCGTTCGGGCAGGAATCCCGGCCCGGTGATCGCCGCGGTGAACTTGTCAGCTGCTCCGGCGAGCCGGTGCGCCTCGTCGCACACCGTGAGCCCGGCCACCTGCCCGGCCCGCCGCAGCCCGGCCGCCAGCCGGTGCGCGGAGTCGAAGACGGCCACGGCCAGCGCCCGCCCGGAGGCGCCGGCGAGCCACTTGGCGATCTCCTCCACGTCGGTGGTCACCTGCGCCGGGAGGTCCGCGGCGCACACCCAGGTGGGGCGCACCGTGGGGTCCGAGCACACCGCCAGCACCTGGTCCGTGGGGCAGTCGGCCTGCCAGGCGACGATGGTCTGGGCGGCCAGCGGGATCGACGGCACGAGAACCGCCGTCACCCCGTCCCCGGCCAGCCGGGCCGCCGTCCGCGACGCGACGTGCGTCTTGCCGGTCCCGCACGCCATCACCAGCTGGCAGCGTCCCTCGGCCGCCAGACGGGACGCGATGGCCTCCACTGCTTCGGCCTGGTAGCCGCGCAGCCCCTGGGCCGGAGCCTCCGCCGTCACAGGACCTCCGTCCGCGTGTCCTTCTTGCTGTCGTCAGCGGCTGCTCCTGTTTCCCGTGGCTGGTGCCGGTGGCCGGGACCTGCAGCGGATGCGCGGGGGGCTGCGGTGAGTTGCCTGGTTCGGCTGGGTGCGGTGAGTTCGCGTAGCGGTGCGGTGAGGGTGGCGGCGTCGCCGACGGCGATGATGGCGGGCTGGTTGTGGCTGAGGTGGGTGTGGTAGGCGCGGTTGAGTGTGGTGGTGGTCAGGGCGGTGATGTCGTCGAGCAGAAGGCTGGGGTAGCCGGCGGGCAGGCCGCAGGCGGCCAGGCTGGCGGTTGTGGCGGCGATTTCGGCGGGGGTTTCGCAGGTTAGCGGTGCGGTGCGGGTGATGGCCTGGCGTGCGGTGGTGTGCTCGGCGGGGCTGAACCCGTGGTGGCAGGGGGCGGTGAGGATGCGGGTGATGGCGGTCAGCGCGGCGCCGGTTGCGGGGCCGTCGACGGCGCCGGCGATGAGCAGCAGCCCGGTTCCGGGTACCAGCTCGGTCAGGCTGGCACGCAGCCCGTAGGAGGTGCCGGCCTGCTGGCGGAGCTGGGTGTCGAGGTGTCCGGTGGCGGGCGCGCCGAGGATGTGCGCGGCGGTGTGCAGCGCGTCCCAGCCGGGCTGGCCGCGGCCGGGGACCGGGGCGGCGAGCAGGAGCTGGGTCTGTACCGCGCCGGGCTGGTCGATGACGACGGCGGACGGCGGCCGGGCGGGCAGCGGGCCTGGCTGCGCGCTGTCGCTGCTGGCGGGCCGGTGGTCGGCCCAGGTGGCGAATGCCTGCCCGGCCAGGGTGATGGCGTCCAGGCCGGTGAGGTCGCCGGCGATGACGATCGTGGTGCGGGCGGGCCGGACCTGGGCGTCGTAGAAGGCGGTGATGGCGTCTGGGGTGAGCTGGGCGATGGTGGCGCGGGTGCCCTCGGCGGGCCGGCCCGCCCGGCACTGGCTGCCGTAGACGGCGGCGGGCAGTTCCTGGCGTGCCCGGGTCCTGGGGCTGGCGGCAGCGGCGGCGAGGCGGGCGGCGGCGAGCCGGATCTGGCTGCCGGCATCTGCGGGGCGAAGCGCGGGTTCGGCCAGTGCCAGGCGCAGCAGGCCCAGGGCGGCGGGGATGTTGCGGGCGGGCAGTTGCAGGGTGATGACCGGGCCGGTCCAGCCGGCGCTGGTATTCCAGGTGATGCCGACGGCTGCGGCCTGCTGCCCGAACTGGCGGGCGGTGATGCCGCCTGCGGCGGTGCCCAGGGATGCTGCCATGACGGCGGCGATGCCGTCGCGGCCGCCGGGCTCGGCGCTGGCCGGGATGCCCAGGTGGCACAGCACGGTGGCCGCGTGCTGGCCGGGCAGGTGGTGGGCCAGGACGGTCAGGCCGCTGCCGAGGCGGTGGCGGCGGGGGGCGGGAAACCGCCAGCGGGCGGGCGGCGCTACGGGCGGGCGCGGCTGGAGGGTCAGCGCACGGGACATGGGCGGGTTACTCCTTCGGGGATGGCCTGCCGCCGGGTGGCGGGGCCGGGCGGGTGGTGACGATGGCGGCGCACTGCGGCCGCAGCCAGGTGGCTGCGGCCTGCCGGACCTGGGCCGGGGTGATGGCGGCGATCCGGCTGGCGGCGGTGTTGATCAGCCCGGGATCGCCGAAGGCGGCAGCGTGGTAGGCCAGGGCGGCCGCGCGGCCGGTGCTGGCCGACAGGGCGGCCAGCAGCTCCCGCTCGGCGCCGGCCCGGGCGCAGGCCAGCTCATCCTCGCCGGGCTCGCCGCCGCCGAGCCGGGCGAGCTCGTCGGCCAGGGCCTTCTCGATGACGGCGCCGCCGGCCCCGGGCATGGCCGGCACCGTGATGACCCCCAGTGAGTTACCCCTGGTGCGCGGGGCGGTGCGCGCGCGGACCTCCCGGGCGGCCTGCAGCTCATCGGTGAGCACCCGGTGCAGGCGGCTGGGCGTGCCGCCGGCCAGGATGCGCAGCGCCAGGTCGCAGGCGAGGATGCCGGGATCGGTGACGCTGTTGGCAGGCAGCCGGAAACCCGCCGTGGTCATCGCGGACGGAACCGCCCCGGCGGCGTCGTCGCGGGCTGGCCCGGCCGCCGGCTCCAGCACCACGGCCGGGATGCGCGGCCGTGCCGGCCCGGCCGGAACCGGGCCGAAGTACCGTTCCGCCGCGGCGAGCACCTGCTTTGCCACGACATCGCCGGTCACGGCCAGCACCGCGTTGCCCGGCGCGTAGCACGCCCGGAAGAATCCCCGCACGTCATCAAGGGTCACGGCCCGCAGATCGGCCACCGACCCGGACACCGGGTGGTGATAGGGATGGCCGGACGGGTACACCAGCGCCAGCAGCCGCTGATCGGTATCGCCGTAGGGCACGTTGTCATACCGCTGGTACTTCTCCTGGATGACCACAGCGCGCTGGGTGTCCAGCAGCTCCTGGCTCAGCATCTCGTGCAAGGTCGCCATCCGGTCGGCTTCCAGCCACAGCGCCAGCTCCGCCGCCCCGGCCGGCAGATGCTCGAAATACACCGTCCGGTCGGCGGCCGTGCCGCCGTTGAACCGCCCGCCGCAGGCGGCCAGCAGGCCGGCGTGCTCACCCGGCCCGGCATTGCGCGAGCCGACGAACATCAGGTGCTCCAGCAGGTGCGCCAGTCCGCTGCGGCCCGGTCTTTCATCCCGCGACCCGGCATCGTAATGCACATGCACCGTCACCGACGCGGCGGCGTGATCCTCACTGACCACCACCCGCAGGCCGTTGCCCAGCCGGTGGCAGGCAACGGGATACCCCAAAGTCAACGCACATCCTTTCTGCCAAAGGGGAAAAGCAGGCCGGGTGCCACCCAGGCCAGGCGATCACCGTGCCAGCCCGGCTGCCCGCCACGCGGCCGCCTGGCGGGCACATCCGGGCCCCCGGGGATCCGGGGCGCCGCGGCCAGCGGAGCCGCAGCCGCCGGGACCGCTCATGAACGCAGCCAGAAAGCAACGGCACGCCTGCCGCTGCGTGCTACCCGCCATCCCAGCCGAGCAGCGCGGGGAGCTCCCGCAGGTGCGCGATCACCAGGGTGCCCGGCGGCAGCATGGCGCGCTCGTCGTCCGCGGCACCGCCTGCCCTGACCAGGGCGGTGTGCATGCCGAACCGCTGCGGTCCGAGGATGTCGGTTTCCAGGTTGTTGCCGATGTGCAGCACCTGATCGGGCCAGCAGTTGGCGGCGGCGGTGATGAGCCGGTAGAAGGCAGGATCTGGTTTCCGCACGCCCACTGAGGCGGACATGAACGCGGCACGCCACACGTCGCTGATCCCGGCCGCGCGCAGCGCGGGCCAGCGGTCCTCCCCGTCGGCCGTATTGGATGACAAGATGAGCGCCAGGCCCCGTCCGGCGAGCGCGCGGAGCACCGGGACGCAGGCCGGGTCTACCGGGCGGCTGCCGCCCAGCAGTGGCCGTGTCTCATCAGAGATCGTGCCGCCATAGTCGATCGCGACGCAGACCGCACTGGCGGCGATGCGGCGGGCCTGATCCTGGTCCTGGTCCATGGTCACGCTGCCGCTCCCGGCGCATACCGGTCCAGGTCCAGCGTCACGGAAACCAGGCGGTGATCGCTGGCGCGGTCGCCGGTCCCGGACACGTGCACGGCATAGGTCTCCGGGAGAATGCACCCGGCCAGGGCAGGACTGACCACGACGTGGTCGATACGCCCGCCCTGCCCGATGCCGACCTTGTCGTTGACCGTCAGTGTGTTCACTTCAGCCTCCGTTAACGGTGCCAGGGTGCGCGAGGGGTCAGATCCGGATGGTGACGCTGACGCGCAGGTGGTCAGAATCGGGCCGGGCCGGGTCGGCGGGCTGGTGCACGTGATAGGAGCCGGGCACGATCGCGTCTTTCCACGCGGCGTTAACCAGGATGCGGTCGATGCACCGGCGCTGCCGCCCGTCCGGGACCGGCACCTGGGTCGGCGCCGGATCGCCGGCCAGCTCGGCGGCGTCGTAGAACCCGATCCCGCCTGCCCGGCGGCCCCGGCCGGGGTCCCAGAATCCGAGCAGGTAGTCCAGCGCCCGCGTGTCGGGCACGTACGGGTCGGCGTGCTGCGGCCCGTGCCGCCACCGCACCCGGTGCGCCCGCGCCCATTCCTGCCCCGGGTGGCCCCACAACTGCGGGTCGTTGAGGTCGCGGTCTTCCCACGCCGTCCCGGACGGGACCGAGTTCCAGTCCATCGCGACCAGCGCCGGGATCCTGGGGTCGGCCAGGCGGCGCAGCCGCGTCGCGTCCGCCAGCCGGGCGTCGCCGCCTTCCAGGGCGCCGTGCCCGGTGCAGATGCGGAAGATCTCCTGCCCGGCCCGGCCGGGCAGGCTGGCGACCAGCAGGTTGGAGTTACGCGGCGCGTGGTCGGGCAGCCGGTGATAGAAGAACCGGCGGACCACAATCGCCTGCGGGTCGGCGAAGATGACCGGCGCGTACAGGCCCTCCCGCGGCAGCTCGCAGGCCAGCGGCACATACGGGCGGCCCCCCGCGGCGCGCATCGCCGCGGCAGCCTCCCACATCCCCTCACCGCCCGACATTTCATACCGGTCGGCCTCGCCCATTATCAGGATGTGCGGCCAGCGGTCCTGGTCGCCTGCCACCCGGACCAGGCCGGCGAAGTCGTAGCCGCGGCCGGAACTGTAGGCGTGATCATGGCCGCCGATCAGCCCGCCATGCTCGAAATTGAAGTACGCGACGTCGATCTCGGTCACGACGCCTGTCCCGCCCCATGCTCCCGGCCATCACCGGCAGCCAGGGCTTCCCGCCCGGCCTGCCGGGCGGGCGCTGTCAGGGCGAGGTAGACGATGGCCGCGGCGAACCACCCGACGAGCCAGGAGATGTCGGCTCCCCCGAGCGGTTTCACGAGCGGCCCGGTGTAGTCCGGCTGGCTCACGAAGGGCCATTCGGCGGCCAGTCCGATCGCGTAGGCCAGCAGCCCGCGCCAGGCGAATCTCCCGTAGGCGCCGCCGGCGGTGAAGAAGGAGGCGACGTCGTAGCTGCCGTGCCGGATCAGGAAGTAGTCGGCGAGGTTCACCGCGCTCCACGGGATGAACAGCACCAAGAGCACGTCGAGGAAGTTGCTCAGGTTGGTCACGAACTGCTGGTAGCCGAAGCAGGCGATCACGGTGCCTGTGGCCATGACGCCCAGGAACGGGATCAGCCGGACGGTGACTGATTCGGCCCTGAACCGGCGCCACATGCTGGCGAAGGAGATCACCTGGAAGGATCCGGTGTAGGCGTTGAACGTGTTGGCGTTGACCAGGCTCAGGGCCATGATGATCAGCGCCCACTTGCCGGAGATCTTGCCGACGGCCGCGACCGTGCCGAGCGAGGGCAGCAGCGCGGTGAGGTAGGCGCCGATGGCGCAGGAGCCGATGGTCGCCAGGATGCTGCCGGAGTAGATGCACCAGAACAGCCGGTGCCCGCTGGTCCTGGCCGGGAGGTACCTGGTGTAGTCCGAGACGAACGGCCCGAACGAGAGCATGTCGATGACCAGCAGGGCGACGCCGGCCGCGAACAGGCCGGCGGGCGGCCGGGCCAGGGTGGTCTGGCTGGCCGGGAGGGCACCGTGGCGCAGGCCCTGGATGAACATGATGACCAGCGACACGCCGACCACGACGGCGGTGGCCTGCATGACCCGGTGGATCCACCGGTAGCCGAAGATCCCGATCACCACCGACGGGACAGCCAGGATCACGATCCAGGCCGGCATGGCCAGGGCGGCGGTCACCCCGGTTATGGACTGGGCCTGGATCACCAGCTCGGCGGCGATGAACCCGACGTTCAGCAGCAGCACGGCGGGGAACATGAACGCGGCCCCGTAGAACCCGAACTGGCCGCGGCTCTGGATGCTCTGCGGCACCCCGAGCCTGGGTCCCTGGGTCGCGTGCAGCGCGATCAGCAGCGCGCCGATCACGGTGCCGATCGTGATCGCGGCCAGCGCCTGCCAGGAGGTCAGCCCGATGCTCACGCAGACGCCGCCGAGGACGACGTTGAACACGTTGACGTTGCCGCCGAACCAGAAAACCAGCTGGTGCCAGGGTCTCCCGTGCCGCGCGGCGGCGGGGATGTGATCAATATGGCGGTTCTCGACGTACCGGCGTACCTGCTGGTTGCGCGCCGTGGCTGTGGTCATCGGCTGCTCATCCTTTTCTTGTCAGTGGCCGCGTGGTGCGGCCTGGGGCTGTTCCCTGCCGGGCTGGCGGCCGGTGATCAGGTCTGCGGCACGCTCGGCGATGGCGAGCACGGTCGCGTTCGGGTGGGCGTTGGGGATCAGCGGCATGACGGAGGCGTCGGCGACCCTTAGCCCGCCGATGCCGTGGACGCGCAGTTCCGGGTCGACCACCGCGCCGTCCTCCGGGCGGGGCCCGATCTGGCAGGTCCCGGCCGGGTGGTAGTAGCTGCTCACCGTGCGCCGGATCCAGTCCCGCAGGCCGCGGACTCCGGGGCCGGGGTGTACTTCTGTCACGCCGAGGCGGGCGAAGGCGGTGCCTGCCGCGGCGGCGCGGATCATGGCCAGGCCTGCCTCCAGCCGGTCCAGGTCGGCGGGCTCGCGCAGGAAGCCGGGGTCGATCAGCGGCGCGGCCAGGGGATCGCCGGAGACCAGCCGGACCGACCCGCGGCTGGCGGGGGCGACGGCGGAGGCCACCAGGGCAAAGCCGCCGGCCGGGGCCTGCAGGCCGGGCGGGGCGACGGGCAGCAGGATCGGGAACAGGTGCAGGTCAGGCCAGGCGCCTGCCAGCGGGCTGGACAGCGCGGAGTAGGTTTCCCCGTGGTTGTGCCGGCTTTCTGGCAGCGGCACCGCGCAGGTGTAGCAGGCCATGGCGATCGGGTGGTCCTGCAGGTTCGCGCCGGTCCCGGGCAGGTCGGCGACCGGGTCGATGCCGAGCCCGCGCAGGCGGGCGGCCGGGCCGATGCCCGACAGCATCAGCAGCTGCGGCGAGCCGATCGCTCCGGCGCACACGATCACTTCGGCGGCTGCGCGGGCCTGCTGCGCGACCCCGTCGCGGAGGTATCCGGCGCCGGTGCACCGGCCGCCGCGGATGAGCAGGCGGGTGACCAGGCAGTCGCTGAGGACGGTGAGGTTCGCCCGGCCCAGTGCGGGCAGCAGGTAGGCGCTGGCGGGGCTGACCCGGCGGCCTTCCCAGATGGCCAGGTCGGGCCAGGCCACCCCTTCCTGCCGGCTGCCGGACAGGTCGCCGGTCACCGGGCAGCCGAGCGCGCACAGCGCCTCGGCGAGGGCGACGGCGGCGGGATGCCGGCTGGTTTCCGGGACGGGGGCGACCCGGACCGGGCCGCTGGTCCCGCGCAGCGCCGGATCACGGCCCCCGGCGTGCTCGCTGCGCTTGAAATACGGCAGCAGATCCGCGTATCCCCACCCGGTCGCGCCGCCGTCCGCCCACGCGTCGTACACCGCCCGGTGGCCGCGCACGTGGGCCATCGCGTTGATCGCGCCGGACCCGCCCAGTCCCCGGCCGCGAGGGTAGGGCAGCGGCCCGGCGCCGGCCTGGGCGGTCGTGATGCCGGCCCAGTCGGCCGCCGAGCCGATGAGACCGGGCCACGCGCCCGGCACCATCATCGCCGGGACCGGCTCGGCGCTGCCGGCTTCCAGCAGCAGGACCCGCGCGGCGGGGTCCTCGCTCAGCCGGGCGGCCAGCACGCAGCCGGCCGTTCCGCCGCCGGCGATGATGTAGTCGAAGTCCGTCACGGGGGCTCCCTTCCGCGCTGCTCATCCGGCTGACATGCTGGTGGTGATGCCGGCCAGTACCTGCCGCAGCCTGCGGGTCACCGGGTCACCGGGAGACAGGGCCTGCTCGGCGCGGGGGATGCTGTCGCGCAGCACGGTGACGGCATCCCCGGCCTGCCCGGCGGCGTGGTAGGCGGCGGCCAGGTCCGCGCGGCGGGCCAGGGTAGCGGGATGGCCGGGGCCGAACGTGCGTTCGTAGCCCGCGCAGGCCTGCTGGTGTTCGCGCAGCGCGTCGCCGATCTGCCCGGCGGTGTCGTAGGCGGCTGCCAGGCTGGCCCGTACCGCTAGGGTGTCCGGGTCATCGGGGCCGAGAGCTTGTTCCCTGGCCGCCAGGACGCGCTGGTATCCGCTGATGGCGTCGGTGGCGTTGCCGTGTGCCAGGAAGGTGCCGGCCAACCGGATCGCGGCGGCCAGGGCCGCGGGATCGGCCGGGCCGTGTGCCTGCTCGCGGCCGGCCAGCGACCGCCTGGCGAAGCGAACCGCGGTGGCGGTGTCGCCGGCCGCGAGGAACGCGGCGGCGTACTCGTCCAGCACGGCGGGGGCCTCCGGGCCGCCGTGGCTGTAGGCCTGCTCGCTTTGCGCGGCGGCGTCCCACAGGACCCGCAGTGCCTGTCCGGGTTCGCCGCAGGCGGCCAGTGCCCGGCCGACGGTGATCGCGGCGGCGGTCGCAGCCGGGTGGCCGGGGCCGAGTACCCGGTTGCGGCCGTCCAGGACCCACCGCGCGCACTGCACGGCGTCGGGGTAGCGCCCGGCGGCCATCAGCGCGTCGGTGAGCTGCCCGGCCGCCATCAGCGTGTCGGGGTGGTCGCAGCCCAAGAGCCGTTCGCTGCGCACGGCCACCGCACGCCACCAGGTGACCGCCGGGCCGGTGAGCCGGGCGGCGGCCAGGCTTCTGCCTGCGGTCAGCAGCACGCGATGGCAGCTGCCGCCGTCCCACAGCGCGTCCCCGGCGTGGCGCAGCAGGCTCGCCGCGCATGCCCGCAGCTGGGCGGCCAGGCCGGAGCGGGGCTGGTCATCCGGCCATGCCTCAACCACGGCGTCCGCCGCGGCTCGCACCGCCCGGTCCAGCAGGTCCGGCGGCGCCGCCGCGCGAGCTGCCCGCTGCAACGCCCTGCTGACGTGCACGGCCGGCCCGGCGCAGACAAGCCCGGCGTGTTCCAGGGCGCCGACTGCCGACTGCGCGTGCTGCGGGTCGGCCGGCGGGGCGCCGGTGCCGGCGAGGTACTGGCAGGCGGCCGGGCCGGTCAGCACGGTACGGGGAATCCCGTGGCTGTCTAGCAGCGCGGCGAGCACGAGCAGCGGCCAGGTGCCGCCGCCGGGCAGCAGCTCGGCGGCATAGTCCGCCGACAGCATCCAGGTGACCGCGGCGGCCGGGGGCTCGCGCCCGTCCGCCGCCCGCAGCCGCGCGCTGTGCTGGGCGAAGTAGCGCTGGTAGTCGCGGCAGCCGGTGCCTGACCCGGCCATCACGGTGCCGGCCTGGGCCAGCGCGGCGGGCTCGCCGCCCAGCTGCCCGGCCAGGTCGTAGGCTCCGCTGCGCTGGTCCGGGTCGGTGGTCAGCTGCTGGTGCAGGTATGCCATCGCCTCGCGCAGGCTGAAGGCGGGCACCGTGACCTGCCGCGTGCCGGGGACCGCCCCGGCGCCGGCGGCGGTGATCAGCACCCGCCCGGCGGGACCGCCCGGCAGCAGGCCGTCCAGGTCTGCTGCGTCCCGCAGGTCGTCCAGGACCACCAGCCACGGCCGGGCTGTGCTGCCCGTCCAGGCCAGGAACCGGCCGGCGACCTGCCGGGCATCGCCGCCGTCATCTAGCCCCAGCTGCGCGGCGGCCTCGGCGTAGCCGGACAGGACCGAGGCCCGGTCTGACGCGTTCACCCAGGCCAGCAGCTCGACGCCGCGTGACTGCCACAGCGCTTCCGCCAGGCAGGCCGCGAGCTGGGTCTTACCGCACGAACTCAGCCAGCCGGCCGCGTCCCGGGCGCCTTCCACCCCGGGGACGAGCGCGACCGCAGCGCCCGGCTCGAGCAGGGACTCGATCGGCGGCACGCTGTCGGTCCTGACCGTGAACGCCACGGCAAGCGGCGGCACCGCCCCAGCGCGCACGCGCCCTGGTACGCCCCGCGCCGGGACACCCGCAACGCCTGCGGCGCTCACGCCGGCCGGGATAACGCGCGGAGCCATCAGCCGGTACCCGCCGTCGTGCCTGCTCCCGGCGGTACCGGCGGTACGGGCCGTGAGAAGGGCATCATCGCGGAGTCTCCACGCTTACCTTGTTTCTCCGCTCCCGCGCCAGGGGCGGGGAAACAGTTGCCGTTCTCGGGGATCAGCCCGGCGTTGAGGACAAGCGCGGTGGCACGCCGGGCGGCGCAGGGGTGGATGGCGGGGGCGCCGGCGGGCTGGTGCCGGGAACGGAGCAGTGTTCCAGGCGGGCGGGCGGCGCGGCTGACTGGCCTGGGGCTGGTTGGGGGCTGTTGCATCGGGAGGCCTTTCGTCACGGTTCGGCCCGCGTGGTCGGCCCCGATGAGGGGACCACGCCGCTGGTCCGGCTGATCGTTTCCGGCCACGCGGGGCTCTAGGGGATGGCGTCGTCACCAGGGGCGTCGGGGGCTGCGCGCAAGACCGCGCAGACCACCTTGCCTCCGGTGCCGCCTTCGAGGGGGTAGCAGCTGTACCGGTCGCTCAGGGCCTCTACCAGCAGCAGGCCCCGCCCGCTCTCGTCGTCCCCGGCTGGGTGCTGTGCCCGGGGAAGGTCCGGGTTGTGGTCGCTGACCAGGATCGCCAGTTCACCGTGGGCGAAGACGAGGGCAAGGCCGATGACGGGCTGGCCCGGTCCGGCTGAGGCGTGCAGGACGGCGTTGGCGACCAGTTCCGAGACGATGGCCTCAGCGTCGTCGGCCAGGTCAGCCAGCCGCCATTCCCGCAGGATCTCGCGGGTCCAGGCGCGAGCGCACCGCGGCGAGGTGAGCACTGCGTCCAGGCCGAGAAACGCGCGCCGCAGCTGGGCAACTGCCGGGCAAGGCGGGCCGGGGCGGGGCTGCGTCCCGCCCGTCCTGGCTGCGGTTGTCGCGGGCATCTGGTGCCTCCAGGGGTGTGCTGCTGGCGGTGCCCCGGGCCGCGTGGTGGTCCGCCCGGCCCGGGGCCGCCGTCCCGTCCCGGCCGGTACGCAGCTGGACGGGGTGCTCTCGGTTACGCTGCGACCTGCGCCAGCGGCAGACTCCGGGGCCGGCCGGCCGGGGCGGATTCCCGGCGGGGCCGCCTTCCCCTGGCCGCCTGCTGCCGCTGGGGGCTGCGCGGCCGGCGTCCCGGCGGCGGTCACCGTGCCGGCCCTTCCGCCCGCAGGCGGCTGCTGGCACCGGCCGATGTTCAGGCCGGCCAAGACGAGCGCGGCCTCGATCTCAGAGACGCGGCGCCGGCCGAGGCCGCTGATCTTGCGGAGCTGGCCGCGGGCATACAGGTCCATCACGTCGCCCACGGTGCGCGGCGGGGGGAACGGGGCGCGTTCAGCGCGGGCCAGCCGATTGAAGCTCACCAGCGACAGCACCGTCAGCAGGCACTCGACCGGGCAGCCGGGACTGACCGGCCCGTGGTGCGGGATCATCCAGTTCCGCGTGACCACCATGGGCTCAGCCATGGCCAGCTCCTCTCACCCCGGCGCCCCGCGCGGCGTCACGCCTGCCGGACCAGCCAGCCAGCACCGACAGGTGAGCGAGCAGGGCAGCGGCGACCTGTCCTGCGTCGACGGGCTGTCCCGGCGAGGTCAGGTAGTGCCATTCGATTTCAGTGCCTTCCCCGCCCGTGATCGGGGTGTCGCTGGCGGCCCGGGCTGCCGGGTGGCCGGAGACCGGCAGCCGGGCGGTGGCCGTGGCAGCCGCCGCCAGGCCGCTGCCCGTGGAGTGGCAAGCGGCCGGCCCGTTGTCTCCGGCGGTGACCTCGACGTCGGGATCACCGGGCAGCCCGGTCAGCTGGAAGACGGCCGGCTCGCGGCCAGGCAAGAACCTCACCCGGTACCCGTGCTCCGCCAGCCGGGAGGCCAGCGCCCGCGCCGCCGCGCCCGTCACTGCCGCTGCCAGGTGCGCTGTGCCCTGCCGCTCAGCCACGGTCCGCGCCTCCCGCCGACGGCGTTGCTGCCAGTCCGGCCGTAAGGCCGCTTTCAGCACGGGCCTGAGCACGTTCGCGCTCCGGGGGAAGCCCGGCGGCCTCGCACGCTGCCCGAAGTTCGGCGGCCTGGTCGCGGGCGGCGGTCAGCCGGGGCAGGTGAACGGCGCTGCGGCGGGCGTTGGGGCAGCGCAGGCAGGTGCTTTCCATCGGCAGCGGCTGGCGGGCATGCCCGGCCGCCGGCGCGCAGGCCGCAGTGGCATGTTCGCGCTGTAGCGGCGCTGCGGACCTGGTCGGCCTGACCAGCCGTCCACGGCTTGGCCGCAGGAGATGATAGGCGCTCACGGCTCGCCCGCCACCGGCCTGAGCACCTCGGCGATCTTCCTGGCAACCGTCTCCAGGTCATCAACCGAGCCGATAGCCTGCTTCCAGGGCCACAGGAATACCCACGAGCCG